>OLRX01000047.1_pt1 | contig 96785 bp, 86 predicted proteins | sample 1672991 | NCBI WGS metagenome assembly OLRX01 (sample SAMEA3136744, study PRJEB25190) | human gut metagenome | biome: human gut; feature: human-associated habitat; material: faeces | place: Austria | collected 2013
CCTGCCGGATGGGGCCGTGGGCCACGGCCCTGGGCGTGCCGTCCGGGTTATAGGTATAGGCTGCCAGCTCCTGCCCGTCGTCGGTGAGGCGCAGAAGCTGCCCCATGGGGTCGTAGTCGAAGCCGGTCAATTTGCCCGTGACGTCGATCTGCCGTACCTTGTTGCCATTCCGGTCATACTCCAGGGCCAGCAGGGTGCGCCCGCTGGCGCTCTTGCGGGTCATGCGGCCCATCTCGTCATACTCATAGGCGTACCGCATCCCGGCGGAAATGGCGCACTTGAGTAAGCCCTCCGGGGTGTATTCGTAAAAATCACCCTGAGCGCCGTCTTTTTCCTTTTTGAACAGGGGAGCACCATAGAGGTTGTACCCCAGCTCCACCGTCACGCCGTTGCGGTCGGTCTTGCGGATGAGCCGCCCCTGGCCGTCGTAGTGATAGGTTTCCCGCTCCCCGGTGGGGTCCACGATGGCCGAGATCTTCCCCATGCGGTTGTACTCATACTGGGTGGTGTGGCCCTCGCCGTCGGTGGAGGAGACCATATCCCCCGCGAAGTTGTAGGCATACCGCTCCGTGGAGCCGTCCGCCTTCACCACACCGGTGATGCGGCCCCACTCGTCCAGCAGGTACTTTGTCTCGCTGCCGTTGCCGTCCACGATGCCGGTGATGCGGCCCCGGGCGTCGTACTCCAGCTCCTGGCTGGCCCCGCCCATGCTCACGATCCGCCGCTGGGCACCGGCCAGGTCGTATTCGTACTTCACACCGCTGCCCACGCCGTCCAGCCGCTGGAGCAGCCTGCCATCGGCATCGTAGGTATTGCTCTGGAGCACGTGGCCGTCCGGGCTGAGCACCGTGAGCACCCGGCCCTTGGCGTCATAGGTGAACTGGAAGCCGTCGCCGCTGTCCGTTTCTGGGTCGTACTCGTTGGGGCGGATCAGCCGCACCACCTGGCCGTTGCGGTCGTAGACCGTGCGCTGCACGCCGCCATCCCGCTCGATGCGCCGGATCTCCCGGTTGAGCAGGTCGTAGGCAATGCGGGTCTTGCGCCCCTGGTTGTCCGTGATCTCGGTCAGATTGCCTGCCGCGTCATAGCCGAACTGCGTCCGGTTGTCGATCCCGCTGCGCTCCTCCCGGTGTGTCTCCGCAATCAGGCGGTTGGCCGCGTCGTACTCCCGCAGGATCTCCCCGCCGGCGGGGAGCTGGATACGGATGATGTTTCCATTCCGGTCGTATTCATACCGGGTGCTGGCAAACTGGCTCCCACACCCCTCCTGGTCCGCGCTCTGCTCCACCTCGATCAGCCGTCCCGCCGGGTCATAGTGGTAGTCTACCCGCTGGGTCAGCCCCTCGCTGAGCAGCCGAGTCTCCCGGGTGCGCCGGTTCAGGCTGTCATACTCATAGCGTACCACAGCGCCCAGACCGTCGCTCACCCGCACCAGCCGGTTTTGCTTGTCATACCCAAAGGTCAGCGTGTGGATGCTGCCTCTGGCACTCTCCCCGTCCTGGAAGGACAGGAAGCGTTTCTCCTCCGTCCGGTTGCCGTTGGTATCGTAGACATACTGGGTCAGCCGGTACTGGACAGACCCATCCTCCGCCCTGGACACCGGCTCCCGCTTCTCCAGCAGCCATCCCGCCCGGTTGTAGGCATACAATGTCCCGATCCGGGCCTCGTCGGTTTCCCCGGCCAAATAGCCCTCTGCGGAGATCTCTTGGACCACCAGGCCCCGCAGATCGTAGACATAGCGTTTCTCTACGACCCTGTCCGGGCTGACAATTTCCTCCAGACGGCCCGCCGCGTCGTAGCGGTAGACATAGCCCGGGCCGTCATCCGTTTCAGCGTCATACTGTTCTGGCTCGATGACCTTCACCAGATTGCCCATAGCGTCATATTTCAGCCGCCGGATGCCGCCGTCCGGGTAGATGACCTTGATCCGCCGGTCGTCGGTGTCGTACTCGTACCGGATGCCCTGACCGCTCCTGGTGGCCGGATCATAGGTGTTTGGGTTGACCTCCATAGCCAGGCGCCCCGCAGTATCATAGGGAGTGGCAAACACATTCCCCAGCGGGTCGGTGGAGCTGACACGGTGATCCATGGCGTCATACTCATAGCGATAGCAGGACCCGTCTCCCGTCTTTTCATCGTACTGGTTGGGCAGTACCTTGGCGATCAGATTACTCAGGAGGTCATAGCGGTAACGGGTGGTGTTGCCCAGGGGATCGATCTCCAGCGCCCTGGCCCCCAGCTTGGTATAGCCGAATTGGACCTCGCCGGCGTCGCTCTGGATGGCCATACACTGCTCAATCTGGTTATAGCGGTACTGGAACACCGCTCCCTCCGGCGTGATAAGCCGGGACACCCGGCTGCTGCGCTCCCAGTATTCATACTGGGTCACATTGCCGTTTCCGTCCGACATGGAGATCATGCGGCCCAGCCGGTCATACTGGTAGGTCTGCACCCTGCGGCGCATGGCGTCGATCACCTGCTCCTCGCGGACACAGTTGTTGCGCTCATCGAACTGGGCGAAAAACTCCTCGCCATCGTTGTTCCACCAGTGGACCTGGTTGCCCCGGTCATCATACTCGAACTCCCAAATCAGGCCGCTGGGCAGCTCCTGGCGCACCAGTTTCCCGTCCTGCCGGTAGGTCCAGCGGGTGATCTCGCCGCTGCGGTTCTTCTCCAGAATGCGGTTGCCCCACTGGTCGTACTCAAACTCCTGATAGGTACCGTCATCGTACTCTGTCTTTACCGCCTGCTTCTGGTCGTTGTAATGGTAAACTGTGCTGCGACCGCTCTGCAGATTGTGATAGGTTGTCTGGCGTCTGGAATCGTTGTAAAGGAATACATGCTCTTCGCCATTCGCCAGATCCTGACGGATCACGCGCCCCTTTTCATCATAACTGTTGACGAGATAGTTTATGCCATTCTGGTCGGTGACAGAAATAATCAGGCCCCTGGTATCATACTGGTAACGCATGGTCCCACCGTTGGGGTACGTCACCGCCGTCAGAAGGTCCCCGTCGTACTCATACTGGACAGAACGCCCCGCACAGTCTGTGATTTTGGAAACCTTGCCCGCCTCATAGGAAAAGTCCAGATACTGGCCGCTGGCGAGGGTCAGGCGCTGAATGGTAGTGCCGCAATAGCTGATCTCCGTCCGATTCCCATGTGAATCAACAACGGCGGTGAGACGGCCAGTTAGGTCGTAGCAATAGGTCTTGCCCGTTGTACTTTCCTGGATGGAATAGCCCGCCTGGCTCTCTACCATAACATAAGCCAAGCTCTCGCCCTTCGCGTTCACCCAGCCCCGCTCTGTCCGCAGGAAGTGCTCTACACTCAAATCGTCCTTGAGCATGGCGGCCTCATCCGCTTCCACAATCAGCCGCATCCCAAGACTGCTCACCCAGCGGGTGCCAAGAAGCTGCTTTTCATAGTTGCTCACCGACTGATGCCTGCGCATCAGTCGGAAATCACCCGCAATATCAGGCAGTATAAAGTCAGTTTGCTCCGCAATAAAACTTCCGGTAACTGGATCAACAGGGTCTCCTAAAAGCTTACGAATCCCATTCAAGACATCTTGCATGGTGTTCGTTCCAGCCTTTGCAAGATCTCTGGCGGCAGTTGACACCTTAGTGCCGATGCTTCCGACTGTCTCACTTGCTGTCTTAGCAAATCTGCCTCCAACCCTTGATACGCCTGAAATAAGTCCCATCGTTACAGCGGAACGCACATTTGAGAGAATCCATTGCTGCAGTAAAGCCTTATTTTCTTCAGTCCAGCCCTCTTGGCCGATTTTGGAAAAAAGCTCTGCCCCTGATGTGGCAGTAGCAACGCCCATCGCTCCAATTGACGCTATGCCGAAAAGAGCCTCCGTGCTTTTTACTGCATCCGAGACACGCTGGGCATTTTGCGCTGTATCGCTTAGTGCATTCACAGCTTTACCTGCATCCGCTAAACAACCAAACATATCGCCAAACACGCCAAACATAGCCATGCCGGCGCCAATCATATCACCGCGGCCTACTGAAATTGAGGCATCCAATACATTGGCGACAACGGCAACTCCCCATCCGATGCCAGGGATACAAGTTCCAATTGCACTGATAATTCCCAAGCCGATCTGAATGCCGTCCAGAATGGAGTCCCGCGTCGTTTGATTTGAAAGCTCCACACGCTCAAAATTTCCCCGATGTGAGCCATACATCTCATACTGCTTGGAGGAGAGCGCCATGATGCCATCGGCATCCATTTTGATCCAGCTCCCACCCTCTTGCGGAACAGACAACTGGAAGCTGTCAGAGGCACGAAGATTGATGATACCAGTCGTGGCCGGCGGCTCATCTTCCGATTCCTTTGCAGGAACGCTCTCCTCAGCGCCATTCCCCGTAAATAAGCCTGCTACACCACTGATCGCCTGAACAAAAATGTTGCCCTGTGTCTGCTGCTGAACCATCGCCATGTACTGTGCTTGGCTTGCGGCTCTGTGGTCCTCCTCTGTGTAGGTTGGGTGTTCTGCACTGCCACCGCCATGGCCCACATAGTCACTGTAGCCGGACTCAAATGCGGCCTGCATTTCAGCACTCTTGCTTTCATGATTTGGCACAAAGCTTTCCAGCGTTTGAGGGCGGCTGACTAAATTGAAATTTTCCAGTGTGTCAAAGAGAATATCTCCTTTACTCTGGATCGTGATTCCCTCTTTGCTTTTGAAGGTAATATGTGTTTTTTCCTCGTTTTCCTGGTCAGCATAGTCACGTCTAATCACAAATTCCAACTGATTTGAAGCTGCTTTTATCATGTGCCCCTGTGCCACCAGGGTACGATCCGCCGGTTTAGAAAAATCCGGCATTTCGCCACTCCACTTGCTTCCCAGGCAAACGATGGTGCCGTCGTTCTGGTAATAAGCAAATACCTGGTCGCCTATGTTGGGCATGCAGTAAAAGTAGTTTCCAATGGAGCTCTCATAAGGAATCCAGCGTGTGCCGGCTGCCGGACCATCACTGCTGAATTTTACCAACACCTCCACACCCTGAACTTCCAGCACCTGGCCAGTCAGCACAGTGCTCAACAGGGTGGTCTTTTTCCCATTTACAGGCACCGCACCAACAGGATCAGTTAGAGTCAACCGGTTTTCCAGCAAATCGCCATCACTGGTGATTCGGCTCCCTATAACCGCATAGCTCCTCAACTCACCCTGCAATTCACAGCCGACACCGATTTCCAAATCTGGAGAAAGACCCTGCTGCTTTGCCATTTGATAAGACAACGCTTCGCCGCCCATGCGGGCCCGCATAGTCATAAAGTCAACCAAATCCTTCTCTTCACACTCCAGCTTAAAGCTGCTGTATGGAAAAGTGGAGAAGGGCTCCAGGCCCACGCTGATATGCGGCTCCAGCGCCTTGCTGTCTGGATACACATACAAGCCCTGCTCATTGGCGATCCGTACTGTAAACTCCCAAGCCGTTTCATTGTTCCGAGAGAGCATCTGGTCAACCGGAATGTCCTTTGGGATAGACACACGAACTCCACAGGGCTCCATCACAGAACGGATCACCTGTCCCAAGGTCTTCCCAGTATTTTGGAAGGTCTCACTTCTGCGCTCCTGATCCGCAAGGCAGGAATATGTACGCGCCGTAATCAAAAGTTCCTGATACTGGGCGGTATGCTCCAGCTTCAAAGCGACTGCCATGCCGCTGAACACCGTGCCGCCATCCTGCGTACTGACCGTAATCGGTGTGTTTTCGCACCGAAGTACATCCTCCTGGGTCACCTCCGCAGGGATGATCGCTCTCAGCGTCAACAGGCCATGAGCATTCGTCATTCCGGCCACGTCAAGAAAAAGAACCTTGATACAGGGAATGCCAAATATAAGTTTTAGATTTCCTAACGCGCTGAATTCCTTCATCTTGATTTCACCCCGTTCAGGTCAAATGCCCCAGCATATCAGTAATAATGGGAACAGCCTGCTTGTCTGTTCCTTTGCTCTCCTGGGCAGATTTCTGGCTTTGCGCCAGGGTAGAAGCTACCACATCGCCAAGGGCAACACTGCCACCAGAACTGTCACTCAGCTTCATAGAGCCACAGCTTGCCTCGGCGAGGGGAGAATCGTTATGCTGTAGGTACAGCTTAAATTTGTCAAACTGCGCCTCTGAGCTGTTGTATGTATCCCCGCCGCCAGTGGTCAGGTCAGCAAAGAGCTGATTTGCCATATCAATGTCACCGTTGGCGAACTGGAGCGCCTCGCTGTAACCATCTTTCATAAATTGGGCCGTTTCTGCATCGATTTTTCCCTCAGCCAACGCCTGGTCCACAGATGCTTCCACTTCTGCGTTTGCCTGCTTCATGTCCGCCTGCACTTGCTCCTGCGTCTTTTCGGCACCCTCTCCATCGTTATTTTCGGGTTCAGTGACTTCAATGGTTATAATTCCGCCGCGTTTGCAAAAAAGCATTCCCTTCATTAGAAGGACCGGAGCACCGTCGATGAGGTACCGATCATCTGTTTCATACCATACTTGGTCAATGATAGGGGCGCACTTCTGTGCTGTAAAAAACTCAACCACACCACTCCAGAACTTCTCAAAACCTTTTTTCTCAACTGCTTCACCAGTTTCAATGTTCTGCTCCCGGGGAGTGCAGTCTCCAAAATGAATCACATTCACATCAGGCCGCCAATCGTTTGCATTTAGAACTGGCTGTGCCTCTGGGCCAAAGAGTACTCCATGACCGCCCCCGGCCTCCGCCACATTAAGCGGGTGACTCATAGAGCCATAGCTGCATTTGGCAGATATTAAGCGGTAGACAAATTGATTGTCAGGCTGAATATGGTTGGACCCTGACATCGTTACCTCACCTCCACAGGTGTTAAATCGACCCCATAGGGGGAACGTCGCAGAATACTTTCTGCGACGGAGAGCTCTACCACAACCCGGTACTCATGCATTCCGCCGATACGGAAGATAGGCTCAGGAGGAAGACACATCCGGTTCAGCACAATCTGTTTCACTGAGCCATCCGGATACCGTTCCACATTTTCATGGAGACAGAAAGCCGGAGGGAAGTAAGGCAACCAATATCGATAGCTTTCCCGGCTGTCAAGCTCTCCTGCAAATAGCTGAATCATTTTTGCCTGCAAATCAGGGATATAGAGTGTAAAGAGCTTTTTCAGCTCATCGCTGATCAAAAAAGAGGGATCGCTCAGAACAGCCGGAAGTTCCTCGTGTGCTTCTGCACGGAAATACGCAACAATCGCCTGATCCAGATGGTCAAATACATCCTTTTCTGCTGCTTTTTGATACTGCTCTGGAAGCCCAAAGATAGAAAGCGGACGTCTAAGTCTGCTGCTGGCGCTCAATCTGAAGTAGGACTGCATAATTTATTCACCCCTAGATATTTGGCAAAAGGATGGCGAAATCAGATGCCTCCGCCAGGGTATTCTCCATCACAGTATAGGTGGTCGTGCATTGCTCCATCTGTCCGCCCCTGAGATCGCAATCAGAAAAGCGGACATGTTCCATGGATGTGAGCAGCATGGACAAGGCGCGGTACCAATCGTCCATTTTTTCCGGCGCCATACCTGCTATAGAGGCAATTACGCGCTCAAACGCCACATTTTCCAGGGTACACTCCCGAAACTGCGCCCCAGCGAGAAGTACATCTGTAAATATGACATTTTTGAAGCGGCATTGCTCAAACAAGCAGTCACCCAAAGATGCTTCTTCAAGCGTGCTGTCCGAGAATTCACAATTTCGAAAAACAGAACCTTTTAGATTGAATTTATAGAACTTCTTGTGCCGAAAAATCTTGTCTTGAAACTGACGGTGTGGGAACTGGCGCCCCCGGCTGTTAAAAAGATCAACCTCCGGGTATTCCGCGGCTAAAACAATCTTCCAGTCCAGAAATTCGCCAAACTCAATCCTAAACTCATCGCCTTTGACCAAGGCTCTAAAAGCTCGGTCATCCTTTATGGGGGCCATATGATATTTAAGGAGAGATCCCATCATGCTAAACAGCGGACCAGTACATTTCCACGCAGCTTGTTCAGCCAAGAGCGGATAGCAGAATTTTTTGATCTCCTGTTGGTCTAGTACGGCCTGGAAATGATCGTTTAGCTCTGACCACAGCGGTGTGAGCCAGGGACATTCTACAAACCGGGTAGTAAGCGGTCGGTCATATAGAGGCCAGTCTTGTCCATATGCATCCAAGCGGTAGCCTGGCTTTCCACACAGCAATGCGGTGCGGAGCACAGAGATAGAAACACAAAACACTGGTTCTATACCACCTTGGCGCTGCTTCTGACACAGTTCTTTGAGAAATCCGGAGAGTGGTACAACAAACCATTCCTCCGCATGGACAGATAGACGTTCCACTAGCATGGTTATGGCTGTCCCAGCCGCATCCGCAAAATCCTGCTGTTTCAATACTGTATTGTCCATGCTCATCCCTCTATTTATTCCACAATGACTTCTTTTCCCAAAAGGGTAATGGTCTCATCTGTAATGTCGATAAATGCCCGATCCGTCCCCAGGGATATTTTTTCATCTGCGATCAATTTAATTGTTTCTGCTTGAACTTTTACCTCGCCCTCCGCATTGACGTTGAGATCTTTCTTGCAGGAAATTGTAATCCCTTCATCTGGTGTAAGATCAATAAAAGCTTCCTCACCATCGCATGAGATTTTAATTCCCTTCTCGGTCAACTGGATACACTTGCCGTGAGCCATCCAGACCTTATCTTTAGGGCTCTGCCCCATAAAGCGCGGAGCGGAACTGGATGCAAACGCTTGGCCTTCATTTCCAGACGGGAAAAAAACACGTACTGTATCTCCCACCTCAGGCATACAGTACCATCCACTCTGATCCGATGAAGAGTATGCGGTGGAATATTCAAACCAGTGATTACCGCTAAATTCTGAATCGAAAGAGAACTGCACCTGCACCTTACTTCCGGACACGTTCTTGACTGTGCCAGTAAACATTTTACCGCTGCAATTTTGGTTCATGCCAGCAGAAACAGCAAGGCCCTTTACATCTGTTGTGGCTCCAGCAGTCGGAGCCTCATTTCCCATTGGAAGCAGGCCGTAGTTCATTTCCAATATGCCGTCCTTCATCTCAGCAGATATGCTTTTGACCGCATAAAACCTGGCATCCACTTTCACGAAATTTCCGGCAAACACATAACAGTAAGATTTCAGTCCAGCATCAGAGGCATCCTCGCTCACCACGATTTTTCCTGTCTGCATCTGATTGCTCATGGTGCTCTTTGCCATCTGAAATTCCGCAGTGCTTAAATCTTTGACCTGGTCAGAGGGAGGAAGTCCTACATAAAGGTGAGGTTCATCGGCCTGCACATCGGAAAAGACAGGCGCCCCCAACTGGGAAGCCATGCGAATGCAGAAATCCCAGTTTGTCTCGTCGTACTGAACAATGAGTTGTCCAGTCTGCTTATCTGTAACGGTGATTTCCGCTGTTCCTTCTCCGGAAATACTTTTCCGAATCAAATCCCCATAGGTCGCCGTAGTGTCCTGGTACGAACGCTGGTGTGTTTGAATATCCAACTTTTTACAGGTTCCTTCCAGCACCACAGTAACTTTGGCGTACTCGTTCTGGTGATTTACCGAAACATTCTTGACCACACCGCAAAACAGTCTGGCCGGCTGCCCAGACGCAGTAGTGACAACCTCTGTCTCACTGGATTCGTCCGTCCTTTGGGCAATCTCGTCTGCGCTTTCGTGATCCATCTCTCCGACAATGGTGCAAAGGCCAAACACATTGGGGCCATGATCAATGTTCAGGTTGAGAATTTTGGTAAAGGGGAACAGCCCCACCGAAACATTCAGATGGGAAATAACCTCCATCTCATTCATCGTCGATCCCCTCCTCCGCAGCTTTCTTTGGAATATTCAGTGTTTCCATCATTTCTTCCATGATTGGCTGGTACCGCTTTTTCAATCTGGAAGGGCAAGTAATACATCCAATCGTTGTCTTGCCATCCAACGAAAAAACAAACACTTTTCGATAGCTCGGCTCTGTAATCGCTTGCGCGATAGCATCAAACCAACGCACATAGATGCCGTGAATTACCTTTTTCCCTGTAGAAAGGATACGGATATTCGGCCCGACGGTCTTTACCGTATTTACCATATAGGGAAACATCTGCTCGATCCGAGCTTCATCACCTTGGATCTCCGTCAGCATAAAGGTGAGTCCAAAGGGAAGGTAGGGAAGTTCATAAACAAATTGAGGTTTACTCTCCATAAGAAACTGTTGCCTCACAGCGTCATCCGTTAGCTGGCTAAGATCTCTCGGCGCCCGCATCACGATTCGACCGTCCAGCAAATCCCTCTCCTCAAATACCACAGGGATTTTGGTAATGTGGGTCACCGGGTCATGGATGGATTCTTTCAGTTCCTCTGCAAGTGTGTCCTCAGAAACCCGTTGTTTATTAAACTCTTCCGCCTTCTGCCGCAGCCGCAGCAATTCCTCATCCTTGTATCCCATCTATCTCGCCTCCGGTCAGTCCATCATGATGCTCCAAGATTTGCGTTTCGCCGACGCTGCCCGCCGGCCCCCGTTAAACTGTTTCAAACAGGCGATAAGCCCTTGATACAGGCGAAGGTTGTCCCCGCATGAAAAATCAGCTCCCTGCTTTGATTGGATATACGCCTCCAGCGCCTCCGCCTGGACAGGCTCTTTGGATGAGAGCAGCATCATGCAAAAGAGCGCGTCTGTTCCATCCGCTCCGGCGGCCAGGGCCTCCCGGGCAAAGTGGGCGGTGATCTCAGGCGAGAGCGTCGGCCGGCCCATTCCACAAAACGGGGCGTGGATGGTATTCAGGGTGTCGTACTCCGTCTCCCGATCCGCAAAGCTGGTATAAGTGTACCTCAAACGTGCGCCTGGCTGAAGCTTGAAGCGGCACAGCTCCAGATAGCGCGTTTCGGAGGAAGCCCCTTCCGTAAATGCAAGCTCCATCTCGCGGGTCACAAAAGAGTCCGTTTGTACCTGGTCATGAAACACGATGTTGAGGACCCGGGTGGTATTGGTTGGAGTGTAATGAATCAGCTGCGGCTCCCGGATCAGATAAAGCTCACCCTCGTAGCGGATCACCCCAGGGTTGACCACGATGCTGTCCTCCGTCGTTGTCAGCGTGCAGCCGCTTACGATTCCATCTGTACAGTTTTGGTATAAAAGGGGCCCCAAGTGATAGAGGTAGGCGGAGAGCTCCACCATCATTTCCTGCTTCAAAATGTGCCCACTGTGAAATTCCGGAATCTTCTGTACCCACATAACAAATCCCCTTTACTTCGTCCCATCAAAGAAGTTGGTGACCCAGCCCTCCGTCTCAAAGCGGAAGAACTGGTCGGGGCCAAGCTGAAGCTGCCCTTCCCGGCGGAGCACAGGCACCACTGTAAAGCCCCAGCGGTCTTCATCCGCCAGGATGAAAAATTTCAGCTCCCGGTCCACAATATCGTCCAAATCATCCTGGCGGATCTGGCCGCTGTACCGGGCCACGATCTCCTCGGCCTTCTGGTTTTTGAATTTGTCCGGGTCGCAGGAGCAGTTATAAATATACCGCTGCCGCCCCTCCAGATCCTTCAGGTAGAGCTTCAGAGTCAGGTCAGCCATATTGCGGGAGATAAACCCGCGGATGTTCTCCCGATCCAGGCTGTGGATCAGTGTGACTTCCTGATTGGTGTGCGTAAAGGCAGTGACTACATAGGGGAACGCCGCCTGCTCGTGGGTGATCTTCACATCCGCGTAGCCAAACATTTTATCCTTCAGGTACTCAATGGCTCCGTTCAGACAGATCAGCTTCAGCTCATAGTCATGCTCCTGGCCCTGGTCGCTGCGGGAGGACTTGATTATTTTTCCAGGAATAAATTCCTTCAGGGCGTCCCGGAAAATGTCGATCTTACAGGACTGCCCTGTGAGGCGCAGGATGCTGTACTCCGGCAGCTCGTTCTCCTGATAGGGCCCCTCCATGAACTGGCGCACGATGCCGTAAATATCGGCTCTCAGGAGAAGATTCAGCGCGTAGATGTTGATATAGGCGGTGGGCACATCCTTGAGCACCTTCAAGACGCCGTCCTGGAAGGCCGACAGCTTCCAGCGGTCCACCAGCATACATTCCGTGGCGGTCTCGTGGAGCGGCACACTGGAAACCGCCATGCGCAGGACGTTGGCGTGGCTGTAAAAGCTGGTCTTGATCCGCTCCGCCGTTTCAAAGAGGAAATAGAAGTTGTTTTTGACCGCGTAGTAGTCCGCCCGGCTCTTATGCTCGTAGTCCCGGAAGCGGGTGGGGATCACCCGCTCCGCCTGGGCGTACGCCTGATCCAGCCCGGCGTAAACGCTGTCGGTGCCCAGCCGGTCTACGGTGCGGAACACGTCGAGGTCAAAGGCCCGGATCAGCGTGTCCACATCGGGCAGCTCCTCGCTGCTCAGCTGGCGGGCCATCGCCAGCTTCAAAAGCTGCATCACCCGGTAGGTCAGGTTGTTGCCGCCGAAATCCGTGTTGCCGTTTTCATAGGCCGTCGCAATGTCGATCTGGTAGGCCACCCGGCGGTCGGTGATCCGAAACCGGCAGGAGGAGAGGTCGGTGGTGCCGCCGCCGCAGTCGATGATCAGCGCACGGTATGTCTCGCCATCCTGATACTGCTTCTCCTTGATCAGAGTGGAAATCGTATTGTAGAGGACCGCCACCCCTTCATCCAGCATATTTTCGCTCTCCAGGCGGTAGTCCGGCAGGATCTCCTGAAACAGCTTGACGAAGAGCGGCTTCTGCTTCACCGGCGCGGAGATATGGATGGACTTGAAGCTGCACTTGAATCTCTGGCTGGCGCACCCGATGACATACTCCAGATAGCTCCGGATGATCTCCTTGCGGGGGACAAAGCTGCGGTGTCCCTGGCGGTCCACCACCTCCTCCGTCCGGTCCGCGTCCCCCACCCAGCGCTTCAGGTCATAAAAGACGCAAAAGCCCTCGTCGATATAGCTCAGATGGAACAGGCGGTTGGCCTCATAGCCGAATTTATACTGCACATCCTGCCCGTTCACCCCCACCACGGCCACGGCGCTGGGCAGGATCAGGGCGGCCTTGTCCTTGTGCTCCACATCCAGGTGGGGCACATAGTTGACCTGGTCCCGCTTGAGGAGCTGCGCGATCGGGTCGCCGGAGAGCTGTTCAAAATAGGCGCTGTCCAGATAGACACCCGCCGTGGTATTCGAGGAGCCGAAGTCGATGGCAAGCGGCATCCGGCTCTCCAGCAGCGGCCGCACCTCAAAATTCAGGACCGGGACCGTGCGGAAGCGCAGGTGGTCCGGCACGATGGAGGACTCCCCCCGATAGACGCGGTAGAGGAGGTCGGACTGCTGGCGGTCCATGCAGTAGAGGGAATAATTGCGGATCGTGGACTCCCGGCACTCCATCTCCGCGGATTTTGTGATGAACAGCTTTCCGGGCTCGCTCTGGTAGGTGCGGAGATTGAAAACAGCGCAAATCTCCCCGCCGCTGACCAGAAGGGCGTTGGTGTCCACCAGCTCCTGCATATACCCGATCGTATAGCGGTCAAAATACTCCACGGAGATGCCGTGATATACGATGAGCTTGGCGCAGCCCTGCAGCGCGGTGTCCACCAGGTCCAGCTTGGCGGTGGCAAGCAGGGACTCCAGACGCTCCAGGCCGTCCTCTGACGGCTCGGTAATGAACAGCCGGTCCGCACGCCCCCGGAAGCGCATGATCTCCCGGATGAGCACGTCCTTGTCCAGCGGCGCGTGGATGCCGTTGATGATGCGCTCCCGGTAGCAGATGTCCCGCAGCTGATAGGTCGTCATGAGCTCCAGCTCATCACGCGTATAGTAACGCAGTTCCGGCTTGGGCCCCGCGTTTCGGTTATATGTATAGGAATACTTGCTCAAATTCCCCACCGCCTCTGTCCGTTCTCAGTAGATTTCTATTTCATCAAATACCAGGGTGGCGTCCACATCCCAGACGCCGAAGTGCTTTGTCCAGAAAATCCGCACCTGATACTGCAGGGGGAGGAACAGGTCCTCCAGCATCTGCACGATCCGGCGGTCCGCGTTGGCCAGGCCGAGATAGAGCAGAAGCTGTTCCGGGTGCGGCTTGAGCTGGTAGAGCATGGCCTGGGGATACAGGGCGGTCAGCGCCTGACGGAATACCAGCAGGGAAGACCCTGTCTCATACTGCGCCAGGAGCAGGGAGGCCACACCTCTTTTTTGTTCCTCCGAAAGAAGCTGGAGCGCCTGTGCGATCGAGGCGGAAAAACCGCCGCCCTCCAGCTCCCTCTTGAGCATCTGGACGTAAAAATCCCGCTTGCTCAGACCGGAAAGCGTCTCCTGCGCCGCGAGGATATGGACTGCGGCATCAAACAGGTGGCGCAGATATTCAGAATCCCCCATGTTGTGCAGCAGGTCCTGAAAGATCTCAGAAAAGCGGTACAGGCTGTTGATCTCCACCACGGGGCCGGTCACCGTGTCCTCATTGAGGCAGGGAAAGGACTGTTCATACCAGGGACTGCAATCCTCAGCCTGCGCAAAAAACAGCTCATTGTCCGATAATCCCTGCGCTCTGGCCCTCAATAAGATTTCCCAAATATAATTCATAAGGCAGCCCCCGCCTTTAAGCATCCAGCACGCCGGCGCAATGGTACTCAGGGAAGAGCTTCTGTGCCTTGGTCACCAGAAAGCTCATAATATCCATGTTCAGGAAATTCCCCGGGTCCGCCGCGGCAAAATGGAGCAGCATCGTCTCCTGCGTCTCCCTTTTCCTCAGCTCATCGGTAATAAACTGATCCATGTCGTAGGTTTCCGCCTCGGCCGGCCCCGCAGCGCCCAGCTCGACATCCTGAAAGGAAACGACGCTGTCATACCCATAGCTCAGGATGACCCGCCGCAGCTCCCCTCTGGTTTTCACGCCCTGCTGGTATAATGCGCCCAGATTGGAGGCAAAGCTCTCCTCCGGTTGGTTGGCCAGGAGCGGATACGCATAGCGGAGCTTCCGGTCCGACGGATTTACCTGAATCAGCTTCCAGTTCACCGGCCCCTTTTCCTGGCAGGTGATCAGCATATCCCCCGCCACCAGCCGCACATTCTGGAGCACACGGTCCACATCGGCAACCAGATAGCTACATCCGGGGCTCAGCCTGTGGGCAAAGATCCGGTGCTCATAATGGACATGGTCCGCACAGGGGGAGGGGTACATGCTGGTGCTGACCTCCACGCGCTCCAGATTCCAAAGCGGGATCATCCCACGGTGCAGGAACGGCTCGTGGGCGCCGAAATCGACCGTCACGGACTGGACCTCGGCGCCAGTATCCTGTCCAGCGCCCTCCGCGTCCACCAGGTAGACATCAAACATCTTGTAGAGATAGGCAGAGCATACCGTAGACCAGGGGATATGGTTGGCGTGAAATACCCGATACAAACGTTCGACCTGCTTCAGATACCGCCGGCTCCTGCGGATGGAAAAGGTGGCCGGGAAAGCGCCGGCCTGCGTGGTCAGGGTACCTTGGTACACGGCCCCCTCACGCTCAAATTTCAGCGCTTCCTGGGCGTTTTGGCGCAGGAACACCCGGTCAACCGGGACTGGCTCGTTCTGGTCCAGGCAGTCGGACAGGGTGGGCCGGACGTGCTCCACATCCTCCGGGCAGATCGGGGTCAGAAAGCGGTCGCTCGCATCGTAAAGGTCCGGCTCCGTGACGCCGATATGGATGGTGAACTCGCTTTCCCTCGACTGGATCTCGGACAAAATCCGCTGCTCCAGCTTTTTCTGCTCATCGCCCAGATATTGAAAGAGATTGACCATCAGGGTGTCGGTGACCTGCCTATACAGCGCCCGCTCTCTCAGATCCTGAATATCCAAGGACCGTTTGTGGATATAGTCCTGCAGGTCAAAGCCCGCTCCAAAGACGCTCTCATCCATTGCATTCCCTCGCTTTATCCAACAGCCTCCGGCTGGGATGTTTCTGACGGCGCCGGCTCGGCGGACTCACCGGCGGCCTGCTGCTTTGCTTCCTCCGCCGCTTTCGCGGCTTCCTCCGCCTCCCGGGCGGCCTGCTCCTCCTCGCTGATGCCCATTTCAATCAGCTCCAGCTTGCGCGTGACCTCAGATACCTTGCTGTCGTTTTCCAGCTCGGCGTACACATCCTTTGCCAGAAGATAGTATTTCTTCGCCTGGACATAGTTCTTATCCGCGTATTGGCTCTCCGCCTGGCGCATATAGCCCTCCGCCTCCGCCGCAAGGCCGGCCTGCGCAGAGAGCTTGCTGTCCACGGCGGCGAGCTTTACATTGATGGCGTCAATCTGCGCCTGATCCTCCAGCTCCGTATATTTCTGAAGGGCCGTGGTGTAAAAGGCGCGTGCGCCCTCATAGTCCCCCTTGGAAAAGGCGGCGTCGCCCTCGGCCAAAACGCTGGCGGCGGCAGTCTGCGCCTGCGCGGTCTCCTGGGCCTTTTCATCCTCCTGCGCCTGCTGCTCCGACTGGTCTGCGTACATCTGCTCCAGCGCCGCCATAGCGTCGTCCCGACCGGTGTCAAAGTAGAGCTGCGCCGCCAGGGCCTTCGCGGTCAGATACTGCTCCTCGGCCTTGTCGTACTGCTGGCCCTGCGCAAGCGTGTCGCCCAGGGAGATCAGCTCATAGACGCTCATGTACTGACTGGTCTGCTCCAGCCGGTCATCGATGTAGTCCAAGCCCAGGTTGTCAGCGTACCGGGTGCGGTTTCTGGCGTTAAGGAAATTGCGCTGGGCGTCGCTGTACTCCCCGCCGGTCAGAGCGTCATCCCCCGCGATCACGCTCTCGATGAGCTTCATATAATTTCCGGCGTCCTCCTGAATTTCCTTGTCGCTCAGGCCCTCCGCGAGATCCAGCGCCTTTTGGCACTCCTCCTTGGCCCGGACGTAGTTATCCGCCTGGATATACTCAATCGTGTCATAGAAGCTCTGTTCCATAGAGTCGATCTTTTTCTGCCGGTTGTGGAAATACACGGCCAAAATGACGGCGACAACTACAAGCACGAGGATGATGGGAATGGCGATCATAATGGCGCGCTTGATTTTCCGCTTGCGGTTTGGGTCGTTGTAGGTCTTATTGAAGAAGATCGTCGCAAAGGTGTATGCGCCCAAGTCCTTAGGCTGCATGGACAGCAACAGGTCCTCTACCGCGTCCACCGTCTCCTGCGGCTCGTCCGAGGCGTCCGCAAACGCGTCCTTCAAAAGCCCGTCGTCCAGATGCTCCCACACGCCCCGCGTCATGAGCGCGGCCGCGTCTGAGTCGGACAGCTTTAATTTCTTGGAGATAAACGGGCGGAAGTCCTTGTCCTGCCCGAGATAGCAGTAGAGGTTATGGCGCTCCTGGTGCTGGGTAAGCTTATCCGGCTCCAGTTTTTCCGCTTTCACGAGGTCCATGCTCAGGGACTGATCTCTGGACTGAGCCCGGAGGAATCCGTCCCGGTACAGACGGAAACGGGTGTTGCCCGCCTGCCCATACCGCATCTTTACATAGTTTGTCACCACCACAGTAACAGACGCCTTCAGGCGCATTTTACTGTCGGCAGTCAGCAGGGCCTTGTTGGCGGAGCGAAGGTAGCGGCGCAGGGCCCCCTTCCGCATGGAGGGCGCCTCAGTAAAAGCGGAGATAATGGTATCCACCGCCAGCTTGGCGCTCATCCCGTCCACCTGGTCGTCTATCCCATCGGCAATGACATAGCAGGCGTATTTGTCCAGCTCCACATATCCGAAGGAGTCCGTGTTTTTCAGGTTTTTATCCGCTTCGGATGTAAATGCTGTTTTGAAGACCGAGTTTTGCTTTCTCATGTTGTGCTCCCGTCCCAGCGCAGCAGGATCACGCTGGCATTATCTCTGTCCTCTGCGGAGTTCTGGTTGACCTTTTCCATGAGGGCGTAGGCCATGCTCTGACAATCCTGCCCGCCTGAGAGGACATCCTCGATCTCCTTCCAGGGGATCAGCTCATAAAGGCCGTCGCTCATCAGCACAATGATGTCGCCTCTCTGCAGGGAGATCGGCCGGTCAAAAATCTCAATGTCCTTGAAGCTGTCCTGCCCGAGATAGTTATAAAGCCGATGGTTTTCCAGCATGACCAGCGCGTCCTCCCGGGAGAGCCTGCCGGTCCGGAACGACTGTTCCGCCAGCACATCCAGGGTGTGGCCTGCGGATACCGGCACCAGGTCGCCGTTTCTGAACACGCACAGCTTGACATTTCCCACAACGGCGTAAAAAAGCCAGTTTTCCCGAATCATCGCCACGCCGACGCTGGCCGCGCCGTATCCCTCATCGCCAAGCTCCCGCAGGATGGCGCGGTTAGCCGCATGGAAGGATTTCCGGAAATAGTACTGGGGATTGTCAAACGCGTTATAATCCCGAAAAAGATCCAGGAACGTCTCAACCGCCGTCCGGCTGGCGATCCGTGCGCCATAGGCTTTCCCCATCCCATCCGCCAGGACGGCGACTAGGCCCGTCTGTGTAGCCAGCGTGCCAACGAAGTCCTCCTGCACCTCGCGTCCGCCGATGGTCATGGAGCTTCCCACATCGGGGCTGCGTAACCGCCTGCCGCTGCCGCCGATGGACAGCCGGATGAGCAGCAGGACCGCTTCGGCGGCGCACAGGAGGATCAGGATTGTTTGCGGCGTCATATGCCTTGCCCCCTTCGAGTGTTACTCTGTCTTTCCGCCCCACATAAAGTTCTCTCCGCAGAAGGGGACAAACAGGAATTTTGACTTGCCGAGTTCGATTTCATCATATTTATTGAGCGTGGCCGGCGCGTACACCGCGTTGCCGTTGAGATACACGATCCCATTGGCGTCGCCGGGCAGCAGCACGGTTTCCTTTTTCTTGGGGTCAAATACGATAACCGCGTGGTTGCGGCGGGAGATCTCATTGTCGCCCAGGATCTGAATATCCATGTCGTCGGCGCGGCCAACGAAATTTTTCCCCTGGACGATCTGATAGTCCTTGCCCTGGCGCGGGCCGTCAATGCAGACAATCCAGCCGCAGACGGGCTTGATGTCCTCCCGGAATAACTCTTCCTCAATCTCCACATCGGAGCGCTGCGTCTCCCGTTTTTCCTTCGTGTCGGTTTCCATATTGCAGTAGGGGCACACGGTACCGTACCGCTTTTTGCTGAAAACATGCCCATTCTGGCAGTGGATCAGATTTGAAGTATTCGACATGATATAGCCATCTCCCTTTTCTCTTTTTTACCGGATCATCAGCCGGACAAGTCCTATATAGAGGATGTCGCCGCGGGCCAGCAGGCACGGGTGCCCAGGCGCCAGCTTATATTTCCGCTTGTCACCCTTCTGTACGCTCACTCCATTCTTGGAGTTCAAGTCCTCCACGTACCAGCTTCCGGCAGAATAATTCAGCACCGCGTGCTCCACGTCCACCGTGCCAGCATAGGTCGAGTTGGCGAGATTGATATTGACCTGGTTTTCACCGGAATCCCGGCCAATCACCATGCCCGTCTTTCCATATAGCGTCCAGGAGGACAGGGCCTGGTCTTCCTCGTTGAGCAATACGATTTCCGTCAAACTGCCGGCCGGTGGGTGTGCCATGCCGTCCGCCGGCCGGACCGGCGGCTCCGGACCGGCGCGGCCATCCCGCACCATGAGGATAAGGAAGAGGAGCATCAGCAGGCCGCCGCCGAGCGCCACAACCCAGTAATACCAGTCCTCGATGTAGAAATACCCCACCAGGGTGATTGCTCCGCCGGTGAGAGCGAGCAGAAAATCAACCACACGTTTTTTTGTCATTCCGGGCACTCCCTCACTGTCTCAGATACTCAGATTACTTAAAACCCATAAACCGCTCAAACAAGTCCGTGGTGTCCAGCGGATTTTTCTTTTTTCCAGATACCTTCTCCTCGTCAACGACTTTCCCGGTCGCAGGGTCAAAGCCGAAAAATTGTGCAAAGCCGCCCTGCATTTGGGAAAAGTCGACCGGGCCGCCTGTCGGTGTCCGCGTCCGTGCGGACGATGCGGACTTTTTCTGTGGCTCGCGGCCCTGCGTTGTACGTTGCTTCTCGTCGTATTCCTTCCGTTTCTGCGGATCGCTCAGGGTCTCGTACGCTTCGTTGATCTCCTTAAAGCGAGCTTCAGCTTCCTTGTCTCCCGGGTGCAGATCAGGGTGATATTTTTTTGCAAGGCCCCGGTACGCCTTCTTTAGTTCCTCCGCAGTGGCGCCGGGCTGTACGCCTAGGCTCCGATAATATTCATTCATGATGCGCTCCTCCTTGCACGGATGCTTATGGCCCTTGTGGAAGCGTCCGTCCCTTTGGCCGGACCGGCGCTTCCGCAAAAGTCACATACGGCCTATTATGGGAAAAGGGCGCGCCCAACCATGGGTCGGACGCGCCCCTCTCCTCATGCGAAATGCCGCGTCACAGGAAGCCTTACGGCATCAGGCAGCAGGATAGCCGCCTTCGATCGTGATTCCGCTGATCTTATCCTTTTTCTGCTTGATGGTCAGCCGGAAAGTACCCACGCCGTCCGTGTCTCCGAAATCCTCATCGTAGTTGACCACGAAAGCGTTGGGGAAGTAATACTTCCGCTCCACAATGCCGGCCTGGATGATCTCCACCGTCACCTTCCGGTAGCATGCCGAATTCTCGGCGGGCACCATGGACCACAGCCCCATCTGGCGGGTGGAGTCAAAGGGGTCGCCGTCGGTGGCCGTGAGGATCTTGCCCGAAATCTCCAGCGTGCTGCCCACGTCCTTCGTGCGGGCGTTGGAATCCAGGGGAATGTCTGTCTTGTAGACGACCTTCTTTACGCACTCCTTCGCGACCTCAAAAGAGCCCTGGCCCTCAATCGTTACCTTCAAAGACATAGTTACATCTCCTTTCCGCGTTAAGCGCTGAATTCGCCGTCAATGGTGACCTTGGCAGTCTGATCCTTCTTCTGCTTGACATGCAGATAGAAATTGCCGACACCGGTTTCGTCGTCCAGCTCCTCAGCATACTCCACCACAAACGCGTTGGGCAGGGTAATCTGGCGCACGATCTGAGAGGCCGAGACTACATCCACCTTGACATTCCGGTAGCTGTCGGGGGACTCGCTGGGGACCAGGCTCCACTGGGCCAGGTTAAGCGTGGAATCCTGCTCCTCGCCGCCCAGGGAGAACAGCAGCTTGCCCCAAATCTTGATCGAGGCGCCATTGTCGGTGGCACGGGCGTTGGAGTCCTGCGGGATCTCACTTCCGAACTTTACGCTGGTGATTGCGCGTTCAGTGAGCTTGACGGGGCCGGCCCCGTCGATTTCAAGTCTGAATCCCATAACTTACTTTACCTCCAGTACATTTTATTTAGAAGAAACGCGGCTGATCATGACTTCCAGGTTGCGGGCGTTACCATCAAAGTAGATGGTAAGGTCGCAGATGCCCGTTGTCTCGTCGATACTATAGTCAAGACTGTCGCCTTCTTCTACCACAGCATTCACGCAATCCTTCTTTGCCAGCCACAGGCTCTTCTGGCTCTTGGGGTTGTTGGAGAAGAACTGCACGATATTGTCCTGCTTAAAATCGCCGGTGGCATGGCGCAGGATGCGCTCGATATAGGTCGTCACCTGGGTCTTATAGGCAGGCTCATAAGTAGATTTGTCCGGATCATAGAGCAGGTTGCGGGCCTTGTAGACCGTAATCTGCGTGATGTTCATCCCGTCCAGCGCCGCATTCTCCGAGGCAAAGATCCAGCCAAAATTTTTACGGTTGATTTGATCTTTGATGGAATTGGTGAAGCCGGTGATCTCCTTGGGCATGGTGGTCCGGGTGCAGAGGGCGTGGTTTCCAGCCTCCACATCATACCGCACGCCGGGCAGCTCCGAGTCCACCTTTAGTCTGCGGTAGTGGTCCTTCAGATACTCCGGGCACTGGCAGGCCCCACGGAAACCGGCGGCGATATAGGCCGCATTGATGTAGACACCTTCAATCCACAGCCGCATAATATCTTCCTTGGCCTCAGAGAGCTGTGCGCTTGTACTGTCTTCGGAAATCGTCATGAGCTTGTCCAGTGTGACGCCGGACTTGTTCTTCGGGATAACGGTAAAGTTCGGCAGGCATGGGATGGCGAACTCACTGTAGGGCTTTCCGACAAGGGGCTCGCAGCGGTCGATGAACTTCTGGATTCCCTCGGCCGCCACCGCATTGAAAGTGGTCTCCTCCCGGGTCTCAAAGGAGAAGAAGGTCTCCACCCGGTAGTCCTTGAGCACATCCAGCAGGGTGGACAGGGTCTCCAGGCTGTTTACATCCTCGTTGACCTTGTGGACATTGCCGGCAAACCGCTCCCGGCGCAGCTTGGCCCCCGCCTGGAGGCTGATGGAGAGGTTGGGGAAGATAGCGTACCAAATCGTATCCTTGAAGTTGTTCTTGCTGTTGACCGTGTTGAGGTAGGCGTGCAGGGTAGGCAGGCTGCTGCTCTTGGCCAGCATTTCCGGCTTGAGATTTGCCACCAACAGGGTGGGGATCATACCTTTGGTCTTGCACTTATACTGGTCAAAGAACATCTTCACCCCCAGCAGCTTCTCCACCAGGGGCTTGACCACCTTGATGAACGCATCCTTTGAGTCCTTGTAGAACTGGAGATAGGAGTTGTAGTTGGCAACCTCGGTGGGCACGTCGATTTTGGACTGGGTCGTGGAGGGCAGCGGGCAGAAAGTCCGGACCACCAGGGACTGAACATAGTCTGAGGGGGATTCGTTGATGGCCTGATAATCTTCCTGGAGGGCCGCGATCAGCCCGGTGTTGACGTTATCATCCAGCGTGGCCAGCGCTGTACTCTCCTGCTTTGGCGCCTCCAATACCTTCAGCTCGCCCTTATCGCCCATGGTCAGCATACCCAGCGCAATCTGGTTTCCGCCGCCCTGCTGCCCGCCGGCGCCCAAAAGCAGACGGGTCTTGATGTCCTCAATAGCCAGCGGCAGCATTGCCATGACGTTATTGTAATTGTTGGAGGCTTCCTCAAAGAGTTCATTGAGCTTATCCCCCACGTCCAGCTTGGCCGGATCTCCGTCCTCCAGCTCCGCGTACTTCGCATAGTTGTAGCGGATTTCCTTACGCACCTGGCGGATGTCGTCCATCACCTTTTTCGGAGAGATCATGTCCAGCAGATTCTCAAAGCCAAAATCCACATTGAGCACACCCTGGGACTTCTTGCTCTCCATGAGGGTAAAGAGCATTTTCAAAAAGTCGTTGCTTTGATTCAGCGGGATCTCCGTGAGCATATTTTCCGGGATGTTTTCCGGCTTTTTCAGGGTGTAGCGCACCGACTGGGTGTTGGCATCGAAGAAGGAGTAGATGCAGGGAGCGAACTTCTCCTGGAACTCCTCATAACTCCGGCACTCCAGATACTGGTTGATCTCCTTGATCTTGTCGTCACTTAGGCTGTCGATGCCCTTCACATCCCCAATCAGGGTCAGCAGATCCAGCTTTTCCGGGTTGATCTCCTCCAACAGCAGGGTGCGATTTGTCTGGTTGATGATAGTCACTCTAAACACTCCTTACAACAGTTGTTTTTATGGCGGCTGAGAATATATCCGTGCCTATTGACAAAGTGTTTTTTGAAAAATGGGGCCAATCTTTTAATTTGATATTCTGAATTCTCGGGGAATACGGTTTGTTTCCAGGACCTTGTATAAGCAAAATTCTTAAAAACTGTCTTTGCCAATAGGTCGAGAAAAATCTCAGGTGCGTGCATAGCTCCTCAATTCATTTGGCTTCACCTCGCGGTACTGAAGCGCCATCTCGCTGACCTCGTCCTCAAAGGTAATGTCTACCTTGGAATCCAGCCCGATCAGATAGCTGCGTCCCTTCATTAGAATCTCCCGGGCCTGCATGATGGTGCAGTCCGACTCATTTGACAGCACCAGGCACCGGTTGGCTCCCGCTTTGAAGTAGATGCGGTCCGCGCCTTCCAGAGGCTCGCTGACATTGCAGCCGTCCAGAATCTCCTGCAGCGTCAGAATTTTTCCGCCCGGAATACGAAACAGATTATAGGTAAGCGGGGGAACGTCCCTGCCGGATTTGGTCCGTGTGATGTAGAGATTGAGGCGGCCGGTATAGCTGTATTTGCTCGGGGCCGGAGGGGGCGGATCTGGGATGGACCGCGGCTTTTTCCTCCGACGCGAAACCACAGCGCAGACCGCCCCAAGAATCAAAAGCAGTACAAAAAGGAAAACCCCGATGATGACCGGCCGGTAATCGGGCGGCTCAGGAAGAGGGGGAGCCCCTTCCAAAGGAACCAACACGGTCTGCTGCGTGATGATGTTCGTATCCAGGTTATCGAATGAGATGTATATCGCCTTGGTTTTATCCGAAGAAACCTCCTCCTGAGGGGGAAGCGTCACAGAGCCTGCACGAATCGCCCCAGACCACGCCTGCCCATCCACCGTCCCGGTCAGGGAGCGGCCTTCAAAAACTGAGTCGGTAAGCACCTGGCGCTCCGGATTCTCAGCGTCATAGAAGGCTACGGAGATCTGTGCTGTCCGGTCATATGATACCGCGTCTTCATCCGCCGGCTCGGTATCCTCATAGACGATACCAGGCGTCAGGATGATATGGTATTCTGTGATCACATCCACCTTGACCTGGCTGCCGGCCGCCCCCTGGAAGCTGACATGCACCTTTTCCGCACTGGGGTGGTCCAGCTCCAGAAGCGTATAATGTGTGCCGGAGACCTGCCGTACACTCCCCGCGCTGAAATCTGCGTTCAGATTCCGAATGGGGCTGTCGCTGATAAATAAAAGCCTGGCGTTGGTTGCGTTGGCGGTTGGGATCGTGATGTCGAGTTCTTCCGTCCCGCCATCGGCATCCACAACTGCCGCCGTTGTTTTTTTGATGTTCAGCTGCTCCAAAAGGATGGAGTCCACCGCCTGCTGAATATCCTCAGCCCTGGGGGCGTGGTAATTTGCGCCGCCGGTCTCCGCCGACGCGGAAAAAATCGTGTTTGCCTTATTTTCCATATCAGCCCCAAGGCCAATTACATGGATCACAACTCCGGAGTTCTTTGCCTCTGTGACCGCATTTTCAAACTGACCGGAGGAAACCGCGGTTGCTGCGTCATCCTGCATTACAATTTCGCCGTCCGAAAGCATTACAACGGTTTTCTCGGACGCCTCTACCGTGTCCAGAAGCTCCAACGCCTTCGTAAGCCCCGTGCCTGCGTTGGTATAGCCGGTATAGCGGACGGAATCCGCCGCCTTCATAATGCTGTCCCGGCTTCCGCTGTCCGCCATGCCTTGTGCTGCAACTATGTCCGTGTTGTAGGCCACCACGCCGACAACGTAATTGGAAGGGAGGCTGTATATCAGCTGCGCAATGCTGTCGATTGCGAGACGGTTTCGGTCGTTGCCGTTCATGCTGTTGCTGGCATCCAGCGTAAAAACAACGGCTTTTTGAATGGAGCCGCTATTCTGCTGCGGCGGAGCGGAGGAACTCACTCCCTCTGCGGCCGCTGACTGGCATAATATCAACGGCGCCAAAACAGCTGCAAGCAACAAGGAAACGATGCGCTTCATGGGTTACGCCAACTCCTCCCTCTAATGTTCTGTTGTATGGTTATATTATCCCATCTATTCGACACTATTTTACAATATTTATACAAAAAAGTCAATTAAAATCCGATATTCTTATATCATTTCACTTAGTAAATCATGGTTTTCCTTTTTTGGCTGAAATAGAGCCGCTTTTGGCTTGTCTTGCGTTTGTTTTTCGCAAAAGCTGAACAATCTCTATATTATTCTTGCTGACCCCTTGTTTGTTTTGTGGCGAAATGCACAAAAATATTTTTTACATCTTTCTCTTAACTAGTGGACAAAATGTGACGATGTTGTATAATAATTGTGTTTTATTCTAAAATAAAGCATATAGCTGTTGCGTTTCCAATCCAATTTCTTTTGAGAATTATAATTGGGGCAGCTTTTCTTTCTGGAATATGACGTTTTTACTATTTTTCCTACTTGCCTTGTTTTCTTTCTGCTGCATTTACTCGCACGGACACAGACAAAAGGCGGACGCCTTCCGCTACTCCTGATAGGGGTATCTTGAAGCGTGTCCTCGGATTAGGCAGGCAGTGCAGTTGCACTGTCTGCCTTTTCTGTTGTCTCCCCGCAGGAAATCACATCGTCTGTTTCGTTGAGGTTGAAGTCCCGGAAACAGATTTGGATTTTCTGCGGTGCGTGCTTGGAGTATTTGACCTCTTTTTCATACACGATGATCTTCGCTACGAAGGTACGGAGCAATTCCGGTGTCAGTTCTGTCATGTCGGTAAACTTCCTGGCCTTGGCAATGAAGTTTTTGGCGTTGGCCATACTGCTGCGCAGTTTCTCCAGGCGTTCCTCTGTGGCGGGGATGGTTTCGGCCAGCTGCGCTTTCTCCTTGGAGTATGCCCCAGACAGCAAGCGGAACTGCTCATTGCTCACCCGTCCCAGGGCGCTGTCCTCATACATCCGCTTGAACACCACATCCAGCTCCCCATCCCGTTTCCGCATCGTGGACAGCTCTCGCTCCAAGCCTCGGATCTCCTTTGCCACTTCAGTGGATTGCTTCTGCTGGATGTAGGCTGCGAACCGCTCCGGATCGCTCCGGGCAAACTCTGTGGCTCTGCGGATCGTTTCCAGCACGATTTCCTTCAGTGCTACTTCCCGGACATAGTGAGCGCTGCAGACATCAGATCCGTCCTTTTTGTAGGTGCGGCAAGTGAAATTGTTCTGTTCCGGCTTCATGGTGTGCGCCCGGTGCAGCACCATGGGCATGCCGCAGTCCGCGCAATATACCAGTCCAGAGAACATATTTTGCTCATCCATATTTGTGCGGCGGCGTTTATGGGACCGTACCTCTTGTACGATATCCCAGGTTTCCTGATCCACCAGCGCTTCATGGGTGTGCTCAAAGATGAGCCACTCGGATCTGGGACGCTCACGCTTCTTTTTGTCCTTGTAGGACTTGGTGCTGTAGCGGAGGTTGACCGTGTGTCCAAGGTAGACCATGTTCTGCAGCATATCCGCCACCATATCGCTGGTCCAGTTGTAGGGCCGCTCCGTATTCAGCCCGGAATGGGATATGCCGAATTTCGTATAGGCGTACATGGATGGACTGTAGATATGCTCTTTCTTAAGCTGCTTTGCGATCTGGGAGGGTCCCATTCCACTGGCGCACATAGCGAAGATGCGTTTGACAACGGTTGCCGCCTCCTCGTCCACCAGCAGAGGAGAGTCTTTTGCTTCACCCTTGCGGTAGCCATAGGGAGCTCGTGTCCCTACCCGAACTCCACGCTGTGCCTTGGCGTTCACCACATTCCGTACCTTGCGGCTGCAGTCTCGCACATGCCACTCGTTGAACAAATTTTTGAAGGGCATCAGTTCGTTGCTGTTTTCATACTTGGTGTCCACATTGTCATTGACAGCGATGTAGCGCACATCGTTGGAGGGGAAGATCTCCTCGATATAAAGGCCGGTGTGAAGCTGGTTTCTGCCAAGGCGGGAGAGATCCTTCGTGATGATGACAGCGATGTCGCCGTTGCTCATGTCATCCATCATCTGCTCAAAGGCCGGGCGATTGAAGTTTGCTCCGGAATAGCCATCGTCCACATAAAATCTGGTATTCTGGAACCCATTCTCATCGGCATACTTTTGCAGGATGAGTTTTTGGTTCTGGATGCTGTTGGAGTCGCCCTCCAGATTATCATCTCGGGACAGACGGCAATAGAGTGCCGTGATCTTTTGGTTTGGCTGTAACATATTGACCTCCTTCATAAAATGCCAAACCGATTGAGAGATTGCAAACATACAATACCCTCAATCGGTTTGTTTGTCTATGGGAACCCGCTTTTCAGGCGGAAATATTTTTTGCGTCCTCCTCCAGGTCAATGACCTGCTTCAGAAGATCAACCGTAGATTGCGTTCCTCTGAAAGCGAATTCTGCAAGCACAATGTACTCTCTTCCGCATACACTTTGCCGGCGGCTTTTCACAACCTTACCGTTTCTTTCTTCCACTGCGGTATCCCGCACCGCCTTGGCGGAGGGAATATCCTCGTTTCCATGCAGTTCCTCATGATCGAAGTGGGGACGCTCATTGTATTTAAATTGATACTCCATATCGTTCCTTTCCCCTGACCTGCGGTCAGGCAACAAAAATAGCAGACCGTCACATGGTCTGCTGCCAAGTCTGTTCTTCTTCGTGATCGTCCTGGGCGTGGCCTTGGGCGATTTTCTTTTGCCGTTCCTTACGGAGCGTTTTCCTGTCTGTATGCGGGTGCATTGTGGTGCTGTCCATCACTGGAGCAACAGGCTGAGACTGCTCCAGACGGTACCCAAGCCCCACCACAGCAGAAGCAACGCTGCCGCTCCCATCAGCAGGACCGCCCATGTGGGACCATCCAGGTGTGGCAGCCGCAGTCTGGGTAGCCTGATGCTGGGCAGAGAAAAACGCTTCTCGTTCCGCTTCCCAGCCTGTTCGCTCATCTGCTCCAGATGCTTCACCGCTTTCAGCAGTTCGTCCATCTGCGTCCGTGTCGGGAGCTGCGCCAGCAGTTCGCTGATCTTCTTCAGATAGCCAGTCTGTCTCTGGGTGTGGTACCCCAGTGTGTAGAGGGCGCTCTGCAGATCCTCCCACTCCGCTTTCGTAGGATGGTCTTCGGGAGGCGGTGTCAGCTCCTGCGCCGGAAGCTGCGGTGTGGCCTGTGCCATCTGCGCAGGTCGGTTCTTCTCCAACAGCTCGTCCATAGATAACTTCTTCTCTGATCCTGAATTCATATTCCATATTCTCCTTTAGATACTTATCCCCGAACAGCAGGCGGTCACGGCACTGCCAGCCGCTGGGTGTGGTGTAGGTGATGTTCCGCCGGGAGGTTTCCCAGCGTACTTTGTAGCCCTCGCTCTCCATCAGCGCAATGAACTCCTCACGGTTAGAGGCGTGGCCCATACAGTCGTTGATGATATTCATGAGCTGCAGTTTTTTGCTCTGGCCACGGGCTGCGGTGTGATACTCGCCGATGGACATTGTCTTAGTCTTCTCTTTCCTGTTCGTGGGTTTAAACACAGGGAGAGAAAACTCCATGCAGACTTGATCGTTGCGCTGCCGCAGTTCCTGGAGCTGCTCCTTTGCGATGTGCAGTTTCTTCCCAGTATCGAAGTTGACCGAGTTGATGAGAAAGTGGGAATGAATGTGTTCCCGGTCTGTATGGGTGCAGACCAAGACTTCATATCCCTCATAGTACTCAGCCAGCTTCAATGCCGCTGCATGAGCGGCGACCGGATCGACTGCTTCGCCTTTCGGGAAGCTCTGCACCATGTGGTAGAACAGCACGCCGTCGGTTTTGTGATGCAGCCGCTTGGTGGTCATGAAGTCCGCATAGACAGATTCCGGCTGGCAGTTGATGCCTGTAATTAACTTCTGCCCCTCGAACTCAGTTTTCTTATCCTGCATGGTGTACCGCATTACGGCTCCCATACATCCGGTGGTCTGGCCCCGCTTGTAGTTGGTGAAGCTGATAATAGCCATCCCTCACCACCGCTTTCGTTCCAGGATCAACCGAACAGCAGCACAGAGTTCAGAGAACGCCTGGCGTACGCTGTCCAGATTGACCACCGTGACGCGCCCCATGTGCGCCAGGGTGACAAGCTGATTCAGATTTCTGCCGATGGACTTCAGCTCCTTCAGCACTTCTTTTAGCCCATCAATGACCACTACCTGCTTTCCCAAACAGCAGGCCGTCACATAATCGCTCATGGACATCCCGGAGCGTTTCGCCAATTCCTTGATGGCCTCCCGGTCTGCGGATGCCATCCGGGTGCTGAACTTGATGTCTTTTTTCATGTCGTTTCCTCCAAAATAATCGTGTTCTAAAACCGAACGAAAGCCCAGCGTCAGCGGGTTTCGTTTGGAGAGGAGGCGCAAGGGAGCGTAGTTCGGAATGCCTGATCCGTAAGGTATTCCGAACGGTGTGGACTTTGCGCCGACGAGGGGTGTGGGGCAGCGCCCCGCAAACAAGCGGAAGGCAGGCGGCGGCTTTGCCGACGACCAGACAAACGCGATGCTGGCCACCTCCAAGGAGGTGTTTTCCCCGTGTCGCACCCCCGCACGCCCCTTCGGCCACAAGCGGCCCAACACGGCATTCCTTTTGCCTTGCGGGAGTTTACTCGCTGCCCCCGGAAACCGCCCGCAAATCGCCGCACAGCGCTCCGGCAGGGTCAACAGGGTCGACCGCCGGGACACCCTGGGTATCGTCACTTTCGGCACGCTGCAGCTCAATGAGCCGCTTTCCGTTGCTGCGGCGCACCACTGCGGAAATGCCGATTTTCCTTAGTGCGTCAAGGTTTTGCAGAATCTGTCTGGACACTTTCTTGGGCGAGATACGCTCCACACCCAAAGGGTCGATTCGTTCAGACAGCTCTGTGGGAGTGCCGATAAATTCAGTTCGGTCACGCATCAGTTCGGAGAGGAGATAAACGATGCGGTCGCCCAGCAGCTCCGGCTGTGTCTGGCTGTCTGCAACCAGCTCCCACACATTTTCACCGTTGCGCTCCAGCATCAGCTCCCGGTATTCAATGTCGCGGCCGACGCAGGAGAGCTTCGCTCTACCGCTGCCCCGACGTTCCTCCACCAGCGTGAAGCTGGAATCCACCGCACCGTTGATGGCGGTGGTACCGGAGATGCGGTTGAATACATCGTCGGCGGATTCCTTGCGCAGATGATGGATCAGCAGGATGGCGATGCCGTGGGCATCCGCGATCTGTTTCAGAGCAGAGAGGTCACGGTAGTCGTTGGCGTAGGTAGCGTCGCGTACTGGGCGTACCATCTGCAGCGTGTCGATGATGACCAGTACCGTGTCAGGGTGTTCGTCAAGGAAGGTGCGGAGCTGCTCCTCCAACCCTTTGCCCAGAATGTCGCTTTGGGTGGTGAAGTGGACATTGGCGGGGGCATCCTCCGTGATTTCGAACAGCCGGTTCTGAATGCGGAGGGTGGAGTCCTCCAGGCAGAGATAGAGGGTGGTGCCTTGCTTCACGGACATCCCCCAGACGGGTTCGCCCTTGGCCACCATGACGGACAGCCACAGGGCCAGCCAGGATTTTCCCACCTTGGGAGAGCCGGCAAGGATGTGCAGTCCCTGTGACAGCAGCGTATCCACCACGAAGTTGAGCGGCGTCAGCGGCAGGCTCATCAGGCTCTCGCCGTCGATGGTTTGCAGTCGTTTTGTTTTACTCATCAGGATCATCTCCTTGTAAAAAGATAAGGACAGAGACCACGCTCACACCGTGGCTCTTGTCCTTTCACTTGATTATTGGGGGGATTTTGATAAAATGAGAATATCGCAAGACAGGCCGAAAACAGATATAGGACAGAGGGGGTGACCCTATGCCACTGGGGATCAGGCAGAACAACAATTTCCTTCACCTGACAATGGATGTCTGGCAGGATCAGATCTTTTTCAACGAGACCGTCTACCCGGCCGGCCACTTTGCCGCCGAACTGTTGAATGTTCCCGATGAGACCATACGGGAGCTGGTCACCCACGGCGGCGCCATTAGCCATCAGGTAGAGGCCCTGGCCTTGGCCGGGCGAGGTGAATTTATCAAACTGCTGGACGGGACCCGCGCCTCTCTGGAGAAGCTGTTGGATGCCCTGTGGCACTGTCCACCGTACAGCCTGATGGACAAAGGGCAGGAACAGCACACACTGGAGGTGCTGTTTTCCCCGGCGTCCCACAACGACCTGCTGAAGCCGGATTCGCCTGCTCGGGAATTTTTCTTCCGCTATCTGATCGCCGCCTTCAGCATCCCCTTGGGCATCCAGCACTTTGCCGTGGCGGCACGATATTTTGAGGAGGGCTATCTGCGGCGGCTGAAGAAGCGGACAGAGACCTTCTTCGCCATGGCCGCCCACGACTGCTTCAACAGCGAATGGTTCTGGGATACGATGCGTGATTTGCCGGTACCAGATATTGAGCCATTCACCATTACGCCGGATCTGAGATCCTCCTATGTCTTTGCCCGACACCCGAAACAGGAAAAGGAAACCGTATTTGTGAACCGGTATTTCTTTGACCGCGCCATCAGCTTCTACATCTTTGACCTGATGAACGGACTGCAGCACGGCCATGCGCCCAGTCGGTGCTGTGGCTGTGGAACATACTTTCTCACCACCAACGGCCATATGCCGAAATACTGCGATGGCATTGCGCCTCAGGATCCCCGCATGACCTGCCGGCAGTACGGCGCCATGATGCGGCAGAAGGAGCAAAACAAACAGCACCCGGTCTATCGCCTGTTCACCACCCGCACCAACACCATCCGCAAGCATCACCAGAGAGGAAAGATCTCCGACGAGCTGCGCAATGAAGCCCTGTATGTAGCGGAGAGTCTGCGTGATAAGGCGCTCATGGACAACGACTATGCCGCCAACGGTTATGCACACGACATGGAGCAGGAAGCAATCTATGCCCAGGCGAAAGTACGCCTTGCCCGGGAGGACCGGCCATGAGCATGTATTGCTGTGATGATCTCTGCCCAAGCAACGAGGAGCTTGCACTGCGGATACAGGACGGCGATCCGCAGGCCGCGCCGCTCCTGCTCTCCCAGAACGAGGGATATCTGACCATGCTGGCCGCAAGCTACTGCGAGCAGTTTTCTCAGGATTTTCTGGTGGACGACCTCAAGCAGGAGGGGGCGCTGGCACTGCTGGATGCATCGACAAGGTTTGATCCCTCCTATGGAACAAAGCTGCTGACCTATGCGACCCCCGCCATTGAGACAGCCATGCGGGACTGCGCCGCCCAGGGTTCTTTCTCTCTGTCGTTCCCGCTGAACCGTTACCGCCAGCTGCGCCAGGTGGCATTTCTCTATGCCATACACGAGCAGGAGGATGCCGAAGAAGATTTGCTGACTGCCATTCAAGAGAAGTTGGAAGTCTCCGTCAAAGTGGCCAAGCGTTTGCTGGAAGAATACCGTACTGTGTTTCAGATCGAGTCTCTGGGTGAGCGTGTCTTTGACCTTAGTTGTGGTGGTGACCCCGCCAGGGCCTACGACCGCTTCATGCGCCGGACGCTGCTCCTCCAGCGCATGGGGGAGGTGCTGAGCCCCAGAGAGTTGAATTTGGTGCGCTGTTATTTGGGAATTGGCCAACCCAACGAGCAGAGCATGACCTTTCAGGAACTGGCCATCCGGCTGAACTACAACGGCCCCAGTGGCGCGGAGAAAACGTATAAGGCTGCCATCCGGAAACTGAGAAAACAGTTGAAAGGCGGCGCTTACGGTCAGTGGCTCTCCATCCAGAAAGCCCTTCGTAGAGCCAGAGCCGAGGCAGAGGCTGATTCCGGTTACTATGTGCCGCCGCAGACCACCTGGCTGGACGAAAAGGAACTGGCGGAGCGGTTTCTCTGTGAAGTTGTTTCGCTGATCCACGTCCATGAGATGTTCAGCGACGCGTTGGAGCAGGAAACACAATAAGCAGTACGGCACCAGGCTTTGTCCTGATACCGCACTGCTTTTCATTTATCCCATGCTTCCGATTTTATTGCCGTTCTCATACATATCCTCGGCGTATTCCGCATGGTTGGGTCCTTGGCTTTCTACCCAGCCGAAGCCCGGCACATAGACCATGTTGTCCGGCGCGCTGTCAGTTGATGCCTGGTTAGGCTCCGGTTCTTGCTGTGGTATGGCATCCTGTTCAGGTAGAACCGGTACTTCACTCACTGGGGGCGTTTGAGCAGGCGATGGCTCCGGGACAATGTCAGCTTCCTCGACCAGTTCCGGCAGTGTTTCTCGCGCCTTTTCTTCCTCTGATGATTTGACTTCTTCTATTTCTGGTATCTCCGGAACTTCGGGCTGTGTGGCGATTACAGCGGCTGGCGTGGTCGGTGTGGGTGTTTCCCCAGCTGATTCGTTCCGTGGCCACACAGCGGCACACAGAGCCAGACAGGCGGCGAACGCTGCGGCAGTGATGATTCGTTTCTTCATGTTGCTTCCTCCTTTCCGGACATGGAAAGAGCGCCCGATCTCCTCGCCGTACAACGAGAGACTGAGCGCTCTTTTTCATATTGATTCAGTTCCATGGAGAGCTGCCACGCCAGCTCAAATCCAGAGATAAAGCTGTCGATGGAGCGTTCCTCTGCCATCAGACCCTGGGCATCCATGATTCGAAGCACCAGCCGCCGTTCCGGCTTCTCCAGGACTTTAATCAGTGCCTGGTGGCATTCTTCCACTTCCTGCTTCTGCTCCGAAAACTCAGGCGGGGTATAGAAGCAGTCGTAGATGTCTTTCAGTAGTTTGTTCATGCGTTGCACCTCCTGGTAGCAACACACAATACCACAAGACGTCCAACATATCTACTGGTCTTTTATCTTTATACAGTAAATTATCTTGCTTGGGTAAGGAACAGGAAAATAGATGCTTTACTAAAAAGAACTCTGAATTATTGCAGCAAGTTGTCATTGCGGTTCGTTTATCCTATCTTCCCGTATGCCACAAGGGCATCTCCTGTTGTCACGCCCAAGGAGACCGTATGGTATAGCGCCATGCCATCCCAGCGGGCGTGGATCGTCTGGAGGATGCGGCCCTCCAGATCCTCGATTCTTCCCAGCATCTGCCCGGCGGAAATCAACTGTTCTGCCTTAACCTCAGGAAACCATAGACCCGGGGTATCCGCCTCTGTATAACACATCTCCATCGTTTCCTGCTGTCGGCTGTTTTTGACAGGAGTTGGTCCCATATCCAGATATCCCATCAGACTCTGTATGCTGCGCAGTTCCAGTTCCACCTGCTCCTCCGTCCAGAGGCCCATGCCGCCCACCTCCATCAGCAGAGCGGGAATGCCGCATTGGGCTGCATAGCTGTACAATCCGTTTTGGGCGGTGGAGGGAATGCGGTACAGAACTTCCAGATGCTGTGCAGCCTCCCGGGCCTGTGCCGTCACCTCCGGCGCAGCCGTAGCCGGGTAAAACACCAGGGGCGTCATCGCCTCATTTACATCTCCGCCGTGGAGGTCCAGAAGAAAGTCGGCCTCCTGGTAGATCTGCTCCACCACAGTCCGGGCGATCTCCTGGGCCATCGTACCCTTCTCCGGAGGCGGAAAGACCCGGTTGATATTCTTTCCATCGCTTGGCACCACCTGTTTGCTTCCGGCATAAAAGCCCTCGCTATTGACCAGCGGCAGCAGGATCACCCGCCCCCGAATCTGGGCCGGAGCCAATTGAGCAAAGAGCCGCCGTAGCGTCATGATGCCCACATATTCACAGCCATGGACGCCTGCGGTCAGCACCAGAGTTGGACCGTCCGATGCTCCGCAAATCATCCATACCGGCAGGCCTGGGCCGCCCCGTACGGGCAGTGTGCCGGTGATCCGACCGGCCTCCCACTCTTTCCTATCTGTTATCTGCATGGCGGTTCCTCCTAAAATCAATCGCTGTATCGGTGGCAGGCCACCCAATGCTCCGGCCCCACAGCGGTCATTTGCGGCATTTTGGTACGGCAAAGCTCTGTGCAGTGGGAACAGCGGGTATGGAAGGGGCAGCCGGCAGGACGGTCAATGGGACTTGGCACCTCCCCGCAGAGAGGGACAATGAGTCTCTCATGGTTGTCATGCAGAGAAAAGACAGACTCCAGAAGGGCCTTTGCATAGGGGTGAAGGGCGTCTTTTGCAAGACAGCTGCTGGGGAGCGACTCCACCACTACGCCGAGATACATCACCATGATCCGGTGGGAAAGGGACTGGACCAAGGCCAGATCGTGGCAGACAAACAGGATGGCAAGCTCCCGCTGCCGCTGGAGCTCCACCAGCAGTTCTACCAACTGATCCTGGGTGGAGACATCCAGAGCAGAGGTGGCCTCATCACATAAAAGCACCTCGGGCTCCAGCGCCAGGGCCCGGGCAATGCCCAGCCGCTGGCGCTGGCCGCCGCTCATGGAGTGGGGATACCGGTCCAGAAACTCCTGTGGGAGTTCTACCATTTCCAGTAACTGCTTGGCTTTCTCCCGCAACTCTCCTCTGGAGCAGGAGGAATAGTTGCGCAGCGGTTCCGTCACGGCATCCCATACCCGCATTCGTGGGAAAAAGGCGGCGGCAGGGTCCTGAAAGACCATCTGGATATGCCTGCGGTGCCGGCGCAGGTTTTCGCCCTTCCAGCCGGTCACATCTTCCCCACGAAACAGCAATTGTCCCTCATCAGGCCGCTCCAGCTGGGACAACATCCGTAGCAGCGTGCTCTTGCCGCAGCCGCTTTCCCCTACGATTCCCAGTGTCTCTCCGGGATAAAGGCGAAGATCAATCTGCTGGCAGGCGGTCAGAATTCGCCCATCCGGTCGCCGGTAACGGCGTGTAAGCCCCCGCCCCTCCAAAATGCATTCAGACATAACGCTTCCCTCCCAGATCCGGAACCGCCTGGAGCAGTTGGCGGGTGTATGGCTCCTGACTTCGCAGAAGGCTCTCCCGGTCGCCTTGTTCCACAGTGCTGCCGTTGCGCATAACCAGGATGCGGCTGGCCATGTAGGCAGCCACCGCCAGGTTATGGGTCACCAGAAGAATAGCCGTGCCATAGGTATCCCGCAACTCCAGCATTTGCCGGACAATCTGCGCCTGGGTGGTCACATCCAATGCGCTGGTAGGCTCATCCGCCAACAGGAGCTTTGGCTGGAAGACCATGGCCATAGCGATGCCCACCCGCTGGCGCTGACCTCCGCTGAGTTGAAAGGGATAGGCGCCCAAAATACTCTCCGGGTCGGAAAGCCCCATCCGTTCCAGCATTTCCTGGCTCAGCGCCCCCGCCTCTTTTTTGGAAAGACTGCTGTGGGTACGGACATATTCACGGAATTGGGAGCCTATGGTACGGATGGGATTGAGCATGGCGCCGGAATCCTGAAAGATCATGGAAAGTTTCTTCCCCCGCAGCGCTTTCCACTCCCGGGGTGAAAGTCCCTGCAGTTGCTGGCCTTCAAAAGAGATCGTTCCTTCGGTCACGGCTCCTCCCGGCGGCAGAAGCCCCAGAACAGAGCGGATGGCGGTGGTCTTGCCGCTGCCGCTCTCACCTACCAGGGCTACGATCTCTCCCTCCTGCATGGAAAGAGAGAAATTCCGCAATGCCAGGCGCTCTCCATAAGCAACCGTCAGCCCATTGATCTCAAGCATTGCTGCTTTCCTCCGCCGCGGGTGCAATATCACTGGTGAGCCAATAGTAGTCGATGGTGGCGATCTCCGCGCCGGTGACCCGATCCGCCCAGCTGATCATCCGGCTATTATAATAGCCGTGGATGATGGTGGCCGCATCGTCGATGAGGATCTGCTGCATCCGGGTAATCAATTCCAGTCGCCGGTCCTGGTCGGTGGTCACCTCCAGCTCCTCAAAGCAGGCGTCGTACTCCTCATTGTGATAGTAGCCATAACTTCCCGAATTGCCGGAATACCAGTAGCTGAGGAAATCCTGGGGATCGCCGGTTCCCACAGTGGTGGTGTTGGCGGTAACCAGATCGAACTCTCCAGCGTTCTGGAGTGCGGTGATGGTGTCATAGTCGCTGACATTCAGCGTAACGCCGATGCCGATCTCCTCCAGCTGGAGGGCAATGGCCTGGGCAAAATCGTTGAGATTGCGGCTGGTGTAGGCCAGATAAACCAGATTGATGTTCTCGCCGTCCAGCTCCCGGATGCCGTCCCCATCGGTGTCCACGATCCCAGCCTCATCCAGGGTCTCCTTGGCCTTTTCTACATCATAGGGATAGGGATTGGTAAGCTGATCGTAGTTGTAGGCCAAAGAGGACGGCAGCGCCGCAAAGCCAGGAGTATACATACCTGCCACTGTTACATTGCACATGGTTTCATGATCGAGGGCCATAAGAATTGCCTGCCGCAGGGCGGCATTGCCCAGAGGGCCGTTGAAGTTCATATAAGAGTTGCCGGTGCGGACGCCTGCGGCGGTGGAGACATAAAAGCGGTCATCCGCTTCCAGCTTCTCCAGATCACTGGCGGTGGTGATGTTTTCCACCAAATCTACATCCCCGCTCTGGAGGGCCATGGCTTTGGTAGAGCTGTCCTCGATGAAAAGAATAGAAACGGTATCGTAGGGAACTTCTCCGTTCCAGTAATACTCGTTACGGGATAGTTCAGCGCCTACACCGGCTTGCATGCTGTCCAGCTTATATGGGCCAGTGCTGACGATGCCCTGCTCCACCACCGACACATCAATCACAGAGAAATAGGGGTAGGCCAGAATACCGGGCAGATTTCCCGTGGGGCGCTGGCAGACCACGGTCAGGGTGCCCGCTTCATCATCCGCCGTTAAAGCAGGCTCAGGCAGGTAGATTTCCGGATTGGAGTTGCCGGTGCCGCCCCGGTCGGCGTCTGTCTCAGCGTACAGCCGCCCAAAGGCGGCCTGGACGGCAGAGGGAGTCACAGGATTTCCGTTGGAGAACTGCACGCCCTCCCGGATGTGCAGGATCCAGGTGGTATAGTCGTCCGAGACCTCGTAGGTATCACAGAGCCAGGGCTGGGCCACCACCTGATCGTCAAACCGGAACAGACACTCCAGGATGCCGTAGCGCATGCCGGCCCAGCTGGAATTGACTGTGGTAATGGGGTCCAGAGAGTCAGAGTAACTGTAACAACCAAAGTTCAGGTGAGTCTGCTCCGTCTGTTCCGCGGACGGAGTGCCGCCACAGCCGGTGAGTACACCGGAGAGCAGCATCGCTCCAACCAGAAGGGCGGCAGCCTTTGTGGATACTTGTTTCAAACGCTTCATCTTGTCTCCTCTTTTCTTTGATTTTGAATGGGGCTGCGCCTCATCCTCTCTGGGATCCAGGATATCCCGCAGGCTGTCCCCCAGCAGGTTGAAGATCACCACAGTCAGAAAGATAGCAAGCCCCGGAAATACCATCAGCCACGGCGCCGATTCCATATAGGCCCGTCCCTCGTTGAGCATATATCCCCACTCGATGGAGGTGGATTGGGCGCCCAGGCCCAGGAAGGAGAAGCCGGCCAACTCCAGCATCATCCCTCCCACATCGGTGGCAGCGGTGATGACCAGTGTGGGAAGGGCTGACGGCACCATATAGCGCAGCAGGATGTCCCGCTCCCGGGTCCCGGAGATCCGAGCAGCCAGCACATAGTCCTGGTGCTTGACTTTCAGCACCAGGCTGCGGGCCAGACGGGCATATTTCGTCCAGCTTACCGCCATAATGGCCAGGATGGCGCTGGTGATACTGCCGCCCAGCATACCGGCCAGGGCAATGGCAAGAGCCATACCGGGAAAGGAGACCATCATGTCGGCAACGCGCATGATGATGGTTTCCACTACGCCGCCGACATAACCGGCCACGATGCCCAGGGCGCCGCCCAAAAGCAGAATGCTGAGCACCAGCACCATGGTGGATAAAATGGAGGTTCTGGTACCATAAATGACACGGGAGAACAGATCCCGCCCCATTTTGTCTGTACCAAACCAGTGTTCCCCACTGGGGGGCTGCACCGCATCCGCCAGAACGGAGCTGTTGGGATCATGGGTGGCAATGACAGGGGCCAGCACTGCCACAAGAAGAATGGCCAGGGCCATCAGGCCAAACACCAAAAAACGCTTTTTCGCAGCGGTCATGCCTGCAGCTCCTTTCTCAGCCGGGGATCCAGCCGGTTATAAGAGAGATCCACCACCAGATTGACCGCCATATAGATCAGAGCAATCCACAGTACATAACCCTGGATCAGCGGATAGTCTCTGGAGGTAATGGCGGAGATCGCCAGGCTGCCCAGTGCCGGATAGGAGAAGATCACTTCCACCACGGCGGTTCCGCCCAGCAGAGAGCCCAAAGACAGCCCCAGCATGGTGATGAGGGGCAAAACAGCGTTTGGAAGCACATGGCACCAGAGCACGCATCGTTCCGACAGCCCCCGGGCCCTGGCGCCTGCCACATAGTCCTGACGCAATTCCTCCAAAATAGCCGCCCGAACCTGTCGGGCGTATTTCCCCGCCATGGCAATGGCCAATGTCACGGCTGGCAGAATCAACCGCTGGAAGTTCATTTGGTTGGACACCACCGGAAGCCATCCCAGCTTCATGGCCACCACATAGAGCAGCAGCAATCCCACCCAGAAATTAGGCATGGAAATGCTGATAAATGTGGTACCCCGCAAAAGATAGTCCAGTATGCTGTTCTGTCGCAAAGCGGAGTATACGCCGATGGGTACGGCCACAAGAACCATGATCACCAGGGACAGCAGCGCCAATTGAATGGTGGGCATGACCCGCTCCATCAAAAGGGTCGCTACCGCTTCGCCCTTTGAGTAGGATGTGCCGAAGTCTCCCCGGAGGCAGTTGGAGATCCAGTTGCCGTACTGGATGAAAAACGGATCGTTGAGTCCCAGTTCCTCTCTGGTCTGTTCCAGCACTTCCTCCGACGGGATACTGCCGCTGACAGCGTACATGGCCCGGACTGGATCGCCCGGCGACACATACATCAGCAGAAAACTTAAAAAGCTGACGCCCAGCAGCACCAGAAAAATATGGGCAAGTCGATAGCCTATTTTTCGTTTCATCTGCATTCCTCACCTCGCAAAAGCAAATCAACGCTGCCGCAATCTGCCGCGCTTTTCTTGTAACCCCAGTTGAAACAGGGCGTTTGACCAGGAGCCGCAGGCCTTTTGCAGGCGCATGCGGACCTCCGCCGGTACCTCTCTGCGGCCGGGAGGATGCCCAAGCTGCTGCGCCAGTTTCCGTACCAACGCCAAATCTGCTTGCGTCTGGGGATCCAGCTTCAAAAGCCGGTAGTGGCAGTCGTACAGTTCCTGCCGGTGGGTTGCCCTCTGCTTGTCTTTTTCCCGCTGCAGCGGAGCATTCACAAAGGGGGTGATGCGCCGAACCGGTTCCAGATCGATCTGATAGAGTGCGTTCCGCCACGATCCAAAACGCCGGAGCAGGGATTCCCGCAGGCTTTGCTCCACTTCACCGCGAAGGGGCGAGCGATTCAGCCTTTCCGCGAGGGTTCTCAATTCTTGGAGCATACGCAGCTCATCATCCTTTAGGTTTTCTTCTTTCTGCAGATGGACAGCCACTGCTTCCTCAACTCCGGCAGCAGCTAAAACCTCGCCCCAGGTACGATAGCGTTTTTTCAATTTCCGGCATATCTCAGGCAGCTCCGACGGGTGTGGGATTCGGCCCAGCTGTTCCGCCATGCCTCGAATTTGATTGAGCATCTGCTGGTACTCCTTGTTCTTCTGAGACATCTGCTCTGAGGACATTCCGCCCCGACCCGCCGACCGGCTCAATCCCGCTGCACGCAATGCCCTCGGCCAATTTTTGAAACGAGCTTTGAGATATGCACGCAGGATCCAATGCACCTCCCCCTGAGAGGGAGAATGTCCCAGACGCTGGGCGCTTCCGCGCAGAAGTTCCAGCAACTCGTCATCAGAAAAAGATGCGTAGAGTTGCGCGCCTCGCTCGGTGTCCAGTGAGTACTGACCGTCTTCTTTCGCCTCCGTCTCTCCGGGGAGCTTGGGGCCTTCTACGATCATGTCGAACACCTCTTTTTTCTGCTCCAGCAGCTGATTTTTGTTGATTTCTTCCGCCATTCCTATCCCTCCCTGAAAAAACGGCTGCGGATCTCAGGATCCGCAGCCGTTTTTCTGCGTAACGAATGCCAAGTGCAGCGTCCCACACCTGGCCTGTCTCTTTTTGTAGGTCTTCTGACTTGCGCTTGGGGCAGGGTATTCCTGCCTTCGCCGGTCTGCTCTGCCTTCTCAGGGCACGTCCCCAATGGCGAACTTTCGTTGACGAGCAGCGGACATCACGCATACAGCGGCGGTTACCGTCCGGGATTCTCACCCGATTCCCTTGTTCAGCCGCCCGAATTTTCCTCTGCGGCCACAAAAAGTTATATTTTATTCTGGCATAAAAAAACGGTCTTTCCTCTTCGGAAAGACCGCATGGATACAAAACAGCCTACGACTCCCAAGAGGGTGCTCCCTGATGTACGATCACTGCCGGCTGACGTCCCACGACGAACACGGCCTTTCGCGCCGGACTCTCACCGGCTTATGATAAAGAGCACCTGTGTCACACAAGTTTCTCATCGTATCTGCCTAATATTTACTTTACATTTTATTTATTGTACCGCAATATTTTGCTAATTGCAAGTATAATTATATCCCCGTGCAGCACAAAACCAACAAATTGACTTGTTTCGATTTCTATCATGCCTATGATATAAATAATGGCCGCAAGCCATCTTGTTGTGGCTTGCGGCTATTTCCCCATTTGAAACATTTGGGGCAGACACCCCAGGGCTTCTCTCAATCGGTCATTCTTGGGTTAATCTCAAGATGTCCTTGTGAGGAGTAGCCCTTGGTCTGTGTTTTATTTTTGATTGAGCTGCGCAATACTGTATCTGCTAATCGCAAAACGTAAGGAGGAGCCTTGTGACATACGATTTACTGATGCTGATGTTTGACGACCCGCATGCGGAGGAAGTTGAGCACTATTTGACCTCAAAACAAATTAAAGTGGTGCGGGAACATACGGTGAAGAAAGCGATCCAGTGCATTAGGTACAATTCATACCATTTCGTCCTGCTGGACCAGCGATTGGAAGGTGCCGACTTCCTGATGGATATTGTCTACCAGGGTTATTACGGGATATGCACTTACCTGATTGCCGCCGGAGAATTTCGGCATGCGGAGGAGCGTGCAGCCGTTTTGCGCAGCGGAGCGGATGTCTGCATCTGCGCTCCAGTTTCTCCCGATGAGCTCTACGAGCAGATCAGTGCAGTCACCCGCAGACAGCACCGGCAGATGCGGCATTCATTGGCCGGACCATCGTCGCTGCCGATTCTGAAATTTACAAACCTCTCGATTGACCCCATCCGAAATGCTGTGATGAGTTCGGGCCGCGAGATCCACTGTACGCCGAAGGAATTTGATGTGCTGTATCTGCTGGCGACCTATGCAGGGCACATATGTTCGGCCCAATATATCTACGAAAACGTATGGAAAGCCCCCTTCATCCATTCCGGCACCAGTATCCCCGACTGTATCTCCGCACTCCGGAGACGCTTGGGCAGTAACTCAGGATATATTGAAACGGTCTACGGGCGGGGATACCGCTTCATTGACTTTTTGGAAGAAAGACGTCGATAATTTCCAATCTTTCTCCTAAATTTTTCAAAGTAATTCCGATGTTTTCCCTTTATAATATAATTTGACAAAATTGATTTTATTTTGTCAAATACGAGTAGACGGAGGGACGACACAGTGAGAGTACAGAGCGTGCAAGGACTTCTTGGATTACATAACGCAGACGCCGCAGCCGTGAGTGCTGCGGCGTTTCACTATTCGACGATATTCGACATCTCTCCGAATCGGCCGCCTCCATTCCCGCCGCTGCATCAAGTTAGGGGGAAAATCATCTGATAAAGACGGGAGGGAAACTGAATCCATGCTGGAAACAAGGAAAAAGGTAGAAGCAGACTTGAAAGAATATCCCATGCTGAAAAGAAAAGAAACCATACTGGAATACGAGAGCCAACATCCCCAGCACGTAACGGAGCATGAGGTGATCGGCGCACTGGCATTATCTCATTCCGTGCAGGAAATGGCCGGATCAGCTGGTTATATATCGGACAAAACCATGCGGATTGCCCTTCAATTTCAGGATGAAACCGAACGCCTCAACCGGGATGCATCTTTTGAAATCGCCCAAGAACTGTTCAATGTCAGGCGGAAAATGAAGAAATTGGAGTTCTATGTTTCCCAGCTTCCGCCCAAGCAGGCCGAAGTGATCCGAAAGCATTATTTTGAGGAGTATAGCTGGCCGGCGCTGCAGAAGGAACTTCATGTCTCCTCCCGTACCTTGATCAACCGCAGGGACGAGGGCCTCAACGAGCTGGCAACCATGTACCAGTACATGGAACAGGTAACGCAGTCCTCGAAAAAAACGCCAGAACAAAACGGGTAGATTTCCACATGGACTCGTCCTGTCAGACGGCGCTTGCATAACTGCAAGAGAAAGAGCCTGCTGTGAGCCGTAAAAATATCGGGTCACAGCAGCTTTTTTGTTGTAAAATAGTTCCAGCCTGAACATGAAATATTTTACAATCGGCCCTTTGCATTTTTTCCTGCGGCGTCTCCACACCGCTGTCAGCGAATCCACCAGGGGCGCCCTGCTGTTTGTTCGGCAGGTCAGAGGGGAGCTGTACTCATGAAGATCGTATCCTGGAACGTAAACGGCCTCGCCGCCTGCAAGCGAAAGGGCTTTTTGCGCGTCCTTGCCAGGTCAGGCGCGGACATCTTCTGCTGCCAGGAGATCAAGACCCGGTGCCCCCTCTCCACCCCAGGGTACCTCCAGTTCTGGAATCCGGCCAAACGCCCAGGCTACTCCGGAACGCTGACACTTGCCCGTAAGGAGCCGCTTTCCGTTCGGTATGGCATGGGGATTCGGGAATTTGACGTGGAGGGCCGCCTAATCACTCTGGAATATGACGGCTTCTATGCCCTGAATGTCTATGGCCCAAACTCCCAGAGCGGCCTGGCTCGCCTGGAGTACCGGACTGCCTGGGATGCCGCCCTGCGGGAGTTCCTGCTCACACTGGACAAGCCGGTGATCCTGTGCGGCGACTTCAATGTGGCGAGGGAGCATATCGACATCTATCCGGAAAACTTACGCAACGAGCCGGAGCCGCCGGGCTTTCAGTCCCTGGAACGGGAGGGGATGGAACGGCTGCTGGCCCTGGGGCTGACGGACGTGTTCCGGGCCTGGCACCCCCAGGTGGAGGGGGCCTATACCTGGTGGTCCATGCGTCTGAACAAGCGGCTGGAAAACCGGGGCTGGCGGCTGGACTACTTCCTGATCTCCGAGGCGCTGCTGCCCATGATGCAGAGCGTCGCCCACCACACGGACATCCTTGGCTCCGACCACTGCCCTATCTCCCTGACGCTGCGGCCGGCCTCTCCCCGCAAAGAGCTGTCCGATGAGGATATGGTCGCCATGTGGCGGGGGCTGGACTGGACCCAGCTGGAGGACGAGCTGCTGGAGTACCAGCGGAGCCTGGCCCGGGTGGCTTTTGCCGGCCACTGGGGCCATGTGGCCGAGCTGCAGAAGAAGCTTGTGCGGTCGCTGGCCGCCAAGGCGCTGGCCGTGCGCCATGTGGTGCAGAATGACTCAGAGCCGGGGATAGACGGGGTGCGGTGGCAGACGGACGGGGAGAAAATGCGCGCCGCCCTCTCCCCGACCTCCAAGGGCTACCACGCCAGGCCCTATCGGCGATTCCTGCTGCAAGATGGTGACAAGGAGCGGCGGATCAATGTGCCCACCGCTTACGACAAGGCAATGCAGGCCCTCTACGCCTTTTCCCTGGACCCGGTGGCGGAGTCCACCGCCGATAAGAAGTCCTTTGCCTTCAGAAAGGGGCGCTCCATCTATGACGCCCACGCCTGCCTCTGCCGCGCTTTGGAAGGAACGGGAGCCCCGGAATGGATCGTGCGTGCTGATGTTCGGGCCTGCTACGACTCCCTGAGCCAGGAGTGGCTGCTGGCGCACATCCCCATGGACCGGAAGGTGCTCCGGGAGTTCCTGAAGGCCGGCGTGGCCTTCGGCGGTGAGCTGTTCCCCACGGAGGTAGGTATCTCCCAGGGGGCCTCGCTCTCTCCTATCCTGGGGAACATGGCGCTGGATGGGCTCCAGGCGTATCTCTATGAGCAGCTTTACCCCAACAGGTCCCCGGACTATGGCGGCGGCGATTTGACGCGGTTTGCCGACGACATGATTATCACCGCCCGCAGCCGGGCGCAGGCAGAGCTCATCCTGGAGCTCCTGGAGCAGTTTCTGGCGGCCCGCGGTCTAAAACTGAACTGGGACAAGACCTACATCAGCAAAGTGAGCATGGGCTTTGAATTTCTCTCCCGGTGGTATCGGCGAGAGGACAGCGTCCTGGTGGTGCGGCCCTCGGATCAGGCGGTCAAAAGATTTGAGAACAGCCTGGAATCCTTTATCCTGGGCCACAAGGGCTCCCAGCAGACCCTGATCGAACGGCTCAACCGGAAGCTGAACGGCTGGGGCAGCTACCACCGGGTCACCGACGCCTTTGACGCCTTCCGGCGGATCGACAGCTGCGTACAGGCGCTTCTAATTAAGAAGATGCGCCAGCTCCACCCCAAGCGGAAGTGGAAGACGATCCAGAATATGTATTGGTATGAGCAGGACGGGCACCATATCTTTGCCCTGCGGGACAACAAATCTGTGCGGGTGGCCCGCCTTGCCGAACTGGAGATCACGGAGCATAAGCCCATCCGGCTCTCCTTCCATCCGTACCTGGATCAGGGCTACTACCTCTGGCTCCAGCGGCGGAGGGACGATCAGAAGGTCAGCGGCGCCAAGCGGCGGGGCATCTGGCGCAGGCAGGCCGGGCGCTGCCATTACTGCGGCCGGCCCATGCTGCCGGACCAGGAGATCCGGCTGGTGGAGCTGGTTCTGGGCCGGGGGCGCACCGTCTCCAACCTGGCCTATATCCACCAGAGCTGTGCCTATGATGTGGTCATCGAGGGCAAGGAGGGGGATTCTTCCGGCCTGGATGTACTCACCCTGCTGGATGGGGTCACGGAGCCTGTCCGCGGGCTGGAGGACCCCTACTGGGACCTGCGGGAGGTCTTCCGCCTGTGCAGGCAGCCGTCTGTGACACTGACTTTCCAAGAAATTGAGCGGATCATCGGCTTTGAACTGGACTGGGAGGCCCGTTACTTCCAGGCGTTCTGGTTTGACGAGGCCCCGGCCTATGTGGGCAGCCAGTGGGAGAAAGAGTTCCCATTTCACGCCGTAGAGCCCTCCCGGCAGGCTGCGGAGTACGTGATCTCCGACGCCTGGCGCAGCCAGGGCTACCGCATCCAGCGGCTGGACCTGACCCACGGGAAGGTGGTGTTCCACCGAGAGGTCTACGGGACTGTGGGCCTGACCATCCCGCCGGTGCTCCTGCAAGGCCGCATCCCAGAAAATGCAGCCCATGAGGCCACGACTTTTTTCGCTTATCTGATTAAAAAGTATGGATTATAGAATAGATTCTCTTGGCGTAGGCGTATGCGCTAAAATGCGGAATATGTATATTGACAATGTAAATAAAAAGATATACAATGAATATAATAGAGCAGAAAAGGAGTTGTTATTATGGCTAACACAAATATCAATATCCGTATGGACACGGATTTGAAAAAGCAGTTTGAAGCGTTCTGTGCAGACATGGGAATGACTATGACAACGGCCTTTAACATTTTTGCAAGGAAGGCTGTCCGGGAGTATAGAATACCCTTTGAAATCAGCGGTGATGTGCCGAACGCTGAAACCGTCGAAGCAATCCAAGAGGTAAAGAGAATGAAAGCCAATCCGAGCCTCGGCAAGACCTATTCCGATGTCGATCAGATGATAGAGGAGCTGCTTGCCGATGTATAACATAAGACCGACCACAAAATTTCAGCGGGATTTGAAGCGCGTAAAAAGGCGTGGCTTTGATATTTCGCTGTTGACTGACATTATTAAAAAGCTAGCGGCGGGAGAGCCACTGCCAGAGAAGAATAGGGATCACCAGATGTCCGGGGATTATGCAGGGTGTCGTGAGTGCCACATTACCCCGGATTGGCTCCTCATTTATGAAGTGGACGGGAACGAGCTGATTTTATATCTCACCCGGACGGGATCGCATAGCGACTTATTTTAGGGGGAGGAGGAAAGGTTTATGAGCTGGGATAAAGAGAGGATTGCGCAGATACAGCTTCCCGATCCGGCAGACAGAGAGCCGCACCCCCGTCTGCTCCTGGAGGGGGATGGCGTACACGCCGGGATTTGAGGATGTATGTCCTATTGGCCTGTTTGTGCAGGTATGAAATGGCCTAGTATTCTTCTGGACGGATTCAGGGCTTGCGAGGACCAGAACTAAACGGGAAACGGCCTCCCTTGAAAGGGGGCCGTTTCTCTTGCATTTTGAATTTCTACATTGATATAAAAGGCCCTGTCCCCTTGCTGGTAATCTACATCTTCATGGCTTCCATGATGCTCAGTGAATGGAATATTTCTTTGATATGCTATGGAGGAGGAAACTACGATAACAGAAACCGCAGGAACATCGTGTCCTGATACCAGGCAAGAATGTTCTGTCCGAACATGATTCGGTATATTCTCCGCACACAACAAAATAAACTGATACCGGTGAAGCTCTGGAGGAATCATGCGAGTCTCTAGGCTTCAGTTTAAGAATTGTGTATTTGCACATATATTATTAAAAGACTCTTAAAAATATTGACATTTTATGCAACTCCGTATATCATATTACTGTAATAACTTTACAGTCCGTCTTATTATACGAGGAGGAATTTTGATGAAAAAGTTATTTACACTGCTACTTTCGTTGGCGATGCTCGTGTCACTTGCTGTTCCTGCTTTTGCTACAGAACTAGAGGGGGCTTATACTCAAGAGGAAATCAATGCTATCAACGAGGTCAATATTGCAAAGTATGCTAAAAGTTTTGTTGATGCGGTCAGTGATGATCCAGACCTTGAATCAGGGGATGTTCTCACTATCTATAGTGAGAATGACAAAATCTCCGGATATTGTATAGACATTGTTAAAGACAGTTTGCCAAATGGCTATGTGGTTGTTAAGTTTTCGAATAATGAACCTGTTGTATCGGAATTTTCGCTGGGAGCTGGCGTTCAAAATCCGTATGAGGTGATCATGGAGAGGGATAATATTGGAACGGAAGATGCGATTTTTTATAGTATTGGTTCCAATGATTATCAAGTTCTTGATTTGAAGCATGAAGTAATGGCTTCCAGTGATACTACAGAGCTTGTCTCCGAAAAAGAATTTATGACATATAAAGAGGATGCGAAGGAGATAAAACAGGCTGAATTACAAACGATTACTGATTCAGATGACGGACTTAATTATTCGGATTTAGATGGATGGTCAGTTGTATCGGACAACTACGAAGGAACCGTGAAAAATGGTATGGAGCATACAATTACTGGGGCAGACGATATAGACTTGTGGTACTGTGGGGATCATGTAGAAAATAATAATAGGACGTATGCATGCTCGGTCGTTGCACTCTGCAATTTGGCAAAATACTATCGTGAAAATGGTTATGATAAGATAAGCAGGTCGTTTACTACGTTGTACGATACTATGTGGGATTATGCTGGGACGAATGACGAAGGAACTACGAGTAATGGTAGAGAGGCTCCAGCAGCTCAGCGATATTTGAATGAGCTAGGGTATAAATGTACTTATAGCAGCTATTTATTTGATAATTATGGAGACTTTACAAAGGATTTAGATAAAAACAAGCCTTGCATTTTTTCCTATGGAGCTAAATTTGGTAATAAAAAGGGTGGACATGCTGTTTTTGCTGTAGGTTACGTGGAAACGACTGAATACCAGTATCTGCAAATTGCTGATGGATGGAACGACTATCTAAGATATATTAACTTTAACGGGTATGACTATACTAGAACGGATGGTTGGTCATTTAGTGTTTCAAAATGATGATTACAGTAAAGAAGCTTTTCCTGTGTGGTGGAGTTTTTCTTATTGTAGTTATAATTCTTATGATGATAATGACCAAAGGCCAACCGTCAGGATGGTTGAGACTAAATGAAGTTGAGGCGTACGAAAACATACTGGATAGCAAAATTTCTGAGATTACATTACGGAAAACTGTAGATTCAGCAAACTGGGTTGTTTTCTCGGACGACGATTTGATTAAAATATGGATAGGTTGCCTGAAAGACATGGAAGTTAGACGGGCAAAAAACTTCGCCCCATATCGTTATGAAGAGAATGGTGGAGGTGGTTCCGTAGTTGAAATAGAAACGGAAACAGAAAAATATAGTTTAGTATTCCGTAATATGTCTGGCACTACTCAACTCGAAATTGGTGGTATTCTGTATGATATTCGTGAACCAGAAAATATTCCATTTGAAGAGACATACGATATGGCCGTTGAACGGCATGGGGTAAGGACTCCATGGGATTGATTAGTAAGGTACAATATACAGTATATTTAGAGGGATTGGAGGGAGAGACGGCTGGGAGCCGAGGAAAATAAAGTGGCCGACAGTTCCGCCAATCTCCCGCGAGAGCGCGCAAAAGCACTTTCATACTGCCAGCCCCAACGGGGCGGCGGTGTGAAAGTGCTTTTACGTTCCTTTCTCCCCGGAGAAAGGAACAAAGAGGGGTTGCCCCCTTGCGGGGGCTATGGCAAGATGGGACCTGATCCATCCAATACCCTATCCCGGAAAACGAACGCGTCCAGAAATTTAAGGCCAAGTTTGCTTTATAAAGGATAACCGCCACCTTATGGCAGCGGCTATCCTTTCAATCTTTTACTTATTTCCCTGGTCTATCTTGACAAGGGCAGATCAATCCGTCTCCCGGCTTTTGCAGTAAATGCTGGTGTGCCTCGGGGTTTCTCTGGGAGACTCCATACAGCATATTATTTCTTGAGTACCTGATGAGTCCGGTGGATGCCGGACTTGTACTTCAAGCGGTTTATGATTTCGGCGTGTCTGGAATGATTACAAAACCGACTCCTTCGGTAAGCAGGACCGTCCCGCCGCCCTTGGGGTCGTAATCCAGCATTGTTTTACGCCCAATCCACTCCGAGGGGAAGTCCCCTTTCCGGAATTCGTACAATTCCTGTGTCCACATACCCTTGTAGCACTCAGGTATGCTGTTCCATTCTGACTGTGTGATTTGTTTCAAGCTGCGCCCCCTCATGCGATCCGGCTGGACACCAGACGCTCTGCGATCTGCTCTCTGGTCAGTTCACTGGTGCGGATGATCTCGTCACAAAAAGCGGCAAGGCTGAATTCAAACGCGCCGCTATCCTGGTCCAGCAGTACGCCAGTAATGTGAAAGCCGCGCTTTGCCTGTTCCTGAGACAGCCGTTCCCGGAATTTCGAGGGGAGCTCACATGCGCCGTCCGTGATAAAGACCATATCCGCATTCTCAAATCCACTTTCCTCCATCAAGCGCAGGGCCTCCTGGAGCGGAGTTTCGTAATTCGTACCTCCGCTCAGAAACAGCTCTGCGGCGCGCAGGACATCTTCCTGATCGTATTGCCGCGGGATGAAAAGATCCGTCTTAAAATGCCCCTTGCCTGAAAAGTGGATCATGGCGAAACGGCGTTGGTCCCGCATGGCAATATCTAAGAGAGCCAGCGCCACCGCTTTACACCACGGGGCCGCCTCCTCTGCGGAGTCCGACTCATCCAGCATACAAATTATATCTCCGCTGCCTTTGCGTATGGCCTCCCGGCGCTGGTACTGCTTGAGGCCCTTTTTCTGGAGCTTCCGCAGAAACAAGGGTGTGGTTTCCGGAAGGGCCAGGAGAACAAATTCTGAAGCCAGCGCACGGCTCAGATCCGCGCCAAGCTCCAGGGTGTACTTCTCTCCGCGACCGTAAGCATAGCCGTTTTTCCGTTTCCCTTCCATCAGCTCCTTCAGACGCCCTAAATACCTGGCGACCTTCATCAGCGTATCGTTCTGCTGGACGCGATGCACCAATTCTGTATCGGCGGCTATGCTTTTGGGATCGCTGTTATCCGGCCCCGTGCCCCAGGACATCAATGTGAGCTGTACGTCTATGGCCGTCTGCGCGGCCGCCTCGGAAGCCTGTTTTACAAGCAGGGTAAGCTCGCCGCCGTGCTTCTGCAGGTTTTCCTGGACTATGCGGCCCACGGCCTCCACCTGATTGCTCTGGCTTTGCGCGGTGTTCGCCGCCTTGATGAGCTGCGTTTCCAATGCCGGAGTGGCGCCAGACTGCTCCATCTGCTCTATGAGCTTTTGCAGGCGCTCCATACTTTGGTCCCGTTTTTCTTCCAGATGTTCCAGCGTTTCCAATGCGTTTTTCTGCCCGCCTGCCTGCTCCATCAGGCTGTCCAGATTGTCCGCCACCTGAGAGATAAACTCTCCCGCGGCCTCATAAGCCGGGATCTGCCGCCCCTCACAGGCCGCCTTTATGGTGGGATAGGAGTCCCCGTCCATCAGCTCTTTCAGGATAGGGACATTAAAGCGCCGCGAGGGCGCGGACAGGGATTCCTCTTCACGTTTTCTCACGCGGAGCGAGTAGAAGCTCTGGTAAATGTCCCGGCTGAGCGCGGAGAAGGTGGAGAGCTTTTCCGTGCAGCTCTGCTCCAGCGCAATCAGCTCGTCATCGCCTTTGTGGAGGCCCTGATAAATCATGTCCTCCAGTTTGGTGGACTGTAATACCCGGTCTTGGCGGGCTGCTTTGTCCCGCCGCAGGGCGTTTACCGCCGCCACAATGGGAGAGGCCAATACATCGGCCAAACTGCGGAAATATTTGCGCATAGATGCGCCTCCTTCTTGACTGCGTGTAGTGCACATGAGCGCGCACCCGCTGAAATGGTCCATTTATTTGTGACGAAGCACAGCCGTTTGCCGCCGCCGGTCTTGAAGAGTACCGCCAGGCCGGACGACTCAGCGTTTTTCCTGGCCGGGAGCCAAAATCAGCTCATAGGACTGGGCCTGACCGGGGAAAAGGGCCTGTTCGTATTCGATATAGCCCCACGCTTCACGGCCAATCTCCCCGCAGAACACCCGGGCGTCAAAATTACGGATCTCCACAACCGGATTTCCCGCAGGCTTCGGGTAACTGCCTGGCATGATGGGGCGCTGCGTACTGTAATACCGCATTGTGATCGCACTTCCTTTTCTTATTTATTCCATGCGTAAAAGCTTTCCAACGGCCAGCTTGCAGATTTCTTCATGGTACCGTCTGTATTTCTCTCCGCTTTGATCCACACGGAGGTCACAGGCCACTTCAACCCCAGAAGGCAGGCGGCTCAGGCTGTATGAGCCGATAGTCTCGGCCTCCAGCCAACGAAGCAGCTCATGGCCGCTCATGGCCTCAAAATAGCCCAGGCTGTCCTCCACAGGGAAGGCGCTGTAAATATTGATCCCTGTATAAGCCTCCGCAGCCCGGAACAGATGGAAGCCGTCCGGATCCAGTTCGGGCGACAAAAGTGTGTAAACGGCCTCGTAGTCAGCCGATGCCAGCACGGCCAGCGCCCTGCGCAAAGCCACCAGCTCTACATCTGCCGAATGAAGCTCCGCTTCCCGCTGCTGTAAGTGGATTGCCTGCCTGCGGTTTTCTTCCTGCTCTGCGCTGAGGCGGCGCTGAAGTTCCTCTGCCTCCGCCCACGCAGCTTCCGCCTCATCCTGAAGCGAAAGCGCCTTCGGCGGCCTGTTTCGGCGCAGGCGGCGGGCGCGAAATGGCCGCCGGATCAATTCAAGCAGTCTCATATGGAAGCTCCGGCGCCTTTCAAGAAGCCGTGTTGGCCGCGCCAATCGCTTTCAGCGCCTGGCCAAACGTGCTCTCCAGCCAATGGGGGCTTTGCCCCTGCGGAGAGGATTTCGTTCGCGTTTTGATTCATCATTAACGCTCCTTTGCCCATTTTATTTTTCATCCAAGCTGGCCTTTCGAGGTGGACTGGCGTCCCCTGGATCGCCGGAATTTACCCGTTCCACGCAGTTCAGGCATGGCCGGCAGGCTGTTGGAGGAACACGGGAACGCCGGAAATGGTATAACTCAGGTACAGGCTTTCCACCCCCGCGTCCTTTGCCTCGTAGGAAAAACGATAGCCGTCGATCAGGCGCTCCACATGGGAGAGCACGACCGGGATCTCATAGGTGTCCAGATCCTCCCGCATTTTACGCAGCACAAGGCCCATATCGTTGGAAAGAGCCAGTGTCTGGGCGTTGCAGCCGCAGTCGCTGTCGTAGAAGCAGGTGAGGGAAAGAAGCCTGCCGTCCTCCGCCGGCATGCGCTCCGGAAGCGGCTCCAGCATGCTGGGCGCCAGGATCACACAGTCCAGTCCCAGGTCCTCCAGATGCTTTGGGTGTCTAAACCGTGCAGAAAACCGCTCCTGGATGTCCTCGACCATCGCCCTAGATTCAGGCGGCTGAAAGGCGCAGCAGATGTCGGGGGCGCCCTGTTCCGCACACTGGTCCGGCCCGGTGCGGATCTCCGTTACCGTGCCGAAAAGGCCCTCATAGTCGCAGGCGTGATTGGCGAATACCTCTCCGCCGACGGTAAAGACTTTGCCGCTGTCAAGCACTGTATCGCCTTTTTTCTGGTATAACATGGCTCATATCTCCTCGTACATGGAATGTGGATCAGAACGGGCGGGGAATTGCTCCCCGCCCGAACATAGCTTAAAAACCTCCTGGGTATTCGTCCGGCCCAGCGCCAGGTACAGGGCCTTCATAAGCCCCATAACCATCAGCCGGGGGGAATTGCCCCTGCTGGTTTGCCGGAGGATAACCGCCATAGGCTGGGCATCCACCATAGCTGCCATCCTGTGCCGGATATCCGCCGTAGTCCCCGCCGGAGGCGGGGTATCCCGTCTGGCTGTTCTGGCCATTCTGGCTGTTCTGGTTTGGCCGGCTGTCTCCGAAGTAGACATTGTCGGCAACCACCTCTGTGGCAAAGCGCTTATTGCCGTCTTTGTCCTCCCATGGACGGATCTGGAGCCGCCCGTCAACTGCGATCACGCGCCCCTTTTTGAAGTAGTTGGCTACAAATTCAGCCGTAGAGCGCCACGCCACAATGTCAATAAAATCCGTTTCTTTCTGATCTCCCTTTTTATAGTCGCGGTCCACCGCAATGCGGAAGGAGCAGACGGAGAGATTGCTGGCTGTGCTTCGCAGCTCGGGATCTGCAACCAAGCGGCCCATAAGTGTGACTCTGTTTAACATATCCGATACCTCCAAAAAATCATATTGGGGTTTTGCCTGTGCGACATCGAAAATACCGATCGGCTTACCAGCCGGTGTCTCCCTGATTTGCGAGGCTGCGCAGCATAGTACGTACCTGCATCAGCGCAAATCCAAGCAAATTAAGGCCCCTCCAGTTTCCTGGGTCTTGAATGCCGGACTGGTATTTTGACATGCCGATCCCCCATATCCTGTCATAGGGATTGGCCTCCACCAAAATGCGGTCACCAGTCTGTAAAAGAAAGGACCTCAAAGGGGGATTCTGCAAAAATTTTTGAAAATTTCCGCACAGTACGATCTGTTCACGGACCTGGCGCCAGCTCTCCTCCTGAAAGCCTGATACCATGCGTCCCAAGGCTTTGCAATCCCCCGGGAGTGCAGGCGCTCAGGATTCTGGCGTGAGTGCGGTAATCCCCAAAATACGCGGCCTTCTGAGCCATCATGTACTGCTCCATAGATTGGTACAAGATCCCATCTGCTTCAAAAATGCAGGGATACCATTGACTCAGGCAGCTTTCGGTTGCGCTCCCATCAGAAGGGAGCTGATGTCCATAAAAGAAGAGAAAATCCACGGTTTCTCCGCCCTGATGCATCTGGCGGAGCGAATCTGCGGTGTAAAACATAAACGATTCCTCCTGGCGCCCCGGGTTTGCCCGGGGCGCATATACCGTTTTTCTCCGAGCGCGATATATGCCCCCCGCACTTTCGTCCGCTCAAAGTCCGTACTCAGCCCTGGACAGGCTGCTGCGGCCCGTCCAAAATGGATGTCTGCGGAACGGCGGGCTCCTCCTTCATCTGATCCAGATGCTTTATAATGGCCTCATGGTCAAACGACCGAATGATGCCCGCATCTTTGCAGAAACAAAGGAAATGACGGATCATCCGATATGCCGCACGGTATTCGCTCTCGCTCACCGGCTGATACTGGCGTAAGGCATCCAGACAGTCGAGCAAATCACAGCATGTGTTTTCAAAGCGGCAATCACCCATATTCGACATAGCAAATTCTCCTCAAGCCGCACGGGGGGCATCCCCAATATAGACTTCCAGGATGCTTCTTTTGGCGCCCTCCATTTCCAGAGCGACCACTTTATAGGGGATACCGCAGATGGCGGAGATTTCCCGGTCAGAGTAGCCAATGTCGCGGAGCTCCGCGATCCTTTGCTGCAGCGGGGTGAGTGTGCTGGTGTACGCCTCAAATTGGATCACATTATCCACGCTCTCTGTGACGCTGTCCCGCAGGTCGTCCGCATTTTGATCATCATTCAGTGTCTGCACAATGCGCCCGCACCGCTTGCCGCGAAGCCAGTATTCACGTGAATGATGCACGTCACAGCTCATGGCGCGAAACGCGATCGTTGAAAACTGGTATGCTCTCAGTTCCGGGCGGGCCAAATACTTCCGTACGGCGCGCAGATAGCCAAAGACCGCTATATCATAGAATTCATCAAAATCAAGCCTGGCCTTTTTCAAGTAAGAGAGGAGCAGGTGATGGTGTTCCGCGGCGAAGGCGGATTCTTCAGCAGTCAGCGGCGTATTATAATTCAACATGGTAAAAACTCCTTTGTCCATTTTTTTGATCTGCCGAGGTATGCGGACCGGCAAGGGCCGGCCCGCATGCTCCGATTTTTGGGGAGGAGGGCTTAGGCGGATGTCCAGTCTAAACGCATTCCTAGGCCCCCTGTTTTGTTCCGCTGGGGATCAGTTCGCTTTCAGAAGATAAAGTTCTTTCAGAGGAACGTAGGAGAACACTCCGGATACTCCGTCCTCTGAAAAAGCCTTCTTGTTGAAGGCTTCCAGATCCTCCATACAGGCGTCTACTTTCTGTCTCCCAATGTCATCCTGAGCTTCCGCTCTCATCGCAGACAGCTTTTCGTACAGCATGAGGTACTCTTCCCTCAGCTTTCCGATGCGGCGGGCTGGCGCTGCGCCGGAGTCATCTTCAAACTCCTGGTAGCTCTCCTGCGCTGCGGCAAGGATACCATCCAACCGGTTTTTGAACGGATCGCTGCACATCTGCACCAGGGCAGATTGGATGATGGCACGCTCCTCCGGCGCGGTCCAGAGATAGTGGCGAAGGATGATCAGATCAGCCGGGGCCACGGTATCCCGGCCCTCCAGCCACGCTTTCGCTTGCGCGACAGGAGCATAGTTGAAATATTTTCGATCTGAGATATGAATCCCCTTTTCACGCAAAGCGCAGAGCACATCGTCCATCAGCTCATTTATGCTGTCCAAGATATGGACCTGGCGTACATCATCCTGCATGGCCTCCAATTCTTCCAGGGTGATGGGAGCCGCAGGGGCCTGCGCCAGATGGGGGGCCGCCTGTTTCTGCTTTAGTATCTTCAGGCGTGCGGCCCGGTCTTCCACATATTCCGTGACCACCTTCAGTTCAAACCGGTCATAGAGCGGCTTGAGTATCTTCTCCTCGGGATTGGTGAAATTTGGTATTTCGTTGGAGGCTGAAAAGAAGGAAATGGTCGGGATGTGGATGGTTTTGCCCTCGTTGGTATAACGCCGTTCATTCAGGGCGGTCAAAAGAGCATTGAGGATGCCATCGGACGCCTTAAAAATTTCATCGAGAAAAACGATGTGACTGTCCGGGAGCTTGCCCTTCGTAATGATGCGCGGCTCCCCGCCATGCAGTTCGGAGAGCGCTTTCCGGTACCGTTCCAGCTCTGTGGTCGCCAGTTCCAGCTGCTGTCCGAACGACGCATCGCCGCGGCGGTAGTTCAGCACCAGGGTCTCCAAATCGCGGCGCATCTCCTGGTAAAGAGCATCCTCCTCCAGAATCTCCTCCGGCACTCCGCCGGGGATCAAGCTGGAGAGGTCCAGACGCCCAAACAGAGCCTCCTCATCGGCCTGTTTGGACATCAGGCGCTCAAACTGCCTAGCCCCGGTGAGCCCATCGCGGAACAAGTTGATGACAGCGCTTTTGGCTTGTCCGGTGTCGCCCAGGACAAAGACATTTTTTCGTGTCAGCAGCGCAATGGCAATCACCTCGATCAGCTCATCGCGTTCTGCCACCTGCGTCTGGACCTCCCGCATGCGGGCACACATTTTGTCTCTCAGTGCTTGATCCATCGTGTCATTCCTCCGTTCAGATTTTATCGAAGCCAGACCCGGAGCCTGCCGGGGGTAGCCGACAGCATAGCGTCCGAAATCGGAACTCCCGCGTTAAGTAGGGCTCGAAGGCCGGCATCTTCCATGATGAAGCTGCCGGAACGGTAAGAGGCCGGGTGGTGTGAGGGCCTTGCCCACTCCGGCATTTGTGTGTCGATATACGTCTGGGCATCTTCATAGGTGCGGAATTTCCTGGCATGGGCGGCGGTGTCGTAGCCAACCGCGTCCGGAACGCCGCACTTTTCTCCGTGCTCCGCATAGTAGCACATTCCGCCCGACATATGATCGCATTGAATCAGGTAAAGATCATGCTCCATCGGCGGCCCTCCTGCAAAGCGTAAGGATCTTCCCAGCGGGAAGGCGTTTGAATCCTTCCTGCCGGCTCACAGGGAGCGCTGCGCACAGCTGGCATACCAGATTGGCTGTGACAGCATCTAAAAAGACCCACTCTCCGGACGGGTCTGTGTAGGGCGGCTTCAAATCATACTGCCCTGTTGCTCCGCGCCTTGGGCGGATCAGCTGCAGGCCATCCCTGCGTACAGTTTCACAGCACTCAAAAAAGGTCATGGTAAAAACCCCATTTCTTCCCGTATTTGAGAAAATGCGTTTTCTCTATTTGGGCTTTGGCTTCCGGAGTACCTTCCATCCTGGAACAAATACTGATGCAGGGTCTCACGCCCCTCAAAGAAAGGGGAGCCCCCGTCCCGCACAAGTGTGGCCAGCTGGAAGGCAAGACTTGGATAATCATGGGACACAACCCGGAAAAAGTTCTTCGGCAGCGGCTCCGGCACAAAAAAGCGGTATTGTCTTCGCCCAAGCGCCCGTCTGACCTGCATATCCAGCAGGTCATCGCTGGATTCCCAGTACTCTTTGCACCACAGGCGCCCCGCGGCATCAAAGCCGCGGCGCTGAACAGCCTCCGGAACTGGAAACAGCGCATGGAATGAATAATGGGCGGTATGGGAACGGGGCCGGTCAGACCATTGCGGGCCATATCCGCTACGAAAGATTTTGTCAAATGTATTTAGGGATACGGTTTCTCCTGTGACGAGGAGCAGACATTCTTCATAGGTGTCACCCATTGCGGACCTCCTTGATGTTCCGATGGGCGCATGACGCACTATGGCGTATGCAGCACCCATCTTACTTTATCGCCGGAGGGATACCGTCTGGTACTGCGCGGGCGCGAGGGGGCGTTCCAGCCTCCGGATGGGCTGTGAACGACCCCGTCCACCTGGAATCCGACCGCCCGCAGGCTGCTTCCGCTCTCCTCCGGCAGGGTATAGGTCAGAAAGCGGGTGTAGCCCATCTCCCGGCCGATCCGGATCGTGCGGGCATAGAGGTTGCTGCACACGTCCGCATAGCGTGGGTCGGCGCAGCAGCGGTTGATCTCCAGCGTCAAGCCATCCATCTGACAGCGGGCCTTGGGTATGCTGGCAATCGCCACGCCCACCGGCTCCGCCTCTCCCGGCGCCCGGAGGCAGAGGGAGAATTTGTGGAACTTCGGTCCGGCGTTGTGGCGGTGGTGGGCTTCCACATAGGCGCTGGCCTCCTGAAGCGTGATGGGGCACGCCTCCAGCCTGACGATCAGGCTGGAGGTGATTCCATCCACATGGTATAGCCGGCCGTAGCCGTCCTCCGTTTCCGCAAGCGCATAGTCGCCATACTTGCTGCGTACGGAAAGCGTCTGCTTCCGCCGCTTGTCCTTGAGACGCATGGGCGCCGCAGGGGCTGTGAACAGCACAGCTTCCAGCGGCGCCGAAAACTCCGGCATGGCCCGCAGCACGGGATTTGCCGCCGCCGTCTCCGGACTCGAACAGTGAAAGGCCCGAAGATGGTAGGGCATTCTCCAGTTGAGTGCGTCCATCACGCAGTCAAAGGCCGCCTCGCTCAGCAGTCCGGGACACCGGCAGCTCTGCGGGCCCAAATGGACGATGAACGTATGAAGTCCCGCCCATGGCGTTGTGTGTGGCTCAGTGTACATTTCCTTGACCTTCCTATCCCTCCATCATAGTTCCAGGTGAAGGCTGAATGTTCGTACCTTGCTGACATCCTCCCGGTGCTCAAACCGGGAGCGCCGGTGCCGGCGGGCCAGCTCGTTATAGGCGTCCAGCAGATCAAAATGGCTCTGCTCCGCATGTGCATCCGGCCCGGGACTCTCCGTTTCATAGATATAGTGGGAGACCCTGACCTCCACCGATTCTTCCAGCAGCTCCGCCGCTTTACGATAGCGCGCATCGCGAGTGATCAGCTCCCAGATGTCATATTCGTCCGGATGACCGCTTTCCCAGTAGGTCAGGACCTCTCCGCCGGGGGCGGCAACGAGGACCGTGGAAAAGAACAGCTTCATACTGCCGCCTCCTTCCGGGACAGTAGATCCTCCAAATATTCAGCCATTTCCCGCTGATTTTGGAAGGCCCGCCTGGTATGGCTCTCATGATAAGCCCGGCTGTCGATGGGCAGCGCGGAGTTTGCGGTTGTCACCGACAGAGTGCCGAATTCATGCGTGACCCACATTTTCAGATGAAGCCTGGGGACTTCGGCCACAAGCCAGAGCGGACGTTGGCCGGCAATCCAATTGTCGGAACTATTGGCGCGCCAGCCGCTTTGATCAAGGTCGATTCTGGCGCCGCCAGTTTGCAGCGCGTCATAGATTTTTTGGTACTTCATACAGCCACCTCAAATATTTTTGGAATCCAGATCCCGCAGAAGGTTTTCCTGTGCGATCCGTCTGGCTTCCCGGTGCATTCGGGATACTTTTTCGTCATACGCTGCGACGTTTTCTCCATACGCGTCCCAGATGGCCCGGGCGGCCAGCTCCAGCATCTCAACGACACGGTCTTTGTAGGGGCCGGCCTTTTGGACAGACTGCGCCCGCAGCTCCCAAAGCTCCATCAGGCGGTCATATTCTGTTTCCGTAATCATTTCATAGCCGTAGGCATTCTGAATATCCACCTGGGAGTCATACTCCTCCAGGGGGCGGAATATATCTTCTGAGTTGGCTTTGGCCTTGCTGCAGGTACGCAGTTTGGCTTTCCGGTAGCGCGAAACAGCATCCTGAATGCTGTCCTGTGCCGTCTGAATATCCTTTTTCAGCGCTTCAATCGCTCTGCGCTCGACCTTGGCTTCCGGCGTCTCGTTTCGTGCCCAAAGGTCAAGGATTTCATCCGCGGTTGTCAGGCTCATGCTGTCCCTTCTTTCTGTCCGCCGCAAGCCTGCATTCTGCGAAGCTCGGCCTCTAATTCGCGCTTTGGTGTATAACGGTGCAGGTTTTCGTTGACATACCTTGTCGTGTGATACATCAGTATGCCGCACAACTGCCCCATCAGGCGGCCGGCATCATTGTCCTGACGCAGTGTTTTGAAGGTGCCGATCGTGCAGCGGTTGGTACCAGAATCATCAAAGTTGCCTTCAATGGCTAGGTCAACAAAAATACCCTCGCATCCGTAGCTGATATTAGCGATTGCGGAAAACTGATAGTTGGTCAGATAGCTGTCCATATCCGAAGACAGCGGCTCCTGCTCGGTTGGAAGGTAGTAGTCCAAAATGGGCTCAATTTCCCGCAGATCGCCGCAGGCTCTGGCCCGCTCCAGCACAGCGTACAGCAGTGCGCTCTTTCGGTCCCGCCGCGGGGCGGTATAGGGCTCCTCGGCGTGGCACCGGCTGATCCAATCCTCAACCACGCCCTGGTCTTCCGCATGGAACAGCTTGAGGAACTGAGCGTTCTTCGCGCCAAGGGTGAGGTCGTCCTGTTCCATGTACCAATAGGCACGCATTGATAGAGACGTGCGGTACGCACCGCCGTCGAAACGTTGATCAAACGGACGGCAGGACTCCATCTGGTGGTAGATCTGCTCCAAAAGGGCATCCCCGGTAAGCTCGCCTGGGATATTAAACTTTTTCCCGAGTTGTCCGCCGCAGTGCAGGCACACGCCGGTCAGATAGAGGGCCCTGGCCGCTTCCGGCTGATCCAGACAGGTATATTCCAGATTCCAGCCCGCGGGGATAAAGTTTTCCTCATAGTGCTCTTTACTTTTTTGTGTGTCTCTTGTCCGTGCGCCAACGCAGGCGCAGATTTTTTTCTCATTCATGTTCATGCTCCTTCAGCAGTCCGTCTTTCCGCAAAAGAGCTTCAACCGCCCGAGGTGATTTGAATTTTTCCAGGTTGTAGTTTCTCACCCAGTTTTGTGGAACGGGCGTATTGAAATCCAGGCTGCGGAAACAGGTCTTTTCAAATACCTTGATTTTGCGGCCATTCGTAAAAATGGCGATTTTGCAGGGGGTGTCATACATTCCGGGGATAACCGCGTTCAGGATCTTATCAAGCCTCATACGCGGCTGGCCCCCTGAATCACTGTGCTGTCTGCTCATTGGCTGGTCTTACGCTCCATGCCGAACGCCTTCGCCGGGAAAACGGTCGCTTGATTATAGACATAGAAAAAATAGGGGGCTAATCCGTCGTCGATCTCAATGAGCTCCCCGTTCTGTACCGGGACGCCGTTCAGGATCTCATCCACCGTCTGCTCCTGGGCCGCGGTATAGAATTGCTCCGCGGTCAAGCCAAGGGAGATCTCCTGCCTCACCTGGTAGCGGTGGCTCATGGGGAAATACCAGCCCACCTTTGCCGGATCTATGGACAGCCACTCGTCGAAAGCCAGCCTCTCCTGAAGCGCATCCCGGAAGCCGTAAATCCGGCATACAGGTGAAGTCAAGCGGAGCGGGCACCATATCGGCGGTTTGAGCTTGGAATCCTTTTTCAAAAAGCGCTTTCCCTTTTTCCCTTTTTTCATGCAATAGTGCGTCTCGTTGAGCAATGAGCCAACGGTCTTGAAGTGCGGGCAGCTATAATGGCAGCTTGGCTCAGGGAATGAAATCTTTTTTGACATTCAGCTACACTCCTTTTCTGATTTGCGGCGCGCTACTGCGCATCCTGGGTTTCAGTCCGCTCCAGCCAGCCCTGCGCCAGCTCCTGATCCTCCTTGTGGAACAGGCTCACGAATACCGTGCGGAAGTCCCGCTCATCTTCTGCAGAGCGAAAACCTTCTACCATCCACAGATGGAGGCACCAGTGGTAGATAGCGGCCAGCAGGCATTCCGGCGCTTCATGCTCCGGAAGTTCCACTCCATAGCAAAGGCGCTGTCCGCATTGGCGGCAGATACCAGTCATGCACAGCCGCCGCCCTTTTTCCGGCTCCAGGCTGTGATAGGCAAGCTCAAAGTGATCAAGCTGCAAATTCTGACGCATATGCCTCAGAAGCTGGTCGGTAGTCATATTCTTTGAGCAGATGCACAAAGGGCGGGAGGAACTGCAAGATTCCTGCATATGATCGCTCCTTTCTGCGGCGGAGCTTACGCCGCTTTCCTCTTCTTTGGCTGTGTCAGACACAAGCGGATGACCCGTTCACACTCATCCATCTCCATCAGTCCGATGTGTGCGTCCTGTTCCGGAATATTCAGGCTGCGCGCCAGCCAGCGGTAAGCCGCGCTCCGGCTCCACCCCTGGTTTTTCCAGAACTGATCGAAAATGCGGTGTGTCTCCTGACGCTTCAGGCGGAGAACGGTGTTGGCCACCTTTCCCATCGGTCGGCCATCCGGATAGCACCCGACATAGGCGTTGCAGTTGACGCATAAGTAGATCGGCTCACGCCCCTTGGGATAGAGGGCGCGGGTCGTGGACTTGATGATCTTCCCACCGCAATAGCGGCAGATGCTTGGAATTTCCATGGAAGATGCTTCCCTCCATTCTCACGCAGCCTTTCCACCTGCGGCTTGCTTTGGCGCACGCATCGGGGACTGAAGGTAGCGTGTCTCGCCTGGACGGATCGCAAGCAGGCCGTTTTGATCAAATTCCAATGTGATCCGTCCGCGCAGCTGCTTGAGATACCGCATTAGCTGTTTGAAATCGTAATAAAAGGGATAGGGCGACGGGCTCAGGATCAGGGCCTTGACGGGCACGCTGGCCCTCCCGTCGGAGGTTTCCGCACTGACAACCATTTCGTGCTCTCCGAACATGATCTCTCCGCGGCCGGAGGAATCCTTATCAGCAGACGCCAGGGATGTAACCGTGTCTACTGCGGCGTATAGTTCAGCAGCTTCTATCGAGGCGCTGTATGCGCCCTGAATACGGTCCAGAAGCCCATCTGTGTCCGGGTAGCTGCCGTCAATCAGGTGCGTACAGAACATCGTTGTGCCATTCCAGAAGGCCAGGCCCTCGCGGGTCAGGCCCATTTGGTAAACATCGCTGTCCAGGGAGATGGCTGCCAAAATGGACAGGGAGCGGGCTGGGACTAAAATGCAGGTTTCCGAGGCCGCGACACAATTTTTATCCCCGGCTGCCTCCGCAATGCAAAAGCCGTTGCTGCTCGTGGCCTTCAGGCCGTATGGCCCTACTTTCAAACGCACAGTCTTAAGAATATTTTGTTGGTCGCCGGCCGCGGCCGCGAACAAGGTCTGGCGGGCCAGGGAGCATATCCCGCTGACCGGGATGGTGTCTTCCAGAAAGGGGACCTCCGGAAGCGGGTACTTAGCGGCGTCTAAGATGTTGAGCCTGTACTCCGCATAGCCGGAGCCGATGTGGATGATACCAGGGCCTACCGTAGAAAAGGAAACCTGATCTCCCGGAAGCCGCTTCAGAATGTCCGGCAGCAGATCTGCCGGAATGACAGCGCTTCCGCTCTCCTCCACCGCAGCGGGCATGGAGGCACGGATGGAAACCTCCTGATTGGTTGCCGTCATGGTCAGCATAGCCAGCCGTGCGTCTGCTTCCATGTGGATACCTTTCAGTTCCGGGATGGTTGTGATTTTCGGCACTGCTTTGGATGCTTGGGCGGCCAGGACCAGCGCCGAATCACGGTTTGCATGTACGCGCATGATGTTTACCTTCCTTTCTATGCAATTTGGAATAGGAGAAGCTGATCTTCATCGACTTCCCCTTTTTTCCGCTTGTGCTCAGCTTTCGCCGTCTCAAAAAAGACGGGGGAATCCTGCGGAAGAACTGCGGCCTGTGGAACCGTCCTCTCCTCCGTACCAAAGGTGAACTCCAATATGGATGGAGAACTGCGCCCCAACACAGCGCTGTCCGTTTTCCGCACCTCGTCTGAAAAAATGGACCATGCCGCCGTCTGAGGCTTCAGCATAGCCATCCGCTTGAACGTAGCCGCAAGGTCTTCCACGCTGTCTTTGATGCCCATCATCAGCTCACGGGCCATCAGAGTCGTCATATCCTCGCATTCCGACATGGCGGACAGGCCCTCTTCGCTGAAGGAGCCCTCGATCATGCCGGCAGCGGCCAGCTTGGAGGCCATCAGCTTGATTGCCTTATGCTGCATTGTGCCTGCGTGATAGAGCATGTAGACCTCTACCCGGGGTGCAGACTGGTTGATTCGCCAGCTGCGCAGGCTGGCTTGACGCAGCGTAAAAAGCTTGTAGCCCGTATCATAGAAAATCAGCGTTGTGAAGGCATTCAGGTCCAAGCCGGTTTCCACAAGCGAGGGATTTCCGATCAGCACCTGAAGGCCATGGTCAAGGCGATCCTGCACCCAGTCCTCCCGGGCCTCCGGTTTCACTTTTGCCTCCAGGATCGTGGCGTTCCAGCCGCGCTCTGTCACAAGCTTCAGGAGCCGCTTTGGAGTATCCAGACGGGTCCAGTTTGTATAAATGAGCACCTTCCCGCCGGCCGCGATTTTTTCCTCCGCGATTTTCAGCACCATTTGATCCTTCGGCATGATGGCGCCAGGCGGCATCGTGTCCTTGGGTTTGACAATATCGTAGCCATCGAAAGGGTGCTTGATTGCGGGCTGGCCATAGGGTTGGTCTGGATGAGCGGTCAGAAGATTCATATATGAGGACAGGATTTTTTTACATGCCTTCTTATCGCTTTTCATCACATGCTTCAGCGTATCTTCAAGCCGCTTGTATTCCTTCCGCACTTCTGGCGCCATCTCAATCGGCACTGGGATCTCCTCATACTCAGGCAGGACCTTTCCCATGTCTGTCAGATTCAAAAATGCGGTACAGTCCAGCAGAAAGCGTGTATAGACCAGCGGCGAAACACCCGGCTTCAGACGGCTGCCCTTTTTACTCCGTACAGTACGCCGGTTTGAGTTGTAGGCGCCTTCCCGCTCTTCGTAAATATTCTGTATCACACCGTATTCTGTGTCGAATTTTCTGCTGTCCCTATATGGTTTTCCATCCTGGCACATGCGGCGCGGGGCGATCCGGTAGAGGAGATAGAACAGTCCGGAGCTATACCCGTTGACAAGGGTGGCGGTCATACCGACCACCTTCTTTGCCGTGCTCAATAGCTCCTGCATAGCGTCCCCTTGTCCGGAATTGTTGTTATACTGGTGCAGTTCATCTGCGATCAGTGCAAAAATTTTTCCTTTGTAGGCGCGCTTGATGTAGCTGCTGAGCGGGAACGTCCGATAGGCTCCCCGGATCGGAAACGGTATGTCAGGACAGTTTGCCAGCTTAGTCATCCGATCCCGTATGGCTTCGTTTGGAATATCCTCCCGGTATTCGTTCAGGAGCGGGCGGAACACAAATCCATAGCTCCCGAGCTTTGCCCACTGTGTCTGTTGATTCCACAGCGTTGGATTGAGAGCAGTCCACAGGGAACTTCCGCAGATCTTGCACTTGTGGTTTTCCCGATTCTCACTTCTGAAAAAACGGGGGCCAGCCGGCACACAGTAGGCGACCCCATCTTTGCTGATATTCTCCATGATGACCGCCCCGCAATCCGGGCAGCAGAACACGTGCCGAAGGGGACTGAATCCGACCGCGGGCATCTCCTCGTTGGCGCGAGGCCGGGCAATATTCAGCCCCTCACGATTCCATTTTCGGAAAATCACAGCGGGCGCCCGCATATAGCCGTCCCTGGCCTTTTCCTTAGAGATGATGGCAAAGCAGTTCCGGCTCCCCTGCTCGTACAGCTTGTAAAGAAGATCAAACTCACTGATACTCCTAACAACTGCGGCAAAGGTGTTTGGGATGCTTTCTTCGATTTCCCGCACCCACTTTTTTGTGACGTGGGCAGGGCAGAGGACAATGCTGAAGGTTTTTGAGTGGCCCGCGCTTATCTGATGGGACTGTAACCCGGCGGCCGCAACTGCAACGCTTCCGATCTTGGTCTTTCCGGTCCCGCATCCGGCTACGATCAGGGCGACCTTACTTTGGCCGAGCTTACGTTTGATCGATTCAGCGACTGCGAGCTGGGCGTCATAAAGGGAATATCCGGCGTGAGCCCGGATATACTCATTGATGTCTAATACTTCTTCAGAGAGCGGTTCAGTGGCCGGATCGAACAGGGGAACAAACAGCTTCTTGATCCGCTCTGCCACGGCAACACCAAAGGTGTTCAGATAGTCTGTTACGGAGTGAACTCCATCCAGCAGAGAGGGCCCCGGGGCTGCGCCCGGAATTTTGATCTTGCCCTGCTTCAGGCCGTCCTCCATGACCTTGACCAGATTTTGATCCTTCGCTTCACAGCAGAGCTTCCATGCCTCCAACTCCTGATACAAAGAGCGCACCCTGAGAGGGCGGAGGATTCTGCGCCGCTTTAGTTCCGCGAGAACATAGTCCTGATATTCCGGGATCATGGGCACATAGGATTTCTGGTCAATGGCCTGGAACAATTCATCCTCATTTCCAGGGTGGCAGAAAATATAGCAGATGTGCGCTGGAATGTCCTGCTGAGGCACATTGTCATCAAACAGGTCGTCTTTCTGCGCGTGCTTGCTGCTTTTCTCGTCCTGGCTTTTTGAACTTTCCTGGATCTCATCTTCCGCAATCAATGTGGCTTCCGCGTACAATCCCTCATGGCTCACCTCCCGGTGGTATTGCTTGGAAAGCGATTTCAGCGTGAGGAGGCTGCCGTCAGCATCCTCGATTTCGATGGTAGCTCCGCCATAGATGGCGTCCGTAAGCCCCCGCACGACTTCGGCATAGCCGCCGAATCGCAGTCCGGCTAATGTCGGGGAAGGATCTTCGCTCCAGATCACGGCATCTGCGTATGCGTTCAGCCGTATCCCTTTTTTGAGATCCTGATAGGTAACTTTCATGAGCCTTTTGGCTTCCATTCATGGACGTACTCCTTTCGTTTTTTGCACAAAAAAAGCCGCAGTCCCCTATGAAGTGGGTAACTGCGGTTTTTGTGTCGATGTTAGGTATTTAGGATGTGGACAAGTCTCCACAGGCCCCAAGGGACCCATGGGAGCAATCTCCGACCTGGCGAAATCTGGCCTAAATACAAATAGAGCATACCATATCAGAATCTGTTTGGACAGTTGCGGTTTTCTCCATGATGAGCGCTGCCTGTACGTTGAAATTATAAACAATGTCTTTTGTCTGGCGAGAGCCGGAGGGGAAAGAGACGGGGCCCAACAGCGATTGAGCCAGCCTTTGTCTCTGCAAGTGCTTCCGATTTTGTGTTTCTGGATGGGTCAGTTCATCTCCTGACGATCAATTAAAAGGTATCCGCGTCTCTTTACAGATTTCAAAATATACCGGCTTGTCTCTGAATCCAGGCATAACTTCTTTCTGAGGTTTCGCATATAATTACTGGATTCTGTTAAGGTCGCCGGTTTTCCGTCTCTCTCTTTGTCAATGATTTGAATGATCTCCGAATGCGATACGAGCTGTCCTTCATAGGCCGCCAGCAGATGGAGCAGATGAAATTGCGACCGGGTGAGCGTGTATTGTATTCCATCCATAATGACCTTTCTCCGCGCTGGATAAAATCTGATTCCGAAAGCCTCCGTGACAGGCTCAAACCCATGGGTCATTAAGAGATTTCCTGTGCTGCCGGCGTGTTCTATAATGGACTGTATATTTTCCAGCATGTTTTTTTCTTCTTCCTGGCCTTCCGATACAAATGCGAATACCTTCATAAACACTTCCTCCGTATATTATTTTCAGGCAGGCACCAATACAATCAATTATACTAATTTATATTTCGTTAAGCAATCATTTTTCTGTTGATTTTTGACGGAAAATGCTGCCTTTCAACTTTCCTTTGGACTCCATAGCAGCCTGATTTTTATCATCTTTAACCGACTATGCCCGTTGCTTGATAGATTGTTCGCTTTTATAGCGCACATATAATTATAGGTGGTCAAAGCTAAAAACTATGTAATACAAAACATAGAATTATATGTATGCTATTTTATCAAAGGGTGTTGCAATGAAAAGTGTGATGGAATTGCTGTATGAGCTTCGTGTTGATCATGATCTGACCCAAGCAGAAGTAGGTGCGGTGCTGGGGATCTCCCAACAACACTACTCCAAATATGAAACGGGTGAATATGAGCTTCCACTCCGCCATTTTGTTTCACTGGCAAATTATTATCAGGTTTCCGCCGACTATCTGATCGGACGCCATCACAATCTGGAGCTGAAAGAGGAAGACATGGTTTACCTGACCGCTCAATACAGCTGCGGAAATCTGCTCCGTGATGTGATGGGCCTCAGTGCGAAAGGCCGGCAGGCTGTTTTGGAATATGTACATTTGTTGCAATTAAAGGAACAGAGCAAAAATGCGGATTGAACTGGTTGCCCGCATGAAAAAAGCGCAGAATTGGAGCATGAATAGTCCGTCCGGATGGGCGGGCTTTTCTTGTGCATACATAGAAATTTTGGTGACTGGAACACTTTCCCGTTGGAAAATTGTCGAGAAATATCTAAAAAGGATATTTTACATCTATTCTAGTCAACATTATATCAGGTTTCATTGTAAAATCAATAAACTGGATAAAAAACATCTGTAGTAGATAGGTGTAGGTGAGTATATAAAGTGGGAAAGAATTTGTTTCTGATCCGAGGCAATATATGCGCGGAGCGCGTCCGGCTGGGCCGGGCGTTGCAGAAGCCTCCGATGACGCAGGACGACCTCGCACGTAAAATACAGCTATTGGGGATGGAGATGACCCCTTTAATTATCTCCCGAATTGAGAAAAACCAGAGGCATGTCTGTGACGCGGAGCTGCGCACCCTTGCAAGGGCCCTTTCTGTATCTATGGATTGGCTGTGTGGGGATACAGATGCGCTATAAACACAGGTACAGCAAAAGAAAAATGGGTGTAACGCTGGAGCGCTGCGCCCTCGTGATAAAACCACAATCTTTATCCGCATATGAGAACTTTAGGCGCCTTCTTTAGGGCCCTGTCTCGGTGCCAATCTATCGTATTGGATGATAGTGTCTCCGGTCTGTAGATTGAGTTTTTCTTTTTTCAGCAAGGTATAACGCGGCTGACCCTCGGCATAGTCCTTTTCCGATTTTGGGAAAAAGGTACGGCATACCTGCGTGTCCTCGCCCATACGCCGTGCCAGAAATAAGTATACCGGTGTACCCTCGAAACTGTTTTGCAGCAGGTAGTCCGCCTGAATCGCTGAAAAAGCATGTACCTTGGAATTATAGCGGAAAACAATCTCGTTGCTATCCAGAAATTCTTCCAGATGGGCCAGCGGCTTCAGGCGCGGCTCCATCTGTTTGAAAAAAACACTCCGCTGGGCATGGGAAAGTGTAAGATTTCCAGATAGGATTTCCTGCATGATATTTGCTCTTTTCCCGGTTAGAAAACGGACATTATCTGTCAGCTTATGCAGGCCGGCCAGGTGATGAAAATCTGATGGATCAAATGAGATTGTAAAATCTATGGTCCGTCCCTTCCTGCCCGCAACAATATGATATTGGTAGGTAAGCAGTTGATGGAAACCAACCGCACATGTTTGAAGTAAATCCATCCTGAATCCTCTTTCATGTAGCAGAAAACCCCGCCGTAAGGCGGGGCTTTCTGGTGCATTTTCTTTCGGCTACTCAAAGCCTACGCCGGTTTGAGGTTTCGCTGCACAACCCCTCCTGAAAGCTCCATAAGACGATGCCGACCGGCGCACCCTCCTACTTCAACGCTTGGACAGACACACGCCGTTGCCTGTCTTACATTATTATAATACGCAGTATTTCAGAATATGTCAATATATTTTTGGCTAGTTGTGTTGCTTCAAATGGGACCATAGCATGACATTGCGGTGGTCGCTCTTCTTGCAAACTCCAGGATTATAGGATAGAATATGATTGATAATCTCCAATTATCCTACGCGAAAATGATTCGAAATGGTTAGGTCAGTTTTTTCTTGGGGATGGCTTATGAACTTTGCTTATGTCAATGAAATTGTATCGCAGCTACTCTCTAATACCTTTTCTGTGTTTTGCGGTGCTGGAGCCAGTGCTGATATTACAAACAGCAAGTGGGAAGATATTTTCTGCGAGACAACCAGGAAATTTTATCACCGTAAACTGAGCGATGATATCTATTTTTTAGCGGACTTAGAAAAACACTACTACAACGCAGACCATTTCTATAAAGATATTGTAAGTGTCGTTTCCAACGGGAGCGGAAAAGAATCCGCGCACATCAATGGAATTATTAACTTGAATCTCAATCAAGTGTGGACCACTAATTTTGATACCCACATCGAGGAAACTATTTACAGAAAATACAGGGTCAGGCCAACAGTTATAAAGGACTCAAAAGATTTATTCTCGGTTTCTCTCAATGGACCATATATCGTCTACAAGTTAAATGGCTCGGTAGAAGATACTTCTTCCATGGTCCTGACCAAAAGCGATTTTTTTGATTACTTCAAAAAGCAACGTCTGATGTTTGAACTGCTAAAACGACAGCTGGTTCTGGATTCCTTTTTATTTGTAGGGTATAGCTTTAAAGACGACTTAGTTCTCAATGCTCTGCGGGAAATCAAGGAAATCTTTCCGGAGCAAGGAAAGCAGCATTATCGGTTTTCAGTGGAGGCCCCATCGAACGGGGATACTTGTCAGGAACAGTTCAGGCAATATGAAAGGCGCTATTTCGAAGATAAGTACAATATCAAAACGATTCAGCTGCAAAGCTATCACGAGATCGATTTGTATCTTGGAGAAATTTACAAGCGGTTTTGCAACCACAATGTGTTTATCTGCGGCTCTTTCCGGGAAATTTCCGGCGAAGCACGGTTTCACATTGAACAGTTAGTAGATCACTTGATTCGGCGGCTGTTTGAGCATGGTTTTAATGTATACTCTGGTAATGGCCGGGGGCTGGGCGAAATTGTTGTCGCACGTTCCAATAAGTATCAGGAACAAACTCATGGGAAATTGATCAACCGCCCCTTTATCTTTACTGGAGACAGCACCCCGCAAAAGCAGGAGAAAAACAAACTGATCATGAAAGACTGCAGTACTATGATCATAATATGCGGACAAGATGAGAGCCTGAGCACCAGCAAAAATGTCTTGGATCAGTTTCATCAGTTTATGGCAGACAGTGAGACGGGCGCCATGCCGCTTATCATTCCGCTCCCATCCACCGGTTTTGCTGCCAAAGAGATTTTTATGTCGGAGGAATTTAACGCGTCTTCATGTTACCGGGAAAACCCCCAGCTGTATCAGCGTATCAATGTTTGTAGCGATCCGGAACAGTTGGCAAAACTCGTTGTAAACCTGATCGCATCCTACAGGATGGAACCCACCGTATAGAGGACAATATTCTCCATGATCTGAAGCTCGCGCTTTTCCTCTCGCAGACCTATCCCGCAGACTTGATGATAAATGAAATTGATCGTTTTGAAACTCATGTAGTCCGTCTGACGGTCAAAGGCCGCCACGAAAAAAATATTAAACAAACTAGCAACACGCATATCGTAGTTGTCTTTCCCAATATTATCATATTCTCGCAAGAGCTGATATAATAAAGACTGCTTGTCCTTAAAACGCAGCAATACATCCTGGACCTTTTGTATAGACACGCTCTGCAACTGATCGCTGGTGATTTTTGCGAGGATATGCAGGGCAACTCGATAAAAGTCTTCAGGGCCGGACAAAATCTTATAGACTAACTGTTTACATAGGATGAAGGCATCTGGAATGGCATTCGGGACGCAGCCGAGGAATATGGGAAAGATATGAAGCTCCCCTTTTAAATGCCGTTCCTCCAAGATTCGAAACTCCTCCAGACAAATGTTCCCCTCGGGGAACTGCTGGGAATAGAATACTACGGCATACCGGATTTGCGGATTTGCCGCTCCTTGCTGAATGTTAGTCTGATATCTGTGATCACCGAAAAAGATGTTCCGACGGTCATACCAGATATTCAAACCAAAGTTTTGAAGAAAGTGGTAGAAATCGTTGATAATGGGTAAGCGATCCTGTACAGCGAAGCAGAAAAATATCATACAATACCCCCTTCAGAAACAAAACCACCAGCCTTCAAATATCTCAATGTTGGATAATTGGAGATTATCTATCGTTCCAAGTGGCAGACTCAAAGGTGACCGTTGCAAGGATAGAAATGTCCTGCAACGGTCACCTTTGGATAATGCATGAGATACTTTTGGTTTTAGCCGTCAAATATCCTTTCTGCCGCTGTTAGCACGTCAGTAATTTGGATGAAATGGACTCGACCTGATATAATGCTTTTTTAGAGGTGAAAGGACATCTTGCCTCTCGGATGCAGCTGGCAGAGGAGGTCAGCCTGCCGCTGCGCGGCCACATGGGTGTAGATTTGTGTCGTTGAAATGGAGCTGTGTCCAAGCAGGCTTTGTATGTACCGGATGTCCATTCCAGCCTCTAGGAGCGTAGTGGCGAAGGTGTGGCGGAACATATGCGGTGTGGCCGCATATTGCTCAGGCAGCTTCCGCAGGTATTTTCGGATGATCCGCCGTACTGACTGTGGAGAGAGCGCTCTGCCGCGGTCATTGAACAGGACGGTGCTGGACACTTGGATTTTGCCCCCAAAGGTCTGATAATAAATGCGCATGAGCTCCAGGAGTTCCGGTGTATCGATCTGAATTACTCGCTCCTTCTGCCCCTTTCCATGGATCAGCAGCCTGAGCTTATGGGCCCCAAGCTGGACGGTTTGGGGAGAGAGGGCGCATAGCTCGGAAACCCGGATTCCTGTTCCAAACAGCAGCTCCAGCACGAGAATATCACGCAGGACAGTTCCGGCTCCCGGCTGGTACTCCATATAGGCGGCTTCCAGCAGATCCCGGATAATATGTTCCGGAATGGTACGTGGGAGTTGCCGCGGCGCCTGGATATGGATTTGCAGTTTTTCAAAGGGATTCTGTGAAATCGCTTCCCGTGTCTCCATCAAACGATAGAAGGCCCGCAGGGAGGCCAGCTTCCGTTTGACTGACCGCGGCGCGAAGGAGTTGTTCAGATATTTGATATACTGGCTCAGCAGATCCCGGCTGACCTCCGCGCCTCCCACAAAGGCGCGGAACTGAGCAAGGTCAGTTCGGTATGCCTTCAGCGTATCCTGGGACAGCTTCTTTTCGTATTGGCAGATGTCCAAATAACACTCGATCAGGGCTTCAAGATTGTTCATAATCGATCTCCTCCGTTATAAAAGCTGGAGACCATTATACAATAAAGAAGGATGATTTCTGGATTGGGCAGCCTGATCCTTTTTCTGCACAGCCTCTAACCGGACTACTGCTCTCTCCACAGGTACGCGTTTGGTGATAATGGGGGTCCCCATGAAAGCGAAACGCACGGCAGATGGATAAAATTAGAATGTCTTTACCTCGTGTCTTTGTCTGGGTGCCGACTGGATTAAAAGAGAGCGGGGCTTATGCCTTGTCTCACAAGGTCAGCAAAAATTTGCTTATCACGCAAATCTCTAAGTTCGATCCTTTGTAAGGAGCCATCTTTTTTAATATGACGATACACTGGATACCACGAAAAGCGCATAAAGGAACAGGCGGGTACTGCATCTACAAGATCTCCCTGCCCTTAAACTTTATATATGTCCTTGTTAGAAGGGACCTTTTGCTCCGCCCCTCTTTATGATTCAGAAAGAGGGGAGAAAGCTATACACAGGAAGGCCCCCCTGAAATGGGGGGGCAATAGGACCACCAGGCAGGTGAGGAATATGCCCCATGATTCTAATATTATTACCATCTATCAGAGCTGGGCTGGGAAAATCTTTATTCAGGCGCCCATGCGTGAACAGCAGGCATTGGATATTGCGAGTCTAATCAAAGAAGGCCATATTGTGGTGCTTAATCTGGAACGATGCGGCTCAGTGGAATCCCAAAAATTGCTGGATTTTATATCTGGGGCGGCCTATGCCAGAGAGTATAAAATGAACAAGATTGCGGTTTCAACCTATCTGATAGCACCACCAGAGGTCGCGATCATCAGCTTGATAGACTAGGCTATATAGATGAATCTCACAATTTCTATGGATGAAACATACAAACGAGAACCGGGAAAAATAAAAAAGGTCCCATCCGGCATCTGAACCGGACGGGACCTTTTTGTGTTTATGTGATTCTAGTGTGTGAGGGTGAGGAGGAGCTGGATACTATACCGGATGTCTGCCGTCCTCCTGCATCGGAACCAGCAGATACCCCATCGCCTCCAGCCATTCCTTGGCCGGGTATTCCTCGGCGGAGATCCGTCCAAGGGCGTCCAGTACCGGGTGCCGGTATGCTGGTGTTCTCAAATCGGAGAGACAGGCACAGCCGCTCATCCGGGCCAGCCGGTCCAACAATCCCATCTGCTGATCCATTTTTACCACCTCACCACTTGGAGAGAATCCGGCCATAGATCATGCTGCGTTCAAAATTGTGCTTGGTAATCACAATGATTACCGAATCACCCACATGAAATTCACGGTCTCTCTGCTGAGCGGAATACCTGCACAGGCACACAGAATCATCCGGCAGGGTGCAGAATACGCCCCCGCCATATTTGCCACTGATCGTGGCCTGCCGTCTGCTGTTGACGGGATGGCGCTTGATGGCTCCCTGGAAGGGGTTTATGGTGGCGGCCTTGACGGAAATGTTCATCAGCTGCCGGTAGGGGTCATATTCCGTCAGGACGCACCGGAGCTTCTGGCCCGGGCGGTAGCGTTCCCGCAGGTCAGGGGTCGCGGTATAGGTCAGATCTGCCTGCTTGAGCGTCATGTCCCGTCCGCCACACTCGACCATGCACAGCCTGGGGCCAACGGATACCACCCGGCAGGTCAGATACTCACCGATCTTGTGGCCGTTCTTTTCGGCGTTGAAATAGTGCTGCCTGGCGGCCAGGCCAAGCTTCCGGGAGGCGATAGCCACGCCGCCCTCACGGTCCACATCCAGGATCACATAGTCGATCTCCGCGCCTGCCATGCCGCGCAGGACGTGGGAGGGCCGCTCTGAGCCGGGCTGCCAGATCTCCGTCTCCGGGATCAGAACTTTGACCCGGTAGGCGATGACAACTGCACAGAGGATTTCCCTGTACTCGATCCGCTTGGTGTCCCGGTCCCTGACCTTGAAGGAATGGGTGTCGATGCCAACGACCGTCCCAGTCAGAATCGTCCGGGAGCGGAGAGACGCATAGATCTCGTTCCACTCCTCACGTTCCCTGTCTGTCAGCTCCCGATCCAATTTGTTCAGATCCAGGTCGGAGAGGGTGGGCCTACCCTCCAGGGGCTTGTCCTTCAACCGGTCCGTCTGGGCGGTGCCCTTCACCTCCGCCTTGGCCCTGCTGCTTTTCTCCCTCCGCGTCCGGGGAGCCTGCCTGGCCGCCCTTTTGGGGCCGCCAGCCGCCGTGCCATCCGGCTCCGCGCCGGCGTCTTGCTCAGCCGCTGCGCCGTCAGCCTGCGGCCCGGGGATGCCGGATTCTTCCGGGAAACCGTCGGGCTGTTCCGGGGCTTCACGATCCATGGCCTCCTCAGCGGCATCTTCCGCCTCCCCGGTGCCTTCCGGGGATGTTTCGCCGCCGCTTTCGCCGAGGACCGCGTCACCTTCAGCGGGCTCCTCCTGCTTTTTCTTTCCGCCGCGCTTCCGTGCCGGCTTTGTCCCAGACGGCTCCGTGGTATCTGCTTCCGGCTCCACCGCGGCCGTCTGCTCCTGCCCGGCAACGGAGCCGCTTTCTTCCGCGGGCCTCAGCTCCTCAGATGTGCCCTGAACGCCGCTGGTATCCGCGGCCTCATTCTCCGGCGTAGCCTGGATGACGCCGCTATCCTCCGCTTCGTTCCCCGCCGTATCCGGTCCGGGCCAAGCGCTTTCGTTCATGTAGCTCATACTATGTCCCCTTTCTGTTTCGTCAATTATTTTGGTGCTCTCGTTCAGATTCCGCGCTCAGTTTCAGTGCCTGGCCTCACCCCCTTTATAGAAACGCAGCTTCCCTGCCTGACGCACGACAAAATAGCAGCTCTGACGGACCGTAAGCGCCCCGTGCTGCCCCAAATCGTCCAGGCGCAGGAGCAGGGTAGTTTCCGGCGCAAGCTGATTCAGAAGCAGCGATGCCTCCCGCTCATAACCCTGCCTGACGATCATGACCGCATAGGAGTCGATCCAATCCTCACCGCGCTGGAGGAGAAAGGAGAGCTTGCAGGGCGGGTTCCGGCTCACCTCCAGAAGCCTGCGCCCGGAAAGCGCCAGCAAAATATCCAGCGCCTCCAGCATCTCCGGGTCCGGCTGCTTTTTCAGCATCTCCGGGGAACAGAGAAGCTGCCCGGAGAAAGCAAGCTCGCCGGCATAGCGGAGCTGCCGGATCAGCGCCTCCGTCTGCCCCTGGGTTTTGCGCGGGTCAAACAGGCGGAGCAGGGGAAGGGCCTGGTCCGGCCGGATGAAGTCCGTCTGCCGCAGGACAGACAAAAAGAATTTTTGATCTTCAAATAAGTACACAATGCCTCAGCCTCCCGTATTGTCCGGCCCGCTGCGATCAGCGCGCAGGCTGTTGATATAGGGGTCGATCATCACATCACAGTGCGCCTCATTGATGGAGCTGAAGATGACCTGCATGACATAGGCAATGGGATTTCGGACCTCCCTTTGGTTGTTTTTCAGCTTTCCGGCCACTACCTGGAGCATGGTCCCGTCCAGATCCCAAAGACGGGAGCGGATGTTCGCCTGTGGGAGTACGGCCTTCCCCACCCGCAGTCCGTCAGAATAGAACAGGCGTTCAATAGCTGTTTCAAATACCTTTGCGTCCTCCGGGTCAAAAATCCACAGGTCGCAGTTATCCAGGATCTGTCTTAGCTGCGCCTGTTCCTCCGTCCGATCCATCGGCGAGGCGCCGTATCCGCCGCCCCTCCTCAGGGAAGCCTGCTGGCGCTGGATAGATTGACTTGACTCAGTATGAATCCCATCAGTATGATTCGGATCAGTATAACTGGGGTGCGAAACGGGCACTTCTGGATGTGCCGTTCCCGTACTTGCAGAAGTGCCTGTTTGGGATTTCTGCAAGTGCTGTTCTGGCACTTCTTGCCTGAGTACGGACGGACCGGCGCCATGCTGCTGTGCTTGAAGAAGTTCCGTTTCCGCACTTCTTGTGCCGGCTTCCTCTGCCGGCGGAGCCCCAGCTGCCTCATGCTTTTTTGAGACAAAGGGGGCGCTGCTGTTGCGGCACTCCTGGTGCTCCACCAGCGCAAGATAGATTTGATTGGCGTCGCCCCGACCGCACCGGCGCTCCCAGATCAGCCCCGCGGCAGACAGCTCTTTCATGGAGTCGATGACTTTGCGGTAGCTCACCTGCATCTCATCGGCAAGCGACTTCCTGGTGTAGATGATAAAGACCTCGCCCGCGTCATTGATCCAGCCGTTGAGCCTGGAGAGCTGGAAACGGTTGAGCAGGAAGGTATAGGCCACCTTGGCCTCAAGGGACAGGGCCGTATAGCGCGGGTCGGTAAACAGCCAGCGGGGCATCTGCAGGTGATAGACGCTCTGCACATCTCCCAGCTTCATGAGCCGGAATGCAGGCTTTTGTGTCATAGGTGCAGCCTTCACAAACAATTCCTCCTCGCCCCGCCGCCATATGCGCCCTGCCCACACGGCGCGCCGCATAGATGGCGGGGATTGATTTTTTCATCGTTTCTCATTACAATAAAAAGCACAGCCTGCGCTGTGATTGGAAATACACTTGAATTGGGATGTGTCTTTTATGAATCAAAAAGAACTTGGCGAGCTTCGCCGCCGTTTCCGCCCGGATAGAAGCGCGGTAAGCCGTGTGTACGGCTGCTACGTCAACAGCGGACGGGAAATCATCTCCTACCTGGACGAGTCCCTGGGCCAGATGCCCCAGGAGGAGGCCGAAAAATATCTTGGCCTTCTGAAAAAGGCATTGTCCGGGACATTGGGGAAAAACCTGATTGATATTGTCTTTTCCACCGAACAGGTGATGAATGGCCCGGAGCACCGGCTGCTCTCTCAGCTCCGCTCTTCCGCCCTGAAGGATGGAGCGGCCCGGGATGCCTTTTATCAAAAGGTGATTGAAAGCCTGGATATGGGAGAGAGCAATTATCTGATCCTTCTGGCGCATGACGCATACGATGTTCCGCACCGGGGAAAGGATGGTGAGGCCCAGGCTGACGGCTCCGACGAGGTATTCCAATACATTGTCTGCGCGATCTGCCCGGTAAAGGACGGGAAGATGGAGCTGGGCTTTTTCCCAGGGGAAAATGAGTTTCACAGCTGCGCCCAGGGGCAGGTCGTGGCGCCTCCGGAGCTTGGCTTCCTTTTCCCTGCCTTTGATGACCGGGCAGCGAACATCTATAACGCCCTGTTCTATTCCAGAAAAGCAGATGAGCTCCATCAGGAATTGATCGACGCAGTCTTCCATACGGAGCCTCCCATGTCACCCGCAGAGCAGAAGGAGGCGTTCCAGAGCGCGCTTTGCGACTCCCTGGGGGACTGCTGCAATGTTGAGGTGGTCCAAGGCGTCTACGAACGGCTGAGGGAGGTCATCGAGCAGCATAAGGAGAGCAAAAATCCGGAGCCTCTGGCGCTGACGGTGGGGGAAATCAGCTCCATCCTGCGCGACTGCGGCGTGCCGGAGTCCAAGGCGGAAGCATTTGGAGAAAAATGCGGGGAATCATTCGGCGCCGGCGCTGTACTGAATCCCGCCAACCTCATTGACAGCAAGCGTTTTGAGCTGAAAACCGCTGACGCCGCGGTATCCATCGATCCGGAGCGCAGCTATCTGATGGAAACCCAAGTCATCAACGGCCGGAAGTATATTCTCGTTCCGGCTGACGAGGGTACGGTGGAGCTGAATGGGTTTCCCGTTGGCATCGCCGGCGGAGAGGATGTCCAGTCATAGGGAAAATGGGACGGTCGCAGGCGGAAAACGCCGCGGCCGTCCCGTTTCTGCATTAAAGCGGCGGGCCTCCTATATCCTCCGGCATGGTCTCCATCAGCTCCAATGCGCCGTAGGGAGCGGTTTCCGCCAATTCGCCTGCGTCCTCCTCTGCGTCGCCCTCCAGACCGCACAGGCTGGAGTCCATCAGGCCGTAGGAATACTGCGGCTCACTAGCCGGCCGCCTCTTTTCTCTCCGGGCCTCCCGTTCAATCCCCACTTCCGGGGGAGAGGGGGTAGCCGAAGGAGATGGGGGCGCCTGGGGAGGCTGGGGAGGCGTGGCATCAGCCGCCGGCGCAGGCTTCTGTGCCGGCTGTGGAGCGTGCCGCCGTTCCGATTCCTCCGTGATGCGCCAGCGCGGGGTATGGCTGGACACCCGGACATCCTTCAGCCGGCAGAACGCCGGAAATTCTTCCGGGGTGATCTTATAGAGTTTTAGGACATTTTGCCCCCGCAGGAGCACAAGGCACTCCCGGTTATTCATGTGGAGCACTTCGTCCAGATACATAAGAGGGCGCTGGGTGTTGCTTTTGGTCTGGGAATAGGGCCGGGTGGTGGAATACACCGGTGAGAAGAGCGGGGCAATGGGCATTTGATTATTCTCCACCCGGATGGTGGTAACGCCGCATTTCTGCGATATGTACTTTGCGGTGTCCACATCGTTGCAGCCGAGACAGATCTGTACATCGGTACAGCCGATAAGCTCCTCCCATTCTGTCTTGGGATAGCGGTCCTTGAGCTGGGGGATCGACTGAACCACAAGCTGACAAAAGATGTTGGAGCCCCGGCACACCTCCAAAACGCGCTTGAAGTCCATCAGCTTTCCGATATTGCAGAACTCCTCCAGACACACGTTGACCCTGACCGGCAGGCGGCCGTGGTCTCCATTGCGGCGTCCGTATTCCATCAGGCTGGAAAAGAGCTGGGAGAAAAACAGGGAGCTTAAAAACTCCAGCGAGGAGTCCTGCGCGGAGATGCAGCAGAAGTAGGCGCAGGGCTTTTGCCCAGGAAGCGTCAGGTCGATCTCATTGTAGGAAGTGATCTTATCCACCAGCGGATTTTGAAACACGGAAAGCCGGTTTCCGAGTCCAATGGCGATATTGCCCCAAATCTGGCGGTTGGCCAGTTTGAAAATGCCGTAGGGCGGCAGGGCGGGATGGCCTTTGGGCAGCGCCTCAAAGCGCTGCTCCAGATCAGCGAAGGACTCGTTGGAAAGGATGCGGTAGATTTCCCCCAAAGACCGCTGCTGGATGGGCAGAAGCTGGTTGGTGCCTGGGATGGTCTGAGTTGCGACATAGTGCATGAGTGCCATGAGCAGATTTAATTCCGCCTTCTCCCAGAAGTCCTGCCGTTCATTGGCGTTGGATGTATTTTTGATGATGACCTCGGCAATGGATTGGACCAGGTTTTTGTCCTGCTCGATCACGCTCAGGCAGTTCCAGGCGTCGCTGTGTTCCTTGTCCAAGAGATTAAACATTTTGACTTCATAGCCGTCATCCCGAAGGATCTGGGACATCCCCTCGTAGATTTCCCCCTTGACATCCACCAGGACCATGCTCTCCCGGCGGCGCATGGCCTGAAGGATAAAGGGCTTGACAAAGCCTCTGGTCTTTCCGGAGCCGGTGGCGCCATAAATCATAATGTGCTCCGTCAGCCCGCAGCCGGGTTTCAGCGTCACGTACTCAGCGTATTTGTCATCGTCGTCCGGGTCATCCTTCTGTTTGCCCAGGATAGTCCCGTCCAAGTCCTGGATGGGACCGGTCAGCAGCACTTTCTCCTGTTCCTCCTTCCCCATAAAAGCAGAGGTGCCATGTGTCCCGTTTGGCAAAATGTCAAATCCCCGCTTATCCCGGGTGTACTTGTACCCCGAAAACCAATGGTACCCTTTTTTGGTGATGAGACAGAACATCAGCGCGCCCACCGCGATGGTTGCCAGGCCGGTAGGGGTAAACACCGCCGCGAAATTCACAAACGGGTTGACCACCCAGATGCTTTTGATCTGGTCGGAGTCCGCCCCAAATACCGACTGGATGCCCAGGCGGATGGAGTTGAGTAGCATACCGGCGAAATACCATGCGACAAGGCCAAGCGGGATCAGGTATTTCCATTCTCCCTTATGCCTGCTTTGAAACCGGTCCAGCTTTTTTCCCCAGCGTCCGGCAATGCGGTCTTCCAGCTTCGCCAGCTTTTTTGAGAGCCTAAACATGGACGAAGCCGCCTTTCAGGGTCAGAGGGGCGTCCGGCCAGGGATCTCCGGTCTTACAGTCCCCGCCAAAGGCCACGGAGAGGACCTGGGCGTTGATGCGTAGGGGTCTGACCGGCGCGTTTTTGGGCAGGATGGAGAGCAGCAGGCCGGACATCTGCCCCTCCAGGGCGGCCACCATGATCTCTTTCCGGCCCTGGCGGACGGCGGCGGTACACACCCGATCCAAGCGGCGCAGATCCATGTCCACCGCAATGACCAGCGGATTTCCGTCCACATGGCCGTCTGCCTCCGGTATCCCATCGTCCTTGCTGTCCCAGCGTGCGCCGAAGGCAGCCTGGGCAATCCTGGCCCGGTAGTCGGTCTGCCGCATCACGGCAAGCTGCATCACGCCGGTGTTGTCGCAGGATACAATGCAGGCCGGAATACTTAGCTTTTGGTATGCCTCGCTGTAATCCACGAAGCCCTTTTTCCCATGCCGTTTGGAAAGCGTTTTTTTCGTCAGGACCTCATAGACGGACTGGTAGCTCTCCCCGGCCAGGATCAAAGCCTGCGGCGTATCCAGCGTCTCACTGAACACAGAAGCCAGGTTATGGAGGTGGCCCAGTTCATTGGTCATTACAAAGCCGGTGTTCTGCGCGCTGACGTACAGCGTCATATAGGCGGTAGAGCCCCAGTGGCCGAATCCGGCGCAGCCGGCGGCGTTCATCAGGTTGCCTCCGGCGTTTCGGAGGGCAAAGGCGGGGAAAAAGACTGGCTGGCGTTTCAGGTGTTCTACCTTGCCGAAGGCAGGCTCAATTCCTGCCCCGATGCAGGTAAGCAGGATGGTCCCCACCTCCAGCCTGCGGCGGAGGGCGGGGCTCTGCGCATATGGGCGTTTGGTAGGCGGCTGACAGGTCTGGTCGATGCCGGAAAGGAATTCATAGCCCTGGGGCGATGGCATCAGGTACTCACCGCTCCTGGCATAGCTGACCAGCCCCAGGGTGGACAGCAGCTCCGCCTCCCGGCGGAGCGTTTTTAATGCGGAAAGCTTTTTCAGCGGCGCCGCAGGGAGCCATTGATAGGTCCCTGCCAAGCGGAGCAGGCCAAAATCCCTGCGGTCGTAAAGCATACGCAATTCCTCCTCTCGGTGCAGGAAATAGAGGCGTCAATGTAACGGCAGACGGCGTAGGACGTTTACATTCCAGATATGTCTCGACATTGCTGGAGCGGCCAAAGGGAGGCGCCACAAGGGAAAACACACGCCACCATCGGTTACATTCCAAGACCGGATGTAACCGATGGTGGCCCTTTGTTCTGTATGTGGAATGTAACCGATGATATGGGGATTTGCGGGTGGAACGTATCCGAAGGTCTACTTCGGAATTGATCCGTAGTTGTAACCGGAGGTCAGGGAAAAGGGTAGATAGTTTTCTGCCCGGAGGGTGAGAAAGTCGCCCGCGTCCTGCTCCGGGATGAGGTAGATATGGCATACATTTTGTGGCAGGCGTCTGGAGAGAAGGCACACGCCCAAGCTGTACTGGTCGTCATCCGGGATCAGGCGCCCTTTGATGGCATTTGCGATTGCCTTCCAGCCCTTGTTGTCCTGGTCGTACACACGCCTGGCATCGATCTCGCAATGTTCATCAATAATGAGCAGAGCGTGTTCCAGCATGGGAAGCCTGGCGTGGGCGGCCTCATAGCGATCCAGCGCCCGGGCCACGGTATCCGACAGCCAGATGGGTGCGTCGTAGCGGCAGTGGGGCAGGAGGGTATTGAGGCGGATATGGAGCCATCCATAATCGCTGCGTTCCACCCAGCAGGCCAAGTCCAGCGGGGCCGGGGGAGGCGCATCCTTTGCGGTTTCCGGTGGAAGCGTCTGGCATTGCTCGCAGAGCCGGCGAAATGCCACCGTACCACGTTCCAGCCGGAAAGCGGCGGCGGACATCTCCTGGGCCAGAGATCTATTTCCATCTCCGCCGCCGTCCAGCAGGGCGGCGACCCGCCCCGTTGTCTTGTAGGCGTCAAACGCAATGGCCTGGATCTGCTTGATCGTATCCTGGTCAAATAACATAGAAGTTTCCTTTCACAGCATAAAGTAAGAATTTTTCGGGGCCCGGTCAGGCATTGTTTCTGGCGCGCCGGTCCGTGGGCGACGTTGTGATGGCCTCATACTCCTTGGGGGAGACGAACACGGAGATCGGGACATGGTTGTGGCCGATGCAGAGCAGGCCCTCGCCGCGCCGGAAGCGTGTGATGAGCCGCACCTCCTCCTCCGTCAGATTTAGGATATTCTGGACCAGCCGAGCCTCCTGTTCTTCCATCTGCATGATGAATTTGATCCGGCAGCTATCCAGGATCGCCTTGCCGTATTTGCCGCCGTCCAGAGCCATCATGTCCGCCATGCCCTGGGAGGTAACGCCGGCAATGCCGCCCTGGGAGCGGATCAGCTTGACCATGCGCATGGTGTAGTCCGCAGCCAGGGGATTGGAATTTGCGCCCAGGAGTTTCCAAAGCTCATCCGAAAGCAGGGCGGTCCCCACATCCCCGTTTTGTACGATGACATCCGTGGCAAAGCCTGTGGCCGCGTAGACGGAAGGAAGGATCAGGTCATCCGGCAGGTCCGTCAGGTCGATCACCAGATAGGGGTTGTCCGTATCGACATTGGTGCGCCCGCCCATGGCCGCGGCAGAGCCGGACACATACCGGGTCAGTACAACGGCCAGATGCTTTGTCTCCGGATTGTCCATCAGAACATCGTACCAGTCCTCTATGACCGGCATCTCCTTCAATGCCCCGTCCTGGTCATAGAGTGTGCTGTTGTCAAAGGTGATCCCCTTGCGGCGGTAGCACTCGATCAGGGATGCGTCAATGTAGGCCCGATCCTCTTCGCTGAGGTTTTTCTTCTGCAGGGAATACCACACACTCAGCCAGGACACCTTTTCCGCCAGAAGGGATTCCCGCCGGTCCCCGGAGGACCGGGAGCTGTATGGGTCCTCCCGGAAGCGCCTGATCTCCATCAGCCCGATGCAGTCCGGAGACGCCGGGCCGAGCTTGATAAACTGGCCGCCGAGGGATTCACACAGGGGGCGGTACTCATGACCTTTTTCCGGGACAATGCAGATGACCTTGCGCCCCTGTTCCCGCACCCGTTTCCCGATAGATTGCAGGATGGTAGACTTTCCGGCGCCGGTAGACCCGAATACGGCGAAATTGCCGTTGGTGTACTTATAGTCATCATAAAAGTCGATCAGCACGGGGGAGCGGTTGTAGAGATTCAAGCCCAGGAAAATGCCGCCGGAATCGCTGAGCTCATAGGAGGCAAAAGGAAACGCTCCGGCCACACCGGTGGTCAGAGCGTTTCTTCTGCTTTTCCGCTCAATATCCGGATCAAGCCCCAGGCCGGGGAGGAATGATAAAAACGCCTGTTCGTTTTTGAATTCACAGCGTTTCGCCAGCATATCCGAAGCGACACATAGCGTTTCCACCGCTGCGGCCCGCTGCTCCAGCGTCTCCAGATCATCAGCCACTACCTCAATCAGCGTGTACATAAAGTACAGATCCTCGCCCTCGCGGTTGATCCCCTCTTTCAAATAGAGCCCTGCGTTGATGGCGTCGCCCAATTCCTCGAAGTCGCTCCTGGTATCACCAACATCCCGCATCCGGGAGCGGTTAATCATGGTGGTCTGAGAAATGGAACTGAGGATTTTTTCCCGTGGCTGTTTTCGCAGCTGGAAGCTGACACTGACACCCTCTCCCGCTTCAATCAGCGGGGTGAGCCAGCCTTTTCCCACCACTGTGGCGTATCCATACCCGGCAATGTAAAGATAAGTGTGGTACACGCCGTCCACCAGAAGGAAGTGAGGGGAGTGCGTGTCAATGGAGGTGGGCGCGATCAGATCAGGGATTGTTGTCGCGCCGCCCTCCAGCCCAGGCAGCTCCGCGCTTTTTTTCTTTGGCATAAACCACTTTTTCTTTTTGGCGCCGGGACTTTCCGGCTTCTGCTCCAGGGCTGTGCCGACAACGCTTTCATCGTAAATACCGTGGATGGTCCCCAGCATATCATACGCACCCTCTGGGAGCCTGATATGCTGCGAGGTATGCTTATTGACCAGTTCATAAAAGAGCTCCAGAACAAAATTGTCCACATACTCCGGTTCCAGAACCGAAATCCCGCATCGGTCCAGATAGCGCCGCGCTACTTCCGCCTGTTCGTTAAGACGGGCGGCGATGGCGCCTGGAGAATTGTTTGCCGCTTTCATACCTGGCTCATAAGAAAAGGTCAGGAAAAAGCGGTGGGTGATGGCCTCTCGCTCTACAAGCTGGGGGACATACTGCATACTCTCCAGAATCATTTCACGGCAGCTTTCGTTCTGCTCACAGTCCAAACAATTCTTCATCAGCTTCAGATAGCCGTTCAGATTGAATTTTTGAGTCAGGACGTTGATCTGCAGCTGATCGGGAGCCACCTTCAGATAGGCGGCGAAATCGGCGATTGCGTTGCCCTGTTCCGTTTCTGAAAGTGTGTAGAAATTGACTGGCAGAAGTTCCAGCACTTTGACAAAGCGCTTGTCCCGGGTTATGATGACTCCTTTCAGAATATCCTTGATGGGCAGCCACTCCTGGCTGCTCCCGGAATAGGAGCCGCCTAAGTCATGGACGGCCGCAGCGGAATTGCCGAAGATAACGTCTTTCAGATTCATGCGGATGCACCTCTCCTCGATATGTTACGACCCGGCGGCGTTGGCGCCAGATCCACCATGTTTTTAGGTATCTTGTCAAACTGTCGTCCTTGAGCCCAATCAGTGCAAAGCCAACTGTGGGGACCAAAAAGAACAGGGAGACAGTGATCTTCCAGGTAATCACCAGCGGCAGAAACCTGGCGCAGAGAGCAAGCACCGGAAGTCCGATCAGGACAGCCTCCACTACATTCCGGATCTCGAACAGGCCGAATAGTTTTCCGGCGTCGGTGTAATTTACCGGAATGTGATAAGTTTCATACCCCATCCTGATCCCCCTGTTCCATCGTAAAGATATTGGGACAGGCCGACAGCTCAGCTTCCATCTGGGCCAGTTCCGCATGACGTGCGGACATCAGAGCTGCGCAGGCGCGTCTCAGCATGGCCTCATGCTGCGGCGACTGCCGGCCAGAATCCAGCTCAATCAGACTGAGCAGCTGGGATGAGATCCCGGCACAGAAGGCCAGTTCCGCAATCGTCACCCTATGCCGCAGTCTGAACGCCCTTATCCAGCAAATTTTATCCATGTATGCTGCACCCCCTAAGAAAATACCCAGAAGGGACCGCCCGCAGCGGCCCCGCGCCGGGCTTCATTCACTACAATGCCGAGCTCCCATTCCTGATTGCTTCTTTTGACGCTGGCCGGGTCGGCAACCAATATTTTTCCATCTTCTGTGATGCCGCGCAGGACAATAAAATGTCCGCCGTTTGTAAAATGCCCTTTTGACATCAGGGCGATCACCAGTTTCCCGTCCTGAAGCGCCTCTACCAGCTTGGTGCTGTTGTTTCCAATCCCGGTTACTGTGAGCCCATAGTGTGCGCCGCCATCCGGGATCAGACTGTGATAGCTTCCGTTCCCCTCGCAGCGGTGGCCGGTCTCCGCCGACCATTTCGCCACATCGTAAGGCGTAACGGATGAATCCACCAGCGTGGCCACCACAATGGCCAGCGCGGTCGGCCCACAGCCCTCCGCGCCAATCGTCCCGGTCTTCCCATAGAGCTTGTTGCCCCAACGGGCGTCCGTCTGATTGTAGTACACCACCGGGGTGTCCTGATGCTCAAAGGTCACATCGCCGTAATCGGTGTTGTAGTAGCCATCCCCGTCCGTATCGTCATATGATACAGACTGATCATCCACCAGTACGGAGTACAGGAGGGAGGCCCATTCCTTTTCCTCATCGGTGAAGCCGAGCTTTTCCATATATGCCTCCGGAGTCATGTCCCAGACAGTAATGTTCAGTACCCGGTCAATCAGAGAGGTGGAATAATCCAGCTTACCGTATATCAAGTCATCTACGGCGGCCTCGTCCATGGCCGTCAAATCCTGTTTATACTTGGTCGATCCGATGGCAACCAGCCAGTATTGATTCAAGTTCCCCAGATTTTCAGTGACGGAATAGCTGTCATACTGAGCGCTCCCGTCTGGAAGTCGAAAACCGGGCAGGATCGTATTCACCAGGCGCTCCAAAATGGACGGAGTCCGGGAGGTCGCCCGGTCATAAATTTGGGTCAGTTCTTGAGCAGAGTCTGTAAATTCGATGATTTCCTGATCTGTCGAGCTGTTGAAGCCGAACAGAATATTGGGGAGCGACACGAAGGCGAACAGGGGGAACAAAACAACCACGAACAGAAGGATCACACCCAACTTGATAAGCTCCGGCAGAAAAGACTTGGCGGCCTCGGCAGCCGCGCCGTACACCCCTCCATAGGCGGCGCCGCGGGCAATATTCGCGGCCGCTGCGGCGACACGAATACCCTTTCCTCCTGATCCGGACTGATAATCGTTCATATACTAAATACGCCTCCTTCTGATTCCCGTTTGACTCTAATTTCTAAAGGCGGAGCATGGGCGCTTCCTATGCGGCTCACCCATGCTCCTTGAGGATTTCAATTATTTTTTCTTATTGCGTTTTTTGGATGTGTTGCCATTGGGCGGAGCCGCCGGCCGTTTGATCCGGTGAGTCCCCGCCGAACTGTCTTTTGCCGTGGTTTCTTCGGAAGCCGTTTGGATTGTAGGCGGCCTTGGGGCGCCAGAAATTCTGCGTGATTCCTTTGCCCCGGTGGAAGCCTGCGTGCCCCCTATGGGAGGCCGGCTGGGACCAGCGGCCCGCTGCGTCCCTGCTGTACCGGCCGGAGGCTGAGTGCCGCCCACGGGAGGCCGGCTGGGACCGGAGGGCTGCCGCGCTCCTGCCGTACCGGCTGGGGGCTGGGTGCCGCCCACGGGAGGCCGGCTGGGACTGGAGGGCTGCCGCGTTCCTGCTGTACCGACTGGGGGCTGGGTGCCGCCCACGGGAGGCCGGCTGGGGTCGGAGGCCCGCTGTGCCCCTGCCATATCGGTCATGGGCTGGGTGTCCTCCCCAGGATGCTGGCTTGAGCCGGGAGGCCGCCGTGCCCATGCTGTGCCGATCGTGGGCTGTGAGCTGCCCACGTGAGGCTGGCCGGAACTGGAGGCCCGCTGCGTCCCTGCCGTACCAGCCGGGGGCTGGGTACCGCCCACAGGGGGGCGGCTGGGACTGGGAGCCCGCCGCGTCCCTGCCGTATCGGTTGGGGGCTGTATGTCCCTTCTATAACTGGAATCCAGCTCTTTTCCTGCCCCATAGTCGCTTTTCCCGGGCGCAGATACGCCTGGAGGAGTGGAGATTTTAGGCGTACCGTTTTGGCGTATCGGAGGCCGCTGCGGACGGTCCTGAGTGGCTTGCTGAGACGATTGCCGCTCCGATGTGATACGAAATGCTTCTTTTCCGGTTTTCCGATAGGAGTGTGAAAAAGTACCTGCCGCATCGGTAGCCTGTTTGGAATGTGCTGCGGACTGATGCTGGGAAGATGCTGCCTGCGTGGCCGCCTCAGCCCCTTCTGGCACCTGCCCCATAAGTATCGTGTTTATTCTGAAGCGCTGGCCGGCACCGGCTCCACCGCTTCTCTGCTCGGGAGGAACAGATGTATGCCGGGTTGGCTTTGCGTCCGGCGGGCAGCTTGGGCCTCCGGACTTGGGCTGATCCTTGCGCGTTGAAGGCGGCGCTGTCTGTGTTTCAGTAGAGGCAGACTGCTGCGCGCTTGTGCTTGCCGCATATGCAGCCCGTTCACTCTCCCGGTGCGTTCCAGACTGACCGCGGCCTGGGCCACCCTGACCTGACCCGCCGCCAGGCGGCGTAGCCCCCCCACCCCCGGATGGAGGCGAAGAAGGCGGCGGGGTGCTGGAGCTGCCTGCAGCGTGGCCGCCGTGGGGCTTTGCGCCGCCGCTTCCCTTTGATGCGGCCGATGCGGAGCGGGTTACAGCCATTCCAAGCCCGCGAATGGCCGCAAAGGCCACCATACCAGGTAAACCACGCCCAAGCCCATCCCCGGTGATTGCGGGATTTAGGCCGATTCGTGCCACAACGCTGTCTATTTTTCGGGCTACTCTTGCAATGCCGACAATCAGAAGCATCCAGGGCAGCACTCCCAAACCGGACGGCACATAGCCCATTGCGGAAATCAGCAGCTTCAAAAAGATGATGTTCATAACCATCATCAGACACATTGAAGCGAACATCCGGCACCAGCCCTTGAAGATGTCCTCTGTGCTCTTTGAGCCGCCCAGTCCGAATGCAAGCGGCGCCATTAGCACCAGAACAGCGGTCACTACATACCGTTCCGCCACTTCAAAGCACAGCTTAACAAACTGCCACATAACTACAAAGCCAACAATGATGATCAGCAGCCAGGACGCCCCAATATTAAAATTGCTCTCATCCGGAATGGTCACGGTAACACTGCTTGGTATCTGGAGCATTTGTATGATCTGAGCGGAAATATTCAGCCCGATCTCACAGATTTGCTGGCTTGCCAGGAGAAGAAAGGCAAACACAAAGGTGCGGGTGAAGAGGAGTTTTGGGTCCTCGCCCTCAAAACCGAGGCCGGAGACCATGGACCGAACGGCTTGGAATACAAGGTTTCCCATTAGGAGCGCCCAGCCGGCGGCAATCAGAATGGAAAGAATGTCCTTCGCAACAGGAGCTACCTGAAAAAAATAATCCAGGTCCATACTGAACACAGTCAGCAGGGAATTTGCAATGTACTGCACCATCTCCAGACACAGGCTGTAGATCCATTGCACAAAACCTTTGAAGATATTTTCAAGGATAGGAAATCCCCCCTATTCGGGGGACTCCCATTCGGCACGGGCCTCCTTCCAAACGCAATCCCCCGTTATTGGTTTATACTTTTACTGGGATAAAGCACCGGAGACGGGAGATATAGCGTGCGCTTCATGTGTTACAGCGCACGCCACCGGTCCGTGAGGCCCTTTTGACGGACGCAGCCCGAACAAACCAATGCGCCCTGCGCGTCTGCGAAACCGCAGCCGGCACAGGACACATTTTGATAGTCCGTATTTTCGTTCTCCAGGATGTCGTAGACAATGCGCGCTGCCTTCAAACCGGAATCTGTCGGGCTGAAATAACACTCTGCGATGCCGCTGGCATGAAGCTCATTCAGCAGATGATAAAATTCCCTCCAGCGCCAAAAGCGTTCTTCACTCAGAAATACGGCCTGCGCCATGCTGCTTGGGGCAGAATCCAGATAGCCGAAATGAAATTCCACCCTGCCGTTTCTGTTGATTCCAAAGGAGCAGGTTTGTCCATTTGCACGCAAAACCTTTACCGCCCCTCCAGACTCGGGGATGTGCTTGATTTGGACCGGCTCCAGCCGTATCTCGTCTTCCTTCATCTCATAAGCATCCCAGGGGGCGAAGTACAAAGTTTGCCCGACCGAGAGCTGCCCTTTGAGGAATTTGACCCGTGCTTTTAGACGGGAATCTGGACGCATTTCCAGTATTCAACCCCTCTCCGCAAAAATGTTCCGGCATCTACAGCTCGGTAAAACCGTCCGGGAACTCTGCTTTGATGCGATAATAAACTGACTGGGGGCGTACCCACAGCCGCTGGAACTTGTGCCACTGTTCCGCCTGCTTCCCGCTGGCGTCCCGGTAAAGCATCGCAAAGGGCCAAAAACCGGCCCGGTAGGTGTCAAGCAGCCGTTTTTCCGCCGCGTCCATCGTGTCTCCGGGGTAGCCGATCAGCACATAGCAGGCCGCCCGGTGTGAGGTCTGTGTGACGCCTTCTGAGCGCAGCAGCCGTCCAGCCGCAATCAGCGGCTCATAGTCATCCGGCGTGTCATAGGCAAAAAACATACGCTTGGCCCTAGACGCCTGAAGCAGTTCGACATGCCAGGGACGCAGCAGGCGGGCTTCCAGCCCCCCGGTAAAGGCCGGGCGTTCCTGCCGCTGCATGAGCATGGCAAAGACCGCCCGGATATGAGCTTCTGAACATGCCAGAAGGTTGTCGTCCAGTACATTCCACCCCGAGGTGATGGGGAGCTCACGCAGAACGCCGCCTTCCCGCTTTGGTACAGAGCAAAACCAGCATCGGTTGGGGCATCCGCGTGATGTGATTACATATCCGTATTTGAGATAGCGGCCGGGGACGAACGCACCGCCTGGCTCACAAAAGGCCGGACCGCCCATTCGCACCGGAAGCCCTGTGGCGGACCACATATCCGCCAGCCGCTCCGCTTTTTGCATATCATAGGTGAAAGTTACGGAGATATGGACCTCGCTGATGTCCGGCAATTCCCCGCAAGGCGGCGGGCCGGTAAAGGCGTATGGGTCTTCTGGTGTAGCGGCCGTCCGTCTTGGGAATACCCTGGTGATTTTTCCGTGATTTGACGCCATATCTGTCATTGGGTGGACGTACCTCCGTCCGGATCAAGGGTTGCCAGACCATCGAAAAGAGGCTGGACGTATGCCAGGAATGCCCCAATCCCGTTTATGACGATCCAGCAAAGCCAGATCCGTTTGAGCCAATCCCATGCCTGGTCGGTTTTATGCTGGTTATTGGACACTTTGGCTCCGACAACGGCGACCGCCGACATCAATCCGGCCAGTACAGTGCTGATGCCTGCAATTTTTGTGTAGACATCCTTGATGATGCGGTCTGCGGCCTCCCACATGTCCTCTGCTGCGGCCGCTGAGATGGTCATACTGAACAGAAGAATCACGATAAGCATGATCTGCATATAGTAGCGTGGGAGCTTAGGCCCCAAACGCTCGAAATATATCTTCAAAAAGACCACTCCAATCTGAAATATTATGTTTCCGTTACAGAATCAGCGGACAGGGATTGCCGGCAGTTTGATTCGCCGTATTTTCATAAAAGGCATCAATGTCCCCCATAGCGTCATAGGGCAGATGAAGCCAAACAATCGTCAACACATCCAGAGGATATGTCCACGACGCTGCCTGGCGGACTTGCCTGAGCATCTGCTCCGCACCGTAATTTGCGGCGGGCGGGACGTAGGAGCGGCCGGCCGCATCCATATACACCAAATGTTCATCTTTGGAAATAAAACGCCCTCCCAGCAATGACGCATAGGAAAACGCCGCTTGGCGCAGCTCATTGTTTCCGTAGAAATCCGCGTATCGCACAAAAGCTCTCCTCCTGTTCGTATGGGAAAGCGGTGGGACGGCCCGCAGGCCGTCCCACCAGTTCACTTTATTGCGTCAATAACCAGTTTTGGGCAGTGTCGGCTCATTCAGTCTAACGATCAGAGTGATCCACGCAGCCCGTCCGGTTTCCCACTGGCTCATGTACTGGCCGCCGGCATCGACCCGGTTGACCACCTGATAGCCATTGGCTAGGCTGGCGCTGGCCTGCACAGTGACAGTGGGCTTCACTACCGAGGCAAATCCAGCCGGGACTTTTCCGAATTCCAGACGCACATCCGTGACTACCTCGCCCTGCATCAGCTGGACAGCCGATAAATCGAAGGCGTAGTTGTTGGTACTGAGTAGGTTGGTTGCCAGTACACGGTAATCGTTATAGTTGGTCTTATAGGTGATCTGGTAGTTGAGTCGGGTGTTGTAAGTGCCGGTCGTGATGGTCTTGGCTGTGGAGCAGTCCGTGGGGAATTGGTCGTGGAGATAGAAATTCTCCAGCGCCACATTGGAGTTGTTGGCCACCGTGAGGTCATAGCGCATAGAGTCCCCGGCCAGGAGCTGCTTGTTCCCGGTTTTGGTGACTGTGACCTTCAGATTGGCCGGCTTGTCATAGACCGCGATTTTGATGATCTGCCCCGCATACTCCAGCGTGACATCGTGGACAGTGGGATCAAGCTGGAAATAGGCGGGTGCAGTGACTTCCCGGATTTTATAACGCGTCAAAGGCAGGGGCTTGGAGGCAGCAACACCCCGGGCGTCCGTGGTGATGTAGTCCACCACCCGGCCGCTGCGCTCATGGATGATTTCATAGATAGCTCCCTGGAGGGGTGTTCCTGCCGGATCACCTGTGACAGGATTGGCTTCAGAGGCGTACTTGTAAATCTGGATCTGGCCGGTAATGGCCTCGTTGACCCACTCAATTTCCGCTGTGCGGCCTGGGCGCACATAGACGGTCTTATACTCTTCGTCTAAGATATAGCCTTCAGCCGCTTCCAGCTCCCTCAAGTAAAACCGTCCGCTGGTATTGGCGCCGTCCGGAAGGTCGTCAGAGGTGATGTAAACATAGCCGTTATCATCGCTGGTGAACTCACCGATGGGATTGCGGTCCTCATCGTAGAGCAGGAACTTGACGCCATAGATACCCTCGCCGCTGGTATCCACCTTATGGATCAAAATACCGGAATTGGCCTCATTCTTGATCCGCAGGGTGGTCACTTCTCCGTTTTTGACCTCGAAATAATGGGGGGTATCGTCCAGACGGAAGTCGGGATTTGCTTCGATTTCAACTGCATAATAGGAGCCGTCCTCCAGGGCAAGATAGGCCCTGCCGTTTCGGTCTGTGGTGATGGTATCTACCAGGGCATCATCCATGCGGCGGATCTCAAAGGTGGTATCAGGAATCCGTTCAGAGGTCTTGCTCGCATTGACCTTGATGATCTCCACGCCGCCCACGGCGTTGTTGTAAAAACGGAGGGTCTGCGTATCATTGGGGTTGATGGTGACGGTCTGGCTCTGGCTGTCCGGGTCGATGGTGAATCCAGGTACGCTCTCCAGTTCCGTTACGATGACGGTGCCCGTGACACCAGACAGCGTGATCTTACCCGAGGAGTCAGAATAATAGATCCCGTTGGAGGACAGGGTGCCTCCGGCAGCGTCCACAAACTGCCCATTGGCGTATTTGATTTCAAATTTGACGCCCTTCAGAGGAACCGTTGTGCTTCCGGTGCGCCCCCACTTTTCGATCACGAGGTTTCCCAGGGGCTTGTTGCGGAACTCCAAGGTCACCGTCTGTCCGGCCTTGATTTGGGCAGTCTGGGGTGTGTCATCCAGAAGGAAACCATCTTTTGCCCGGGTTTCTTTGACCACAAGTGTGGTGCCGGGGTCGATGCCCTCAATGAGGATGGTCCCGGCGGAATCGGTAGTGAAATAGCCGTTGCTGTCGCCCACCACCGTGCCGTCGCTCTCGGTCACAAAGAACTGAACATCAGAAATCGGAGAGTTATCGGCACTGGACACCTTTTTGATGAGCAGCGAGCCCTTGGGACTGTTGCCAAAATAGACCTGAACAACCTCCTGATCCTCGCCGGAGAGATAGACCGTCTGAGGCGGGGTGTCGATCACATGAGAGCCATCACTGGAGAGCTCTTCTATGATGTAAGTGCCGGCTTTGCAGCCCGTGACGGTGAAAGAGCCATTGGCCGAAGTCCGGTAGGTCCCGATGACGGTGCCGCCGGTACCGGAGGTGTTGCCGCTCAGGTAACGGACCTGGAACACAGCCCCCTCAATGGCGGCTCCAGTCTCACTGTCATATTTCCACACGGAAATAGCCGAGAGAGGCCGGTTGCTGAAGCGGAACGTGTGCCCCTCGCCTGCGGCGATAAACGCCTCCTGCGTGTCCGGGTCCGCCAGAGCAAAGCCCGGCGCCGGCTCCAGCTCCTTTACCCGAAACCAGCCATCACGGAGGGAGAGGTCCGGGTCGGAGAGCACGATACGGCCCTCTTCATCGGTGTAGAACACGCCCAGGTCGTTGTACTCTCCGGTAGCGGTGTTGTTGGATGCGTACCAAACCTGGAACGGTACATTTTCGATTCGATCATGTGTGATTGAATTTTCCTTGATAATCTCGATGGTGGGGCGCTTATAATTTTGGAAATAGACATCCCGATCGCGATTGGGGAACAGCGTCACCAGCTGGGACTCCTCCGCCAGCAGGTAGGGCTCCGGAACCGACTTTTCGATGACCTCTACAACGCCGGGCAGCAAGTTCTCCACCACGGCGACACCGGTCTCATCCGTTTTTACCTCGGCAATAGAATGGCCGTCGGCGCCTTTCACCAGATAGACGGTCCCGGGGATCGGAGCCCCGGTGTCCCCATCGGCCTTATGGATATAGAGATTGGGGCGCTTGTCATTGGTCAGGGTAATGGTGCTGGTCTGGCCGGGAAACAGCTCCACATGGTGCTCGGTATCATCCGGGATGTGATCCAGCACCGAGGACAATTCACGCACGGAATAAACGCCAGGCTCCAAACCGGAGATCAAGATCTCCCCCGTGGAATTGGTGGTGCGGTCCAGATAGTGAGAGCCGTCCTCAATCTTGGCGATCCGGAAGGTGACGCCAGCCAGCCGGGAGCCGTCGCTGCTCAGCTTGATGAGCTGGAGAGAGGGGTTGATGTGATTGGTGAAAACGAACTGGGCATCTTCATTGGGCTTCAGCTCAATGATACGCTGGGCCTCGTCGATCACATAGCCGTCGCAGGATTTTTCAGTCACTACATAGGAGCCAGGGGGGAGCATGGAAAGGTCGATTTCTCCATTTTCGTCCGTCCGGAACTCCTGGGGTCCATAGGTCCCCTCCACCGATTTGATCTCGAATACAGCGTTGGGGATGACCTTGG
>OLRX01000048.1_pt1 | contig 96151 bp, 89 predicted proteins | sample 1672991 | NCBI WGS metagenome assembly OLRX01 (sample SAMEA3136744, study PRJEB25190) | human gut metagenome | biome: human gut; feature: human-associated habitat; material: faeces | place: Austria | collected 2013
TAAAAACAAGATATTTTGAAAAAGAGGAAGGAAAACAATTCATGCGTATGTCGTGCCATCCCCCAGATAGAAGTTGCAATTTCCAGAAACTTTATGTATACTATTTAATGAGGGTTTTTGCCCTGATTTTTAGATAGGGGGCTTTCATTTTGGCTGGAAGTAATACAAAAAAGAAGACAACGGCATCAGGAAAGACAGCCGGGAAGAAAACCGCGGGAACGAAGACGACGGCGGCAAAACGGACAGGGACAAAGAAACAGGAGGCGGATAGCAGCTTTTTGCAGTCTGAGGCAGTGATCCTGGGGACCTTTGCCGTCTGTGTATTTTTATTTTTGAGCAATTTCCATATCTGCGGCATGCTGGGGGATATGTTCAGCAGCATGCTCCTGGGAGTGTTCGGGAGCATCGGATACGTGGCGCCTGTCCTTTTATTTTTAGGCACCATCTTTTATGCCTCCAATAAGGGAAATATCCGGGCCGTTTATAAGATGCTGGCAGTGGAGGTGCTGCTGGTCGTGCTCTGCGGACTGGCGCAGCTCATCTTCGGCGGCGGATACCAGGAAGGCCAGACCTTTAAGGAGATCTATGAAACAGCCGGGGAAAGCGGCATGGGCGGCGGCGTCATCGGCGGCGCGCTGGTGCTGGCGCTCCATAAGACTGTGGGCACCACCGGTTCTTACATACTGCTTCTGGTGTTCATGATCCTCTGCCTGGTCTGCATCACGGAGAGATCCTTTGTGATGGCAGTTAAAAAAGGAAGCGGAAAGGCTTACCAGTACGCCAGAGAGGATCACGAGCGGAGAAAGGAGATCCGCCAGGAGAAGAAAGAGGAAGAACGGCTTTTGCGGGAGGAGCAGCGGGTCCAGGGAGTCAATCTGCACTCTACGGATCTTTCAGCCGGCCGGCCGGAGCGGTTTACGCCGGATATGGCCATGCCGGTGACAGAGGAGGATCTGGCCCGTTTCAGTGCTGACAGAAAGCCGGAGGAAAAAATGGAAACGGCTGTGGAACGGGAGGAGAAGGCCCGCGCAGCGGCCAGAAGAGACCGGGAGGAGCGGAGAGCGGCTCTGGGCATTTCTCCCCAGCCGGAGCCGTCCCCTGTACAGGAGGAAAAGGAAGAGACGCGTCCGGATCCGGCAGATGTATTCCGCGGGAATATCACCATGGCCGGAAAGGAGCCGGAAAAGGAGACAGTTCCCTTTGACGAGGATCTGTCCCTTTCCAGGCCCCGCAGGGACGAGGATGTATTTTTGAGCCGCAGCAGCCGGGACTTTGAAGATATGGACGTATTCCCGGAGGGAGGAAGGCCGTCCATGGAGCAGACGGCGGCACAGGCTGCTTCTGAAGCCATTCCGGAGGCTGAGACGTTCACGGAGTCCTGGGAGGAGCCGGGAGAGACCATGGCAAAACCTGGAAAGACAAAGAATGCTCCGGCAGAGCCGGAGGACGACGGCTACTGGCTGGATGAGGATTATGACGGGAACGGGAACCTCCAGAATGCGGAAAAGGACCAGACCGGAGAGCTGGAGTCCCTGGCAGAGCTGGATACAGAGCCTTATGCGGTGACAGAGGATTACTGGGAGCCTGTATCGGTCCAGCCGCCCCATGACGCCAAAGAAGAGCCGGAGCCTGCGCCTGTTTTCCCGGAAGAAGAGGAGATCCAGGCCGGCCGGGTCCTGTCCGGAGCGGAAACAGAAAATACCGGGGAGATCCCGGTCCTCCAGAAGGCAGAGGAGAAAAAGCAGATCGTCACTGCCGCCGGGAAGGTCATCGAGACCGATGCGGAGGAGATCATCCGCCAGAAGGCGGAAAAGAGGAGGCGGGAGGCGGAGGCAGCAAAGGCTGCCGAAGAGAGGCAGGCTGCCGATGCCGCTGTGCGCCAGGAGATCCAGAAAAAAGAGGAAAAACCCAGAAAGCCCTATGTGGCCCCGCCGCTGGAGCTTTTGAAGAAGGGGCCTGGGGCGGCCTCCGGCCAGTCAGAAAAGGAATTTAAGGAGACGGCCATTAAGTTACAGCAGACGCTTCGGAATTTCGGCGTGGGCGTCACCGTCACCAATATCAGCTGCGGGCCCACTGTGACCCGGTATGAGCTCCATCCGGAGCAGGGAGTGAAGGTCAGCAAGATCCAGTCCCTGGCCGACGATATCAAGCTCAACCTGGCGGCCACCGACATCCGGATCGAGGCTCCCATCCCCGGAAAGGCGGCTGTGGGCATCGAGGTCCCCAATAAGGTCAACAGCATCGTGTATCTGCGGGAGCTTCTGGAGAGCCCGGAGATCAGGCAGCACCCCTCCAGCCTGGCCTTTGCCGTGGGAAAGGACATCGGCGGCCAGCCGGTGGTGGCGGATCTGGCAAAAATGCCCCATCTTCTGATCGCCGGCCAGACCGGCTCCGGTAAGTCTGTGGGCATCAACACCATGATCATGAGCCTGATCTACCGATCCTCGCCGGAGGATGTGAAGCTGATCATGATCGACCCCAAGGTGGTGGAGCTTTCTGTTTATAACGGGATCCCGCACCTTCTGATCCCTGTGGTCACGGACCCCAAAAAGGCTGCGGGAGCCTTAAACTGGGCGGTGGCAGAGATGATGGACCGGTACCAGAAGTTCGCCCAGAGCAATGTAAGAGACTTAAAGGGATATAATGCGAGAGTGAAGAGCCTTATGGAGGCCGGGGATGTGCCTGCGGACCAGATCCCTGCAAAGCTTCCCCAGCTTGTGATCATCATCGATGAGCTGGCAGATCTTATGATGGTGGCGTCCAGCGAGGTGGAGGATTCCATCTGCCGTCTGGCCCAGCTGGCCAGGGCCGCCGGGATCCATCTGGTGATCGCCACCCAGAGGCCGTCAGTCAACGTCATCACCGGCGTCATCAAGGCCAACGTGCCCTCCAGGATCGCTTTTTCAGTGGCTTCCGGCGTGGATTCCAGAACGATCCTGGATATGAACGGAGCCGAAAAGCTTCTGGGCAACGGCGATATGCTGTTCTATCCGTCGGGCTATCCTAAGCCCTTAAGGGTCCAGGGAGCCTTTGTGTCCGACCAGGAGGTCTCCCAGGTGACGGATTATATCAAGGAGCAGAATGAGGATACAGGCTATGACAGATCGGTGGAGCAGAAGATGAACCAGGGCGGAGGAGCCGGAGGTGCTTCCGGCGGCAGTGACCGGGATACCCTGTTCTTTGATGCAGGAAGATTTATCATCGAAAAGGATAAGGCTTCCATCGGCATGCTCCAGCGGATGTTCAAGATCGGCTTCAACCGGGCTGCCAGGATCATGGACCAGCTGGCCGAGGCCGGGGTCGTGGGAGAGGAAGAGGGCACCAAGCCCAGAAAGATCCTCATGTCCATGGAAGAGTTTGACGCCTTCACAGAGGCAGGGTATTAGCCGGAAGGAAGGCGCGGAGATGGATCGGATGCCGGAAACGGCGTGAAGATACAATGAAACAAGAAGAGGAGAGGGACTATGAAAACAGATATCGAAATCGCTCAGGAAACGAAAATGCTGCCCATTAAGGACGTGGCTGCCCAGTACGGGATCTCTGAAGACGATCTGGAACTCTATGGAAAGTATAAAGCCAAGATCTCCAATGAACTCTGGAATGAGGTCAGGGAAAGACCCGATGGGAAACTGGTGTTAGTGACTGCCATCAACCCGACTCCGGCCGGAGAGGGAAAGACCACCACCAGCATCGGACTGGCCCAGGCCCTCACAAAAGCGGGAAAGAAGACCATGCTGGCCTTAAGAGAGCCGTCCCTGGGACCGTGCTTCGGGATCAAGGGAGGAGCTGCCGGCGGCGGATACGCCCAGGTGGTGCCCATGGAGGATCTGAACCTGCATTTTACCGGTGATTTCCACGCCATTACCACGGCCAACAACCTGTTAGCCGCTCTTCTGGATAACCATATCCAGCAGGGGAACGCCCTGGGCATCGACACCCGGCAGATCCTCTGGAAGCGGTGCCTGGACATGAACGACCGCGCTTTGAGAAATATCGTGATCGGACTGGGAGCCAAGGCCGACGGCGTTGTCCGGGAGGATCATTTCGTGATTACCGTTGCCTCTGAGATCATGGCCATCCTCTGCCTGGCCACAGATATGGACGATCTGAAGGAACGTCTGGGAAGGATCGTTGTGGCATATAATTTTGCAGGAGAGCCGGTGACTGCAAAGGATCTCCATGCGGTGGGCTCCATGGCCGCTCTTTTAAAGGACGCCTTAAAGCCCAACCTGATCCAGACCCTGGAGCACTCGGGTGCCCTGGTCCACGGCGGCCCCTTCGCCAACATCGCCCACGGCTGCAACAGCGTCATGGCCACCAGAACGGCCCTGAAGCTTTCTGACATCACCGTCACGGAGGCAGGCTTCGGCGCAGACCTGGGAGCAGAGAAATTCTTTGATATCAAGTGCCGGAAGGCCGGATTAAAGCCGGATGCGGTGGTCCTGGTAGCCACGGTCCGTGCCTTAAAGTACAACGGCGGCGTTCCCAAGGATCAGCTTTCCACAGAGAACCTGGAGGCCCTTAAAAAGGGTATCGTGAATCTGGAAAAGCACATTGAAAATATCCAGAAATACCAGGTTCCGGTGGTGGTGACCTTAAACTCCTTCTTAACAGATACTCCGGCAGAATACGAGTTCATTAAGAACTTCTGTGAGGAAAGAGGCTGTGAGTTCGCTCTGTCCGAGGTATGGGCCAAGGGCGGCGACGGCGGCATGGAGCTGGCGGAGAAGGTCCTCAAGACCCTGGAGACAAAGGAAAGCCACTTTAAGCCCTTATACGAAGACAGCCTGGGGATCGCTGAGAAGATCGAGACCATTGCAAAGGAGATCTACGGAGCCGGAAGCGTATCCTATTCCCCGGCTGCAAAGAAGGCCATTGCCAAGATCACAGACATGGGCTTTTCTGAGCTTCCGGTCTGCATGGCAAAGACCCAGTATTCCTTATCCGACGACCAGACGAAGCTGGGACGGCCCGAGGGCTTTGAGCTGACGGTCCGCGACGTATATGTGAGCGCCGGAGCCGGTTTCGTGGTGGCCCTGACAGGAGCCATTATGACCATGCCGGGCCTTCCGAAAAAACCGGCAGCCGACAGCATCGATGTGGATGAGAATGGAAAGATCACAGGATTATTCTAAGTAAAAGGAAGAACAGGCGGGGCCCTGGTCCGTATACGGCGGACCCCGCCTGTTTTTGGACTTGACAGAAGGAGAGTGGACAATGAAGATCAGAGACTGGCTTGGAAGACTGGCGTACACCCTGGTACAGGGAAGCCTGGACGAGGATGTGGAGGATGTGGTCTACGATTCCAGAAAGGCGCGGCCCCATACGGTATTTGTCTGCATCAGAGGGAGCGCCAGGGATTCCCATACCTTTATCCCGGATGTCCTGGAGAAGGGCTGCCGGGTCCTGGTGACAGAAAAGGATGTGACGGTACCCGGGGATGTGACGGTGCTCCGGGTGGAAAACGGACGTCTGGCCCTGGCGGAGCTTTCCGCAGCCAGATTCGGCTATCCGGCCGAAAAGCTGGTGACCATCGGGATCACAGGGACCAAGGGGAAGACCACCACCAGCTATATGGTGAAGGCCATCCTGGAGGCCGCCGGTAAAAAGGTGGGGCTCATCGGCACCAATGGGGCTGTCATCGGCACGGAAAAATATGCCACAGCCAACACCACCCCGGAATCCTATCTGGTACAGGAATATTTTGCAAAAATGGTGGAGGCAGGCTGCACCCATATGGTCATGGAGGTCTCCTCCCAGGCCATGATGCTCCACCGGGTGGGCGGCATCTGCTTTGATCTCGGCCTGTTTACCAATATTTCCCCGGACCATATCGGACCAAAGGAGCACGAAAGCTTTGAGGAGTATCTCTATTATAAATCCAGGCTTCTTACGGTCTGCCGGACCGGCGTTGTCAACCGGGCCATGGACCATTATGAAGAGGTGGTCCGGGATGCTTCTTGTACATTGTATACATATGGCCTGGAGCGCGGCGCAGACTTTACCGGAAACGGCCTCCATTATGCCAGCGACCACCAGTTCGTGGGCGTGGAATTTGATATGGATGGCGCTTTAAGCGGAAGGGTCCGGGTGGGAATGCCGGGACGGTTCAATGCAGACAACGCCCTGGCGGCCCTTTCTGTGTGCAGTCTGGCCCTGGGAGAGGAGGGCCATGATAAAAAGCTCCTCCGCGCCCTGGAAAATGTCCGGGTGGACGGCCGCATGGAGATCGCCCATGTGTCGGAGCGGTGCAGCGTCATTGTGGATTACGCCCACAACGCCATGAGCATGGAAAGCCTTTTATCCACCCTCCGGGATTACAGCCCGAAGCGGCTGGTATGCGTCTTTGGCTGCGGCGGGAACCGGGCAAAGGAGCGGCGGTACTCCATGGGAGAGATCGGAGGAAAAATGGCGGATCTCTGTATCCTCACCGCCGACAACCCGAGGTTTGAGAAGAATGAGGATATCATAAAAGACATCGAGACCGGAATGGCAAGGACCAGCGGAAGGTATCTGGTGATCCCGGACCGGAGAGAGGCCATTTTTTATGCGGTGCACCATGCGGAGCCGGGGGATATGATCGCCATTATTGGAAAGGGCCACGAGGACTACCAGGAGATCGATGGTGTCCGCCATCATTTCCTGGACCGGGAAGTGGTGGAAGAAGCGGTAAAGGAGATAAGATAAATGGAACATGTAACAGTAAAAGATCTGGTCCTTGGAAGCGGCGGCGTTCTGGTCTCGGGGAGTGAGGAAGCGCCTGTCTCCCATATCCGCCTGGATTCCAGGCAGGTGGAGCCGGGAGACCTTTTTGTGCCCCTGCTGGGCGAGCGGGTGGACAGCCACCGCTTCCTTCCCCAGGTGATGGACCAGGGGGCGGCGGCAGTGCTGACCAGCCAGGAGCTTACGCTTCCGGAGGGCGGGGCCGGCTGCGCCGTGATCCGGGTGGAGGATACGAAAAAGGCGCTGCAGAAGATCGGATCCTATCTGCGGGACCGTCTGACCCTGCCGCTGGTGGGCGTTACCGGAAGCGTGGGAAAGACCACAACCAGGGAGATGATCGCCGCCGCCCTGTCGGCCAGATTCCGTGTCTATAAGACCCCGGGGAACAGCAACAGCCAGGTAGGAGTGCCTGTGACCCTGTCAGAGATCACAGAAAATGACCAGGTGGGCGTCATCGAGCTGGGCATGAGCGAGCCGGGAGAGATGACGGTCATTGCAAACATCGCCCGGGTGGACATGGCGGTGATCACCAACATCGGGATCACCCACATCGGCCAGCTGGGCTCCCAGGAAAATATCTTAAGGGAAAAGCTTCACATCACCGACGGCATGAAGGACGGAGGGCTCCTGATCTTAAACGGAGACGATCCTCTCCTTAAAGGTGTCCAGGGCCGGGAGGGCTTAAGGACCGTATACTACGGCACCGGGGAGAACTGTGATTTCCGGGCTGTGGACATCTGCTTTGAGGACGGCTTTCCCTCCTTTACGGCAGTCCATGGAGCAGACCGCCAGAGGGTGCGCTTAAACGTCATGGGGCAGCATAATGTCATGAACGCCATGGCGGCCATGGCCGTCTGCGCGGAATGCGGCATGACCATGGAGGAGGCGGCCAGGGGTCTCCTTACGGGCCAGGGCTTCAAAAACCGCCAGCAGGTCCATGAGACCGGACGGTTTACGATCCTGGACGATTCCTACAACGCCTGCCCGGAATCCATGAAGGCGGCCTTCCAGGTCTTTAAGGAGCTTCACCCGGAAAGGCGCCATGTGGCGGTCCTGGCAGAGATGCGGGAGCTGGGCCGCGAAACAGAAAGCGCCCACAGACAGGTGGGGGTCTTTGCGGCAGAGGCCGGGATCCATCTGCTGGTGACCCTGGGCGCAGAATGCAGGGCGCTGACAGAGGAATTTAAAAAGCGCTCCGGCGCACCTGTGGCAGAGTTTACGGATAAAGACCAGATGACCGCCTACCTGGATCAGGCCTTACAGGACGGGGACTGCGTCCTCTTTAAGGGAGCCAATTCCATGGCGCTTTTTAAGGTGGCGGCCAGATATATGGAAAACAGGCCGGAGTAAAGACCGGAAGACGGAAAGAAAGGGAGGCGGAGGATCTGGAAACAAAGGACAGGACGGCGGGGCCGGGAGAGAAGGAGACGGCTCCGGTCTATGCGGATGTGATCATCGACCTTTCGGTCACCAACGTGGACCGGGTCTTCCAGTACAGGATCCCGCCGGAACTTCTTGGCAGGGTCCGGGTGGGCGTCCGGGTGCTGGCTCCCTTTGGGCGGGGAGATACCCTGAGGAAGGGCTATGTGGTCTCCTTAAGCCATACGCCCTCCTTTGCCCCGGAAAAGCTCAAAGCCCTGAGGGAGGTGGATCCCGGGGCCGTTTCCGTCCAGGAGCAGATGATCTGTCTGGCCTGGTGGATGAAGGAACGGTACGGGGCCACCATGAACCAGGCCTTAAAGACGGTGATGCCGGTGAAATCCGCTGTGGCCCCAAAAGAGGAAAAGACCATTGTGGCCCTGCGGTCCCGGGAGGAGCTTTCCGGGCTTTTAAGGGAAGCGGAAAAAAAGAAATATAAGGCCAGGATCCGGCTTTATAAGGCGCTGCTGGAAAACGGGGAGCTGCCGTACCGGCTGACGGCCCAGAAGCTTGGGGTCACAGCGGCCTCCTTAAGGCCCCTGGAGGAAAAGGGGATCTTAAAGATCCGGACCGAGGAAAAAAGCCGGGACCCGGTGAAGGGATATGCTCCGGCTGCGGCTCCTGTGGTCCTCAACGAGGATCAGAAAAGGGCTGCGGCTGCGGTGAAGGCCTCCATGGATGCGGGGGAGGCCAGGACGTGGCTCCTTTACGGGATCACAGGCAGCGGAAAGACAGAGGTGTACATGGAGCTGATCTCCCATGTGCTGGATCAGGGCCGCCAGGCCATCGTTCTGATCCCGGAGATCTCCTTGACGTATCAGACGGTCATGCGGTTCTACCGCCGGTTCGGGAACCGGGTCTCCATCATCAATTCCAGGCTTTCGGCGGGAGAGCGGTACGACCAGCTGGCCCGGGCCGCCAGGGGAGATATCGACATTATGATCGGCCCCCGGTCGGCTCTTTTTACGCCCTTTGAGAGGCTTGGGCTCATCATCATCGACGAGGAGCACGAGGGGGCTTACCAGAGCGAGCTGTCTCCCCGGTATCATGCCAGGGAGGTGGCGGCCATGCGGGCCTCCATGAACCAGGCCACCCTGGTCTTAGGCTCCGCAACTCCGTCTGTGGAGAGCTTTTATAAGGCAGAGCGGGGAGAATACGGCCTGCTGACCCTGGGCCGCCGGGCAAAAAAGGACAGCCGCCTGGCCTGGGTCCATGTGGTGGACTTAAGAGAGGAGCTGGCAGAGGGGAACCGGTCCATGTTCAGCCGGAAGCTTAAGGAACTGATGGAGGAGCGGCTTCTGCGGAAGGAACAGATCATGCTGTTCATGAACCGCCGGGGCTATGCAGGCTTCGTTTCCTGCCGTTCCTGTGGAGAGGCCATGAAGTGCCCCCACTGTGATGTGAGCCTGACGTACCACCGGGACGGGATCCTGCGGTGCCATTACTGCGGCCATGAGGTGCGTATGCCAAGGGTCTGCCCGGTCTGCGGCTCTCCTTATATCGCCCCCTTCGGCTCCGGGACCCAGAAGCTGGAGGAGATCACAAAGCGGACCTTTCCCCAGGCCAGGGTCCTTCGGATGGACGCAGACACCACGGCGAAAAAGGGAGCCCACGAGGAGATCCTGGAGGCGTTTATGGAGGGGGAGGCCGATATCCTCATCGGGACCCAGATGATCGTCAAGGGCCACGATTTCCCCAGGGTGACGCTGGTGGGAGTCATGGCGGCCGATCTTTCTCTTTATGCACCGGATTTCCGGAGCTCTGAGCGGACCTTTGAGCTTTTGACCCAGGCATCCGGCCGGGCCGGACGGGGGGAGCTCCCGGGAGACGTGGTGATCCAGACGTATGCGCCGGACCATTTTGCCATTACGGCGGCGGCAGAGCAGGACTACGGCCAGTTTTACCGCCAGGAATTCCTGTACCGGAAAATGATGGGGTATCCGCCGGCAGCGGGCCTCCTCTCCATCCAGCTGAGCTCCAGGAAAGAAGAGGCAGCGGCCGCCGCCATGGAGGATCTCCAGAAATGGATCCGGCGGGAATTTTGCTTTGAGGGGATCTCCGTCATCGGCCCGGTCAACGGTTCCCCTTATAAAGTTAATGATATATACAGAAAAATTTTATATATAAAGAGCGAAAGTTATGATATACTATTAAAAGTCAGAAAGTCTGCCCAGAAGCGGGAAGAGGAAAACGAACGGTATAAAAACGTGAACTTCCAGGCGGCGGTGCAGTAGGAGGAAAGGAAAAAGGACATGGCAATCAGACAGATCAGAGTCATTGGAGACGAAATCTTAACAAAGGCGTGCAAGCCTGTAAAGGAAATGAACGAAAGAACAGAAGAGCTTATCGAGGATATGTTCGAGACCATGTATGAGAACAACGGCTGCGGTCTTGCAGCCCCCCAGGTGGGCATCCGCAAGCGTATCGTGGTCATTGATGTGGACGATGGAAACCAGTACGTGATGATCAATCCGGAGATCCTGGAGACCAGCGGAAGCCAGACCGGGGCCGAGGGGTGCTTAAGCGTACCCGGAAAGAACGGCCAGGTGACCCGGGCGGAGCATGTGAAGGCAAAGGCCCTCAATGAGAATATGGAGGAATATACCATAGAGGCTGACGGCCTTCTGGCCCGCTGCATCCTCCACGAGTGCGACCACCTGGACGGGATCCTTTACGTGGAACGGGTGGAAGGCGAGCTCCACGACAACGATGAAGAGGGTGAAGAATAATGCGTATCGTATTTATGGGAACTCCGGATTTTTCCGTGCCGACTTTGGAATCTCTGGTAAAGGGAGGCCATGAGGTCCTGGCAGTGGTGACTCAGCTGGATAAGCCCAAAGGAAGAGGAAAGTCAGTGCTCATGACGCCGGTGAAGGAAAAGGCCCTGGAGCTTGGGATCCCGGTATACCAGCCGGTAAAGGTACGGGAGCCGGAATTTATGGAGGTTTTAAAGGGACTGGATGCAGAGGTCTTTGTGGTGGTGGCCTTCGGCCAGATCCTTCCTAAGGAGATCCTGGAAATGCCCCGGTACGGCTGTGTCAACGTCCATGCCTCCCTGCTTCCCAGATACCGGGGAGCCGCGCCCATCCAGTGGGCGGTCATTGACGGAGAGGCGGTCAGCGGAGTCACCACCATGCTCATGGACGAGGGGCTGGATACGGGAGATATGCTGGAAAAGGCGGAGATCCCCCTGGATAAAGAGGAGACCGGCGGCAGTCTGTTTGAAAAATTAAGCCTTCTGGGCGGAGAGCTGATCCTTTCCACTCTGGAAAAGCTCCAGAACGGGACAGCGGTGCGGACGCCCCAGGGAGAGCCGGACACGCCCTACGCGAAAATGTTAAAGAAATCCATGGGACAGATCGACTGGTCCATGGAGGCAGAAAAGATCGAGCGTCTGATCCGGGGGTTAAACCCGTGGCCCAGCGCTTATACATCCTTAAATGGAAAAACCGTAAAGATCTGGGCGGCGGAGGTGGTCCCGGGAAACGGGACCGGAGCTCCCGGACGGGCTGCGGTTTCCAGGGACAGCCTTCTGGTGGAGACGGGAAAGGATCTTCTTTCCATCAAGGAGCTCCAGCTGGAGGGGAAAAAGCGGATGGATACAGCCGCTTTCTTAAGAGGCTTCCAGGTGGAGGACGGTACGGTCCTGGGAGCATAAGACGAGAGGAGATATGCATATGTTAGGCGGTTATGGAATGTATGGATACGGGTACGGCTACCGGCTGGATCCCACGATCTTCCTGGTGCTCATCGGGGTCCTGTTATCCCTCTGGGCCCAGAACCGGGTCAACTCCACTTTTGCGAGATATTCCAGGGTCAGGAGCTTTTCCGGCATGACCGGAGCGGAAGCAGCCAGGCGGCTTTTAAACGCCCAGGGGATCTATGATGTGACGGTGCAGCCGGTGTCCGGGAAACTGACGGACCATTATGATCCCAGGACGAAGGTGGTAAAGCTTTCGGAATCTGTATACAATGCCACGTCTGTGGCGGCCATCGGCGTAGCCGCCCATGAGTGCGGCCATGCCATGCAGCACAACGAGGGCTACGGGCCGCTGCGGTTCCGCAGCGCCCTGGTTCCCGTGGCAAACTTCGGCTCCCAGCTTTCCTGGCCCATGATCCTTCTGGGGATCTTATTCGGAGGCCTGGGTTCCCCGCTGGTCCAGGTGGGGATCCTGATGTTCAGCCTGGCAGTGCTGTTCCAGCTGGTGACCCTTCCGGTGGAGTTCAACGCCTCCAGCCGGGCCGTGCGTCTCTTGGACTCCCAGGGGATCCTGTCCGGGGAGGAAGTGGACGGCACCAGAAAGGTTTTAAAAGCGGCGGCCCTTACGTACGTGGCGGCGGCGGCCGGTTCTGTTTTACAGCTTCTGCGTCTTGTGATCCTGTTTGGAGGAAGAGACCGTGACAATGACTAAGACAGATCCCAGGGAGATCACCCTGGATATCCTTCTGGAGGTCCTGGAGGAGGGAAGACTGGGCCACCTGGTGCTGAATCAGGCGCTCCTCAAGTATCAGTATCTGGAAAAGCAGGACCGCTCCTTTATCACAAAGCTGACGGAGGGGACGCTGGAGCGTCTGATCCTTCTGGACGCGGCCCTGGACCGCTTTTCTAAGACAAAAACAGAAAAAATGAAGCCGGTGATCCGGACCATTCTCCGGATGTCGGCCTACCAGATCCTTTTTATGGACCGGGTGCCCGATGCCGCCGTCTGCAATGAGGCGGTGAAGCTGGCCAAAAAGAGAAAATTCCAGGGGCTTTCCGGCTTTGTAAACGGAGTCCTGCGGACTCTTTCAAGGGAAAAGGGAAAGCTGGAATTTACGGATCCGTCGGTGCGCTTTTCCATTCCCGGATGGATGCTTTCCATGTGGGAGGCTGATTATGGAAAAGAAAAGGCGGAGCAGATCGCAGCCTCCTTCCTTAAGGAGCGGCCGCTGACCGTCCGCTTCAACACCAGCCGGGCTTCGGTGGAGGAGATCCTTAAAAGTCTGGAGAGCCAGGGGATCGCTGCAGAGCCCACGGGCTTTCTGGATACAGTGTACTCCATTTCCGGCTACGACCACCTGGAGGCAGTGGAGGCCTTTTATGAGGGCCTTATGACGGTCCAGGATCCCAGCTCCGCCCTGGCGGCCCACCTGGCCGGAATAAAGGCCGGGGACACGGTCCTGGACATCTGCAGTGCCCCAGGAGGGAAGACCCTCCATGCGGCGGATCTTTTAAAGGGGACCGGACGGGTGGAAGCCCGGGATCTGACGGAATATAAGATCTCCCTGGTGGAGCAGAACCTGTTCCGGTGCGGCTTTGCCAATGTGGAGACGAAGGTTTGGGATGCCCGTATCTTCGATCCGGAAATGGAAGAGAAGGCCGATGTGGTCCTGGCAGACCTGCCTTGTTCCGGCCTTGGGATCATAGGAAAAAAGCCGGATATCAAGCTGCGTCTGAAAAAGGAGGATCTGGGGGAGCTGGCATCTCTCCAGCGGGAGATCCTTTCGGCGGCCAGCCGGTATGTGAAGCCCGGCGGTACTCTTTTATACAGCACCTGCACGGTGGACCGGGCGGAAAATGAGGAAAATGCCGCCTGGATCCTGGAAAATCTTCCGTTCCATAAAAAGGACATCACTGGAAGGCTGCCGGGATCCCTGCAGGCAGACTGCCGGGAAAACCAGATCCAGCTCCTTCCAGGGATCCATGGCTGCGATGGTTTTTTCCTGGCGGCATTTGAAAAAAATAGGGAGTAGGTATGGAAAAAAAAGATCTGAAATCCATGGATTTAAACGAGGTCACAGCCTTTGTGACAGAACTGGGGGAGAAGCCCTTCCGGGCAAAGCAGCTTTACCAGTGGATGCACCAGAAGCTGGCCCCGTCCCTGGAGGATATGACAAATCTGCCCAAGGCCTTTCGGGAGCGTCTTCTGGAGCATGGAACGTATACGTCCCTGGAGACGGTCCAGATGCTGGAATCCGGGATCGACGGAACCAGGAAATACCTGTTCGGCCTGGGAGACGGCAACATCATCGAAAGCGTTCTGATGAAATATAAACACGGAAATTCTGTATGTATCTCTTCTCAGGTGGGCTGCCGCATGGGCTGCCGGTTCTGCGCGTCCACCCTGGACGGGCTCACCAGGAACCTGACGGCGGGAGAGATGCTGGACCAGATCTACCGGATCCAGGCCTCCACAGGGGAACGGGTGTCCAATGTGGTGGTCATGGGCAGCGGAGAGCCCTTTGACAACTATGACAGCCTGGTGAAGTTCATCCGGCTTCTAAGCGATGAGAACGGACTGAACATCAGCCAGAGGAATATCACCGTATCCACCTGCGGCATCGTGCCGGGGATCCGGAAATTTGCGGAGGAGGGCTTTTCTGTGACTCTGGCTCTTTCCCTCCACGCCCCCAACGACCAGGTGAGGAAGACCCTGATGCCCATTGCCAATAAATATTCTCTTTCTGAGATCCTTCCGGCATGTAAGGAGTATTATGAAAAGACCGGAAGGCGGCTGACCTTTGAGTACAGCCTGGTCCAGGGAGTCAACGACAATTTAGACGAGGCCCGGAAGCTTTCGTCCCTCATTAAGGACATGCACGGCCATGTGAACCTGATCCCTGTGAATCCCATCAAGGAGCGGGATTACCGCCAGTCGGGCCGGGAGGCCATCGACGCCTTCCGTACATATCTGGAAAAGCAGGGGATCAATGTGACGGTCCGCCGGGAGATGGGCCGCGACATTGGCGGCGCCTGCGGGCAGCTGAGAAAAAGTTATCTGAAAAAGGAAGAGGAGGGAGAGCGATGAATTCCTATGGCCAGACAGACACCGGCCGGGTGCGGAAGTCGAATCAGGATTCGATCTTTCTGTCCGAAACGCCGGTGGGACCGCTTTCCAACCTTTTTATGGTCGCCGACGGCATGGGCGGGCATAAGGCCGGGGATTTTGCGTCCCGGTTCGTGGTGGATACCATGGTCCGCTGTATGGGACTGTACAAAAGCGACAGCCCGGTGACGGCCCTCAGAAAGGCCATCGAAAAGACCAATGAGCTTTTATTCCTGGAGGCCCAGAGGGATCCGGACCGGGAGGGCATGGGCTCTACCCTGGTGGCCGCTACCGTGGACCAGGATACCATGTACGTGGCCAATGTGGGAGACAGCCGCCTGTATCTTTTCAGGGAAGGCTTAAGCCAGATCACCAGGGACCACTCCCTGGTGGAGGAAATGGTATCCCTGGGGAAGCTGGAGCGGAACAGCGAGTCTTACAGGTCCCAGAAAAACATCATCACCAGGGCTGTGGGGATCCGGCCTGCGGTGACCGCAGATTTTTTTGAGGTATCCTTAAAAAAGGACGACTGCGTGCTCCTCTGCTCCGACGGGCTTTCCAATATGGCGGAGGAATCCCTGATCGGCAGCATCCTGGCTGCTCCGGCCGCTTTAAAAGAAAAGACAAGCCGGCTGATCCAGGCGGCCAATGAAAATGGAGGGAAGGACAACATCGCGGTCATCCTCATAGAACCTCAGGTAAGCGAGGTGGGCGTATGATATTGAAGGCAGGAACCATGCTCCAGGACCGCTATGAGATCCTGGAAAAGATCGGCTCCGGCGGAATGTCGGACGTCTATAAGGCGAAATGCCATAAACTGAACCGTCTGGTGGCCATTAAGGTCTTAAAGGCGGAATTTACAGATGATGCCAATTTTGTCAGCAAATTTAAGATGGAGGCCCAGGCGGCAGCCGGCCTGTCCCACCCCAACATCGTGAGCATTTACGACGTTGTGGACGAGGGAGATATCCATTTTATCGTCATGGAGCTGGTGGAAGGCATTACCTTAAAAAGCTATATCACAAAAAAGGGACGTCTGGATGTGAAGGAGGCCATCGGCATTGCCATCCAGGTGGCCCAGGGCATTGAGGCTGCCCACGAGCAGCACATCATCCACCGGGATATCAAGCCCCAGAACATGCTGATCTCCATGGACGGCAAGGTGAAGGTGGCGGATTTTGGCATAGCCAGGGCCGTTTCCTCCCAGACCATGAACTCCACAGTGGTGGGCTCCGTCCACTATATCTCGCCGGAGCAGGCCAGAGGCGGATACAGCGATGAACGGAGCGATCTGTATTCCCTGGGGATCACCATGTTTGAAATGGTCACAGGCCGGGTCCCCTTCGGCGGAGACAATACGGTGACCGTGGCCCTGGCCCATCTGGAGGAGCCGATCCCTCTTCCAAGCCTTATGAACCCAGGCGTGACTCCCAGCTTTGAGAGGATCATCTTAAAATGTACAGAGAAAAAGCCCGAGGACCGGTATAAGAATGCGGCTGAAGTGATCAGCGATCTGCGGCGGGCCCTTCTGAACGCAGATGATCCCCAGGTGGGCGCCGAGATCCTCAAAGAGGATCCGCTGTCGGAGACCAGGCCCATCAGCCGGAAGGAGCTGGATCTCATAAAGACCAGGAGCGACGGGCAGCGGGAACAGAAAAAGCCCAGGAATCCCGGAGAGTGGAGAGAGACCGGACCGGACCATGAAGAAAATCAGGCCAGGAAGGTTCCGGAGGGCCGCGGCGGCAGGCAGAAAGCCCCATCCCGCCAGCAGGACGAGGACAGCGAGACCACCCAGCTGGAAAAGGTCCTGACCGGCCTGGGAGTGGTGGCCGCCCTTTTAGTGGTGGTGGTGGTCATCGTATTCTTTTCCCGGCTGGGCGGCCTGTTCACCAGCCCATCAGACAAGGGGACCACAGAGACCCAGGCCTCCCGTGAGACGGAGACGGACGGAGAGCGGGAAACCGAATCTGAAGAGGAAAAGGAGACCACCCTGTCCCAGAAGGAGGTAAAGATGCCGAAGCTGGTGGGAGATACCCAGGAGGAGGCAGAGGCCAAGCTGGACGCCCTGGATCTTACTATGCAGGTGGTCATGAAGAACTCCGATACGGTGGAGAAAGGCGTGGTCATGGAACAGGCTGACGCGCCGGATTCAGTGGTATCCCGGTACTCCAAGGTGGTGGTCACCATCAGCAGCGGATCCGATAAGATCCTGCTGTCGGAGTTAGGGATCGCGGATATGACCCTGGAAACGGCGGTGCGCCTTCTGGAAGCCAAGGGCTTAAAGGCCGTGGTGGTGGAAGAGACCAGCGAGGACGTGGAGGCGGGAAAGATCGTCCGCATGGAGCCGGAGGACAAGGCGGCTCTGGGCGATTCGGTGACGCTTTACGTGAGCACGGGGCCGGAGGTGGAGGTAACGCCGGTGCCGGATCTTTATGGAAAGACCGAAAACGAGGCGGCAGCCTTACTGACCGAGGCCGGGCTCCTCACGGGTGAGATCTCCAGGGCCCATGACGCGTCTGTGCCTGCGGGCCAGGTGATCAGCCAGGGCATCGAAAAGGACACGGATGCGGAGCTGGGAACTGCCGTGGATCTGGTGGTGAGCCTGGGGCCGGAGCCGCCAAAGACCCAGTTCCTGGCCTCTCTCCAGGTAACGTATCCCCTTATGATCTCCTTTGGACCTGGAGCGGAATCATCGGAGGTACAGATCCTGATCCGGTTAAAGCAGACCGTCAACGGAAAGGTGACGTACACAAAGCTGGCAGAGCCCAAGGCATATTCCGCCAGCACCATGCTGGATATCCGCCTGGACCATATCCGGGGAGCAGACGGCGTATCCACTGGGGAAGTGGAGATCGTGGACCTGACCAACAACGTTGTCCTCACTTCCTACAACGTAAACTTTGTGGAGACAGAGGTGTAAGAGAGGTTCATGAGAGGAAAGATCATAAAAGGGATCGCCGGGTTTTACTACGTCCATGATGGGATCTCCCAGGTGTACGAATGTAAAGCCAAGGGCGTATTCCGCAGCAGAAAGATAAAGCCCCTGGTGGGGGATGATGTGGAATTTACAGTTCTGGATGAAAAGGAACAGACCGGAAACATCACAGACATCCTGGAACGGAAAAACGAGCTGATCCGCCCGGCGGTGGCAAACATCGACCAGGCCATGATCGTTTTTGCGGTGACGGATCCGGAGCCAAATTTAAATCTCCTGGACCGGTTCCTGGTGACCATGGAAATGCAGGGAGTGCCTGCGGTCATCTGCTTTAATAAGATGGACCTGGGAACTGGTGAAAGGGAGCGGGAGCTCAGGCAGATCTATGAGGCCGCCGGTTACTCAGTCTATTTCACCAGCGCCAACGATAAAGAGAGCGTGAGCATGGTCCGGGAGCTCCTTAAGGGAAAGACCACAGCCCTGGCGGGACCGTCGGGAGTGGGGAAATCCTCCCTGACCAACCAGATCCAGCCGGAGGCTGCCATGGAGACCGGGGCCATCAGCGAAAAGATCCGCCGGGGCCGTCATACCACCAGGCATTCAGAGCTGTTTTTTGTGGAGCCGGAAACCTTCGTCATGGATACTCCCGGTTTCAGCTCCATTTATGTGGAGTCCCTGAAGCCAGAGGAGCTTTCGGGATATTTTCCTGAATTTGAGGATTTTGTGCCGGACTGCCGGTTCCTGGGCTGCGTCCATGTGGGCGAACGGGAATGCGGCGTCAAGGAGGCCGTAAAGGAAGGAAAGCTGGCCGTCTCCCGGTATGAAAATTACCGGCTGATCTATGAAGAACTAAAGAATAAAAGGAGATATTGATATGTATATCTTAGCGCCATCCATACTGGCAGCCGATTTTTCCAGGCTGGGAGAGGAAGTAAGGACCGTAGCTGATGCGGGAGCGGAGTATATCCATCTGGATGTCATGGACGGGGCTTTTGTGCCCAGCATTTCCTTTGGAATGCCGGTGATCCAGAAGCTGCGGCCAGTGACAGACAAGGTGTTCGATGTTCATATGATGGTGGAGGAGCCGGGCCGGTACGTGGCTGATATAAAAAAGGCCGGAGCCGATCTGATCTGCGTCCACCAGGAGGCCTGCCGCCATCTGGACCGGACTCTGAACCAGATCCGGGAGTGCGGCTGCAAGGCGGCTGTGGCTCTGAACCCGGCGACACCGGTGGAGACCCTCTCCTGCGTTTTAAAGGAAGCCGATATGTTCCTTATCATGTCGGTGAATCCGGGCTTCGGGGGCCAGAAGTTCATTCCCTATACCCTGGAAAAAATAAGGAAGCTCCGGTCCATGCTCAATGAAGCCGGGCTTTCCACGGATATCCAGGTGGATGGAGGGATCTCCGCCGCCAACGTGCGGGACGTTCTGGACGCGGGAGCCAACGTGATCGTGGCCGGCTCCGCTGTGTTTAAAAACGACGCGGCGGCCAATACCCGGGAATTTCTGGAGATCTTTTCCCAGTACCAGGGACGGTGAAGCAGATGAAGCGCTGTCTTATGGTCACCGGCGGCCCCCTGGACCTGTCCTTTGGAAGGCGGTTCCTTTTGGGGCGCACCTATGATCTTGTGATCGCCGTGGACGCGGGCCTGGCTGCCTGCGAGGCCCTGGGCCTTTGTCCGGATCTTCTGGTGGGGGATTTTGATACCCTGGGAAGGGAGCGCCTCCTGGAATACCAGGAACGCTCTGGTGTAAGGGCAGACGTCCATCAGCCGGAAAAGGATGAGACGGATACGGAGCTGGCCTTCCGGGACGCCCTGGAGGCCGGCTGTGTCCTTGTGGATATGCTGGGAGCCACGGGAGGCCGCCTGGATCATGAGCTGTCCAACATCCAGCTCCTGGCCCAGGGGAGGAAAAAGGGCCTCCGGGTGACCATTTACGACGCCTTTAATAAGATCTTCCTGGCGGATGCAGAGCTGGATCCGCAGGTGGTATTTGAAAGGGAGGGACTTTACGGAAGGTATGTCTCTTTCCTTCCGGTGACGGAGACCGTAAAGGGGATCACACTTACAGGCTTTAAGTATCCCTTAAGGGAAAAGGATATCTCCATCCTGGAGAATCCCAGTCTCTGTATCAGCAACGAGGTACTGGAGGAAAAGGCGGTGCTGACCTTCCGGTCGGGACTCCTTTTGTGCGTGGAGTCCAGGGATGGGGAGATTGGACTGGTTTAAAAACCCCAAACTGGATATTCAGAACGATCCACTTCGGGAGTATCATGGGGAAAAAAGAAGGAAAACGCAATCATGGAAACATTTACACACAAACAGAAAAAGATCGCAGTGATCAATGATCTGTCCGGGTATGGCCGCTGTTCTCTTACAGTGGCTCTTCCCATTTTATCGGCCATGGGCCACCAGGCCTGTCCTGTGCCCACGGCCATCCTGTCCAACCACACAGAATTTCCCGTGTATTTTTTTGACGATTATACGGAAAAAATGCAGGACTACGCGGATAAATGGGTGCAGCTGGGCCTGTCCTTTGACGGCATCGCCACGGGGTTTTTAGGCTCTGAAAAGCAGATCGCCATGGTCATTGACATGGTGGAGCGCTTAAGCGGAGATGATACGCTGGTGTTAGTGGATCCGGTCATGGGGGACCATGGCCGTCTTTATGCCACTTATACGGAGGAAATGTGTGAGGAGATGAAGCTCCTGGTGAGCCGGGCGGATGTGGCGACCCCCAATGTGACGGAGGCCTGTATCCTTACGGGAACGCCCTATAAGGACAAGGGCTGGACCAGGAAGGAGCTCCTTAACATGGCCATGATGCTGCGGCTCATGGGAGCCAGATCCGTGGTCATCACCGGAGTCCGGGAGGGAAATTTTTATACCAACGTGGTCCTGGACCGGGGCATGGACGCGCCCTCCTTTGTGAAGGTGAAATGCGCCGGCGGCCAGAGACCGGGAACCGGAGACGTGTTCGCGTCGGTAGCAGCCGGGGCGCTGTTAAGGGGGGCCTCCTTAAAGGAAGCGGTGGAGCAGGCGGCCAGGTTTGTAAAGGACTGCATCCATATTTCAGACGAGCTGGATATCCCCCATGCCAACGGAGTCTGCTTTGAGGAAATTCTGGGGAAACTGGTGAAAAAATAGAATGCCCCTTCCTTTTCGCAATAATTTGTGGTATATTTGGACATAAGCGTAAAATTGCGTCCATGTTCGGATGCGGGAGATAAATCAGCAGAAGGAGACAGTCAGTATGTTAGATTTGAGATTCGTCAGAGAAAACCCGGAGATCGTTAAACAGAATATCCGGAATAAATTCCAGGATTCCAAGCTGCCACTGGTGGACGAAGTGATCGCCCTGGACGAAGAAAACAGAAAAGTAAAGAAAGAGGCCGATGACCTGAGAGCCAGCAGAAACAAGATCTCTAAGCAGATCGGAGCTCTGATGGGCCAGGGGAAGAAGGAAGAGGCCGAGGAAGTAAAGAAGCAGGTGACAGAAGCCTCTGATCATCTGGCAGAGCTGGAGGAGAAGGAGAAGGATCTGGACGTCAGGATCAAAAAGATCATGATGACCATTCCCAATATCATCGATCCCAGCGTTCCCATCGGAAAAGACGATTCCGAGAACGTGGAGGTCCAGAAATACGGAGAGCCGGTGGTCCCGGATTTTGAGATCCCGTACCATACGGAGATCATGGAGAAATTTAATGGCATCGATCTGGATTCCGCAAGAAGGGTGGCTGGAAACGGCTTCTACTATTTAATGGGAGACATCGCAAGGCTTCACTCCGCAGTGATCTCCTATGCCAGGGATTTTATGATCGGCCGGGGCTTCACCTACTGCGTGCCGCCGTTCATGATCCGCAGCGACGTGGTCACTGGCGTTATGAGCTTTGCTGAAATGGACGCCATGATGTATAAGATCGAGGGCGAGGACCTGTATCTGATCGGTACCAGCGAGCACTCCATGATCGGAAAATTCATCGACACCATCATTCCCGAGGAGGAGCTCCCCAAGACCCTCACCAGCTATTCTCCCTGCTTCCGTAAAGAAAAGGGAGCCCACGGCATCGAGGAAAGAGGCGTTTACCGGATCCATCAGTTTGAAAAGCAGGAAATGATCGTGGTATGCCATCCCGACGAGTCGAAGAAATGGTTCGATGTTCTGTGGCAGAATACCGTGGACCTGTTCCGTTCCCTGGATATTCCGGTGCGTACCTTAGAGTGCTGCTCCGGCGACCTGGCGGACTTAAAGGTAAAATCTGTGGACGTGGAGGCATGGTCTCCGAGACAGAAGAAGTATTTTGAGGTGGGAAGCTGCTCCAACTTAGGAGACGCCCAGGCCAGAAGACTGCGGATCCGTGTCAACGGCGCAGACGGAAAGAAATACTTTGCCCATACCCTCAACAACACTGTGGTGGCTCCGCCGAGAATGCTCATCGCATTTCTGGAGAATAACCTGCAGGCCGACGGCTCTGTAAGGATCCCGGAAGCCCTTCAGCCGTATATGGGCGGAATGAAAGTAATTAAATAAGGAAGTAAACGGGGCTGTTGCAAAAGAGTGGTTTCTGGGCTTTCCTTTTGCAGCGGCCCCTTTCAGAATAGATCTAAGAAAGGGGTGTTCCATATGCCGGCAGCATTTGCCCATGATCTGTTTGGACGTCTGGTTTACAGGAAGCTGGATCCGGGGATCCGGAGGGCGGTCCGGAGGGAAAAGGACTGCTTTTATCTGGGGCTTTTTGGGCCGGACATCCTGTTCTTTTACCGTTCATTAAATGATAACCGGATCGTCCATAAGGGCTTCTGGCTCCACGAGGAGCCGGCCCGGGTGCTGTTTTTCCATGGCATAAAGGCCTGGGAAAAGGAGAAGGATCCGGAAAAAAAGGCAGCCATCGAGGCGTACCTGCTGGGCTTTGCCTGTCATTTCGCCCTGGACCACAGCCTTCATGAATACGTAAACCATACGGATGACAGCACCATTTTCACTCACGGAGAGATCGAGACAGAGCTGGACCGGAGGCTCCTGGTCCGGGAAGGGATGACGCCTTTGCGGGCAGACGTGACCTCCCATGTGAAAAACACCTCCATGACCAGGCTGGCCGCCTCCCGGGTCCTTTCGGAAAGCCGGGAGACCGTGGGGGAGTGCATCATGAGCTTCAAGGCGGCCATGCGGATCTTTGTTAATTCCGGAGAGCTTGTCAAGACGTTCATATGCCTGGGACTGCGGGCTGCAGGCCATTACGACCAGGTCCACGGCATGCTGATGCGGAGAAGGCCGGTCCGGGGGTTAAAGACCGTGGCCGATTATCTGGAGCTGGAATTTTATAAAACAGTCCCCTTTGGAGTACGGATGGTGACAGAGCTTTACCGGGCCCTGGAGGAGGGAACGGAGCTTCCCAGGGAATATAAGGGAAACTTTGAGGGAACTGTCTTCGGCAAAGGACCGGTGCGCTGGTGAAATACGCAGTGATCCTGGGGGATGGGATGGCAGATCTGCCAGAGGCCTGTCCCGGAGGGAGAACGCCTTTGGAGCTGGCCCGCACCACGGTCCTTGACCAGCTCTGCGGAGGAGGAGAAACAGGCCTTGTGAGGACCGTGCCGGAGGGGATGGCCCCAGGAAGCGATACGGCCAATCTTTCGATCCTGGGATACGGAGGAAAACAGTATTACCGTGGCCGGGCGTCCCTGGAGGCCCTGGCCCTGGGGATCTGCCTGGGAGTTCATGACCTGGCATTCCGCTGCGATCTGACGGGTCTTTCGGGAGACGGCCCGGCATTTGAAGAAATGCAGATGGGAGGTCCGGGGGCCCTGGCGGGAAAAGAAGAAGAGGCTTACATATCCGTGAAGGAGGCCATGGGAAAAGAGTCTGCCCTGTCCCTGGTCCCGGGAAGAAACGGGAAGTGCCTCCTTTTGTGGAAGGACGGGCTCTTAAAGTCCCCTGGCCTCATGAATGATGCCGCAGGCGGCTGTGGGCTTGTTCCGCCCCATGAGATGATGGGAAAACGGATCGGGGATTTTCTGCCGGAGCAGAGAGCGCTAAGGAAGTTTTCCGAGGACAGTTATCTGGCGCTAAGGGCAAGGTTTCCCCGGGAGCGCGCCTGCTTCTGGCTCTGGGGTACCGGGACCGCCTGTGAGCTGCCGGATTTTTCTGAAAAGACCGGACTTTCCGGAGCAGCGGTCACTGCCACAGGCGTCATCAAAGGACTGGCCCTGGCCGCAGGACTTAAGCTCCTTTCCGTGCCCGGGGCCGATGGAAGCCTGGATACGGATTATGGAGGAAAGGCCCGGGCGGCCTTAAAGGCGCTTCTGGAGGCGGGAATGGATTTCTGCTATGTGCATCTGGAGGCCCCGGACGCGGCCGGGCATAAGGGGAGCTTCGAGGAAAAGATCCGGGCCATTGAAAATCTGGACCGGCTGGTGGCCGGGCCCATTTACCAGGGGTTAAAAGAAAGCGGAGAGGAGTTCCGGATCCTGGTACTGCCGGACCACGCGACCCCGGCAGCGCTTAAGATCCACACGGCAGGGCCGGTGCCGTATCTTCTTTACGACAGCCGGAGGAAGGCGGTAAGGTCCCGTCCATATTGTGAAAAGGAAGCTGAAAAAACAGGGATCCTGGTTCCGGAGGGCCAACGGCTCCTGGACCGGTTCCTTTTTAAAGGAGTATAAAGAAGTTATGGCTGGAAAGATATACGGTGTCGGAGTGGGCCCGGGGGATCCGGAGCTTCTGACCATAAAAGCTGCAAGGCTCATAAAAAACGCCGGAGTCATCGGGATCCCGGCGGAGCATAAGGAGACCTGTAAGGCCTACCAGATCGCCGCCGGGGCGGTGGAGGAGATCCGGGAAAAAGAAGTGGTCCCGTTTCCATTTCTCATGACCAGGGATCCGGAACGGTTAAAGGAGAGCCATGACCGCCTGGCAGAAAAGGCCGCAGAATACCTGGACCAGGGCCGGGATCTGGTATTCCTTACCCTGGGAGACCCGGCCGTCTACTCTACATACATGTATCTGCACAGGCGGCTCACTGCCATGGGCTATGAGGCAGAGATCGTAAGCGGGGTCACCTCCTTCTGTGCGGCGGCAGCCAGGCTGTCTGTGAGCCTGGGGGATGGCAGTACGCCCATCCATATCCTTCCGGGCTCCTTTCCCCTGGAGGAGGGGCTTTCCCTCCCCGGCACCCGGGTGCTAATGAAATCCGGAAAACAGATGGGAGCCGTGAAAAAGGCCCTGGTCTCCGGGGAGTATGAGGTTTTGATGGCAGAAAACTGCGGGATGGAAGGGGAACGGCTCATTGGCCGGGCCCAGGATATCCCGGAGGACGCCGGGTATTATTCCCTGGTGATCGTGAAGGAGAAAGGAGAGACCGGCCGTTGAATAAGGAAAAAAAGGTGATCCGCCTGGGAACCAGGAAAAGCCCTCTGGCCATGGCCCAGGCCAGATTAGCGGCGGAGGCCATTGAACGGGCTTTTCCGGAGCTTACGGCGGAGCTGGTCCCCATTGTGACCAGAGGCGACCGGATCCTGGATCGGCCTCTGGTGGAATTTGGCGGAAAGGGAGCGTTTATCTCAGAATTTGAAAGGGCCCTTCTGGAGGGACGCATCGACGGAGCGGTCCACAGCGCCAAGGACATGCCGGAGGAGCTGGCTAAGGGATTGGTCATCGCGGCAGCGCTTCCCAGGGAGGACGCCGGAGACGTGCTGGTGACTGTAAAGGGAAGGCCGCTTCCGGACGGGCCGTTTCTGGTGGGGACTGGAAGCCCCCGCCGCCAGGTGCAGATCCGGGAGATGAGGAACGCCCGCTGCGCCCTTTTACGGGGAAATATCCAGACAAGGCTCAATAAGCTCCGGGAGGGAGAGTATGACGCCATCCTTCTGGCAGCGGCGGGATTAAAGCGTATGGGCCTGCTTTCAGACCCGGAGTTTTCGTTTGAACGGCTGCCGGAGAAAGAATTCATCCCAGCCGGAGGCCAGGGGATTATCGCGGTGGAAAGCCGGGAGCATACGGAATTTTCCCATGTGTTTGCGGCCATCAACGATCCAGCTGCCTTCCGGTCCCTGGCGGCAGAGCGGCTGGTATTAAAGCGCCTGGGAGCCGGATGCACCGGGGCCGTGGGCGTATACAGCTATTCAGAAAATGGCAGCTTCCACATAAAGCTCATGAAGGGGACGGAGAACGGGATCCTGCGCCGGGAGATCTCCGGAGCGCCTGAGGAATATGAGGCCCTGGCTGCGGCGGTTACGGAGGGACTGGATCATGAATAAGGGGATGGTATTTCTGGTGGGAGCCGGACCAGGCGATCCGGGGCTTCTGACCCTCCGGGGAAAAGAGCTTCTGGAAACAGCGGAGGTCCTGGTCTACGACCGGCTGGCCTCCCGGGAGTTTTTGGAGCTGGTACCGGCGGGCTGCGAAAAGATTTATGTGGGCAAAGAATCCGGCCGCCACAGCAGAACCCAGGAGGAGATCAACGGGATCCTGGTGGAGTGGGCGTTAAAGGGAAAGCGGGTGATCCGTTTAAAGGGCGGAGATCCCTTTGTCTTTGGCCGGGGCGGAGAGGAGATCCAGAGCCTTTCTGCCCATGGGATCCCCTATGAGGTGGTCCCCGGCGTGACGTCGGCCATTGCGGCCCTTTCCCAAGCCGGGATCCCGGTGACCCACCGGGGGGTGGGCCAGAGCTTCCATGTGATCACAGGCCATACGGCGGTGGGAGCCGGAGACGGGGACAGTCTTACCGGAGGCTTTGACCAGTACGCCCGCCTTCCGGGGACCCTCATTTTTCTCATGGGTCTCTCTAACCTGGAAAAGATCGTGGAAAATCTTATAAAATACGGAAAGGATCCCCGGACTCCGGCGGCGGTGGTCACCAACGGGACCCTGCCGGACAGCCGGTGCGTCCGGGCGGCGCTTTCGTCTCTTCCAGAGGCTGTACGAAGGGCTGGTCTGAAACCGCCGGGGATCATCGTGGTGGGCCCGGTGGCCGCTTTTTCCATGACCTGTAAAAAAGAGCTTCCCCTGAGCGGAGCCCTGGTGGGGATCACCGGGACGGACGGCATGTGGAACAAGCTTTCAGAAAAGCTCGTATCCCAGGGAGCGTCGGTGGTCCGGGCAGGAATCTCCAGGATCGTACCGTTAAATAAAGAGGGATTGTCCGGGCACCTGGACCGGCTGGATCAGGTCTCCTGGATCATCTTTACCAGCACCAACGGCGTCCGGATCTTTTTTGAGGCCATGAGGGAGGGCCGGATGGATCTCAGGGCCCTGGGCCATGTGAAATTTGCCGTGGTGGGCAGCGGCACCGGAAAGGCCCTGGAGGAGCAGGGCCTTTTCCCGGACTATATGCCGGAGGAATATACCACAGAGGCCCTGGCCCGTGGGCTCTTAAGCCGGATCCGTCCCGGAGAATCTGTGCTGATCCCCAGGGCCAGAATGGGCTCCCCCCTCTTGAGGGAGGCATTGTGCCAGGGGGGGATCTCTGTCCTGGATGTTCCTGTCTACGACGTGGAGGCGGAGCCAGTGGGCAGGGAAGCGCTTTCGGAGCTTTCCAGGCTCCATTACCTTACCTTTGAAAGCGGTTCCGGCGTCCGTGGCTTTTTTGGAGAGCTTGCGGATGAAAAAAGAAGGCTCCTGGAAACAGGTCCCTGCCCGGTGTGCATCGGGAAGGCCACGGCAGAGGCCTTAAGCGCCTTTGGGATCCGGCGCATGAAGATCGCCAGGGACTATACGGCCGACGGCCTTTTATCAGCAATTCTTGAGGACTGGGACCATGGAAGCTCTCGTTTATAAGGATAAAAAAATGCTGAGGCGGGGGTATACCACCGGCACCTGCGCGGCCCTGGCAGCCCAGGGAGCCGTCTCCTTCCTGGTCTCTGGCATATGGCCGGAAACGGCGGAGCTTATGACCCCGGCGGGCCAGATGGTGCGGGTCCCGCTGATGGAGAAAAAAGCAGGGAACGGCGCCGCCTCCTGTGCAGTAAAAAAGGACGCCGGGGATGATCCGGATGTGACCGATGGCCTTCTGGTCTTTGCCCAGGCCAGGTTCCTGCCGGAAAACACAGGGAATGCCCGGGTGATCATTGACGGAGGAGAAGGCGTGGGCCGGGTGACAAAGGCAGGCCTGGACCAGCCGGTGGGAGCGGCGGCCATCAATTCCGTTCCCCGGAGGATGATCGAGACTGCTGTTGCAGAGGTCTTAGAGGAGGCCGGGCTGGACCGGACAGTGGAGATCCTGATTTTTGTTCCCGGAGGAGAGAAGACGGCGGAAAAGACCTTTAATCCAGTCCTGGGGATCACCGGGGGGATCTCGATCCTGGGCACCAGCGGCATTGTGGAGCCCATGAGCGAGGAAGCCCTCATAGAGACCATCCGGACCCATATGCAGGTGCTGCGGTCTGAGGGAAGACGGTTTGCAGCCGCTGTGCCCGGAAACATGGGGGAGAGGTTCCTCTGGTCCTATCTGGAGCGGGAGGGGATCGGAAAAATACCGGCGGTGGTGTGCAGCAATTTTGTGGGCAGGACCCTGGATATGGCCGGAGAGCTGGGCTTTTCCGGTCTTCTCCTGGCGGGCCACCTGGGAAAGCTGGTGAAGCTGGGCTGCGGCATCATGAACACCCATTCAAAGGAAGGAGACGGCCGGATGGAGACGCTTGTGGCCTGCGCCCTGCGGGCCGGAGCCGGGACCGGGACGTTAAAAAGGATCCAGGAGGCCAATACGACGGAGCAGGCCCTGGAGGAGCTTAAGGCGGCCGGTATCCTTAAGGAGACCATGGGAGCGCTTCTGGAGCGCATGGACTGGTATATGAGGCGGCGGGTCCCGGAGACCCTGGAAACGGGCATCCTGGTATTCGACGCCGCAGGAACGCTCCTGGGAGCCACTGAAAACGCCCGGGATCTCCTTGCGCTGGCTGCCGGAGAGGAGCCGGAGGGAGGAGACGGGCCGGATAATGGAATATAAAAAGGAGAGGACTATGACGGATTATACGCTTTTAAGGGACCAGCTCCTGGCCCTGGCAGAGGATGTGGAGTATGAGATCACAAATCTCTCCAACGCCTCTGCGCTTTTATACCACAGCCTGGAGGGGCTCAACTGGGCCGGATTTTATCTGTGGAGGGACGGGAGCCTGATCCTGGGGCCGTTCCAGGGAAAACCGGCCTGTACCAGGATCCTGCCGGGCCGCGGCGTCTGCGGAACGGCGGCAGAAAAGGACCAGACGGTGCGGGTGGAGGACGTCCACCAGTTTCCCGGACATATTGCATGTGACTGCGCCTCCAATTCCGAGATCGTGATCCCGCTCTATAGAAACGGTGAGCTTTACGGCGTCCTGGATATGGACAGCCCAAGGCTGGGACGGTTTACAAAAGAGGACCAGAGGGGGCTGGAGCTGTTCTGCCGGGCCATGGAGGAGATCCTGGAGCGGAACCGGGCCTAGAGCGCAGAAAGGGGACGTATCTATGAAAGCAAAAGTTCTGGTGGATAATATCACAAAAAACCAGTGGAAGGCCGAGTGGGGGCTTTCCATCTATATCGAATACAACGGCCACAGGATCCTCCTGGACACAGGGACCACAGAGGCCTTTGCAGAAAATGCAGACCAGATGGGGGTCCGCCTGGAGGATGTGGAGTTCGGAGTCCTGTCCCATGCCCACTATGACCATTCAGACGGCCTTGGAGAGTTCTTTAAAAGGAATCCCACGGCAAAATTTTACTTACAGAAGAGCGCAGAGGAAAACTGTTACAGCAGGAAAAATTTCCTGTTTAAGAAATACATCGGGATCCGCCGGGGATATCTGGAAACGTATAAGGACCGGATCGTCTATGCCGACGGAGACCTGGAGGTGATCCCAGGAGTGACGCTCCTTGCCCACCGGACGCCGGGACTTTCCGGTGTGGGAAAAAAGGCCGGGATGTATGTGAGGAAGAATGGCCGGTGGAGGCCCGACGACTTTTCCCACGAGCAGAGCCTGGTGCTTGACACGAAGGAGGGACTGGTGATCTTCAACAGCTGCTCCCACGGCGGCGCAGATGTGATCATCCGGGAAGCGGAGGCTGCGTTCCCTGGAAAGCAGATCTACGGCCTCATCGGCGGCTTCCATTTGTTCCGGTCTGAGGACCAGGAGGTGCGGGAGCTGGCAGACCGGATCAGAAAGACCGGGATCCGGCGGATCTGCACGGGCCACTGCACTGGGGAAAGGGCCATGGAGATCTTGAAGGAAGAGCTGGGGGACATGGCAGAGCAGATCTATACAGGGTTTGAGATCGAAGTATAAAAATAAATCAGAGGAGAAAAAGAAATGGATACTCGGGTGGAAAAGACCATTGAAAGACATAAAAAAGGATACAACTGCGCCCAGGCGGTGGCCTGCACCTACTGCGACCTGGTGGGCGTGGACGAGGAGACCATGTTTAAGATGACCGAGGCCCTGGGCCTGGGAATGGGCTGTATGGACGGAACCTGCGGGGCCGTGGCGGGAGCCTGCATCCTGGCCGGGATGAAGCGGAGCACGGGAAATCTGGAAAAGCCCGACAGCAAGGCAGAGTCCTATAAGCTTTCCAGGGCCATCCTGGGCGGCTTTGAAAAGGCCAACGGAACGGCGATCTGCAAGGAATTAAAGGGGATCGAGACCGGCAAGGTGATCAAAAGCTGCGACGACTGCATCAAAGAGGCGGCGGCCCTGGCAGAGCAGGTGCTGTTTTCATAAAGGAGAAGGAGACCATGGTACATTTTGTGGGCGCCGGCTGCGGCGCGGCGGATCTGATCACAGTCCGGGGGGCCAGGCTGCTCTCGGAGGCGGACGTGGTGATCTATGCAGGCTCCCTGGTGAACCCGGAGCTCCTTAAGGGGACAAAGGAGGGCTGTGAGATCCATGACAGCGCCCGGATGACCCTTCCGGAGGTCCTTGGTGTCATGGAGCGGGCAGAGGCAGAAAAAAAGACCATTGTGCGGCTCCACACAGGGGATCCGTCGCTTTACGGGGCCATACGGGAACAGATGGACCGGCTGGAGGAAATGGGGATCGCCTATGACGTCTGCCCCGGAGTCAGCTCCTTTAACGGAGCCGCCGCCAGCCTGGGGGCGGAGCTGACCCTTCCGGAGGTGTCCCAGACGGTGATCATCACCCGGATGGCCGGGCGGACGGCTGTGCCGGAAAGAGAGAGCTTCCGGTCTCTGGCGGCCCACCACTCCACTATGGCGGTGTTTTTAAGCGCCGGGCTCCTGGAGGAGATGGAGGCAGAGCTTAAGGAAGCCGGGTACAGGCCGGACACTCCGGCGGCCATTGTCTATAAGGCCACATGGCCGGAGGAAAAATCCGTCCGCTGTACGGTATCGACCCTTAAGGAAACGGCGGAACGGGAAGGGATCCGAAAGACCGCCATGATCCTCATCGGCGATGTGCTGGGGACCAGGGAGGAAAACGGCTATGCGGACTCCAGGCTCTATGCGCCGGATTTTACCACAGGATTCAGAAAGGGGACAGACGCATGAAAAAGCTGTACGTTGTGGGCATGGGGCCGGGAGACCACGACTCCATGACCATCCGGGCGGACCGGGTCCTAAGGGAATGCGACGTGATCGTGGGCTACACGGTCTATGTGGAGTTAGCAGAGCAGTATTATCCAGAAAAGGAATTCCTGACCACGCCCATGCGCCGGGAGACCGAGCGGTGCCGCCTGGCGTTTTCTGAGGCGTCAAAGGGCAGGACCACGGCCATGATCTGCAGCGGCGACGCCGGAGTATACGGCATGGCGGGGCTGATCCTGGAGATCGGGAGGGAATACCCGGAGGTTTCCGTGGAGATCGTTCCCGGGGTCACGGCAGCCTCCTCCGGAGCGGCGGTCCTGGGGGCTCCGCTGATGCATGATTTTGCGGTCATCAGCCTCAGCGACCTGCTGACTCCCTGGGAGACCATTGAAAAGCGGCTGCGGGCCGCGGCCATGGGAGACCTCTGTGTCTGCATTTATAATCCCTCCAGCAAAAAACGGGCCGGCTACCTGCGGCGGGCCTGTGAGATCTTAATGGAAGAAAAAAGCCCGGACACGGTCTGCGGGGCGGTGAAAAATATCGGAAGAGAGGGCGAAGAGAGCCAGGTGATGACCCTGGGGGAGCTCTCTGGCTATGAGGCGGATATGTTTACCACCGTCTTTGTGGGAAACAGCCAGACCATGGAGCTTTCCGGGGCCATGGTGACTCCCAGAGGATACCGCCTATGAGCTGTCTGTCTGTAAAAGATATCGGGAACGCGGCTTTGTTTGCCGGGACCACGGAGGGGAGGCTCCTGGCAGAGCGTCTGGCCGGAGGCCCGGTAAAGGTCCACGTATTTGTGGCTACGGAATACGGGGGAGAGGGTCTGCCGCAGGCAGAAAACATCCTTGTCCATGAAGGACGGATGGACCAGGAGGAGATCCGGGAGGAGCTGTCCAGGCTTTCCTGTGATCTTGTGCTGGACGCCACCCATCCCTTTGCCCGGATCGTGTCGGAAAACATAAAGGATGCCTGCGCCGCCTGCAGGATCCCCTGTTTCCGGATCCTGCGTGACTATACAAAGTCCCGGAGGGCCGGAGGTGCCGGAACGGGATCCAGCCCTGTTTTCGTGGATTCTGTGGAGGAGGCCGTGGAGTTTTTAAAGGGTACCCAGGGCCATGTGCTGGTGACCACTGGCAGCAAGGAGCTTTCTAAATATAAAGCGCTTCCGGACTGGGAGGAACGGATCTACGCCCGGGTGCTGTCCCTGCCCCAGGTGGTGTCTGACTGCGGAGATCTGGGCTTTTACGGGAATCATCTGATGGCCATGCAGGGCCCCTTTTCGGTGGAGATGAACGTGGCCATGCTCCATGCCGTGGGAGCGGCCTGGATGGTCACCAAGGAGTCTGGGACCGCCGGAGGCTTTGAGGAAAAGGCATCGGCTGCCGGACAGGCCGGAGCCGGACTCATTGTAATTGGAAGGCCAAAGGAGGATGGGATCTCCCTCCGGGAGGCTCTGGAGTTTTTTGGCCTGTCCATGGACAGGAGAAAGGTATTTCTGGTGGGCATGGGACCGGGAGATCCAGGGCTTTTCACAGAGGCGGCCAGACGGGCCTTTGAGGAAAGCCAGGTGCTGGCGGGAGCCGGACGGATGGCCGACGGTCTCAGGGGCTTCCAGAAGCCAGTCTTAAGGGAATACCAGCCGGAGAGGATCCTGGGCTTTTTAAAGGACCATCCGGAGTATGAGACGGCGGCCGTGGCCCTGTCGGGAGACACGGGCTTTTTCAGCGGGGCCAGAGGGCTTCTGGAGGTATTAAATAGGGACGGCGGCTTTGAGGTGGAGGTGATCCCGGGGATCTCCTCCGCCGGATACTTCTTTTCCAGGATCGGAGCGGGCTGGGAGGACGTCTGTTTTTTAAGCCTTCATGGCCGGGACGCTGACCTGGAGGGAGCCGTGGGGGGGCATAAACGGGTGTTCATCCTCTGCGGAGGAAGCAATGCTTTAAAGGAGATCTGCGAAAGACTTCTCCACGCGGGCCTTTCCCAGGTACGGCTTACGGTGGGAGAAAACCTCTCCCTGGCGAATGAGAGGATCTCTGAAGGGACGCCGGAGACCATGAGGGAACGGGAGGTTTCCGGGCTTACGGTGGTGCTGGCAGAAAATCCGGCGGCAGGGAGGACTCTCCCACGGCCTCTGACCCATGGCCTTCCCGACGAGGCCTTCCTCCGTGGAAAAACACCCATGACAAAGCTGGAAGTGCGGTCCGTGTCCCTTTCAAAACTGGCTCTTACAGAAAATGCCGTGGTCTACGACGTGGGAGCCGGAACGGGCTCAGTTTCGGTGGAATGCGCCAGACTGTCCTCCGGGATCCGGGTCTTTTCCATTGAGCGGGATCCAGAGGCCCTGGAGCTGCTGGAAAAAAACCGGCAGCAGTTTTCCCTGTCCAACATGGAGATCGTGGCCGGGACTGCCCCGGAGGCTCTTGAGGGGCTTCCTGCTCCCACCCATGTGTTCATCGGCGGCAGCGGAGGCAGCATGGGCCGGATCGTGGATACGGTCTTGAGGAAAAATGGTACCGCCCGGTTTGTGGCGAACCTTATTACCCCGGAATCCCTGGCTGCGGTCATGGACCTTCCCAGGGTCCTTCCGGTGACAGATCCGGAGATCGTCATGGTAACAGCCGCCCGGTCGAAAAAAGCGGGAAACAGTCATCTGATGCTGGGGGCCAACCCAGTCTGGATCGTGGCGTTTTCCGGAAGGGAGGACCAGTGATGGAAAAGGTGCAGTTTCCAAGATTTATGGTAGCGGCGGAGAAAAGCGGCCAGGGAAAGACTCTCATCACCTGTGCCCTCCTGGAGCTTTTAAAGGAACAGCACCGGGTATCTGCCTTTAAGTGCGGCCCGGATTATATCGATCCCATGTTCCACCGGAGGGTGGCCGGCGTGCCCTCCTATAACCTGGACAGCTTTTTTTCCAGCCGGGAGGAGCTGATCCAGCTTCTTGGCCTCCATGGCGGGCCGGACCGCCTGGGGGTGGTCGAAGGCGTCATGGGCTATTACGACGGCCTGGGCGGCAGTACGGACCGGGCCAGCTCCTATGAGGTGGCGGAGCGTACCCATACGCCGGTGATCCTGGTGGCCGACGGCCAGGGCAGAAGCTTTTCTACCCTGGCCGCTGTCCGGGGCTTTTTAAGTTTCCGGCCGGACAGCCATATAAAGGGAGTCCTGTTCAACCGGCTGTCCCCCATGCTGTACCCGGCCCTTAAACGGGCGGCAGAGGAAGAGCTGGGGATCCGGGCCGTGGGCTTTGTGCCGCCGTTGGGAGAGGAGTTCCGGCTGAAAAGCCGTCACCTGGGCCTTCTGCGGCCGGAGGAGATCCAAGGGTTCCGGGAGGAGATCCCCAGGCTGGCTGAAACGCTCCGGCCGGGGATCGACCTGGAAGCCATCCTGTCCATTGCAAAGGAGGCGGAACCGCTTCCGGCCCGGAGACGGAGGCTTCCCCAGATACGGAAGGAAAACGGAGAAAAGCCGGTGATCGCCGTGGCCATGGACGAGGCTTTCTGCTTCTATTACCAGGACAATCTGGAGACCCTGGAGGCCATGAACGCAGAGCTCAGGTTCTTTTCCCCCATCCATGACGAAAAGGTGCCCGGGGAGGCCGACGGCCTTTACCTGGGAGGCGGCTATCCGGAGCTTTACGGAAAGGAGCTTTCAGAAAACGCTTCCATGCGGGCCAGCGTCCGGGAGCTCCTGGCCCAGGGGATGCCCTGCATCGCCGAATGCGGCGGATACCTGTATCTGAAGCAGGAGCTTGCGGATGCGGACGGCATCTCCTGGCCCATGTGCGGTGTGCTTCCAGGGGGAAGCCGGGACAGCGGAAGGCTTTCCAGATTCGGCTACGGGATCATGACGGCCATGGGAGACAGTGTCCTGGGGCCTGTCGGGACCAGCGTTCCGGCCCACGAATTCCATCACTGGGACAGTCCGGAAAACGGAGACTGCTTTTCCTTTAAAAAGCCAGTGGGGACCCGGGAATGGTCCTGCGGCTATGGAACGGAAAGCCTTTACGCCGGATTTCCCCATCTTTATTTTTACGGCCATGAGCCGGTGCGGTTTCTGGAGCTGGCGGCCCGGCGGCGGGACGGGGAGTGCGGACGATCACATAGAACATAAGGCGGTGGCAGATATGAAAAAAATTTTTGAACTCCTTTCAGAGATCCGCCCGGCGGACCAGAAAGCCATGGAGGCGGCCAGGCTCCGGTGGAATTCAGTGGCAAAGCCCATCGGAAGCCTGGGGATCCTGGAGGAGGACATTATAAAGATCGCCGGGATCCTGGGAAATGCAGAACGGATCCCTCTGGAAAAAAGCGCCCTGGCAGTCATGTGCGCCGACCACGGAGTGGTGGAAGAGGGCGTGACCCAGACGGGCCAGGAGGTCACCCGGATCGTGGCAGAAAATTTCACAAAAGGCCAGACCTCGGTGACCTGTATGTGCCGGGTGTCGGGAACGGACGTGTTTCCGGTGGACGTGGGCATGGCAGGAGAGGGACGGCTCTGGGACGGTTTTGGCGGAGAGGCCCCGGCCCCCTTTGTGCTCTTAAACCGGAGGGCCGGAGCCGGAAGCCGGAACCTGGTGAGAGAGGCGGCCATGACCGGGGACCAGTGTGAAAGGGCGCTCCTGGCGGGGGCGTTCCTGGCCCGGGATCTGAAGCAGATGGGCTATGGGATCCTGGCCTCCGGAGAAATGGGCATCGGGAACACCACCCCGGCCAGCGCCCTGGCCTCGGTCCTTACGGGAGCCTCTCCCCGGCTGGTCACCGGACGGGGGGCCGGTCTCTCGGATCAGGGGCTTTTAAGAAAACAGAAGGCCGTGGAGGCGGCCTGCGAGCGGTTTTTCCGGCAGTATCCCAGGTATAAGGAGTTTTCCTGGGAGGCTTCCGCAGAGCCCCGGGACGCGCTCCTTCTTCTTACGGAGCTGGGAGGCTTTGATATCGCCGCCATGGCCGGACTGTTCCTGGGAGCCGCCGCGTACAGGCTTCCTGCGGTGATCGACGGCTTCATTTCATCGGCGGCGGCGCTTTTGGCGGTGCTCATGTGCCGGGACGTGAAGGACTTCCTCCTGGCCTCTCATGTGTCTTCAGAGCCTGCGGGACGTCTGGTGATGGACCAGCTGGGATTAAAGGCCCCTCTGGACTGCGGGATGCACCTGGGAGAGGGGAGCGGGGCTGTGGCCCTTCTGCCTCTTTTAAAAATGGGCGCCATGGTCTATGAAAACATGAGCACGTTTTCGGAGATCCATGTGGAATCCTATGTGGACTATGGGGCCAAAAAGGGAGGCTGGTCATGAAGGCCCTTCTGATGGCCTTTTCCATGTACTCCAGGCTCCCGGTGCCGGATTTTGTCTGGGAGGAGGAGGACCGGAAAAAGGCCATGTGCTTCTTTCCCCTGGTTGGGGTCCTGGCAGGGGCTGTATTTTTCCTGGTATATCTTTTTATGGAACGGTCAGGGGCAGGGCCTGTTTTTAAAGGGGCGCTTCTGACTGCCGTGCCGCTCCTGGCAACGGGAGGCATCCATATGGACGGCTTTTTAGATACCTGTGACGCTAGGGCCTCCTGGGGAGACCGGGAGAAAAAGCTTCAGATCTTAAAGGATACCCATGCGGGGGCCTTTGCAGTCACCGGAGGAGGGCTGTACCTGCTTTTATACTGCGGCGGCTGTTCGGAGCTTCCGGTCCGGGGGGCGGCAGCCGTGTCTGCCGGATTCGTCCTGTCCCGGGCTTTAAGCGGGCTGGCGGCAGCGGTATTTCCCGGAGCCAGGGAGCACGGGATGCTGGCGGATTTCATGAAGGATTCCAGAAGACGGCTGGTGGCGGCCTCCATGGTATTTTATATGGCGGTTTCCGCCGGGGCCATGATCCTTCTGGGCGGCCTTTGCGGGGCGGCGGCGGCCCTTGGGGCCATCCTGGCATTTTTATATTACAGGCGGATGGTGTTCCGGGAGTTCGGCGGCGTCACCGGGGACCTGGCCGGGTATTTTTTACAGCTTTGTGAGCTTTTTATGGTACTGGCGGCGGCGGTCTGCCATCTGGCGATCTCATAGACAGGAGGCGTTTTATGAGGATCCTTCTTCTCCGCCACGGGGAGACGGCGGGCAATCTGGAAAAGCGGTATGTGGGAAGGACCAACGAGGGGCTTACGGAGGCGGCCATACAGGCGCTCCGGCAGACCTCGGAGAAGCGGAAGCAGCTTCTTTACGGGCTTCTGGGCCCGGTGGCGGCGGTGTACGCAAGCCCCATGAGGCGGTGCCTGGAGACGGCAGCCCTGGTTTTTCCGGAAAAGGACTTTTCGGGCGTTCCCGTCCGTCTGGTGCCCGGCCTTTCGGAATGTGACTTTGGCCGGTTCGAGTACAAAAATTACAGAGAGCTTTCTGGGGATGCGGATTACCAGCGGTTCATCGATTCCGGCGGAACAGACGGGTTCCCGGGAGGCGAGGCCGTGGCGCAGTTCAAACGCCGGTGTGCAGACGCCTTCCGGCAGGAGGTGCGTACCCTTACGGAGAAAACAGACGGTACGGCGGTGTTCGTGATCCACGGCGGCTCCATCATGGCCGTGCTGGAGGCCTTTGGCCGGCCGGAGCGGGAGTATTATTCCTGGCAGACCGGCTGCCTTTCTGGGTATCTCTGCCGGACCGGGGAGGAGAACGGCCATTTCTGTCTGACAGATGTTGCGGAAATTTCAATTATATAGTATACTTTAAGGATACGAAATAAGAGAAAGGCAGGTAGCAAACATGATAGCTCCATTTTTACTGATCATCAGTCTGGGTCTTCTGATCTACGGCGCTCTGGTAACAGGAGGGATCTACGTTCCCATCCGGTCCAAGATCCTTATTGAGGATGAGGGAAGGGCCGCCTGGTGCAAGGTGGAGGGCTTTACGAAGATCCTCTGGGGACTGGATCTGGCCGTGTTCACCATGTATTACGAAAAGATCTTCCTTCCCACCTTATGCCTGGTGATCTTTTTAGGGCTGACTCTGTATACCATTTATATCACATATAAAAATAACGAAAAATATCTGAAATAAAGGAAAAACGTGAATTTATGGACAGAATGATCTGGGCCTGGGCGGCAGCCCTGGGGTTTCTGCTGGACTGGGTCCTGGGAGATCCACAGTTCCTTTACCATCCGGTGCGTCTCATCGGCTGGCTCATTGGACGGCTGGAAGCGGTTTTAAGGAAAATATGTAAAAAAACGGAAAAAGGGCTTCTTCTGGGAGGCCTTTTTCTGGTTGCGGCGGTATGCGGGATCACCGGAGGAGCCGTGTGGGCTCTCCTGGCCCTGTGCCGGGAGGTTTCGGCCTGGCTGTACCTGGCTGTATCAGCGGTCCTCTGCTACCAGCTCCTGGCAGCCAGATCCCTTCAGACAGAAAGCATGAAGGTCTATCAGGAGCTGAAGAAAGGGGATCTTCCCGGAGCCAGAAGGGCAGTGTCCATGATCGTGGGCCGGGATACGGAGCGTCTTTCAGAGGCAGGCGTCACAAAGGCTGCGGTGGAGACCGTGGCGGAAAATACCTCGGACGGGGTCATCGCCCCGCTTTTTTATCTGGCCCTGGGCGGCCCCGTCCTTGGGTGGGTCTACAAGGCTGTGAATACCATGGATTCCATGGTGGGGTACAAAAACGAAGCGTACCTGTATTTTGGCCGGGCGGCGGCAAAGCTTGACGACCTGGCCAACTTCCTTCCGGCCAGGCTTTCTGCCGGGCTGATGGTCCTGGCGGCGGCGGTCCTGGGCATGGACTGGCGGGAAGGAATGCGGATCTTTTTCCGGGACCGCTTTAACCACGCCAGCCCCAACTCCGCCCAGACAGAGGCCGTGTGCGCCGGCGTCCTCCATGTACAGCTGGCAGGAGACGCCTGGTATTTTGGGACCCTTTATAAGAAAAAGACCATCGGGGATGATAAAAGGCCGGTGGAGGCGGAGGATATCCCCAGGGCCTGCCGTCTCATGTACGGAGCTGCCTGGGCGGCAGCCCTGGCGGCGGTCCTGGTCCTGGCGGGGATCCGATCATAAAAACAGACGAGGAGGAACGTATGAGCCGGGTGATCATGATACAGGGAACCATGTCCAGCGCGGGAAAAAGCTTCCTGGCGGCGGGACTTTGCAGGATATTTAAGGAGGACGGCTTATCGGTGGCCCCCTTTAAGTCCCAGAACATGGCCCTCAATTCCTATATTACAGAAGAAGGCCTGGAAATGGGGAGGGCTCAGGTGATGCAGGCAGAGGCGGCCGGGATCCGTCCCGAGTCGGCCATGAACCCGGTGCTTTTAAAGCCCACCTCCCATATGGGCTCCCAGGTGATCGTCAACGGGGAGGTACTGGGAAATTATTCGGCGGCAGAATATTTTAAGATGAAAAAAAGCCTGATCCCGGAGATCAAAAGGGCATACGACAGCCTGGCAGAGCGGTTTGACGTGATCGTGGTGGAGGGAGCCGGAAGCCCGGCGGAGATCAACCTCCGGGAAAACGACATTGTCAACATGGGCCTGGCGGAGCTCATCGACGCGCCGGTGCTGCTGGCGGGAGACATTGACCGGGGCGGCGTATTCGCCCAGCTTTACGGGACGGCGGCCCTGCTGTCCGACCGGGAGCGGGCCAGGATCCGTGCCTTTATCATCAATAAATTCCGGGGAGATAAGGAGATCTTAAAGCCCGGCCTTTCCATGCTGTATGAGCGGTGTCCCATTCCGGTGGCGGGCGTGGTCCCCTATATGGACGTGGATCTGGATGACGAGGACAGCCTGGCAGACCGGCTCTGGGCAAAGGATACGGCCATGGACCGGAATGGAAGAAAGGCCTTTGCCAGGATCGCCGTGGTGCGGCTTCCCAGGATCTCCAATTTTACGGACTTCAATGCCCTGGAGCATCTTCCCGGCGTGGCCCTTTATTATGCAGACCGGCCGGAGGAGCTTTCAGCCGCAGACCTGGTGATCCTTCCAGGCACGAAAAATACCATGGGCGATCTGAAGTGGCTCAGGGAAACGGGGATGGAGGCGGCCATTTTAAGAAAATACGGAGAAGGCTGCTTCGTGTTCGGCGTCTGCGGGGGCTTCCAGATGCTGGGGATGCGGCTTTCGGATCCCTTCGGCATCGAGGAGGGCGGAACGCTCCGGGGGCTCGGGCTCCTTCCAGTGGAAACGGTGTTTTCCAGGGAGAAGACCAGGACCCGGGTGACGGGGAACGCCTGGGTGTTTGAGGAGTGGGGAGGAGCCAAAGCCTCTGGCTTCACGGGATATGAGATCCATATGGGAGAGACAAAAAGGGCCGGAGGAAGGCCGTGTACCGGCATCCGGAAAGAAACAGATCCGGCCGGAGCTGCCATAAAGGAGGACGGCTGCATCCAGGGCCGTGCGGCCGGAACCTACGTCCATGGCTTTTTTGATTCCCAGGAGATCCAGAGGGCCGTGTGGGAGCTGCTGGCTGGAAAATACGGCATTTCTATGGACAAGCTTCCGGAAGCCGGAGAGTTTTCCATGGCTGCCCATAAGGAAGAGCAGTATAAAAAGCTGGCGGGGATCCTGAGGGAAAATCTGGATATGGACCGGATCTACGGGATCCTGGACCGCAGGCTGTAAGTGAGAAAAAAGGAGAAAGCTTATGGAATGGACAGAAACGCTCTGCAGGGAGACCGGGATCCGGTTCCTTACGACCCGGCCGTCGGAGATCGAGGCGGCCAGCTTTGCCATCATAAAAGAAGAGCTGGGGGAGGAGTTTTTAAAAACCTGCCCCAAAGACCAGCTTCCGGTGCTCTGCCGGGTGATCCACACCACGGCGGATTTTTCCTATAAGGAAAGCCTGTATTTTTCAGAGGACGCCGTATCAAAGGGCCGGGAGGCTCTGGCCTCCGGCATCCCCATCATCACCGACACCACCATGGCCGCCTCCGGGATCAATAAAACGGCGGCCGCTGCCCACGGCGTCCAGGTCCGCTGTTTCATCGGGGACGAGGACGTGAAGGAGGCCGCCAGGGAGTCCGGGATCACCCGGTCGGCGGTCAGTGTGGACAAGGCCGCCAGGCTGTATCCGGACTGCATCTACGCCGTAGGCAACGCCCCCACGGCCCTGATGCGGCTGTATGAAAAGATCCGCACCGGAGAGATCCGTCCTCGTCTGGTGGTGGGGGTGCCGGTGGGCTTTGTAAACGTGGTGGAGGCCAAGGAGCTGATCCTTTCCGCAGGAGTGCCCTGTATCGTGGCAAGAGGAAGAAAGGGCGGCAGCAACGTGGCCGCCGCCATCTGCAACGCCCTTCTATACGACCGGAAGGTCTGAGACAAAAGAGCCGGGACAGAAATAGTTTATAAAGTTTTCACAAAATTATTAGCACTCAATATTGACGAGTGCTAATAAAAGTGGTATAACAGAACCAGTTCCAAAGGGAACCAGGGATCCAGATATAAATACCATTTAAGATAAGGAGCGATGATCTATGTTAATGCCCAGCATTTTTGGAGAAAACTTATTTGATGACTTTTTCACCCTTGAACGGCCCCAGAAGCAGTACGAAAAGGAAGTGTCCTGCGATCTGATGAAAACGGATATCCGGGAGTACGAGGGCGGCTTTGAGCTGGATATCAACCTGCCGGGCTGCAAAAAGGAGGATATCCAGGCAGAATTAAAGGACGGCACCCTGACCATCACCGCCGTATCCAATAAAAATACGGAAGAGGCGGCAGGCAGATATATCCGCAGAGAACGGTTTACCGGCTCCTGCAGCAGAAAGTTTTATGTGGGCGAGGAGATCACAAGAGAGGATATCCGGGCCAGGTTTGAGAACGGCGTCTTAAAGCTTCTGGTTCCCAAAAAGGAAGCAAAGAAGCCGGAGGAAGAGGAACGGAAATTCATCAGCATCGAGGGCTGATGAAAACAAACGGGAAAGAGGCAAAGAAGCCGTTAAGACTGGCGGCGTTCCATTGACTTCTTTCCCGGGTTATGATATTTTTGAAAGAGATCTGCGTCTTTTTTACACAGATTTTACAGACATTTTAGATTTTATAAAAAAGGAGTGATCGGCTGCATGGACGGCGGTTCAAACGGAGACGGACACAGGAAAAACAGAATAGGCTCCATGCGTTTTATGGAATAAAGAGGTATAGTCTGGGAGATGAACATGCTTGCAGGCTGTACCTTTTTGCGTTTAAGCAGGCCATGTTCCCATTCCGCGGCGGCGGATGTGACAGCGGGAAAAATTTACGTCCCCATGAAAGGAGAAAAATTACATAAAACCATGATCGGAGCAATCCTATTACAGATTCTTTTAATTTTTGGAAACGCAGTGTTTGCCAGTGCGGAGATCGCTGTGATCTCCATGAACGACGCGAAATTAAAGCGCATGACCCACGACGGAGATAAGCGGGCAAAGAAGCTCACGGCCTTGACGGAGCAGCCGGCCCGGTTCCTGGCCACGATCCAGGTGGCCATCACCCTGGCGGGACTCATGGGCGGCGCCTTTGCGGCAGAAAACTTTGCCGGGCCCCTGGTGGGCCTTCTCATGAGCCTTGGCATTCCGGTGCCGGAAAACGTCCTTCATTCGGTATCCGTGGTACTCATCACCCTGGCGCTGACCTATTTCAGCCTTGTGTTCGGTGAACTGGTGCCCAAGCGGATCGCCATGAAAAAGCCGGATTCCATGGCCCTGGGCATGTCCGGCATGCTGTTCGGCGTCTGGAAACTCTGCAAGCCGGTGGTGTGGCTCTTAACCTTTTCCACCAACCAGATCTTAAGGCTCCTGGGCGTCGATCCGGAGGAAGAGGACGAGGTGGTGACCGAGGAGGAGATCCGCATGATGTTGGCCGAGGGCCGGGAGCAGGGGACCATCCGCCCGGAGGAAAGCCAGATGATCCAGAACGTGTTCGAGTTTGACGATACGCCGGCCGAACAGGCCGGGACCCACAGAAAGGACGTGGTGTTCCTCCATATGGAGGACGAGGATGCGGTCTGGGACCAGACCATCCTGGAATCCCGGTTTACATACTTCCCTGTATGCCGGGAGAACCGGGACAATGTCATCGGGATCCTGGACACCAGGGATTATTTCCGTCTGAAGGACCGCTCCAGAGAGTCCTTAATGGAGCACGCCGTGGACCGGCCGTTTCTGGTGCCGGAGACCATGCGGGCCCATTCCCTGCTCTCTGCCATGAAAAAGGAGCGGAAGTATTTCGCCGTGCTTCTGGACGAATACGGCAGCGTCACCGGCATCGTGACCCTTCACGACCTGGTGGAGGAGCTGGTGGGCGACCTGGAAACAGAGGACGAAGAGGAACGGCCTGAGGAGATCCGGCAGATCTCAGAAAACTGCTGGCGGATCCAGGGCTCGGCTCCCCTGGACGAGGTGGAGGACGCCCTTAAGATCGTCCTTCCCCGGGAGGATTACGATACCTTCAATGGGTATGTCTGGGGACTGATCGATCGGATCCCAGCCGATGGTGAGCATTTTGAGGTCCAGGTCCCCGGATTGAAAATACAGATAAAAAATGTAAAAAACCATATGGTGGACTGGGCCGTGGCGGAAAAACTCCCTGCGGATCCCGGGACGCCGGGGGACGGCCCTGCCGTTTCCCAGGATAAAACAGGAAAGGAATAAACGGTATGGATCTGTCATTTACTGGTTTTCTGGGAGAACTTCTGGAAAACCCGGCGCTTCTTGTAACGACCCTGTTCACCCTGGGGGTGATCTTCGTAAACGGGTGGACCGATGCGCCCAACGCCATCGCCACCTGCGTGACCACCCGGTGCCTAAGCGCCAGAAACGCCATCATCATGAGCGCCTTCTTTAATTTCCTGGGCGTGTTCATCATGACCCAGATCAACAGCTCCGTGGCCTCCACCATCAGCAATATGGTGGACTTCGGAGACAGCACCCAGAACGCGCTGGTCGCCCTCTGCGCGGCCCTGCTCTCCATTGTCGTATACAGCGTGGGGGCGTCCATTTTCGGGATCCCCACCAGCGAGAGCCACAGCCTCATCGCCGGTCTTTCGGGAGCGGCCATCGCCATCCAGCACGGCACCGGCGGCATCAACGGGGCCGAGTGGGTCAAGGTCCTTTACGGCCTTGTGCTGAGCCTGGTGCTGGGCTTCGGCACCGGCTGGGTGGTATGTAAGATCATCTCCTTCATCTGCCGGGACATGGACCGGCGCAGGACCAACCGGTTCTTCGGCTTTGCCCAGATCGCCGGAGCCGCGGCCATGAGCTTCATGCACGGGGCCCAGGACGGCCAGAAATTCATCGGCGTCCTGTTTTTAGGGGCCGCCTTTGCCCATGGCCAGAATTCCGTAAGCGGCATGGAGATCCCGGTGTGGCTCATGCTCTTATGCAGCGTGGTCATGGCCCTGGGAACCAGCGTGGGCGGAGAAAAGATCATTAAATCCGTGGGCATGGACATGGTAAAGCTGGAGCGGTACCAGGGCTTTGCCGCCGACGTATCCGGCGCCCTCTGCCTTCTTTATTCCAGCCTGTTCGGGATCCCGGTGTCCACCACCCACACAAAGACCAGTGCCATCATGGGCGTGGGAGCGGTGAAGCGGATCTCGGCCATCAACTTTGGCGTCGTAAAGGATATGGTGCTCACCTGGATCTTCACCTTCCCTGGCTGCGGCCTCATCAGCTTTATTATGGCAAAAATATTCATGTACATCTTTTAAAGGAGAAAGCATATGTCGAAAAAACAGGACGATTTTTATTTTCAGAATTTTATTGAATGCGCCGGATATTCCTGTCAGGCCGCCCATCTTTTAAAGGAGATCCTGTCCGATTTTAAGCCGGAGGACACCAGGATGCGGCTGGACGAGCTTCATAAGATCGAGCATGAGGCCGACATGAAAAAGCATGAGCTCAGCGACCGGCTCACCAAAGCCTTTATCACTCCCATCGAGCGGGAGGACATCGCGGCCTTAAGCGAGCAGATCGACGATCTCACCGATAAGATCGAGGAGGTGTTCATCCGCATTTATATCAACAATGTAAAGGCCATCCGGCCGGAAGCCTTAAAGATGCTGGAGCTGGTGATCCAGTGCTGCGAGGAGGTCTGCGGCCTCATGCGGGAGTTCGCCAACTTCCGCCGTTCTAAAGAGTTAAAGGACCGGATCATCCAGATCAATTCCCTGGAGGAGGAGGCAGACCGGCTGTATATTGCCAGCATGCACAGCCTTCATTCAGAGGAAAAGGACGTGCTGGCCGTCATCGCATGGAGGGAGATCTACAGCTATCTGGAAAAATGCGCCGATGCCTGCGAGCATGCCGCCGACGTGGTGGAGAGCGTGGTCATGAAAAATTCATAAAGGTTCCAGAAAGAACAGACAGGATCCTGTATCCGGGAGGAATGAAAAAACCTCTTGACATGCAGGATCTTTTCTTGTATAACTGTATTAAGTAAATAATACAACAATACAATAATACAAAAAGACAGCAGCCAGAAAAGAAGATAAGGAGTGAGGAAATGGAATGGAAGCTGACAGACGACAGGCCCATATGGTCCCAGCTGTCGGACCTGGTGGCGTCGCAGATCGCTGCCGGGGTGTACGGGCCGGGAGAGCGGCTCCCCTCAGTGCGGGAGCTGGCGGCAGAGGCGGGGGTGAACCCCAATACTATGCAGAGGGCCATGGCAGACCTGGAGAGCCGGGGGCTGGCTGTGGCCAACAGAACAGCGGGAAGGTGTGTGACAAACGATATGGAGACGATCAAAGCCCTGCGGACAGGACTTGTAAAGGAGCAGGTGGCATGGTTCCTGGAAAAAATGCGGGATCTGGGATACACCGGAGATGAGATCCGGGCCATGCTGGAGGATGCGTTAAAGGAGGGAGAGGCGTAATGGGCGTTTTGCTGGAATGCAGCGGCCTCACAAAGCGTTTTGGAAAACGCGAGGCCTTAAAACAGGTGGATCTTTCGGTGGAAAGCGGGAAGATCGTCGGTCTTCTGGGCCCCAACGGCTCCGGAAAGACCACTCTTATTAAGCTGGCCAACGGGCTTTTGAGGCCCGACGGAGGCTCTATACGGATCGACGGGCAGGAGCCGGGAGTGTATACAAAATCCATCGTATCTTATCTGCCGGACCGGATGTACTTTGCTGACTGGATGCGGGTCTCCGATATGGTCCGTATGTTTCGGGATTTTTACACGGATTTCCGCCTGGAGACGGCGGAGGATATGCTGGAGCGCCTGGAGATCTCCGGCTCAGAGCGGATGAAGAGCCTGTCCAAGGGAACAAAGGAAAAGGTCCAGCTGGCCCTGGTCATGAGCCGGAAGGCGAAGCTGTATCTTTTAGACGAGCCCATCGGCGGCGTGGATCCGGCGGCCAGGGATTTTATCCTGAGGACCATTCTTACCAATTATTCTGAGGATGCGTCGGTGATCCTGTCCACCCATCTGATCGCCGATATCGAGAAGGTCCTGGACGAGGTGATCTTTTTAAAGGAAGGGCAGGTGGTGCGCCAGGATCCGGTGGACCGTATCCGGGAGCAGGAGAAAAAATCCGTGGACGCCCTGTTCAGAGAGATCTTTGCAGTGCCCATGGGAGCAATGGACTGGGATACCCATGGAAGGGAAGGAGAGAGATAAGATGTTCCGGAAGCTTTTTAAATATGAATGGACGGCCATGATGCGCAGCCTGTTCCCTGTGTACGGGGCGGTGCTGGCGGTCACGGTCCTCAATGCGCTGATGTTTCATGTGATCATGCCAGAGGCCCGGCAGACAGATTTTTCCTCATGGCCGCTTCTGGGGATGATCCCCTGGTTTACCGGCGCTTTGTACGCCGCTGTGCTGGCGGCTCTGGGAGTGATGACGGTGCTCCCGGTGATCCAGCGGTTTTACAAGGGGCTTTTAAGGGAGGAAGGATATCTGATGTTCACCCTGCCGGTGGAGTCCTGGAAGATCGTCCTGGCCAAGGCCCTGGCTGCGGTGCTGATGATCCATATCTCCCTGATAGTAGGGATTTTTTCCATCGGGATCCTGGCAGGTGAACTGACCTTCCTGAAAGCAGTACCCAAATTCCTGGCGGAATGCTTTAACCTCATTATAGCCGGCTTTAAGGAGGATGCCGGGATGACGGTCCATGTGATCCTGTTCTTTCTGGAGGGTCTCCTGGCCATGATCGCAGCCTGGTTTGCCACGGTGTACCATTTTTACCTGGCCATGGCCCTGGGCCAGCTGGCGGGAAACCACAGAGTGGCCTTCTCTGTGCTGGCCTATGTGGGCATCAGCTCTGTCTTTTCTATTATAATGACGGCGCTGCTCCAGACGTATCCGCTGTGGGAGCCGGTGCTGGAGAGGATGGATATGATGGCGGCGATCCATGCAACGGGAATTTCCTTTCTGCTTTGGCAGGTGATACAGATACTGACAGGCACCCTGGGAACCGAGTTTATTCTGAAGCATCATCTGAACCTGGAGTAGGCGGACGGGTCCCGGCTTAAGCCGGGGCTGCCGTGAATACCAGAACGGACCGGGAATCCAGGGTGATCTGTGGAGAAGAGATGAGACAGGGCGGCTCATGGGAGGACGGCATATGGTCTTTGAGATATGTTCCTGCTGTATCGGCCTCCACCTTCCATTTCAGAGATTTAGATACCATGGGAAGGAGAAAAGCCTGGGGCTCCCAGTATATGTTCACTGCCAGACAGACCAGATCGTCTGCCGTATCCGTCCGGTTCCTGCCGGAATACAGCACCGCCAGCACATGGGTGGAGCCGTCGGGAGGGATCACCTTTATATTCGGAAGGCCCAGGGAGCAGACGCCGGAGGGTTTCCGGATCACGTCGTGGGCCTTTCGGAACGCGATATATGCTTTGTATAGGAAAAGTGGTCCCGGTTCTTTTCCAGAAAGCTCCAGTCCAGCCAGGAGATCTCGTCCATGGGCTTCATATGGATCTGGCCGGAGGGACTGTTTAAAAAGATTGGATTCATAACAACCTCACTTTTCCGATGGGAATGTTGACATGTTTCTATGGAGCAGGAATCTTGTGATCATTATACATGGAAGGAGAAAGGGGCGCAAGGAGCAGAAAACGGCCCTGGCGTCGGATAGCCGTCAGAAACGGGAGGAATGAAAAGAGTTCATGAAAGTTTTATAAATAGGAAAGGAAAAATCTGGTACAATCTCTGTCAGGGAGGTGTGCGTATGACGTATACATTTTATGAGCTGCTGTGGCTGTTCTTCGCGTATTCCTTCGCAGGATGGATCCTGGAAACTGTGGCAGCGGCAGTGAAAAAAAGAACCTTTGTGAACCGGGGACTGGTAAACGGCCCCTTATGCGTGACCTATGGCGCGGCGGCAGCGGCCATGACCCTTTCCTGCCATGAGCTTTCTGGCTTCTGGCTTTTTGCGGGGATCGTGATCCTGGCGACCCTGACCCAGTGGATCGCCGGTCATGTGCTGGAGTGGCTGTACCATGAAAAATGGTGGGACTATTCCGGGCTGCCATGGAACCTGGACGGCTATATCTGTGTGCCTGCCTCCGCAGTCTGGGGCGTTCTGGGCGTTCTGGCGTTCAGATGGGGGAATCCCCTGCTGACGCGGCTGTTTGCCCTGCTGCCCGGAAGTCTTGGAAAGATCCTTCTGTGGATCCTTTTACTGGCCCTGGCGGCGGATATGCTGGCTACGGTGCTGATCCTTACGGGAAAGACTAGAAGGATCGAACAGTGGCAGTCGGTGGATTCTCTGTTTGCGTCCTTAAGCGTAAGGCTGGAGCTTCGGCTGTCCTCTCTGGTGAACCGGCGTCTGGAGCGGGCGTATCCCAGGGAGCGGACAGCTGGCGAGGAGAAGGAGCTTAAAACAGCCAGTGCAGAAGGCTTTGCCGCCGGGTGCAGCTTTTATAAGATCTTTCTTCTGTTCGTCATCGGCTGTGTCCTGGGAGATCTGACGGAGACCGTATTCTGCCGGATCACGGCCGGTGTCTGGATGAGCCGCAGCAGTCTGGTCTGGGGACCCTTCAGCATCGTCTGGGGCCTGGCCATCGCCCTGGTGACGGTGCTCCTTTACCGGTACAAGGACTGCTCCGACCGGTTCCTGTTCCTCATGGGTACGGTCCTGGGAGGCGCTTACGAGTATCTGTGCAGTGTATTTACGGAAATGATGTTCGGTACGGTGTTCTGGGATTACAGTAAGATCCCCTTTAACCTGGGGGGCCGGATCAACCTTCTGTACTGCTTTTTCTGGGGCATTGCGGCCGTGGTGTGGTTTAAGGGACTGTATCCCGTATTTTCCAGATGGATCGAGAGGATCCCGGCAAAGGCCGGGAAGCCTCTGGTCTGGCTCCTGATCGTTTTTATGACCATCAACATGGCCGTTTCCTTTATGGCCCTGTGGAGAAGCGATGAGAGGAGCCGGGGCGTGGCGGCAGAGGCCTCCTGGCAGCAGGTGATGGACGAGCGCTTCGGCGATGAGCGTCTGGCCCGGATCTATCCCAACGCCATCAAAGTAGAATAGAGGAGACGGTTTATTTCACCTCGCTCACCGGGATCCCCGGCGTGGCCAGAAGGGAGTAGTTGGTATGGTATACCACGAAGCCCGGAGCCGCGCCGGGGACTTTTTTCAGATTTTTTCTCTGGATGTAGTCGATCTCCACCTTATCGTTTTCCCGGCCTCTGGAATAGTAGGCCGCCAGGGCTCCGGCCTCCTCGAACACCCGGTCCGGCAGCTCCTTTCCCTCTGTTTTTACGATCACATGGGAGCCTGGCATTCCCTTGGCGTGGAACCACCAGTCGCCGCCGTTTGCCGTCTTAAAGGTCAGCTCCTCGTTCTGGTAGTTGTTCTTTCCCACATAGATGTGGAAGCCGTCTGAGGACAGGTAGTGGTAGGGGCGGCTGGTGATCTTCACCTTTTTGCCGCCGGAATAGTGCCGCCGGATGTAGCCGTATTCCGTCAGCTCCTCCTTGATCTGCACCAGGTCCTCCTCCAGCCGGGCAATGTCCATGGAGGTGCTGATGGACTCCAGGTGGTCGATCTCCGCCCGGGTCTGGGAAAGCTGCTCCGTTACGGCCTCGAAGGTCCGTTTCTGCTTGTTGTACTTATCAAAAAATTTCTGGGCGTTTTCCCGGGCTGTCAGGGTGGGATCCAGGGGAATGGTGATCTCTGTATTATCGTAATAATTTAAACATTTGAAGCTTTTTTCGCCTCCAGCCAGGCCGTAGCCGTAGGTATTCAAAAGCTCGCCGTAGATCCGGAATTTTTCCCGCTTTTCCGTATCCTTTAACTGCTTCGTCTGAAGGTCCAGCTTCCGGTAGCTGCGCTCTAAGGCGTTGGAGATGATCTTTCTCAGATCTGTGGACTTCTGATGGATCCTGGATACGGCGTTTTTCTCGGCGTAATACCGTTCCAGTACCTGGCTTACGGAATCAAAGGCCGTTTTCTGGTATTCGCCGCCGTCCATCATAGTCAGAGGGATGGAAGAAAATTCCACGGGCTTTTCGCCCTTATAAATGATGCTGGGCGAAAAATTCCCGTTCCTCACATCGTCCATGATCCAGTTAAGGGCATGGTACAGGTGGGTCAGCTCACCCTCGGAAAATTCCTTGGCGGAAACGTCCCCGTCCAGGGAGGCCAGATGGCAGATCTCTGACGCCGCCACGGGGCTTAAGCCGGTAAGATCCATATAGAGGGCCTTGGACAGGGGCTGGGGCGTTCCCTGGATCAGAGGGATAAATTCCTCCTCTGTGATCTCCAGGGGATTTTTCTTTTCCCCGGAGTGGGGGATGAAATAGGTGCGTCCCGGCAGCACCTCCCGGACCGAGCTTACCTGGGCGGAGATATGCTTGATGCTGTCCAGGATCATGTCGTTTTCATCACAGAAGATGATATTGCTGTGCTTTCCCATGAGCTCCACGATCAGATACTTCCGCCGCAGATCCCCCATTTCATCCAGATGCTCGATCTCAAAGCGGACGATGCGCTCAAAGCCTGGCTGGGTCACGGAAAGGATCCGCCCATTGGCGATGTGCTTGCGTAAGAGCATACAGAAATTGGGGGCCGTCATGGGGCTGGGCTTATTGGTTTCAGTGAAGTAGAGGAGAGGGAGGCTGGCGTTGGCTGAGATGAGCAGCCGGAAATTCTCCCGGTTCCCCTTTATGGTCAGCAGAAGCTCGTCCTTTTCCGGCTGGGCGATCTTTGCGATCCGGCCGGAGACGATCTTCTGGTTTAGATCATATACCAGATTTGCAATGGTGATTCCGTCAAATGCCATGGTGTGAAAATTCCTTTCTTAATATAGATTCGATCTGTTCCGTCAGTTCCATGACCGTATGGGTACGGCTCCTGGCACAGGCGTGGGCCGGCTGTTCACAGAGGAGGCATTTCCTTGGAGGCAGTCCCAGATCCTCCCGGGACAGCTTTTTTCCTCCGGCGTCCAGAACGTCGATGTCAAACAGCCGTCCCAGGCCGCCGCCGTCCTCAATGGCCGCCATGAGCGTTTTCAGCCGTACCGCACCGGCCGTCTCCACGGCCCACATGGCCTCCAGTCCCGTGGCCTGGATCACCTGCTCCCTGCGGACCACAGGAAGTCCCTGATCCGCCAGGGCATCTTCGATCTTGGAGGTCCCGGCGTCAAAGGCCTCGGGGACCAGGGGCAGGACCTTCACAGGTCCGGGGATATTTAAGGTAAAGGAGACCAGGGGACAGCGGCAGGAGACAAGGAGACTGTTCTGGAGGGCCGCCCGCTGCTCCCTGGCGTTTAGCATCTGGGGCAGCTCTGTGGGGATCCCTATGAGGGACTGGGCCTCTGCTCCCGGCGTCTGGCCGTGACGGCCGGCGGGGAGGTTCCGGACCTCGTGGAGCAGCTCCAGAAGATACCGCATATATTTTGTGAGATACAGGTCCTTCCGGTAGCAGGCAAAAAAATGCCGGGGATTTTCCACTCCCAGGATGGGGTAGGTATAATAGGGGGACTGGAGGGAATTTTCCGTATCCGCGTAGGCGTCGGGACAGGCCATGACCACGGGACTGGTGGCAACCACGTACTTTCCCACCTCAATGCTGATGGTCTCCAGGCCGATCTCCGGCTTCATATTCCTGGCGGCACAGAGGGCATCCAGAATGGTCCGGGCCGAATGGCCCTGACGGCTGCATATGAATACCTCATCCGCCGCCTCCCGGATGTCGATGGGAGTTCCCGGCCGGATCCGTTCCGCCAGGGCACAGGCTTTATTGACCAGCAGCACCATATTTTCCTTCTGGATCAGATCGTAGACCAATTCGTCGTACTTTGGAAAGGTGGTCAGAAGAGCGATGCCCACAGAGCCCTCCAGGACGCTTTCCTCCATGGTGGCCGAGCCCTGTTCGTGAAGCTCCAGCTCCACATGGGGGAAGCGGCTCTTGAACCGGGGATAGAGGTAGGGGAGCAGCTCCATGCCCCTCTGGACCGAGATCCCCAGGCGGATCTTTCCAAACTCCTCATTGCTCAGTTCCTCAACCTGCTTGGCCAGGTTGGTGGAGATGGTGCTGATCTGCTTGGCCGCCTTCACGTAAAGGGCTCCGGCAGGGGTCAGGGTGATGGGGTCCGTGTTCCGATTGAAGATCGGCGCTCCCAGGTTGGCCTCGGCGGCCTTTATGATCTGGCTTAAGGAGGGCTGGGACACATACAGCTTTTTCGCCGCTCCCGTAAAGCTCCCTTCCTTCAGAACTGTCAATACGTACTGCATATGTTTCTCATTCATGGCGGACCTCCATCCTTTTATGATTCCCTTTATCATACCATAACAAAAGGAGAAATTCCACTGTGGATTCCTTTCTCAGTCTGCGGAAGGCCTGAATAGCCAGTCCTGGCCGTATACTGTCTTTTGTATACACAAAACTTAGCAGAAATTAAACACACTGGCCGGAGTACCGCTAAGAACTTAGCATAATGCACAAATTATCCCATAGGATAAACCTTATAATTGGTATAATTGTATATATATTAGACGGAATGGCCAGGGGATGATATGATGTTTTCATAAAAATACAAAGAAGCTAAAGGGGGAAATCCTATGAATCTCGCATTTTTAGGTTTTGCAATGATCATTGTGTTCATGGCGCTGATCATGGCAAAGAAACTGAGTCCGTTCACATCCCTGATCCTGGTGCCGGTGGCCTTCGGACTGCTGGCCGGATACGGCTGGGATACCCTGGGCTACGCCATGGACGGCATCAAGAGCGTGGCCTCTACCTTCGCGATGATGACCTTCGCGATCCTATACTTCGGCGTCATGCTGACAGCTGGCATGTTCGATCCCATGGTGGACCATGTGGTCGCATGGTGTAAGGGGGATCCCTTAAAGGTACTGGTGGGAACGGCCATCCTGGCGGCCTTCGTTTCCTTAGACGGCGACGGCACCACCACGGTCATGATCTGCTGTACGGCCATGATCCCCATTTATAACCGGTTAAAGATCAAAAAGATCTACCTGGCTACCCTCATCATCTTACAGAACTGTATCATGAACCTGATTCCCTGGGGCGGTCCCACAGCCCGGGTCATGTCGGTCATGAAGCTGGATGCGGGAGAGATCCTGGCTCCGCTGGTGCCGGGAATGGTGCTTTCGGCCATTTATGTGGTGGGCGTATCCTATTACCTGGGCCTTAAGGAGAGAAAGCGGCTGGGCGTTGCAAAGGCCGCGGCCTCGGAGGCACATAAGGTGGAGGTGTCCCCGGAGGAGCAGGAGTGGAAGCGGCCAAAGCTGATCTTCTTTAACCTGGCCCTGACCGCCGCTGTCATCGTATCCCTGATCATGGGCCTGGCTTCCTCTGCCATCCTCTTCGGCGTGGGAACGGCCATCGCCCTGGTGGTGAACTATCCCGACCAGAAGATCCAGAGAAAGGTCATCAGCTCCCTGGCTCCTGATATGATCAACGTGGTCATGATGGTCCTGGGCGCAGGCGTGCTCATGGGCATCTTAAACGGTCCCGAGGACGCGGGCATGTCAAACGCCATCGCCCAGTTCTTAGTGTCCGTGATCCCCGAATCCCTGGGACGGTACTTCGCGGTGATCATCGCCGTCATCAGCGCGCCGGGTACCTACCTTTTAAACAACGACGCCTTTTACTACGGTGTTCTCCCGCCCCTGGCGGCAACGGCAGAGGCCTACGGGTTCACCAGCCTCCAGATCGGCTTCGCGGCCCTCATGGGACAGGCCTTCCATTTCTTAAGCCCGCTGGTACCCTTTATCTACCTGCTCATGGACCAGACCGAGATCACCCTGGCCCAGTACCAGGGCTATATCTTCAGATGGTGCGTGGGGATCTTCGTGATCTTCATGGTCATGGGGCTGGCTCTGGGATATCTTCCGGTTTTATAGTACCTTTCCTTAACGGGACGCTGCGGTCTGCGGCGTCCTGTTCTGGCAGAAGGGCATAAGAAACGCCCTATATATCACATAAAGATATATATATTGGATAAAAAATACCGGAAATGGTATAGTGAGTATAGAAAAAATGACCGAATGAGAAGGAGGGGATCAGATGGAGATCTTAAAAACAGCCATGGCCGGGACCCTGGAGTCCAGCGATGCCCAGGTGACCGTGGAGCCGGGAGACAACGGCATCGAGCTGATGATCGAGAGCAGCGTGATCCATCAGTATGGGAGACAGATCCGCGCGGTGGCCCTGGAGACCTTAGAACGGCTGGATGTGAAAAACGCCAGGGTGACGATCTTTGACAAGGGCGCCCTGGACTGTACCTTAAAGGCCAGAGTGGAATGCGCCGTTTACCGCAGCAACGGCGTCAGTGAAAATCTTCCGTGGGGAGGTGTGATCCGGTAATGCATCCAAATAAAAAACGATTAAGACGTTCCATGATGTTTTTGAACTGCCAGAAGCCGGGCCTTATCAAGGACCCCTATATTTATAAGCCGGATTCCATCATGCTGGATCTGGAGGACGCGGTGGCGGAGAACCAGAAGGACGCGGCCAGGTATTCCCTGTTCCACGCCTTGCAGGAGATCGACTACCATGGCGTAGAACGGGTGGTGCGGATCAACGGCCTGGACACGCCTCACTGGAAGGAGGATATCCGGGTCTGCGTGGCCGGAGGGGCTGACACCATCCGGATCGCAAAGACCGAGACGGCCCAGGATGTGAGGACTGTGGAGGAGCATGTGCTGGCGGCTGAGCGGGAGTTTGGACGGCCCGAGGGCAGCACTCTTTTAATGGCGGCCCTGGAATCCTGCAAGGGCGTTTTAAATGCCCTGGAGGTGTGCCAGTCCTCAGACCGGCTCATCGGCATCGCCCTTTCCGGCGGCGACTACACAAAGGACCTTCAGACCACCATCACCGGCACCGGCGTGGAGCTCATGGGAGCCAGACAGCATATGATCATGGCGGCCCGGGCGGCAGGCGTCCAGTGCTGGGATACGGTGTTCACCAACCTGGACGACATGGAGGGCTTTGAAAAGGAGACCCGTATGATCAAGCTCATGGGCTTCGATGGAAAATCCCTGGTGAACCCCCGTCAGATCGCCGTGGTACATAAGGTGTTCACCCCTGCTGAAAAGGAGATCGTGTTTGCCGAAAAGGTGGTGCGGGAGATCGACGACAAGAAGGCAAAGGGCATCGGTGTATTTACCGTGGATGGAAAGATGATCGACATCGCCTTCTACGACGGAGCAAAGAGAACGCTGGCCATGGCCAAGGCGGCCGGCGTGTATAAGGGGGAGCTGTAATATGATCAATGCTGTTGGAAGAGAGATCCCCGGGGAGATCTTAAAAAAGACCGGCAAGGAACCCTTTCAGGGAGCCTATGCCTATGACAATCATGAATATAAAAAAGCGGCTCCCACCGTCCGCGCGCTCTGCGACCCGGGCCGGAGCAAAATGGTGGAAAACATCCATGAGGCTCTGGTAAAATGCGGCATCCGGGACGGGATGACCCTTTCCTTCCATCACCATTTCCGTGAGGGAGATTATGTGGTCAACATGGTCATGGAAGAGATCCACAAAATGGGGATCAGGGACCTGACCATCTGCGCCAGCTCTCTGGGCAAGGCCAACGACCCCATCGTGCCCTACATCGAGGACGGCACCATCACCGGGATCCAGTCCTCCGGCGTCCGCGGAAAGATCGGAGAGGCCATCTCCACCGGGCGTTTAAGGGACCTGGCCATCATGCGCTCCCACGGCGGAAGGGTCCGCGCGGTGGAATCCGGCGAGGTCCATATCGACATCGCCTTCATCGGGGCCCCCACCTGCGATGAATACGGAAACATGCGGGCCAACGGCGGAAAGAGCGACTGCGGCGTATTATCCTACGCCATGGTGGATGCGGAATATGCCGACAAGGTGGTCGCCCTCACCGACTGCCTGGTCCCCTTCCCCAATGTTCCCGCCAGCATCTCCATGGTCCATGTGGACTATGTGTGCGTGGTGGACGAGATCGGAAATCCGGCAAAGATCGCCACTGGAGCGGCAAAGCCCACCACCGATGTGAGAAAGATCATGATGGCGGACTACTGTACCCAGTTTGTGATCCACACACCGTATTTTAAAGAGGGCTTTTCCTACCAGACCGGCGTGGGCGGAGCCTCCATCGCCTCCACCATTTCCCTGGGAAAGATCATGGAGGAGCGGGGGATCCACATGGGCCTGGGCCTGGGAGGCATCACCACCCCCATGTGTGAGCTTCTGGAAAAGGGCCTGATCAAAAAGATCGTGGATACCCAGGATTTCGATCTGGGAGCCATCGAGTCCATTAAGAGGAACCCGGACCACATTGAGATCTCCGCCTCGGAGTATGCCAACCCGTTCAATAAGGGAGCCTTCGTCAACAAGCTGGATTTCGTGATCCTGGCTTCCCTGGAGGTGGACGTGGACTTTAACTGCAACGTGGTGGTGGGCTCCGACGGCATGATCACAGGGGCCCAGGGCGGTCATCCGGATACGGCGGCCGGCGCAAAATGCACCATCGTCATCGCGCCGCTCCTGCAGGGACGGATCCCGGCCATCTGCACCCGTGTGACTACGGTGACGACTCCCGGCGAGACCGTGGACGTGGTCATCACCGATTACGGCATTGCCATCAACCCCAGACGGCAAGACCTGATCGAATGTATGAAGGACGTGGACCTTCCATTCTGCACCATTGAAGAACTGCGGGATAAGGCCTACGCCATGGTGGGAGAACCGGATCCGGTGCAGTTTGATGACCGGATCGTGGGCGTCATCGAGGCCCGGGACGGCACCATCATCGACGTGGTCCGCCAGATCAAGGAATACGAGTTCTCATAACCCCTTTTCATAAATACAGATCCCGGCCAGGCCGGGAAAGGCAGACGGTCCGGAGGCACTGTCAGTTTCCGGGCCGTTTTGCCGCCTAAAATGCTAAGAAAGTGCGAAACTTTCATGGAAATATACAAAGAAAACGTAAAATAAGTTTCAAAGGAGAGAAAAAGTATGTCGGGTACCCTTGTAGGAATCCTTGGATTCGCCTGTATCGTCGCCATCGTGGTGACACTGTTCAAAAGTAAGACCCTGCCCAGCATTGCCTTCATCGTTTTTCCGATGATCCTGGCTCTTGTGCTGGTCCTGGGAAAATATTATACCTGGGAGGACATTGCATCCCTCATTAAGAGCGGCTTTTCCAGCACCGGTCCCACAGCGGCCCTGTTCGTGTTCAGTGTCCTGTATTTCGGTATCATGACCGACGCCGGGATGTTCGACGTGATCATCGGGAAGCTGATGCTTCTGGTGAAGGACAGCGTGGTGGGCGTCTGTATCATGACTTGCATCATCGCACTCATCGGCCATCTGGACGGCGGCGGCGCTTCCACCTTCTGTATCGTGGTCCCGGCCATGCTGCCAGTCTATAAAAGGATGCATATGCGTCCCACTACCATGCTGCGGATCGCGGTGCTTTCCATGGGCGTACTGAACCTGATGCCCTGGGCTGGTCCCACCATGCGGGCGGCCACAGTCCTGGGCATCGAGGCCGGAGCCTTATGGCGCACCATCATGCCGATCCAGGCCTGCGGGATCATCCTGGCTCTGGCCGTGGCCGTTGTCAACGGCATCATTGAAAAGAAGCGGGGAGCCGGATTAAACGGGCTCCTGGCCCAGACTGAGGGCCAGGCAGCAGTGAGCCCGGCAGAAGCAGCGGCAGCGGAAGCCGCCAGCGAGCTGGCCCGTCCCAGATTGTTCTTTTTTAACGTGTTCCTTACCATTGCGGTCATTGCCCTTCTGATCCTGGACATCTTCCCCAGCTACGTTCCCTTTATGATGGGCGTGGCCCTGGCGATCCTGGTAAATTATCCGGGGGCGAAAATGCAGAAGAAGATCATCAATCTCCACGCCGGTCCGGCCCTTATGATGTGCTCCACCCTCATGGGAGCAGCCGTTCTCATGGGCGTTCTTGTAAAGAACGTGGAGGGCACAGAAAGCGTCATCACCTGTATGTCCGGCCTGATCAGCGGCTTTTTACCGGCTGTGCTGGGACGCCACCTGCCGCTGGTGATCGGTATTTTAAGCGTGCCTCTGGCCCTGGCCTTCGATACGGACAGCTATTTCTACGGAATGCTTCCGGTAATGATCGGGATCGGAGAGGGCTTCGGCATCGCCGCCACTCCCATTGCCGTTGCCATGGTGGTATGCAGAAACTGCGCCACCTTCATCAGCCCCATGGTTCCGGCCACCCTTCTGGGCGTTGGCCTGGCAGACGTGGACATCAAGGACCATATCAAGAACAGCTTTTTATGGGTATGGGGCTTCAGCTTTATCTGCATGATCGTTGCCGTCCTGTTCGGGATCATGCCCTTATAATTGAAAATCTTAGAAAGAAAAACGCCGTTTCCCTGCGGGCTGATCACAGCTCCGCGGGGGACGGCATTTTTTGTGGTGAAATTTTTGAAAAAAATGATTTTTCAAGAAAAATGTCAGATTAATTATGCGGTTCTTTCTTGAGGACAGGCCTTTTATCTGATAAAATAGGATTGACAAAGAAATTGGGATGGAAAAGGGCTGGTTTCGTGGACCGATGGAAGGAGGCAGGCATGGGAAAAGCGATCCTTACTTTTATTTGTATGTTCCTGTCATTGGCATTCGGCTTCGATTCTTATGCATCCGAGCATCTGCTTCCACTGGAGGAAAGTGAGTACCAGGAGATCGTTTCCGGACTTCCCGGGATCCGATATCCCGCAGCAGTCGTATTCAGTGCAGATGGAACCCCCGAGTTTATCATTCCAGTCCAGAAAGCCACGGCACATGCATTTACCGGAGAGTGGCTGACGGCGGCAGAAAACAGGAGTACCGTACCATCTTTGGAGGTACAGGATGGCCGCAATGACAGCGGAACCAGCTTCCCGGTTTATTATTACAGCGATGTTGCCAGAGCATCAAACTCCTGGCTTCGGTACGGGATGGGCCTTTCCTATAAAGAGAGAGATTTTGGAGCCGGGAACATATCGGCTGTTATATTGGGAGCTGCCGGAGTTTCACCATAGCAGGTGTCATAAGAAATAAAAATCGTACTTGATAGAACGGGACCATGTATTCCGAAAGCGAGGAAGCAAAAATGAAAAAAATAACCGCATGCTTATGTATTATTGCTGTTACGATGTTTTTTGGCTTTTTTCTGTTTTATCCATGGAGTGAGAAGGTTTATGAGGATGGAGGAACGACCATATATTCCAGCCTTACATATGAACTGATCATATGGAGAACCATCGGCGGGAAAGATGATATTGAGTTTTATCTATTCCCTGAAAACCTGAAAAACCATGTGGTGTAGGGACAGAAAGAAAAGAAAGTGCACCTGTAAGGGAGGGGGACATAGACTTGCGCATTTATCTTTATACATTCATTTTGACGTTTGTTTTTTCTTTTTTCCTGTTTTTTCCGTGAAATAAGAAAATTTACGAAGAGGAGAGGATGGTCACCTATTCCAGTCTTTCTTACAAGATCATGATATGGAAGGAGCGGAATTATTTGTATGTGCGAGGAGCCGATCCCGATTGATACAGATAACTGCTTTATCCCCAGCAATCTCATCTAAGGAACGGTATGAACGCAGAAATCGGTGAAAGTCGGCGATTCTGATAAATGGCTATATGAACAGTATCACATGATTTTAATCGAAAATTTATACGAAATGGATCGCACTTTTCACCATACAATGCAAAAGACTGCAAAGCACTCGGACAAACGGATGCGTTGCGGTCTTTATTTTATGATATTCTCCTGTTTAGGTCTGATGTTCTTCAGAAAATCTGAGTGTGGGACCTGCGGTCTGGCAAATCCTGCATTAATTTAAAGAAGGAAACGTTCCTCCCCAGGCGCAGATAGCGTTTTTCAGTCTTATATCTGATCGATTCATGAAATCCACGAATTTCCAAAAATGAAATAAAAAGCACAAAATACCGCAGAGATCCCCAGGAGAATGCCGTGCCACAGGCCGGACCGTTTCCATGCTTTCTCCTCCTCTGGACTTAAGCCCCCGGTTCCCCATTCGCCTTTAAATATACGCTGCCGCTTATGCTTTGAAACATACCAGCATAACCAGACCGCATACCCGGCCGCTGCCAGCAAAAGGGTGATCAGGACAGCTCGGAGAAACGCTGTTATGGGGCAGATCACAGCCAGGAGGCCGGTGAAAAGGAGAAGAAGGATCGGGATATCTGCCGCAACGTATGCAAATTTCCCAAACAGGTCGCGGTACAGGACCTTTGCCTGCTGTGCCTGTTTTATATCTTTGTCATAGGCTTCCTGGGACAATCCCGCGGCCAGACACTTGACGGACAGGTATCCAATGAACAGGATCCAGAACAGATCCGCGACCCCATCAAAGGTCACTATTTTCAGAACGACAAACGCACAGCCAAGCAGAGATACAAGCAGGTTTTTCGGACTGACTAATTTCATGGAAGCACCTCCTCATAACTTCATATTCCGGTTTTGCTTAGGCGATGGTCTTATAAAGGTGAAGCGATCATTGGGGTTTTATCTGAAGAATACCATCCGAGAGCACCAGCTCGCCGGACTCAATGAGCGCATCCTCCTGATAAGCCCTTTTTTCAGCAATAAGAGAATCCTCCTGTACAGTAAGGACATAATCAAAATTCCCCCGGTCCGAAAGATCATAACCGGTGCCTTCCGCATAGTCATAGACCAGGATCTGGTCGTTGACGATTCCTGAGCCAATACTCAGGGTGGAGCAAAGCTCTGGTTTGCCGTCTCCGGTGAGATCACAGAAATAAACGCTCCAGATGGGCATTCCATTATAGAGAGGGGTAATTTCGCTTCCCTTCACAGCTTCCAGCTGCTCTGCGCTCCAGCGAAAGGTGGTTTCTGGAAATTCCTCCAGATCATACTCTCTGACATCATCCCAGACCATTTCGTCTCCATGGAGACAGTCAAACCATTTGACTGGCTGGCCCGGATCTGGAGCTTTGCTGCTTTCAGATGCGGATATTTCTTCATGGCTTATCACCACCTCCCCGTTCTCATCCAGACGGTAGATCTGGAACACGATCCCGATTTCCGGAACTTCTCCTTTTTTAAAGGAATCCGGATTAAAGAGGACACGGATCCCATCGCCGGGAGCCAGACCTTCGGGGATGGATACGCTGTCATAGCCGGTCAGGTCAAGGATCAGGGTCTCTGCCTTCAGCACGCCCTTGGGGGCATGGGAGTCCCCGGCCTTTATGGACCGGACCGTGATGGACGTTTCATCTGCGGAAATCACCTCAGCGTTCATATAAGAGTCCCTGACCTCGCAGGCGGTGAGAAAAACAGCCAGGAAAAGCGGCAGCAGGTATATTGAGATCTTAAATCGGTCATGTCTTCCTTTCATAGAGTTCCACCTCCTGTTTATCTTAAAGGTGTCTGGCTGAAAGAAACAGTAATGCAGAAGACCCGGTCATAACCATAGCCTTCTGCCCTGGACGGGTCGTGGAAAAAGTCCAGGTCCAGGGTCTCTATGGTGCCTCCGGAATCCAGGATCTGGAGGATCACAGGAATCTCTTCTTCCGGGATAATATCCGCAGGCTGCTCCAGCTGTCTGGTAACACAGGCGGACGGGGCGGAGGACTCTTCGGCGCTTTCAAACGGCTCCCATTGGCTCACGCTGTTTTTTTCATCGATCTGTATGCCGGTCCGGATCCCATCGGGGATATTTTCAAATCCGAGAAACAAAAGCCCCTGGCTGCCGGACAGGGGAGTGCTGTTGGATGTGAACCGGTCCCATTGTCCGTTTTTCAGTTCATATGTGGTGACCGTAACCTGCCGGATGGTCTCATCCACGGTGAAGTCAAATAAACGGGACGAACCTACGGGAGCCAGCAGGTCTGCCAGCGCTTTTTCCTTGTGGGAAAGCTCGGCTTTTGTGAGTTTCATGGATCCTGCCGTCTCCTGTTTCCCGCAGGCGGAAAGAAGGATCGCCGACAGTATGAGGAGAGAAATGGTCATGATATGGAATATACGGTTTTTAAGCTTCATAGGCCCCTCCTTTTCTGTTTTCGTTTCGTGTCTGGTATCCTCTTGTTTCCAGTGAGATCAAGCGGACCTCAGAGCGGTTTTTCAAGGATTTCTTTGATTTCATTATACCAGAAGGGCAAAAGAAAAGTCTGACATTTTTCTTACACCTGTTTTAATTTTCTTCTGTTTCTGCTATAATCCGTAGAAAACAGCCGCAGGAGGTGGAAGGGAATATGAAATTCATAAAAAAATCTCCAGTGACCCTGGAGCTGGAGAAGATCGAAAAGGAAGAGAAACGGCTGGAGCAAAGGGCTTTGTCCCGTACAGAGCCCGGCTGGAAGGAGGCGCTGACGGCCAGGATCCCTCCAAAGATGTCGGAAAACCTTCAGAAGGCGTTCTGCATGGCCTTCCGGACGATTTTTGAAAAGGGGAATCCTCTGATCGAAAAAACCTACCGGAGAGACGAACTGGAAAAGGATTTTAAGGTCCGGGATTTTTCCCTGGATTTAAAGGAAAGCCGGAAGGAGTACAAAAAGCTCCGGACCGAGGCTGCCAGAAGAAATTTGAAAAACCAGGCTGTCAGCGCGGCGGAGGGCCTGGGGCTGGGGCTTTTAGGCGTGGGCCTGCCGGACATCGCCATATTTACGGCTATGCTTTTAAGGGGCGTTTATGAAACGGCGCTGTATTTTGGATTTTCCTATGATACGCCGGAGGAACGGTTTTTTATCTTATGTCTCCTGGAGGCTTCTGTCAGCCGGGGGGAGCAGTGGGCCGAGAACAACGCACGGGTAGACAGGTTGATCTATACGCTGGTCCAGAAGAAAGAACTGACCGTATCCGAAGAGGATCTGGAGGCACAGATCCAGGCGGTGGGAAACGCCTTTGCCATAGACATGCTAGCCGCCAAATTTATCCAGGGCCTTCCGGTGGTGGGAGCCTTCGGCGGCCTTTCCAATCCGGTCTGCTGGAAGCAGGTCATGACCTATGTGCAGTTAAAATATAGGAAGCGGTATCTCATGGGCAAAACTGGTTGACTACCTTTTCCATTTGCCTTATAATAATTTTATCTATGTGAAAGCGAGGCATGGTTGAAAATGATAAAAAGCATGACCGGTTTCGGCCGGTGCGAGGCTGTGACGGATGAATGTAAGATATCTGTTGAGATCAAGGCAGTGAACCACCGCTATCTGGACCTGAGCATCAAAATGCCCAAGAAATTCAACTATTTCGAGGCGGCGATGCGGACCCTCTTAAAGGATTATATCCAGAGGGGCAAGGTCGATGTGTTTATTACCTACGAGGATTATACGGAGGACCAGGTTTCCTTAAAATATAACAGCACACTGGCCGCCGAATATATGAAAAACTTTGAAAAGATGGCAGAGCAGTTCGGTCTGGAGGACGATGTGACCGTTTCCATGCTCTCCCGGTGCCCGGAGGTCCTTACCATGGAGCAGGTGCCGGAGGATGAGGAGCACATGTGGGCCATGCTTCAGGAGGTCCTGAAGGGAGCCGCTGAAAACTTTGTGGAGACAAGGCTCAGAGAGGGAGAGAACCTGAAGAACGACCTGATCGGAAAGCTGGACCATATGCTGTCTATGGTGGACTTTATCGAGGAGCGTTCCCCGAAGATCCTGGAGGAATACCGGCAGCGGCTGGGAGACAAGGTACGGGAGCTTCTCCAGAACTCCACCATCGACGAGTCCAGGATCCTCACAGAGGTGACGGTCTTTGCAGATAAGATCTGTGTGGACGAGGAGACGGTCCGCTTAAGGAGCCATATCGAGGGAATGAAGAAGGAGCTTCTGGCCGGCGGCAGTGTGGGAAGGAAGCTGGATTTCATTGCCCAGGAGATGAACCGGGAATCCAATACGATTCTGTCCAAATCCAATGACCTGGAGATCTCGGACCAGGGAATCCTTTTAAAGACAGAGATCGAAAAAGTAAGAGAGCAGATTCAGAACATTGAATAATACTGGAGTGATGACTATGAAACGACAAGGGATGCTGGCCGTTGTCTCGGGCTTTTCCGGGGCAGGCAAGGGAACGGTCATGAAGGCGTTGTTGGAGAAATACGATAATTATGCGCTTTCCATTTCTGCCACCACGAGAGCGCCCCGTCCCGGAGAGCAGGACGGACGGGAATATTTCTTTATGACCGACGGGCAGTTTGAGGAGCTGATCCAGAACGACCGCCTCATCGAGCACGCCCGGTATGTGAACCATTATTACGGGACTCCCAGATCCTATGTGGAATCCAAAATGGCCGAGGGGAAGGACGTGATCCTTGAGATCGAGATCCAGGGTGCGCTGAATGTGAAAAGGCAGTACCCGGACGCCATCCTGATCTTCGTGGTGCCGCCCACAGCCGCAGAGCTGAAGCGGAGGCTGGTGAGCCGCGGAACAGAGACGGAGGAAGTGATCGCCAGCCGTTTAAAACGGGCTCTGGAGGAATCCGAGGAAATGGAGTCCTATGATTACATCCTGGTGAACGACACCGTGGACCAGTGCGTGGAGGAGCTCCACCATCTGATCCAGTCCCAGCACTTAAAGGCCGGAAACAGCAGAACGCTGATGGACCGGATAAAAACAGAGCTGCATGAACTGGCGGAAAGCCTCTGATCCATGGCGGATCCGGGCCTCAGCCGGTAATATATAGAAGCAGGGAGCAGCTGCCGGAGGAAAAGGCGGCTGTTAAAGAACGCAGAATGCGAAAGGAGACCTTTTATGTTACATCCATCTTATACAGACCTGATCGAGGCAGTAAACAGCGGCGTGGAGCCGGGTGAGCAGCCGGTGGTCCAAAGCCGTTATTCCATCGTGATCGCGGCAGCCAAGCGCGCCAGACAGCTGATCGCCGGAGCCGATCCCTTAGTGGCCGGAGCAGCGAGAAAGAAGCCGCTTTCCACAGCCGTACAGGAATTATACGAGCAGAAGGTGACGATCCTTCCCGAAGAGGAGGAGCTGCCGGAGGAGGCTTCTCTGACAGAGAACGATGAAGCAGAGTGCGGTGCCAAAGACGCCGCAGAAGAGGCTGAAAAGGAAGAATAAGAGGAACAAAGGGGGGAGAACAGCTCTAGGGATTTACTGCTGGCTTCCCCTTTTTTTCAAAAGAAAGGAAAAACTGGAATGAATCTGCTTTTCATATCACTGGGCTGTGATAAAAACCTGGTGGATACGGAAAAAATGCTCGGGATCCTGGGCGGAGAGGGATACAGCTTTGTGGACGATGAATCGGATGCCGATGTGATCGTCGTCAACACCTGCTGCTTCATCGGGGATGCCAAGGAAGAGAGCGTCAACACCATCCTGGAGATGGCAGAGCTTAAAAAGAGCGGCCGTCTGAAGGCCCTGATCGTCACCGGCTGTCTGGCGGAGCGGTATAAAAACGAGATTACCGAGGAGATCCCGGAGGTGGATGCCGTTTTAGGCACCACATCCTATGAGGAGATCGCCGGAGCCATAAGAGAGGCTTTAAAGGGTGAAAAAACACTGGTATTTAAGGACATCGACGCACCGGTGGGCAAGGAAACGAAGCGGCTGGTGACCACCGGCGGCCACTACGCATTTTTAAAGATCGCTGAGGGCTGCGATAAGCGGTGCACCTACTGCATCATTCCTTATTTAAGGGGAAGATACAGGAGCGTTCCCATGGAGCAGCTGGAAAAGGAGGCCAGGGAGCTGGCGGACCAGGGGGTAAAGGAGCTGATCCTGGTGGCCCAGGAGACGACCCTTTACGGAAAGGATCTGTATGGGGAGAAGAAACTTCCAGAACTTTTAAGACGGCTTTCTTCGATTCCGGGGATCCAGTGGATCCGTCTCCAGTACTGTTATCCCGAGGAGATCACCGACGAGCTGATCGAGACCATAAAGAATGAAGAGAAGGTCTGCCACTATCTGGATATTCCTATCCAGCACGCCAGTGACGCCATTCTTAAGCGCATGGGACGGCGGACCAGCAATAAGGAGATCCGGGAGCTGGTGGCAAAGCTCCGCCGGGAGATCCCGGATATCGCTCTGCGAACCACCTTTATTTCCGGCTTCCCGGGGGAGACGGAGGAGGACCATGAGATCCTCATGGAGTTTGTGGACGATATGGAGTTTGACCGCCTGGGCGTCTTCGCTTACTCTCCGGAGGAGGATACCCCAGCCTATTCCTTTAAGGACCAGGTACCCGATGAGGTGAAGGAGGAGCGGAGGGCGGAGATCATGGAGCTTCAGCAGGACATTGCTTTTGAAAAGTCCGAGTCCATGAAAGGAAGCGTTCTGGAAGTGATGATCGAGGGAAAGGTGGCCGACGAAAACGCCTATGTGGGCCGCACCTATATGGACAGCCCAGGCGTGGACGGGCTGATCTTTGTGAACACAGGGCTTTCCCTGATGTCCGGGGACTTTGTACGGGTCCGGGTCACAGGCGCTCTGGAATATGATCTGATTGGGGAGGTTGAAGATGAATTTACCGAATAAACTGACGATCCTGCGGGTGATCATGATCCCGTTCTTTGTGCTGACCCTTTTATATGACGGCGGCGAAAACCAGACCCTGCGGTATGTGGCCGCAGCGATCTTCATCATTGCCAGCCTGACCGATATGCTGGACGGAAAGATCGCAAGGAAATACAATCTGGTGACCAACTTTGGAAAATTTATGGACCCTCTGGCCGATAAGCTGCTGGTATGCTCGGCCTTGATCTGCCTGGTGGAGCTTAAGGAGCTCCCGGCCTGGATGGTCATTGTGATCATCAGCCGGGAATTCATCATCAGCGGCTTCCGTCTGGTGGCCTCTGACAACGGGGTGGTCATCGCCGCCAGCTACTGGGGAAAGTTTAAGACCACCTTCCAGATGATCGCAGTGGTCCTTCTGATCGTTGGGATCCCGGCCCTGTCCATGGTGACAACGGCCGTGGTATGGATCGCCCTGGTCCTGACTGTGATCTCTCTGGTGGATTATATCACAAAAAACGTGAATGTTCTGAAAGAAGGGAAAATGTAATGATCAGAACAGAAAAGGGATGTGGACAGATCTTTAAGATTTATGGAGTCAGCGAGACGGAAGTAAAAGATGCCTTAAAGGAGATCCTGAACCAGGGAAGCGCCGTCCCGGTCTGCACAAGGCGGCGGGGCAAGGAGGTCCATGTTCTGGCAGAAACGGCGGAGACCGATGAGGAACGGGCGAAGGAGCTTTTAAGGCCCGTATCCCGTTCCATAAAAAAAGCCCTGGGAGATATGTACTATACCACCAGGGAAAACGAGACCATGGAGGAAGCCGTGGTCCGTCTCCTGGTGAAAAACAAGCTGACAGTGACCACAGTGGAATCCTGCACCGGTGGTATGATCGCGTCGAAGATCGTCAATGTGGCCGGAGCCTCAGAGGTCTTTAACCAGGGCTTTGTCACCTACTCCAATAAGGCCAAGAGGAAAATGGTGGGAGTGGGGAAAAACACGCTGAAAAAATACGGGGCTGTAAGTGAGCCCACGGCCAGGGAAATGGCGGCCGGAGGAGCAGAGGAGGCCGATGCGGAGGCCGCTGTGGCAGTGACCGGGATCGCAGGCCCAGACGGCGGCACCGATGAAAAGCCCGTGGGCCTGGTCTATATTGCCTGCTGTCTGAACGGCGACGTGACAGTGGAGGAGTGCCATTTCCACGGCTCCAGAACAGAAATACGGGAACAGTCAGCCATGGAGGCCCTGGATCTTCTGCGGCGCTGTATCCTGAAATACTGCGGCTAGGATGCGGTTTTATGAACGGCTGTATGTGGGGGATGAGGCGAAGAAACGGCGGTATTCCTTCATCCAGGCAGTGAGAGAAGGGAAAAAAACAGGATACTGGATCCTAACCCTTCCCTCCAATGGGAAAAACCTTCTGGACCTTTATCCCGCCATGGCCCTGGCACAGCCATATTATAAGAAAAAAGATATGCTGATCCTGGGGATCGCCGCCGACCACGACGATGCGGTCCGGCTTTCTGCCAGGATCGTCAACCAGGTATACCAGAAGACCGGAGGCTTTGACGTTGCCGGTTTTCTCCTGGGAAATCTGAAAGAGTAGGGGAGTCTGGAATGCTCCATGTGTTATTGTTCATACTGAAGATCCTGGGGATCATCCTGCTTGCAGTCCTGGGGCTGATCCTGGCGGGTGTCCTCCTGGCCCTCTTTGTTCCGGTGCGGTACCGGGCGGATGGAAGCTTTTATAAGAGCTCCAGAGGCGAGGCCTGTATTTCCTGGCTGTTCCGTACCTTCCGGGTCACGGCCTCCTGGGAGGAGAAGCTGGTGGTGACGGTGAAGGTCTTATGGCTCCAGCCGTTCCAGGAGACCCTCTGGGAAAGGGAGCCGGAGACGGAGGATACGGGAAATGAGGATCCCTGGGCAGGGATGGACGACTGCTTTCCGCCATACGGGCCGGAGGGGGAGATGTCTGGGGCTGGCAGTTCCCAGGAGGAGCCGGTCATCGGTCCGGGGGCCGGACAGGAGGAAGCCGGCATACCTGTGGACCAGGAGCCGGAAATGGTCCATATGGCCGAGCTTCTGGGAGCAGGGAAGGAGAGTCCCGATCGTCTGCCGCAGCAGACCGGGATGGAGGAAGCAGAAAAACGCCCGTCCCGCCTGGAACGGTTAAAAAACGCGGCAGCGCGTATGAGAGAGCGGTTCCACTCTGCAAAGATGAAATACCGGAAGCTTAAGAGGACCCTCGCGGATGAGGAAAACAAAAAGACCTTCCGGCTGGTACGGCGGCAGATCGTCCGGCTGATCCGCCATCTGCTTCCACAGACCCTTAAGGGGACCCTGCGGTTCGGGTTTGAGGATCCCAGCTATACGGGCCAGGTACTGGCGGCGGTCAGTCCCTTTTACGGCGTTTACGCCAGGAGTTTCACGCTGATCCCGGAGTTTGAGGAAAAGATCCTGGAGGGAGAGGTCCATATCCGGGGGCGGATCCGCGCAGCCACAGTCCTGTGGACCGCCGGCCGTGTATTCTTAAACAAAAATTTCCGCAGGCTGCTGCGGGGAAGAGGCAGGAGAAAGGAGTAAGAAATGGCAGAAAATCAGTTTCCTTCAACGGTGGACGCGCTTTTGAAGGGTATGGATAATTTTATTACGACAAAGACCGTGGTGGGAGAGCCGTTAAAGGTGGAGGATGCCGTCATCATACCCTTGATGGACGTGTCCTGCGGCATGGGAGCCGGCTCCTATGTCCAGAATTCCAAAGCCAATACCGGCGGCGGCATGGGAGCCAGGATGTCCCCCAGCGCCATCCTGGTGATCCAGAACGGAATGACCCGGCTTGTGAACATCCGGCACCAGGACGCCATGACAAAGGCTCTGGATATGGTGCCGGATCTGGTAAACCGCTTTGTGGGCGGAAAGGATATTTCCCCGGAGGCCATGGAAAAGGCGGAGGATATGAAAGCGGGTTATGAAGCGGAGGCAAAAGAAGAAAAATAGGAAGTCCGGCTGCATATGATGTACCAGAACGTCTTTTCCAATGGAGGCTGGTATGAAACGATTGTGCGGCCTTATGATCTTCTGCACCGGCGTCGGCATGACCTGGGTACTGATCCTCCCCAAATCCTTTGTGATGGTGGTCATTGCCATTTCGCTTCTGATCCTGGGTTATAATCTGTTCTGTTGTTCATAAGACGGAACGGATCCGTAAGAAAGGAAAGAAAACGTTGAGTGAACAGTCTGGAATCAGAAAAAAATTAAAAGAAAAGTGGAAAGAGGCGGCCCAGGCGGTGTTTCCCATCATCGGCATCGTCCTGCTCCTCTGCTTTACCATTGCGCCCATTTCTCCCAGCGTCCTCCTGTGCTTTCTCATGGGAGCAGTGCTGATCCTGGTGGGCATGATGTTCTTTACCCTGGGCGCGGAAATGTCTATGACGCCAATGGGCGAGCGCATTGGCACCTGCCTGACCAGGAGCCGGAACCTGCCGGTGATCGTGGCAGTGGCATTCCTTCTGGGGTTTATCGTCACCATTTCAGAACCGGATCTCCAGGTTCTGGCGGGCCAGGTGCCGGCGGTGCCCAATATGACGCTGATCCTGTCGGTGGCCTGCGGGGTTGGGGCCTTTCTGGTGATCGCCCTCCTGCGTATGCTGTTTTCCATGGCCCTTCCGCCGCTCCTGGTGGTCTGCTACGCCGTGGTATTTGTCCTGGCGGCCTTTGTGCCAAAGGATTTTTTAAGCGTGGCCTTTGATTCCGGCGGCGTTACCACCGGTCCCATGACCGTGCCGTTCATCATGGCCCTGGGCGTGGGCGTATCGGCCATCCGAAGCGACCGCCATGCGGCCGACGACAGCTTCGGCCTGGTGGCCCTGTGCTCGGTGGGGCCGATCCTGGCCGTGATGATCCTGGGCATGATCTACAATCCCCAGAATGCCGCCTACACAGCGCCGGTGATCCAGGAGTTTGGCGATTCCAGGGAAATGGGACTCATGTTCCTTCTGAACTTCCCTTTATATATGAAGGAGATCGCCATGGCCCTTCTCCCTATCTTCCTGTTTTTCATGATTTTTCAGATATTCTTGTTAAAACTGGCAAAACGGAAGGTGAAAAAGATCCTGGTGGGCTTTGTTTATACCTACCTGGGATTGGTACTGTTCCTTACCGGTGCCAACGCGGGCTTCATGCCGGCGGGAAATTATCTGGGCCAGGTTCTGGCCGGTTTCCGTTTTACATGGATCCTGGTGCCCATTGCCATGGTCATCGGATATTTCATCGTCAAGGCAGAGCCGGCCGTATACGTTTTAAATAAGCAGGTGGAGGAGATCACCGACGGGGCCATCTCGGCCGGAGCCATGGGCGCCGGGCTTTCTGTGGGCGTGGCCGTGTCCCTGGGACTGGCCATGATCCGCGTGATCACAGGAATCTCCATTCTCTGGTTTTTGATTCCAGGCTATGCGGTGGCCCTTGGAATTTCCTTCTTTGTTCCAAAGATCTACACGGCCATTGCCTTTGACTCCGGCGGCGTGGCATCGGGACCCATGACGGCGGCCTTCCTGCTGCCCCTGGCCCAGGGAGCCTGTACGGCGTTGGGAGGAAATATCGTAACAGACGCCTTCGGCGTTGTGGCCATGGTTGCCATGACGCCCCTGATCACCATTCAGATCATGGGGCTCTATGCAAGGATCACAGAACGGAAGCAGAGGAAGGCTTCTGCCGGAACTGGCGTCCTGGCTTTTGACGGCATCGATGACAATGCGGTCATCGAGCTGTAACTGGGAAACAGAGGGCTTTGGAGGTCCATGCAGGATAAAGTCTGGATTTTAAAGAATATGAGGTTTATATGAGCGGATTATATATGATGGCGACCATCAGTGACCGGAACCAGGCCCGGCGTTTCCTGGATTTTTACCGGGAGTATGGTCTTTCGGTGACTCTCCTTACATACGGCCGGGGAACGGCGGCTTCGGAGATCCTGGATGCCTTTGGCCTGGAGGCGGCGGAGAAGGCGGTGATCTTTTCTGTTGTCACAGGGGAAGAGTGGAAGCGGTTAAAGACCGGGCTGGAACGCCAGATCAAGATCGATATACCGGGAAGCGGGATCGCGTTCATCGTTCCCGTCAGCAGCATCGGAGGAAAGAAGCAGTTTGAGTTTCTCACGGACGGCCGTGGGTTCGTAAAAGGGGAGGAGAGCACGTTGAAGGATACAAAGTATGAGCTTTTAGTGGTGATCGCCAACCAGGGCTACACGGAGCTGGTGATGGATGCTGCCAGAGCGGCCCATGCGCCGGGCGGGACCGTGATCCACGCCAAGGGGACCGGGGCGGAAAAGGCTGAGAAGTTTTTCGGAGTCTCCCTGGCAAAGGAAAAAGAGGTGATCTTTATGGTGACCAGGAAGGAAGGAAAAAATGCCATCATGACGAGCATCATGGAAAAAGCCGGGCTGGAGACCAAGGCCAGGGCCATCGTATTCTCCCTTCCTGTGACCGAGACGGCGGGCATGCGTCTGATCGAGGAGGATCAGGAACCGTAAAGAGGCATGCGGATAAGGAACAGGAGCGGTCAGCTGTGGAGACACGGCGGGCCGCTTTTTACATTCCCGTTTCTAGCATGGGGGGGAGCTTTCTGAACAAAACAAAAAAGGCATATGGACCGAATTCTGGTTCACATGCCTTGGTTTTGTCGTTATCTGGTTCGGAGGTATTAAGCTCTCTCTACGAGACCGGATCTTAAGCAAGAAGTACATACATACATCTTCTGAGCTCCGCCATTAACTTTCACCTTTACAGACTTAACGTTAGCTTTCCAAATTTTATTGGATCTTCTATGGGAATGGCTTACTCCATTACCAAAGTGAGCAGCTTTTTCACAAATAGCGCATTTTGCCATGATTGCACCTCCTTAACACTTCTTGGGATTTATACAAAAATCCATAACACATGTATGATAGCAGAAAGTGTAGAAATTTGCAAGAGAAAAATAAAAAAATACTTCATTTTTATGAAAAAATTTTTCTTAGAGATGGACAGTGGTAGTATGTTATGGTATACTAGCCGCATAACGACGGGACTGCGCATACGGATTTACGCTTTTTTACAGGGGATCCAGGCGCCGGCGTTTATTTTAATGGAAATGGAGGCAGGACTATGAAGGGATGTATTAATAATAAAATGGGCCGGATCCTGATCGATACGGACGTGATCGCGCTTTATGCCGGAACGACTGCTGTGGAATGCTTCGGAATCGTGGGAATGGCTGCGGTCAGCATGAAAGACGGTCTTGTGAAGCTTTTAAAGCGGGAAAGCCTGACCCATGGCATCAACGTCACAGTCAACGACAATGCAATCAGTATTGATTTCCATGTGATCGTATCCTATGGCGTCAGCATCTCCACGGTTGCTGACAACCTGATCGAAAATGTCAAATATAAAGTAGAAGAATTTACCGGGATGCCGGTGGAAAAGATCAATATTTACGTTGAAGGCGTGAGAGTGATAGATTAAGGAGGAAGTAATCCATGGGAATTAAATCCGCAGACGCTTCTCTGTTCCAGACAGCAGTTCTTTCTGCTGCCAAGAACCTGGAAGCGAAAAAGGAATGGATTAATGAGTTAAATGTATTTCCTGTCCCGGACGGGGATACGGGCACCAATATGACAATGACCATCATGGCCGCCGCCAGGGAAGTGGCTGCCATCGCAGAGCCTTCCATGGGCTCCATCGCCAAGGCGTTATCTTCCGGCTCCCTGCGCGGAGCCCGCGGTAACTCCGGCGTGATCTTATCCCAGCTTTTCAGAGGCTTTACAAAGGAGATCGCCGGCGAGGATACGATCACAGTGACCGTCCTTGCCAACGCCTTCACAAGAGCTGCGGAGACGGCCTATAAGGCGGTCATGAAGCCCAAAGAGGGTACGATCCTGACCGTTGCCAGGGGTATGGCGGAAAAGGCTGTGGAGCTGGCGGCAGAGACCGACGATATCGTGGAATTCCTTGAGAAGGTCATCGAGCACGGCGATTACGTTTTAAGCCAGACGCCGGAAATGCTTCCTGTGTTAAAGCAGGCAGGCGTGGTGGACTCCGGCGGCCAGGGCCTTATGCAGGTGATGAAGGGCGGCCTGGACGGCCTTTTAGGAAGGGGGATCCCCTTTGACGCCCAGGTGGAGACCGGCGGCTACACCGGTTCTGCGGCAGCCGGACGGGAAGAGATCGATACTGCGGATATTAAATTCGGCTACTGTACGGAGTTTATCATTAATGTAGAAAAAGAATATGGGGAAAAAGAGGAGAACAGCTTCAAGGGCTATCTGGAATCCCTGGGGGACTGTGTGGTAGTAGTCTCCGACGAGGATGTGGTCAAGGTCCATGTCCACACCAATAACCCGGGCCTTGCCATTGAAAGGGCTCTGACCTACGGCTCCCTTTCCCGGATGAAGATCGACAATATGCGGGAGGAGCACCACGAGCGGCTGATCCAGAACGCAGAAAAGGCGGCTGCGGCTGAACGGGAAGAACAGAAGAAGAAAGAGGAGCCCAGAAAGCCCTACGGCTTTATTGCGGTCTCCATCGGCGAGGGCCTGGGAGAGATCTTCAAGGGCATCGGCGCCGACTATCTGATCGAAGGCGGCCAGACCATGAATCCCAGCACCGAGGATATGTTAAACGCCATTGATAAGGTCAATGCCGACGTGATCTATATCCTTCCCAACAACAAGAACATCATTCTGGCGGCAGAGCAGGCAAAGAGCCTGGTGGAGGATAAGAAGATCCTGGTGGTCCCCTCAAAAACCGTACCCCAGGGGATCGCAGCCCTTATCAACTTTATGCCGGACGCCTCTCCGGAGGAAAATATGGAGAGCATGACGGAAGAGATGGGACGGATCCGCACCGGACAGATCACCTATGCGGTCCGGAATACCACCATCGACGGCATGGAGATCCGGGAGGGCAACATCATGGGCATCGGGGATTCCGGTATGCTGGCTGTGGGAGAATCCGTGGCAGAGACCACCGTGGAGACCATCCGGCGCATGGCAGACCAGGATGCGGAGCTGATCAGCATCTACTACGGCGCAGACGTGACGGAGGACGAGGCGGAAACGCTGGCAGAGCAGGTGCGGGCACAGTTCCCGGACTGTGAAGTGGAGTTAAACGACGGCGGACAGCCCATCTACTACTATCTGCTGTCTGTGGAATAAAAAGGAACAGAACCAATGGATATGCGCCGCGGAGGCCCGGGATACGGGCCGGTACGCGGCGTTTTTTAAAGGGTTGGAAATATGAATACAGATAATATGCAGCCGGTGGAGACCTTAAAGGGCATCGGAGAAAAAACGGCAAAGCTGTTTGAAAAGGTGGGCGTAAGGACTGTGGACGATCTGCTCCATTACTATCCCAGGGGCTACGATACCTTTGAGGAGCCAAAGCCCATGGGAGCCCTTGAGGACGGAGCGGTCATGGCTGTGGACGGCTGCTTAAAAAACGGCGCTTCGGGCCATCATTTCGGCTCTGCATCCATGGTGACGGCATCCATCAGCGACATGACTGGAAAGCTGCGGCTGGTGTGGTACCACATGCCCTATCTGAAAAACACCTTAAAGCCTGGAAGCCGCTATATCTTCCGGGGGAAGGTGGGCCGGAAAAAAAACGGTCTGGTGATGGAGCAGCCCCAGATGTACCGGCCAGAGGTCTATGAAACACTTCTAAAGCGGATGCAGCCGGTCTACGGCCAGACCAGGGGGCTGGGCAATAAGACCATCACCTCGGCCATGGAGCAGGCCTTAAGCCTCCGGGTCATGGAAAAGGATTATCTTCCGGCAGGGCTCAGGGTTTCCAATGAGCTGGCGGAATATAATTTTGCCATCGAGCACATCCATTTCCCTGAGGATCAGGCAGACCTCATGGCTGCCAGAAAGCGGCTGGTATACGATGAATTTTTCTTATTCTTACTGGCAGTCCGCCGCCTTAAGGAGAGCCGGGAGGACTTAAAGAGCAGCTTTATATTTGAAAAGGACACAGAAAGCTGCCGCCTGGAGGCTGCCCTTCCCTACACGCTCACAGAGGCCCAGAAGCGGACTCTGTCGCAGGTTTACGCGGATCTTAAAAGCGGAAAGGTCATGAACCGGCTGATCCAGGGAGACGTGGGCTCCGGAAAGACCATCATCGCCGTCCTGGCGCTGGTCTCTGCCGCAGAAAACGGCTTCCAGGGGGCTCTTATGGCTCCCACAGAGGTGCTGGCAAAGCAGCATTATGAGACTGTGGAGGCCATGTTCCGGAAATATGACGTTCCCTTTTGCGCCGTGCTGGTGACCGGCTCCATGACGGCAAAGGAAAAGCGGCTGGCCTATGAAAAGATCGCCTCCCACAAGGCGGACATCATCATCGGAACCCATGCCCTGATCCAGGAAAAGGTGGTCTATGACCGGCTGGCCCTGGTGATCACTGACGAACAGCACCGGTTCGGCGTGGCCCAGAGGGAGCTTCTTGGAAGCAAGGGCAGCTTCCCCCATATGATGGTCATGAGCGCCACGCCCATTCCCAGGACCCTGGCCATCATCCTGTACGGGGATCTGGACATTTCGGTCATCGACCAGGTTCCGGCCAACCGGCTTCCCATTAAAAACTGTGTGGTGGATACCAGCTACCGGGGCCGGGCGTATAAGTTCATCGCCGGAGAGGTGGAAAAGGGCCGTCAGGCCTATGTGATCTGTCCCATGGTGGAGGAAAGCGAGATGATCCAGGCAGAAAACGTCCTGGATTATACAAAGGTCCTGCGGGAAAATCTTCCCGGGATCCGGGTGGAGTACCTCCACGGCCGGATGAAGGGAAAGGAAAAAAACGGGATCATGGAGGCCTTCGCCCGGGGAGAGATCCAGGTCCTGGTGTCCACAACAGTGGTGGAGGTGGGGGTCAACGTTCCCAACGCCACGGTCATGATGATCGAAAACGCCGAGCGGTTCGGCCTGGCCCAGCTTCACCAGCTGAGGGGCCGTGTGGGCCGGGGCGGGGACCAGTCCTACTGCATCATGGTCAACGCCTCCGGGGACAAGGGAAAAAACCAGAGGCTGGAGGTCTTAAATAAATCCAACGACGGCTTTTTCATCGCATCTGAGGATCTGAGGCTCAGGGGGCCGGGAGATATTTTCGGGATCCGCCAGAGCGGGGACCTGGAATTTAAGCTGGCAGATATTTATACGGACGCTGTGACCTTACAGAAGGTCTCCGAGGATGTGGAACAGCTCCTTAAGACTGATCCGGAGCTTTCCGCTCCAGAGCATGCGGAGCTGAAAAAGCGGCTGGACCTTCATTGCATAAACAGCGATCTTATGCTATGATGGGACATAGAAAATAAAAAAGGAGAAGGTACTATGGACAATAAAAAATACGTGGATTACATCCTGGAACAGGCAGAAAACCTCATCAATATCGACAGCCCCTCGGGCTATGGAGAGGGCGTGACCCAGTATCTGTTAGACGAATTCGGAAAAATGGGCTATCACGCATACCGCACCGGAAAGGGCAGCGTCATCGCAGACCTGGGCGGGGAGGATGAGAATGACGCCATCTTACTGGAGGGGCACTGCGATACCCTGGGAGCCATGGTCCATGAGATCAAGGCAGACGGCCATTTAAAGCTTACCAACATCGGCGGGATGCAGGCCAACAATGCCGAGGCGGAGAACGTCCGCGTGATCACAAAATTCAACGGCATTTATGAGGGAACCTGCCAGCTTGCCAACCCGTCGGTCCATGTGAACGGAAGCTATGGGACCACACCCAGGACCTGGGATGTGATGGAGGTGATCCTGGACGAGGATGTAAAGACGAAGGCCGACGCCGAGGCCCTGGGGATCATGGCCGGCGACTATGTCTGCTTCGAGCCCCGGTTCCGTGTGACGGAAAAGGGCTACATCAAGAGCCGTTTCCTGGATGATAAGCTGTCCTCCGCCATCCTCATGGGCTATGCCAGATATCTGAAGGACGAGAAGGTGGCCACAAAGCGCCGGATCTACCTGCACTTTACCATCTATGAAGAGGTGGGCCACGGCGGCTGTGCTCCGGTGCCCCAGGGCGTGACCGAGGCATGGTCTGTGGACATGGGCTGTGTAGGCCAGGGACTTTCCTGCACAGAGCATCAGGTATCCATCTGCGCTAAGGACAGCGGCGGACCGTATAACTATGACGTGGTAAAGACCCAGATCCGTCTGGCAAAGGAAAATGGCATTGATTTTGCCGTGGATATTTATCCCCACTACGGCTCCGATGTGGAGGCTACCTTAAAGGCCGGAAACGATATCCGCCACGGACTCATCGGACCGGGCGTGTTCGCCTCCCACGGCTATGAGAGAAGCCATGTGGACGGGGTGGAGAATACCTTCCGTCTTATTAAAGCATATCTGGGATAAATAAAAGGAGTGTTTTGGGATGATCCAGTATCGGAGACTTAAAAAGCATGAGCTGACGCCGGAGCTGTTCCAGGACTTCATAAGACATCAGACGGTACAGGACTGTTACCGTAAAAGAGAGGGCCGGTGGGTGATCGAACCGGCCCCTTTTATTGATGACTGGAGCCGGGAGGAATACGATTTTCTGGTGCAGTGTCTAAAGGATACCATAGATGGAAACGGGGCCGTATACGGGGCGTTCCAGGCAGAGGCCCTGGGACTTCCAGGGATCCTCAAAGGATTTGTGTCCGTAGAAGGCGGACACATGGGAAGCCGGGGCCAGTACAGGGATATGACCAGCCTCCATGTATCTGAGGATCTCAGGGGACATGGGGCCGGACGGCAGCTTTTTTTACTGGCAAAGGACTGGGCCCGGGACCATGGAGCGGAAAAGCTTTATATCTCCTCCCATTCGGCGGTGGAGACCCAGAGGTTTTATGAATCCATGGGCTGTGTGGACGCAGAGGAGGTCATGGAAGAGCATGTAAGGCAGGAGCCCTACGACCGGCAGCTGGAATGTCCGGCGGATGGGCCGGGAAAAACAGACCGTCTCCTGCTGGCCATGATCCGGTACGACGCCGGAGATGCCAGACGGATCCAGCATCTCACCAAGGTGTATGAATACGCTGGGCTCATGGGCCGGATGGAACGGCTTAAGAAGGAGGATCAGGAGATCCTGGAGGCCGCGGCCATCGTCCACGACATCGGGATCCATAGATCGGAAGAAAAATATGGCCGCAACACAGGAAGATACCAGGAGATCGAAGGTCCCCCGGAGGCGGAAAAGCTGCTGGCCTCCCAGGGATGGCCGGAAACCGTCATACAAAGAGTATCCTATCTGGTGGGCCATCACCACACGTATACGGACATCGACGGAATGGATTACCAGCTCCTGGTGGAGGCTGACTTTTTAGTGAACCTTTTTGAAGAGGGAGCCCTCCCGGAGACACGGGAGGACGTGTTCCGGAGGATCTTCCGGACGGAAAGCGGAAAATATCTGTTCCGGCAGATCTTTTCCCAGAAGACAGAGTAAGGGAGCCGCAGAATGAAAGAACTTGTGATCGCAGAAAAGCCGTCCGTGGCCAGGGATATCGCCAGGGTCATAAAATGCCAGAAGCAGTTAAACGGGGCCATGGAGGGCGAAAAATATATCGTCACCTGGGGCCTGGGCCATCTGGTGACCCTGGCAGACCCGGAGGACTACGACAAAAAATATAAGGAATGGAAGCTGGAGGATCTTCCCATGATGCCTGAGACCTTCAGACTGGAGGTGATCCGGCAGACGGCAAAGCAGTATAACGCCGTAAAGGAGCAGATCCACAGGAAGGATGTGGGCGGGATCATCATCGCCACCGACGCAGGCCGGGAGGGGGAGCTGGTGGCCAGGCTGATCCTTAAGAAGGCCGGGGCCAGAAAGCCTTTAAAACGTCTCTGGATCTCCTCGGTCACCGATAAGGCCATCCGGGAGGGCTTTGCCCATCTGAAGGACGGAAGGGAGTATGAGCCCCTTTATGATGCCGCCATGTGCCGGGCCGAGGCCGACTGGCTGGTGGGGATCAATGCTACCCGGGCGCTGACATGCAAATACAACGCCCAGCTTTCCTGCGGCCGCGTCCAGACGCCGACGCTGGCCATGATCGCCAGCCGGGAGGAGGAAATCCGCCGCTTTGTGCCAAAGCCCTATTACGGGATCCGCGGCCGGGCAGGCAGCCTCACCCTGGCCTGGAAGGACAAAAAGAGCGGCAGCGGAAGCTCCTTCCAGAAGGAGAGGATCGAGAATATCCTTAAGGAGCTCTCCGGGAAGCAGGCTGTGGTGGAGCGGGTGAAGAAAACGCCGAAGAAGACCATGGTGCCCCTGCTTTACGACCTGACGGAGCTCCAGCGGGAGGCCAGCCGCCGGTTCGATTACTCAGCCAAGGAGACCTTAAACATCATGCAGAGGCTTTATGAAAACCATAAGGTCTTAACGTACCCCAGGACAGACTCCAGGTATCTGAGCTCGGACATCGTCCCCACCTTAAAGGAACGGTTAAAGGCATGCTCCGTGGGCCCGTACCGGGTCCTGGCGGGACGGCTCATAAACCAGCCGCTGCCTGCAAAGCCCTCCTTTGTGGATGATAAGAAGGTATCGGACCATCACGCCATCATCCCCACAGAGCAGTTTGTGGATCTGACCCATATGACCATCGACGAGCGGCGGATCTATGACCTGGTGGTACGCCGCTTCCTGGCAGTCCTGTACCCGCCCTGTGAATATGAGCAGACGGAGATCACCGTAAGGGCCGGTGAGGAGCTGTTCACGGCCCACGGAAACGTCATAAAGACAGCCGGATGGAAGGCTGTTTATGAAAATCTGGATGGAGGCATAGAGGCGGATCCAGAGGATGCCGGAGGAGATGGAAGCTCTGCGGCAGGCCAGATCCTTCCGGACCTTAAGGAGGGAGACGTGCTCCAGGGAATTTCCTTTGCCATGACCGAAGGAAAAACCAAGCCCCCGGCTCACTTCAACGAGGCCACCCTGCTTTCTGCCATGGAAAATCCGGTGGCGTATATGGAGTCCCAGGATAAGGCCATGGCAAGGACTCTGGGGGAGACCGGAGGCCTGGGTACTGTGGCGACCCGGGCGGATATCATCGAAAAGCTGTTTTCCAGCTTCCTTCTGGAGAAGAAGGGGAAGGACATCCTTCTGACCTCCAAGGCCCGGCAGCTTCTGGAGCTGGTGCCGGAGGACTTAAAAAAGCCGGAGCTGACGGCAGACTGGGAAATGAAGCTCTCCCGGATCGCCAGGGGAGAGCTTTCCAGGACCGCGTTCATGTCTGAGATCCGCAGCTATTCGGAGGAGCTGACCGGAGAGATCCGCCGGGGAGAGGGGAAATTCCGCCATGACAACATGACAAGTAAAAAATGTCCCAGGTGCGGAAAAAACCTGCTGCTGGTAAAGGGAAAGAACAGCGAGATGCTGGTCTGCCAGGACCGGGAGTGCGGATACCGGGAAACGGTCTCCAGGACCTCCAACGCCAGATGTCCCGTGTGCCATAAACGGATGGAACTGCGGGGAAAGGGCGACGGACAGATCTTCGTCTGCTCCTGCGGCCATAAGGAGAAGCTTTCCGCCTTCCAGGAACGGAGGAAGAAGGAGGGGGCAGGCGTGTCCAAAAGAGATGTGGCCCGGTACATGAATCAGCAGAGGAAGGAAGCGGAGGAGCCGGTGAACAACGCCTTTGCCAAAGCCCTGGCTGGCCTTAAGCTGGATCCGAAGCAATAGAATCGTAAGAAATTATTTCGAAAATATCTATATTATCAGACAGCGGATTGTAGTATACTTTAAGCAGAAAGAAATCCACAGTTGAGATAGATGGAGAGGAGGGCTTTCATGCGAGGAGTAAAATACCAGATCCTTGGACTGGGGATCATTCTTCTGGGAATGACAGTGCCGTCGTTTTCCCACATATCGTATATATGCGGAGCCCTGGGATTTGGGCTGGCGGTAATTGGATGCTTTTGTATGAGAGATATGGAGTCTGACGCCGAGTAGGCGTCGGGCTCTTTTTGAGGGGAGACGTGCAATATAGGGCAGGAATTGTCCGAATTTACGCCTGTGGAGATGGCAGGTCACGAGGTCGATGAAACAGGAGGCCCATTGGCTTTAGACAATGGGGGTTCACATATTTCCCCCGGAGGGGTACAATGTCTGGAGGATTCACAGAGATGACACAAAGCTGTGATATACTGGTCAAGCATGATCGAATTTTAAATATGGAAGGATGAAAAAAATATGAGACAGAAAAAGATCGTATCGGGAGCCGTGGTGATGGCTCTGGGACTGATGTTGGCAGGCTGTTCCGGAGGAAAGGCTTCTTTTTCGGAGGCTCCCCAGACGGAATTTAAGGAACTGCGGGACGAGTCTTTCGTAGCGGATATGACCGGAGCGGAGATCCCGGTCCTGGCTCTGGAAAAGCCCATTGACTTCTGTTACAGCAGCCCGGAGGCGGAAATGCTGTTTAAGATGGAGGACGGTGTCTGGCAGGACGCCACAGATAAGGAGATCCCCATTGACCAGGAGCGGTTCCAGGCCATGGCGGATGTATTTTTAAATCTTCGTGCCGTATCAGAGGTGGAGAACCCAGGGGATCTGGACCAGTACGGTCTGGATGACGCGGATCACTCCGTTTATATCACAGACGGAGAAAAGGGAGAAAAATATCTTTTCATTGGCGATGCAGATCCGGACGGAAACTATTATATGACCATTGAGGGAAGTGAAAATATATACACCATAAAGCCAGAGGCTCTGGATGCCCTGGTCTTTGATTATGACAGCCTGGTGGTCCGGGACAGCCTGGATCTTACGGCTTCGGCCGGAGATCTTATAAAGGCCGTGACTGTCGTAGATGGAAAGACCGTTTCCTATAAGACGGCGGATACAGAGGCCATGACCCGGATCGCGGCTGGAATGACGGCCTTAAAGCCCCAGGAGTTCGCCTCCTTCCATGCAACCGGGCCGGAGCTGACCTCCGCGGGCCTTACAGAGGATCAGAGGATGACGCTGGATGTGGAATTTTCCAACGGCGGGAACACAGAGTCCCTGACGGTCTATGTGGGAAATTTCGTGGATGTTATGGGTGAAAAACGGTATCTCCAGATGGAGGGCTCCAATATGATCGCCATTGTGGACGCCGCTGTCATCGGAGATCTTCTGAACTTGACTGAGGAGCAGAACTCCATACAGAATACGAAATAAAACAGAAAAGAGGCGTGCCGGAGGAAGTGCCTGGAGAGGGCAGGCCTTCCGGCAGAACGCACAAAAAGAGCCGCGGGCTCTGGCAGAGAGAAGATCTCCGGGCCAGGCCTGCGGCTTTTATGAATACCTGCGTGCAGAAAAATGGCTCCAGGAGCCGGGGGCAGGCTTACACGCCGCCAAACTGGAAGATAATACCAATGACAGCGGATGCAGCGATGAAAACCACCGGATGAAGCCCCTTGGTCTTTTTGCAGACAGCGGTAAAATAGTAAAGCACTGCCAGAAGGACCAGGTTGGGAATGCTCACCAGATCCAGGATATTCCCGGACGCCGCATAAGCGTCCTTATGGAACATGATCAGCGCGAATACGGAAAATCCGGCGGCGGCGATGAGACCGGTGGATGCCGGACGCAGACCGTAAAAAGCGTGCTGGACGTATTTATTATCCTTGAAGGCCTTTAAAAAGCCTGCGATGATCAGGATAATGATGATGGACGGAGTGATGAGTCCCAAAGTGGCGATCACAGAACCAGAGATACCAGCTGTGGTAAAGCCCACATAGGTAGCCATATTGACGCCGATGGGGCCGGGGGTGGACTCGGAGATGGCCACCATGTCGGCAAGCTGTCCGTATGTAAACCAGCCGGTCTTGTCGGAAATATCGTAGAGGAAGGGAAGCGTAGCCATTCCTCCGCCGATGGCGAAAAGCCCGGCCTTGAAAAATTCAAAAAAAAGCTGTAAATAGATCATCATTTTGCCTGTACCTCCTTATTCTTTAAAAGGATGCCAGCCACAGCGGCCAGGATCACGAACAGGATCGGAGACAGGTTAAAGAACGCGGATCCGGCAAAGACAACAAGAAAAACTGCCAGGGTCGGCTTGTCAATGACGGATTTTTTCCAGAGCTTTACCACTGCATTGAAGATCAGGACGCAGACGCAGACGCGGATGCCGGCGAAGGCGTTCTGGACGATGGCCAGATCGGAAAAGTTCTGGATAAAGGCGGCAATGATCGTGATGATGATCAGGGACGGGAATACAACGCCCAGGGTGGCGATGATGCCTCCGGCGATACCAGCGGTCTTCTGACCTACAAAGGTGGCCGTATTCACCGCAATGATGCCCGGTGTACACTGTCCGATGGCGTAGTAGTCCATCAGCTCCTCCTCCGAAGCCCAGCCGCGCTTTTCCACGACTTCCTTCTGGAGCATCGGGAGCATGGCGTAGCCGCCGCCAAAGGTCAGGCCGCCGATGCGGGCAAAGGTAAGGAAGAGGTCAAGAAGTTTGTTCATAGTAACTCTCCTTTTTTGTTAAAAATAAGACCAAATATTAATATAACAGAAAAAGGAAAAAAATCAATATACAAATCCTTATCCATTCCATAAAGGAAGCCGTCCATGCAGACGCCCGGCGCTCCTTGTCCGCTGCGGGCAGGCAAAAAGATGCGCGGCTGGGCGGATACAATAAATCGAACATGGATTCGCTAAAAGCCTTGCAAAATCTCTCCGGGTGAGTGTATAATGGGTGGGACTATGTTTTATGGATCACAGGAAACGGCGCGGGATATGACGGCCGTGCCATAAGAATTTTGGAGGTATTTCATGGCGAAAGTACAGTATAATGCTGACAGTATCACAGTTTTAGAGGGCCTGGAAGCCGTCAGGAAGCGGCCTGGCATGTATATTGGAAGCGTTGGCACAAAAGGCTTAAACCATTTAATATATGAAATCGTAGACAACGCAGTGGACGAACACCTGGCGGGATACTGTACGGAGGTCCTGGTGGCTCTGGAGGCCGACGGCTCCTGTACCGTAAGGGACAACGGCCGCGGAATCCCGGTGGGTTTACATAAAAAAGGTGTTTCCGCCGAGCGCGTGGTGCTTTCCACGCTCCATGCGGGAGGTAAATTTGATAATGATTCCTATAAGACCAGCGGCGGTCTCCACGGGGTGGGCTCATCGGTGGTGAACGCGCTGTCGGAGCGGCTGTCCATTAAGGTATACAGGGACGGATATATCCATTTTGACGCATACGAAAAGGGGATCCCCACAGTGGAGTTAAAGGACGGACTTCTGCCTGTCCTGGGCCGCACAAAGGAAACGGGAACGGAGATCAACTTTCTCCCGGATCCCGCGATCTTTGAAAAAACGCGCTTCAAGGCCGACTGGCTCAAAAGCCGTCTCCATGAATCGGCCTATTTAAATCCCCGTCTGACGATCCGCTATGAAAACCGCCGCCCAGGCGAGGAGGAAAGCCTGATATTTTCTGAGCCCGACGGCATCGTGGCCTATGTAAGGGAGCTGAACGGCGGGAAAGAAGCGGTCCATGAGCCGGTATATTTTAAGGGAACCGTTGAAAATATCGAGGTAGAGGCGGCCTTCCAGTTCGTGGACGCCTTTGAAGAGAACGTTCTGGGCTTCTGCAACAACATCTTCACCCAGGAAGGCGGCACCCACCTGGTGGGCTTTAAGACCCGGTTTACGAACCTGATCAATACATACGCAAGGGAGCTGGGGATCCTTAAGGAAAAGGACACAAACTTCACCGGGGCCGATACCAGGAATGGAATGACGGCAGTGGTGGCAGTGAAGCATCCGGATCCCATCTTCGAGGGCCAGACAAAGACGAAGCTGGCCAGCGCAGACGCTACAAAGGCCGTATTTTCCATCTGCGGCGAGGAACTGCAGCTTTTCTTCGACCGGAATCTGGAGGTTCTGAAATCCATCATTGCCTGCGCGGAAAAATCGGCAAAGATCCGGAAGGCAGAGGAAAAGGCCAGGACCAATATGCTGTCAAAATCCAGGTTTTCCTTTGACAGCAACGGAAAGCTGGCCAACTGCGAGAGCCGGGATCCGTCCAGATGCGAGATCTTCATCGTCGAGGGAGATTCTGCCGGAGGATCGGCAAAAATGGGCCGGAACCGCCAGTACCAGGCGATCCTGCCCATCCGGGGAAAGATCTTAAACGTGGAAAAGGCCTCTATGGATAAAGTTCTTGCCAATGCGGAGATCAAGACCATGATCAACGCTTTTGGCTGCGGTTTTTCCGAGGGATACGGCAACGATTTTGACATCACCAAATTAAAATATGATAAGATCGTCCTGATGACCGATGCGGACGTGGACGGAAGCCATATCGATACGCTTCTGCTTACCTTCCTGTACCGGTTCATGCCGGAGCTGATCTACGACGGCCACATTTATATCGCCATGCCGCCTCTTTATAAGGTGGTCCCAAAACGGGGAGAGGAGCGGTATCTCTATGACGATAAGGCCCTGGAGGAATATAAAAGGACCCATTCCGGAGATTTTACCCTCCAGCGGTACAAGGGCCTCGGTGAAATGGATGCGGACCAGCTCTGGGAGACGACCTTAAACCCGGAGAACCGGGTGCTCAAGCGGGTGGAGATCGAGGATGCCCGGATGGCCAGCGAGGTGACAGAGCTTTTAATGGGAAGCGACGTTCCACCCAGGAAAAAATTCATCTACGACCATGCCGATGAGGCGGAGATCGACGCCTAAAGGGCAGAGCAGAACGGCATGAGGGACCGGAAGGAACAGACGGTCCCATGCGGAAAATGGAAAACAGGAAAGAAGGAGAGCCTGACAATGGCTGAAAAAATATTAAGGACCGAATATTCCGAGGAGATGCAGAAAAGCTACCTGGATTATTCCATGAGCGTCATCACTGCCAGAGCCATCCCCGACGCCAGGGACGGCTTAAAGCCGGTGCAGCGGCGCGTGCTTTACGACATGAGCGAGCTCCATCTGGATCACGATAAGCCCCACCGGAAATCGGCGCGTATCGTGGGAGACACCATGGGTAAATACCACCCCCACGGCGACAGCTCCATCTATGAGACTCTGGTGGTCATGTCCCAGGATTTTAAAAAAGGCATGGCCCTGGTGGACGGCCATGGAAATTTTGGCTCCATCGAGGGAGACGGGGCCGCCGCCATGCGTTATACGGAAGCCCGGCTGAAAAAATTTGCAGAGGAAGTTTATTTAAAGGATCTGGACAAAACCGTTGACTTCGTCTCCAACTATGACGAGACAGAAAAGGAGCCGGAGGTGCTTCCGGTACGGGTCCCCAACCTTCTGATCAACGGCGCCGAGGGCATCGCCGTGGGCATGAGCACCAGCATCCCGCCCCACAACCTGGGAGAGGTAGCCGATGCGGTGAAGGCCTACATTGACAACCGGCTGATGACGGTAGAGGATCTGATGGAGTATCTTCCCGGACCAGATTTCCCCACCGGCGGCATCATCGCCAACAAAAAGGATCTCCTTTCCATTTATGAGACAGGCACGGGAAAGATCCGCCTCCGCGGAAAGGTGGAGGTGGAGCTGGGCCGCAGGAAGGCGGACCGGGATAAGCTGGTGATCACCGAAATCCCTTATACCATGATCGGCGCCGGGATCAATAAGTTCCTGTCGGACGTGGCGGAGCTGGTGGAGAGCCGGAAACTGCCGGATGTGGTGGATATCTCCAATCAGTCCAGCAAGGAAGGGATCCGCATCGTTTTAGAGCTTAAAAAAGACGCGGATGTCAATAAGATACGGAATATCTTATACAAGAAGACGAAGCTGGAGGATACCTACGGCGTCAACATGCTGGCCATCGACGACGGCCGGCCGGAGACCATGAACCTAAAGCAGATCTTAAATACGTTCTTGGAATTCCAGTATAAGAACATGACGAAAAAATATAACGTTCTTCTGGAGAAGGAGCTGGAAAAAAAGGAGGTCCAGGAGGGCCTCATCAGGGCCTGCGACGTGATCGATGTGATCATCGCCATCCTCCGGGGCTCCAGGAACTTAAAGGACGCCAAAGAATGCCTGATGACAGGGAATACCGCCAATATTAAATTCCGCTCCCCGGGCTTTGAGGAGGATGCGAAAAAGCTCTGCTTTACAGAGCGCCAGGCGTCCGCGATCCTGGAAATGCGGCTTTATAAGCTCATCGGCCTGGAGATCCTGGCTTTACAGAAGGCGTATAAAGAAACCTTAAAAAGGATCCGGGAATACCGCCATATCCTGTCCAGCCAGAAAAACATGGATGCGGTCATCAAAGAGGATCTGGACCGGATCCGGGAGGAGTTCTCTGTGGAGCGGAGGACCGTGATCGAGGACGGGGAAGAGATCGTATTCCAGGAGGAAAAGGAGGCGGCCCGGGAAATGATCTTTGCCATGGACCGGTTCGGCTACTGCAAGCTTCTGGAAAAAGCCGTTTATGAGAGGAATCCGGAGACCGTCCAGGCGGAGCATGTGGAAACAGTTCCCGTTATGACCGATGACAGGATCTGCTTCTTTACAGACACCGGATCCATGTATCAGGTGAAGGCTGCCGACGTACCGGCGGGAAAACTGAAGGATAAGGGAGTGCCCCTGGATAATATCAGCCGATTCGAGGGCGCGAAGGAGCGGATCCTTCTGACCATGCCCGCGTCAGAGCTTCCTGGAAAGAAGCTTCTGTTTGCCACAAGGGCAGCTATGCTTAAGATCGTTCCGGGCGGGGAGTTCCTCACGGCCAACCGCATGGTAGCCGCCACAAAGCTTTCTGAGGGCGACCAGGCGGCAGAGATCCGGATCCTTTCCGGGGAAACAGAGATCGTATTACAGACAAAGGAGGGCATGTTCCTCCGGTTCATGATAAACGAGATCCCGGAGCTTAAAAAGAACAGCCGCGGCGTCCGGGGCATGAAGCTGGAAGGCGGCGACAGCCTTGAACACGTTTATTTCCCGGAAAATGAGCCGCTGGCAGTCTATAAAGAAAAAGAAGTCCATTTAAACCGCCTTAAGATGGCGAAACGGGACGGCAAAGGAACAAAAACAAGGGTATAATCATCAAAGGAGGACCATTGATATGGCAAACAATATTCCAACCCCTCACATTTCAGCAAAAGAAGGCGAGATCGCACCGTCCATCCTGCTTCCGGGAGACCCGCTGCGGGCAAAATACATTGCAGAAAACTTCCTGGCAGGAGCAAAGCAGTTCAATTCTACCAGAAACATGTTCGGGTACACCGGCTTTTACCGGGATAAGCCCATTTCCGTCATGGGAACCGGCATGGGCTGCGCGTCCATGGGCATCTATTCCCACGAGCTGATGAATTTCTATGGCGTAAAGAAGCTGGTGCGTGTGGGCACTGCCGGAGCCATGCAGAAGACCACCCATATCCGGGATCTGGTGCTGGCCATGGGCGCATGCACAGGCACCGGTTATGTAAAGGAGCTGGGGCTTCCAGACGGCTATTCCTGCATCGCGGACTTCGGACTTCTCATCAAGGCAGCCCTGGAGGCTGAACAGCGGGGCCTCTCCTACCATGTGGGCAATGTACTGACCTCTGACGTCTTCTATGCACCGGAAAAGGCAAAGAAAGAAGGCGTGGGCTATGAGGATGTGGGAGTCCTGGCTGCGGAAATGGAAACGGCGGCCCTTTACGCCAACGCCGCGCTGGCAGGAGCCCAGGCGCTTTCCATTCTGACCATTTCAGACTCCCTGATCACCGGAGAGTCCACCACGGCCGAGGAACGCCAGAATTCCTTTATGGATATGGTACAGGTGGCCCTGGAGATCCTGTAAGCATCTTAGATCTTTCACCTGTCCGTATCAGGGCAGGAGACAATAAAAACAACGAGGAGAAACAATGATGGAAAAGAAACTGAGAGTCGGCATCCTGGGAGCCACCGGAATGGTGGGCCAGAGATTTATTTCCCTTCTGGAGGACCATCCCTGGTTCCAGGTAGTGACGGTGGCAGCCAGCGCCCGTTCTGCTGGAAAAACGTATGAGGAGGCGGTGGGAGACCGCTGGAAAATGACATCACCCATGCCGGAGGCGGTGAAAAAGCTGGTGGTCATGAACGTGGCTGAGGTGGAGAAGGTGGCTTCCACCGTGGACTTCGTGTTCAGCGCCGTGGATATGACAAAGGACGAGATCCGGGCCATCGAGGAGGCATATGCCAAAACGGAAACTCCCGTGGTATCCAACAACAGCGCCCACCGCTGGACGCCGGATGTGCCCATGGTGATCCCGGAGATCAACCCGGAGCATTTTGCAGTGATCCCCTTCCAGAGAAAACGCCTGGGAACGACCCGGGGCTTTGTGGCTGTGAAGCCCAACTGCTCCATCCAGAGCTATACCCCGGCCCTGACTGCCTGGAAGGAATTTGAGCCCTATGAGGTAGTGGCCACCACATACCAGGCCATCTCCGGCGCTGGAAAGACATTTAAGGACTGGCCGGAAATGGCGGAGAACATCATCCCCTACATTGGCGGAGAGGAAGAGAAGAGCGAGCAGGAGCCCTTACGGATCTGGGGGACCCTGGAAGGCGGCGTGATCGTAAAGGCAAAGGAGCCGGTGATCACTTGCCAGTGTATCCGCGTTCCGGTCCTCAATGGCCATACGGCGGCTGTTTTCGTGAAATTCCGGAAAAAGCCGTCAAAAGAACAGCTGATCGAAAAGCTGGTGAGCTTTAAGGGACTTCCCCAGGAATTAAACCTTCCCAGCGCACCGGAGCAGTTCATCCAGTATATGGAGGAGGACAATCGTCCCCAGGTGACTCTGGATGTGGACTTTGGAAAGGGAATGGGCGTATCCATCGGACGCCTCAGGGAGGATACGGTCTATGACTGGAAATTCGTGGGCCTGTCCCATAACACCGTAAGAGGAGCTGCCGGCGGGGCTGTGCTCTGCGCAGAGCTTCTGACGGAACAGGGCTACATCACACACAAGTAAGTCAGGGAGGTTATCATGGCAGTAAAAAAAGAGCATTTTGGACGTATGGCCGACGGAAGAGAGATCAGTCTTTACACCATAGACAATGGCACCGTATCCGCTTCCTTCACCGATCTGGGCGCTGTCTGGGTAAGCATGATGGTACCGGACAGGAACGGGGAGCTGGCAGATGTGCTGCTGGGCTACGACGATGCAGAGGGGTATCTGGTCAATGGCCCCCATTTCGGCTCCATCGTGGGCCGGATCGCCAACCGCACCGGCGGCGCTTCCTTTACTTTAAATGGAACTTCCTATGTCCTGGGAAAAAATAAGGGAGAGAACAACCTCCACAGCGGTCCCGATTATTATGACCGGAGACTGTGGGCCGCCCGGGAAGCGGGAGAGGATTCCGTGGTATTCCTTCTGGACAGTCCCGACGGCGACCAGGGATTTCCCGGAGAGCTGAAGATCTCCGTAAAATACACTCTGACAAAGGAAAATGCCGTGGATATCCTTTATGCGGTCACCAGTGACAGGGATACTCCGGTGAACATGACAAACCACGCCTATTTTAATCTGGGCGGCCATGATTCCGGCTCTGTGTCAGATACCCGCGTCCAGATCCTGGCAGATTCCTTTACGCCCACGGATGCGGATTCCATCCCCACCGGAGAGATCCTGGCAGTAGAGGGAACGCCCATGGACTTCCGGACACCGAAGACCATCGGAACAGACATTGGCTCTGATTATATCCAGATCGTCCAGGGGAAGGGCTTTGACCATAACTGGTGCTTAAACCATGCTCCGGGCGTCTGCGGACTGGCAGCCAGCGCGTATCATGAGGCCAGCGGCCGGGCCATGGATGTTTATACAGACCTTCCCGGCGTCCAGTTTTATACCGGCAACTGGCTGGGCGGAGAAAAAGGAAAGGGCGGCGTTTCCTATGAGGACCGGGACGCATTCTGCTTTGAGACACAGATGTATCCCGATTCCGTCAATCATCCCCAGTTCCCGTCGCCTGTGGTCAAGGCCGGGACCGCCCATGTGACCCGGACCAGCTACCGGTTCTATATGGGAAAATAGGGCCATGGAAGGAACAACAAGTAAAAACGCAAAGCTCCTGGCAACGGCCGGCTTCCTGTTCATTACCATGATCTGGGGCGGCTCCTTTGTGGTCATGAAAAACTCTGTGGACCTGGTGCCGCCGTCCTATCTTCTGGCGCTGCGGTTTACCCTGGCCGCCGCCTTCATGGCCCTGGCCTTTCCGGGACGGATGAAAAAGCTGGACCGTGGATCTTTGACCTGCGGGCTCATTATGGGGATCTTCCTGACCCTGGCCTATCTGTTCCAGACCTATGGGATCAAATATACCACAGCCAGCAAGAATGCCTTTATCACGGCCCTTTATGTGGTCCTGGTGCCTTTTTTATACTGGAAGATCAGCAAAAAGCGGCCGGGCCTCAACCAGATCGCAGCCGGCCTTGTGGCGGTCATCGGTCTGGCTCTGCTGACCTTAAAGCATGAGTCCGGGATCAACCTGGGAGACGCGCTGACCTTCCTCTGCGGCGTCTGCTTTGCCGTCCACATGATCTGTACGGAGGAATATACAAAGCGGTGCGATCCCATTCTTTTAGCAACGGTCCAGGTGGCGGCTGTGGGCGTGTTCAACTGGCTTCTGGCTCCGTTTTTAGACGGTCCCGGAGCCTTTGATCCGGCCATTCTGCTCCATAAAAGCCTGATCCTGGGACTTCTTTATCTGTCCCTCATCTGTACCACTGTGGGATTTCTGATCCAGACCGTGGGACAGAAATATCTCAGCGCCAATACGGTCTCCCTTCTTTTATCCCTGGAAGCCGTATTCGGGACCCTGTTTTCTGTGATCTTCCTGGGGGAGGTCCTGACAGGAAGGATGATCCTGGGCTGTGTGCTCATGTTCTCAGCCCTTTTACTATCCGAGCTGCGTTTTACGGTCCCTGGAAAGGAGGTCCATGGGTAAATCCTTATTTATAGCAGAAAAGCCCAGCGTTGCCCAGGAGTTTGCCCGGGTGCTTAAGATATCGGGGAAAAAGGGGGACGGGTTCATCGAATCGGAGACAGCCGTGGTCACCTGGTGCGTCGGGCATCTGGTGACCATGAGCTATCCGGAAAGCTATGATCCGTCCCTGAAGCGGTGGAGCATGGATACCCTTCCATTTCTTCCGAAGGAATTTAAATATCAGGTCATCGACGGCGTAAAAAAACAGTTTCTGACTGTGAAAAAGCTGCTGACCCGGCCTGACGTGGACACCATCTACGTCTGCACCGACTCCGGACGGGAGGGAGAATATATATACCGTCTGGTGGAGCAGATGGCCGGAGTCCGGGGGAAAAAGCGTCTTCGTGTGTGGATCGATTCCCAGACGGAGGAGGAGATCCTGCGGGGAGTCCGGGAGGCAAAGGACCTGTCCGAATACGATAATCTGGCGGCCTCCGCCTATCTGCGGGCCAAAGAGGATTATCTGATGGGCATTAATTTCTCCCGGGTGCTGACTCTGAAGTACGGAAATACTGTGGCCTCTTACTTAAAAGAGAAGCGGGCGGTGCTGTCCGTGGGCCGCGTCATGACCTGCGTCCTGGGCATGGTGGTCCGGAGGGAACGGGAGATCCGCAGCTTTGTGAAAACGCCTTTTTACCGGGTCCTGGGCTCCTTTGACGTTCCAGGCCGGGAAGGCATTTCCGTGGAGGCAGAATGGAAGGCCGTGAAGGGGTCCAGATACTACGAAACCCCGGTCCTATATAAAGAAAACGGGTTCAAAGAGAAAAAGACGGCAGAGGAGCTGATCCGCTTCCTGTCAGCGCCCCCCATGGAGGGGACTTTAGTTTCCATGGAGAAAAAACGGGAAACGAAAAATGCCCCGCTTTTATACAACCTGGCGGAGCTTCAGAACGACTGCTCCAAAATGTTCAAGATCAGTCCCGACGAGGCCTTGAAGGTGGTCCAGGAGCTGTATGAAAAAAAGCTGGTGACGTATCCAAGGACCGACGCCCGGGTGCTCTCCTCAGCTGTGGCAAAGGAGATCCATAAAAACATCGGCGGACTTAGGAATTTTGCCCCGCTGGCGGACCTGGCCTCTGAGGCGCTGGAGCTGGGGAGCTTTAAGACCATAGGAAATACCAGGTACGTCAACGATAAGCAGATCACAGACCACTACGCCATCGTTCCCACAGGCCAGGGCTTTGGGGCCCTGCGGACCCTGGGCTCCCTGCAGCTTAAGGTCTATGAGGTGATCTCCCGGAGATTTTTAAGCATCTTTTATCCGCCGGCTGTTTACCAGAAATTTTCCCTGGACCTGGAAAAGCAGGGAGAGCATTTCTTTGCCAATTACAGGGTACTGGCGGAGGAGGGCTATCTGAAGGCCGCCTATGTTCCCAAAAAGACGGCGGAGAAAAAGACCGGAGACCAGGAAACGGAATCCGGAGAAGAAAAAAAACAGGCCGGCAAAGGCAATGAGACCGAGATCGAACTGGATGGCGGTGAGAAGGCCAGGGCCCTTCTGGCCATGCTTTCGGGCCTTAAAAAGGGACAGCGTCTGTCTCTTACAGGGCTGGAGATCAAAGAGGGTGAAACGTCTCCTCCCAGGAGGTACACTTCCGGCTCCATGATCTTAGCCATGGAAAATGCCGGGCAGCTCATTGAGGACGAGGAGCTCCGTTCCCAGATCAAGGGCAGCGGCATCGGCACCAGTGCCACCCGTGCGGAGATCCTTAAGAAGCTCTGCACCATCAAGTACCTGTCCCTGGCAAAAAAGACCCAGGTGATCACGCCCACGCTTCTGGGCGAGATGGTCTTTGACGTATGCAGCGCATCCATCCGGCAGCTTTTAAACCCAGAGCTGACGGCCAGCTGGGAAAAGGGCCTCACCTATGTGGCAGAGGGTACCATCACCCCGGCGGAATATATGGAAAAGCTGGAGCGGTTCGTCACCTTAAGGACCAACGGTGTCCGCCAGACCGACAACCAGTATCTGCTGCGGCCGTATTTCGACGCTGCGGCCCAGTTTTATAAAAAGTAGGAAACGTTTTGTGCCGCCGTCTGCGGCGGAGGAATGGAGGCTGTGATGAAAAAAGAAGAAGCAAGGACCGTGTGTCTTTACGATCTGGACCACACACTGGCAAGGCCTTTACTGGAGCAGTGTGAGTACCCCTGGGAGGCCCTTCCCGGGATCAGGGATCTTATCCTGGAGCTGGGGAACCGTCTGCCGGAAAGCGAATATGAAAAACGCGGTGAGACTGTCTGGGTCCATAAGACGGCCAGGGTTTTTGAAAGTGCCTATCTGGGAGAAAATATCATCATCGGGAAGGATGCGGAGGTGCGCCACTGTGCCTTCCTGCGGAGCAATGCCCTGGTGGGTGAGGGCGCTGTGGTGGGAAACTCCACAGAACTTAAAAACGTGATCCTGTTCGACAAGGTCCAGGTCCCCCATTACAATTATGTGGGCGACTCCATCCTGGGCTTTAAGGCCCACATGGGGGCCGGCTCCATTACCTCCAACGTAAAATCCGATAAGCTTCTGGTGAAGGTCCACGCAGAGGACGGGGATCTGGAAACGGGAATGAAAAAATTCGGGGCCATGGTGGGCGACCGGGTGGAAGTGGGCTGCGGCTCCATCCTGAATCCCGGCACCGTCATCGGAAGAGATTCCAATATCTATCCCTTATCCAGCGTCCGGGGCTGTGTGGATGGAAACTCCATCTATAAAAAACAGGGGGAAGTGGCAGAAAAGCACGATTAAGGCAGCAATGAAACCTTGCGGAGCTCCGGACAGGAAGAGGCAGGGCTGGATGGCTGAAGATCAAATGAAAAATGAAAATACAGGGAACGGTGTGGCCGGGATGGTCATGCCGTTTTTTGTATATGAAAAGAGCTGGGTGGGAAGAGGGATGATATATGCTCTAAGTGACTTCTTAATCATGATTGTGTCATGGTTAGTGAAGCAATCACTTAGAGCATTTTTGTTTCAGGAGGTGCAGCTATGAGAAACGAAAAAATCACCCCACTGTACGAGCGCCTGAGCCGGGACGA
>OLRX01000055.1_pt1 | contig 93728 bp, 104 predicted proteins | sample 1672991 | NCBI WGS metagenome assembly OLRX01 (sample SAMEA3136744, study PRJEB25190) | human gut metagenome | biome: human gut; feature: human-associated habitat; material: faeces | place: Austria | collected 2013
TCTCTCGGCTTCGCCGAACCCCCTGATAGGGGGTATTTCCTCGAAAGAACCTCCCAGAACCTTGGGCCCCCGAGGGGCCCTGTCACGGAAGGACTTGGTCCTGACGTGGCCCGAGGGGGCCACCCTTCTCGTTCGGGGAGTTCGTTCGCCTGCGGCTCACTCCTCCCCTCACGAAACCCCCCCTATATATACCCCAAAATCGAGAAGAAATTATTCACAAAAACGCAGTTTTTGTCTGTTTTTCACAAAATGTTCATAAATTGTTCACATTATTATATCTATAAGGTATATCTGTCAACCTTTGTTTGAATATAGTTTACCAGAAAATGTACTATTTTTTGCTTGGCAAAAGGAGTGTTTTGGGACTCCTTGGGGCTAAAAAGTCGGGTGGGGGGTGGGTGTAAAATTCTTGATTATGTGTGATATGAGGAGGGGAGAAAAACGTGAAAACGTGATCTGGTTTTGAGTGTGCGGATGTGGGGAGAGAGGGTTGTCTTAATATATAATCTACCCACCTCTATTTCACCTGTGACTCCTCCCCCCTCTGTCATTTTTTCTGTCCAACTAATATTTAATTTCAGAAAATCTGAAAGATTTTCTTCATTAAATATATAAAATATATAACAACTCACCAACTCCCATTATTATAGAGTAGTCATACAATGTCCTATAATCAACATTATGTCAAACCATGCCGTCTGGCACGGGGTTTGCGCCGTTTTCTTCTTCCCCAGATACGCCAACCGTGCTAATTCTTTCATTTAATAGTTGCCTTGCACGGTCAGCAATTTCCGTATTTATATTAATTGAAACACACGGCTCCGTGGGTTTGTTAAGCCCCGCCCTGTCTAATAATGCAGTGCCTATGGTAGCCCTAACATTTGAATTAATGTTCACATCTTCAAACATTTTCAAAAGCCCGTCAATTATAGCAGGGGCCGCTCTTTCCAGCCTCTCACGCCCCCGTCCTATACTGGTTGCAAGATATTCATTCACGTTCTCCTGAGCCAAAATACGACGTGCCGTGGCGATAGAAATCCCCATGTCAGCCATAGTTCTGTCTAAATCCCCGAAGTTTTTTTCATACATTTTACAAAACTTATATTCCCTTGCCGTCAACCCGAATTTGTTCAACTTCATTACACTTTTTCTTTTAGCCATTAGAAAACCTCCATTTTTTGTAATGTTCTCTACTTAAAAGACAAAATGACCACCACCTTATTCCCGCCACTGCCGACCAGTCGTCCAAAACCCGCACCACGACTGGGTTCTGACCACTTTGCCGTATCGAAAAAATCGAATCCACGACCTGCCGTGGTAGGGTTTAGTTGCCGGCGGTGAGCCGACAGAAAACAGAAAAGCGAATTTGAAAGAGAGGGAAATATCATGACTAACATCAACCTGACAAACACTGTAAAGACATCTGAAATCGTATTCAAGACTATCTATGAGCATACTGATACCCGTACTTCCGGTAAGTACGCAGGAAAAGTCTGGACTGTATTACCTGTTCAAATGCCCGACATTACAGGATTCGCGGGATTTTGCGAACACTTGCGCCCGACGGGGGGAGTGTATTCCCGTTTTGCGTCGTCGAAATTCGACGCCACTGGAAACACCATGTGTTTCCTTTGCGACGGCGAATCCCAAGCCAAAGGCTTGCGGACGGCGATTATGACCCTTGCGAAGCAAGGGAAGATTCACCGTGACAACGGCGAACGTGCAGCCGCAAAGGCGGAACGTAAGGCGCATAAGGCGGAACGCGCAGCGAAAAAGGCCACAAAACCAGCCAAAAAGACCGTGGCACGCAAGGCAACGAAAGTTGCCTCTGACAGAAGCGACTTAGAAGCCCGTATCGTCACCATGGAACAGGCAATCAACGCCTTACTCCAGAGCCAAAAGGCTCTGTTAGCAAAACTGGCATAAAGCCAGATAGAAAATCCAAGCCCACTCACAAAGAGTGGGCTTTTGCTTTGCAACGAAAGGAGAGAAAAACATGTTTGTTTATATTACGCAACATACACTGCTTGGTTTTCAGAAAAACACCGGGTATTCCGTGATGAATCATAAGCCTGATATTTTGTGGGTTTCGGAAATAGACCCGAAACGGGCTTTTGCTAAAGCCTTTAACACGATTATGGCAGAGGCGGAACGTGACGGGAAAGACGTTACAGTGACCCTCAATGGATTCAGCGACAGATTAACTATACGGGGGGTGGGCAAATGAAAGAGAGGACGTGGGCGAACGTCGTGAAGTCTATCATCGTCGACTCTGCAATGATTGCGGTAGGGTTTTACATTTTCTTAGACCTTATCTCAAAGGGTTGACAAGAGCCGTGCAAGGCTCTTGAGAGTGCCTTAAGACAAGGGCATTGTCAAGAGCCATGTATAAGGCTCTTAATTTATCTCCCCATAGCGGGAAGAAAGGGTGGAAATTATGAGTACGGAAAAACAGGAAGAACGTAGGGTCATATGCACGTGTGAATGGTGCGGGGGCGATATTTTTGAGGGAGAAGAACTCTTTGAAGGCAACGATTGTTTCTTTTGTCAGGATTGCGCGGATAACGGAGATATTGCCCAATGCGACTATTGCGACAGGTGGCACCCCTTTGAAGAACTGTCCGAAGTCGCTAACAGAAGTGAATGTTACGTCTGTAACGATTGTATAGCCTGCGATGGAGATATTGTCGCATGTGTTGATTGCGGAGCAGTCCTTGACAGGAATTACGACGGGGCTAACTACATAGAGAGTCTGGACGATTATGTTTGCGACGAATGCCTCCAAGAGAACTACCGACAATGTGAAGATTGCGGTGAATGGTTCTCCGATTCCAACGGGGATATACAATACATCAACCGCTATGATGCGTGGCTATGTGAGGCGTGTTATGAATCAAGATACAATGAAGAAGAAGAAAACACAGTAATTCAGTCCTATCATGCCGGGAGATGTTGCAACAGCAACACCCTAACATATGGAATGGTATTCGGCAACCAAAACCGTTCCGCCAATCCCACGTTCGGTATGGAACTGGAAATTGACGGGGGCGGAGAAACGGACGAACATGCCCAAGAAATTATGGCCGCCGCCACGGGAGACGAATTCGGCAACGACCTCATGATTTCCATGCACGACGGTTCGCTTGATAACGGCATTGAGTTTCCATTTGCTCCCATGTCGTATGACTTCTTTAAAAAGAATATCGACTTGGAAAATATGTGTAAAAAGGCGTTATCACTGGGCTACACTTCCCACAATCCCGGTACTTGCGGATTGCATATGCACGTTGACCGTCGATATTTTGAGGACGGACCATGCAACAGTCAAGATTTAGAAACGATTCTCCTCGCCATGTTTTTAGAGAATATAGATTGGATTGTCCCGTTTAGTCGGCGCAAGGACTTTTCGTACTGTTATATCAATGGACATAGACATGACGACGCCTCCAAAATTACGCCACATAAGCAGGTAGATAAAGTGTGGCTTGAGGACGCGAAAGAAAAGGGAGATAGATATATTGCCGTCAACTTCTGCCGTGATAACACAATAGAAATCCGTATTTTCAGGGGAACCCTCAAAGCGTCCACAATTATTGCCACATGGCAATTTTGTCAAATGTTTTGTGAGTTTGTCAAAAAATGCCCCGACTTAGATAGCGCCGTGGAAGTACACTTTGAGGATTTTACCGCTAAAGCGGAAGAACGTGGGTATCATGAATTTTTAACATACTGCAACGCAAGAGGGATTACAACTGAAAACAGACGTGGTAACAGCATTATCAGTGACGAAGAATAAGAGAGGAGAAAACGATATGTGTATTATTATTTATGCCCCTGCTAAAAAGCAAGTCAAAAAAGAATTTATTTGCAAGGCCTACGACAACAACCCCGACGGAGCGGGCGTTATGTATTACGACAAAAAAGGCGCCGTGAAATACAAAAAAGGGTTCTTCACGTTCGATAGCCTTTACAAATTCTGGCAATCTCTTGACGTAAATAAGCCCCGTGCCTTACATTGCCGAATCGCTACTTCCGGGAAAATATCTGCCGGGTGTTGCCACCCGTTTCCCATTTGTGACGACTTAGAGGCTATGATCGTAGATAGCGGAACTTCTGAACATGGGTGTCTTATGCACAATGGTGTATTCATGGACTACACGCCCAAAGAGGGAATGAAGTCCCCATATAGCGACACCATGTTTTACACAAAAGACTTGATATACCCTATCTTGCCGGTTATCAACAATTCGTCCGTGTTAAAACTGTTAGGGGAAATAACGTCACGGGTTATCCTGTTCCTGCCGAATCAAAAAGTGCTGCGGTTTGGTGACTGGACAGAGGATAAAGACGGGTTCTACGCCAGTAACACAACGTATAAGTACGAAAAAACCATGTACAGTGGTTACTATGGGTATGGCTCATACGGCGGTTGGTCGGACGCCGAATATGAGAACTCCTATACTCCGGACGATATTGGAAAACGCCCTCAACCGAAGTTTTATCTATCCGTAGAATTTCAGGCCGACAACAGAGCGCAGGCAGATGATCGCTTGTATGAAATCCTCGATATGTTTTACGGGATTATCTACGACGAGGAATACGCCCTTGATTCGCTAATGCCCATAGGCGAGGACTACTGGACGGTGAACTTTGAAACATATGAGGATATTAGAGCAAGCCTACCCACTGACATTTTTGTATCAGGGTTCTTCAACTACACAACAGAAGAGGGTTACGGTACGACGATAAACGAATAAACGGCCGGTAATATTTGACAAGTAAAACCTGCCGTGTTAATATTTACTTGTCACGGCAGGTAATATTTAATAAATTTTATATAAAGAGGAGGAATAAAAAATGGCTAATGAACTGCAAGTATTCACAAGCGAAGAATTTGGTAGAGTAAGAAGTTTCTGGAAAGATAACGAGCCGTGGTTTGTAGCAAAAGATGTATGTGATTGTCTATCAATCGGGAAGTACAGAGATGCTGTTTCAAGACTTGATGAGGACGAAAGGGGGTCGGTTGAAGTGGACACCCTTGGCGGGAAACAAGGAATGACAGCGGTCAATGAATACGGCTTATACAATCTTGTCCTTTCAAGCCGCAAGCCGGAGGCAAAAAGTTTCAAGAGGTGGATTACGCATAGCGTGATTCCCTCTCTCCGTAAACATGGTATTTATACCATGCCGGACTTCTTGAAGAAACACGGACTCCCCGACTTTACGAATCCCACTATCGCCGCCCGGGCTTGGGCGGACGAAAGGGAATTACGGGTTAAGGCGGAAAACAAGATTCTGGCAGATAAGCCAAAAACAATCTTCGCCGACGCCGTAGCCACTTCTCAAACTTCTATCCTTGTTGGAGATATGGCGAAACTATTACGGCAGAACGGAGTCCCTATCGGGCGTGACCGTTTGTTCCAATTCTTACGGGAAAATGGGTTCCTGATTAAGAAAGGAGTGTCCCGTAATATGCCGTCCCAATATTCCATGGAAAATGAATGGCTTGAAGTTGTAGAGCGAACCCATGAGAACCCGGACGGGAGTATCTACGTGTCGAAGACAACGAAAGTTACGGGCAAAGGACAGGTATTCTTCACAAACCTGTTCCTCAATAAGAACCCCAGACGACTGGTAGACAGAGATACATTCGGGCTAATCAAAACGGCATGACGAAAGATAATAGGGGCAGGGAACCCTGCCCCGCTATTTTATAAAGAAAGGGGCTATAAATATGGCTAAAAGGTTAAAACTATCAGGCTTAGGCATTATTGTGATGTATTCCCTGAGCGACAAGATTCATATTTCTATACAGGATTTCAGGGAAAGGGCACATAAATATAACGTCCCTCTTACACTTCTCCCAAATATGCCACGAGATTCTTCTGTGTTTCGCAAAGCGACAACGGCAATCACTACCAAAATATCTATGAGAGAAGAACCTATCTTGTGTAAAGAAATAGGGGACAACCCAGAAACAATCGTAAGAACCTTTGAGAAAAGGGTTGTGGATTCTGAACAGGATATATCAAACATCACAAATTTGGGGGAAAATGTCCCTGTTTATAAACACATAGCGACTATGGTTTTCCATAAAAGGGACTCAAGTATTGAACACGCTATCCTACACCCGATAGGAAAAGAAATCGTGAATAATGCGTTCCGGAACTACAACCAGATGTCTAATTTCTTTGGTATTAAAGAAGCGAGGGCGACGATTCAAAGTGCGTTCAAAATGTACGGAAGTATCTCCTTAAGGCATAACGGTGGCGTAAACTTTATCCCTGAAACCTACTGTAAAGAATGGAAAAACTTCTCAGACTTTATCGAATCGTTCGAGGGGGTAGAGGTTGTGGAGTTGGCTGTTTTTAATAATAGCCATAACAGAGCGGAAATACACGCTGCCTTTAATAGTAATGTGATAGGTTCTTTAGAAGAAGAAATCATCAGACTTGGCGGGAAATCGCAGGGGTCGAAGAAACTTACGGAACTTGTGGCAGACTTCTCTGTGGCCCTACATTCCGGGAAACAGTTCCGCAGAGAAACCTTGTTAAGTATGGCGAGAAGATTTAAAGATACGGCTGATTTAGTCAAGGCTTACAGGGACTTGTTAGGTACGGATATGAGTATTCTGGATTCCCAGATGGGCATTGCGAGGCAACAGATTAATCAATTATTAAGCCGTGTGAGTGACGATGAGGGGGTGGCGGTATGAAAGTGTTGGTAAACGTAATCGCAAGTATTATTGGAATCCTCTTTTATGCAGGGGGCGTGCTTGTATCAATCATAATCGCCTACTATTTCTTTTATTATCCGGTCGTAAAATTGATTCGATATATCACAATGTAAAGGAGAACCGATATGACAGACACGAGAAAAAAATTATTGAAGATTGAAGAAGAGATGAACGGTAAATTTATCAACCGTAACGAAGTAGTCCGTGGCTTGGTTGTCACGTTGCTTGCGCGAGGTAATATTGTACTGTTGGGGCCGGCCGGTACCGGTAAGACAGACTTGGTACAGACGTTGGCAAGGTGTATCAACGGGCAATACTTCGAGACTATCCTCACTAAGATGTCAAGCCCCGAAGAACTATTCGGGCCATACAACCTCAAAGAATTAGAAGAGGGTAACTACGTCCGGAATACTACTAACACGGCAGTAGACAGCGAGGTGGCCTTTGTAGACGAAGTGTTCAAGTGCAACAGCGCTACGTTGAACGGACTGTTAGGATTGATGGCACAAAGGGTATTCAGGAATGGGGGTTCTGCCCCCTCTCCTACCCCTACGGAATTATTTGTAGGGGCGTCAAACGAACTCCCGGAAGGAGGAGTCGACGGGCCATTAGCCGCCCTTTGGGATCGATTCGAAATGCGCTTCATGGTTGACTACCTGCGGGATAAGGCCTCTTTTAACAGGCTTCTTTCCTTGAGCGACAACGAAGAACCGAAGACATCTATCTCTATCGAAGATATACGGAACGCAAGGGAAGAACTGGCCGCCATAGAAACAGAGGGGGTTACAAATACAATTATTTCTTTGTGGGACTCGTTAAACAAGGAAGGGTATCGAGTGTCTGACCGCAAGTGGCGAAACTCTCTACGCTATATGAAAGCAAACGCCTATTTAGAGGGAAGAAAATCCTTGACAGAAGACGACATTCTCCTTCTCAAAGATATGGCATGGCAAACGACAGAGCAGATAAAGCCGGTAAGAAAACTTGTACTCAGTGCCATAAACCCGGACTTGGAAATGGCACAAGATTTATTCGACGCCGCTTGTGAAATCTTTGCGGAACTATCCAAGTTTACAGACGACGACAACGAAAACAAGAAAAACTTCGGGACAACAAAGTCTTTCAAGGTGGCGGATGTTCACAACAAACTGGTGCGTACAAAAAAGATTATTCAAACGACAACTTCTGAACAAAAAAAGAAGGGGAAAAACACCTCGATATTAAACGGGTATATGAATAGGGTGAACGAAATGTTGCAGTCTGTAACCGCGATGTTGATTGGAGGTTAGTAGAAAAATGTTGTTACCGTACGATAGGGCCGTGTTCTACGATGAATACAGGAAGCGAAAGTCAAAAGTGACGTGCTGGCTTTATATTGCAGGGAAGAGGGAAACAAAAATAAGGTTTGACTGTATGTCAAACCTTTACATCGTAGGGGGAACAAGTTTTACTACGTTACGGAAGGCGACAGAGTATGCGGAGAAAGGAGTAACAAATGGATAAACAAAATATATATCAGGACACGTTTGACGGTCTGGTTTTTGAAGATATAAAAAACCAGAGCCCGAAAATCAGAGAACGTATAGAAAAGGGGCAGGAACTCCTGACCCTTTTCCCTGAACTCGAGAAGGATATTTTCGCCGCCTTGTATAAGAATGATCCACAACTTGTCCCGGAAGCCCCATATGGGACTCAACTTAATCGAAAACAATTAGAAACCTTTATGGAAGACTCGAGGTTCGACACTATCCGGGGATACACGGTATATGATGACTTCTCTGCTGCTGCCGCGTCTTGCTCAATTATGGACGAGGTTATCGTGCGGTTAGAGGAAGACGAAGAACTTAAGAAACTTGTGGAAAAACAAAACGAAATGCAGGGGCAAAAAGATGAAGAGAAAAAGAATCAAATGCAGTCTCAACTGGAGACAGAGATTGAGAAGGCTTCCTCTAAAATAAGACAAGCCCTAAAGCAGGGTATAAAGAAAGCCGAAAAAGAAGCAGAAGAGAATGAGGAGGCCTTCGCTGCTCTCGGGTGCGGTAAGGGAGATACAGAGTTAAAACGGCTTTCCTTCAAAGAAAAAACAGACCTCCTCAAGTCCTACGAACGGGTAAAACAAATGGCGCAGTACATTGGTAAGTATAAATCGCTTGTCGTGTCTGCCAGAACCTCAAGGATTAAATCTACGAAGTCTGAGATATCTGGCGTAACAATGGGTAGCAACATTGCACGGGCGTTGCCTCATGAACTTGTCGCCTTGCGGCATCCGGTTTTGAAGTATAATTTCTACCGGAAGTTACAGGAACATCAGGTCATGCAATATGAAATGGAGCACAAGGAAGATGTAGGGAGAGGCCCTATCGTGTGCTTGTTAGATGACTCTTGTTCTATGTACAGTGAAAACGCCTACATCGCAAGGGGGGTCGCCTTTGGTTTATTGCAATGCGCCAAGGCGGATAAGCGCAACTTTGGGCTCTACATATTTTCCGGTGAGAATTCATTTAAAACGTTTATAATTGAAAGAGGAGAAGCCACCCCGGAACAGTGCATAGATATTTTGTCCGTGTCCCTCAAAAGGGGTACGTCTTACTCACGCCCAATACGTTGGGGGTTGCATCAGTGCGAACGACAGGAGTTTAAGAACGGTGATATCGTTATGATCACAGACGGTCTATGTGAATTACCTGCGGACATAAAAGAGAAAATCATCGCAATAAAAAAAGAACAGGACATCAGGATAACCGTAATCATGATTGGGATGAGGGACTATTCAAAGCAAATAAGCGACTGGGCTGACGTGATATATAAAGATATGGGGGAAGAAAACATAGAAGAAATTTATAAAGCAGTCCAGTAATATGCAAAAAAACAGTCCAGTAATATGCAGACAAAAAAGGCAGGGCTCACGCCCTGCCTTTTTTATTTCCCAATATCCACTTTTCTACCGGTGTCCACTCCGATACTTGTGAGGACTTGAGTTCTACATAAGCGTCCCCGGAAAAATATGGACTCACTTCCTTTTCCTTATAGGGGCAGTCAAAATACTTCGTAATAATATCGCTGATTTTCTCATTCCCCTTCTTCTTTGGGACAACGAGCGTCTCTGGCGAGATATCTCGAACGGGACATACAAACATATTAAAGTCTGTAATAGGACCTCTGTAAACGTAAATACAAGGGGCGTGGAGACTTGTTTCCTTTATCTGGTTGCACATTAAGGGGAAAGCCTCGAAAAAGATTTTATCTTTCGACCTTCCTGTTTTTAGTTCTACATAGACCCCTCTATCTCCGTTGAACAAGAGAAAGTCGGGAGACGTCCGGAATAAAAGGGAGGCCGGACTGCTATCTTTCTGCAAGGCCTTGACGGTATCATCTGAGAGAGTGTGATGGTACGCAAGATCCACAAGAGTTAGTCCATTTTCTTCGCACAACATTTTAAATTCCTTTTCGCTACGAATGTGCTCGTAGGCTAACGGATGTTCCGGTATCATGCAGGCCTCATTTTTTTAATGGTCTGCGTAGCCTCCCCCATTCTACGAGACACCGTAGTCTGACTAACCTTTAGTTCTTTCGATATTTCTACCTGCGTAAATCCCTCTATTCGTCTCGCATAGATATACCCTTGAGGAGGAGGGAGTTTGCGCAAAACTCTTCGATTCTTTCTGCGCCACTCTTCCTTTTCCTCTTGCTCTATTACGATTTCCTCGGGCCCATGGGTATATAATTTGTCCATCCCGACAAGACGTATCTTCTCTCGCCTTCGACTTGATGACTTGGCTTGCGCCTGTAACTGCTTCCGCTCCAGTTCCTCTATCCTGCGGATAAGGTCGTCGGCTTCTCCTTCGACCATCCCATAACCGTTTCTCTCAGGGTGAAGTTTATTGATTCTTTTTTCACGGGCGACGGCGTCTGCTACTATTTTTTCGACGGTATCTTTGTCCGCATCTTTTGGTTTCATTCACGGACTCCGGTACTACCAAGACCTCCTTCCCCTCGTTTAGTACGATTCAACTCTTTTACTTTTTTAATTTCTGCTTTCTCGATCTTGATAGGCATTGCCTGCGCAATGCGGTCTCCACGCTTAATAAGAATAGAGCCTTCCGGCAAGAAACCATGTTGGTAATCCCCTTCTACCACCGTCCCGTCCACCAACTGATAAGAAGGAACCATATGTTTCTTCGGGCTCTCAGGGCGACAATTCTCCACAAGGATTTTTACTTCCCCACGATAGTCGTTATCAATAACCCCGACACCGTTAGCAAATCGTAAGGGGGTTTTCGCAGAGATACCGCTGCGAGGATATAACATTAGCCCATACCCTTCTTCCGGTTCAAAGAGAAGCCCCGTCCCAACCACCTGTGTCTGCCCGGGCTGAACCATCACATCTTCGACCGAACAGATGTCAAAGCAGGAAGCCCCTTCTGTTGCGTACTTGAGATTGGCAATACCAATCGTGTTTGTTTTGTAATTAAGTTCCATGAGATCCATTCCTCCAGAATTTAGCACCCCTAAATTCGATTTCTTTATAGATTCTATCTAACTTGTCGAGTCTCTCCAGCCTTTTGTCTGGGGGCAGACAAGGGCAGAACCGATTGAAGACAAGTTCCTGATTATCCGAGGCGGGGAATACTCCCTCTGGCAGTCTTCTGTGCTGCAAATAAGGGCCGCACTTCACAATGTCATAATACAACCACACTACGTCACGAATATCATTGTATTTATCGCCTGTGAAAAGCCACCGAATCTTGTCAGGCCACGTCTCTGCGACTCCTTTCGAGAACTCGTCTACTAAGTCCCTCGTATGGCAGAGAAGGTCTCCCCCCGTAACATAGATGTTCTGCACTAAGTCTCCGAATTCGTCTGTTTTCTTTTTTTGTTCTCGCAGGAATTCTCGGATATCTACTTCTTCCCCGCCGGAGGAGGGTTGAGTTTCCGGGTTGTGGCATCCCTTACACCCACGGAAACAACCCTGTACATAAATCTCAAACGCCTTTCTTCCCAACGAGAATTCTGTGCCCGAGATTCTAATCTTCGTCATGTCAATTCTCCTTTAAAATGAAAACCAGTTTCGGCAAGTTTTGTTTCATTAAAACTCCGTCCTGTTCCCAGAACATCGGATCTCCTCTTACTCTTACCTCTTCACACCCAATGACTCCTTTAAGTTTAAAGAGTTGGAATACGTCGATAATGTCTACAAGTAAGTAGTCTTTGCCCCCTGCTTGTACGGTACGAATTGGGAAGTAAGAGCCAACAACCTCTTTCAACACGTTCGGGTTTAATTTATCAGTATCTACTATAAATTCCATAACTCATACCCCATAAAACTTACGATCCGGGAAGTCATGCTCTCTTCTCACTTTATGCCAATTCTTCGTGGCCGTTAAGAATCCTACAACCCTTGTGAGTTTTGTCACGATAGGTTTGTTGCAAATCGTGCAGAATTCGTTTTCACGTCCTACTGTAATGTGTCCGTCCTCACAGACGTCCATCACATAGTTCACAGCCTGATAAATCACACCCTTCTTAATCGACGCACAGATTAGGTTTTTCAAGTTCTCTTTCTTCTTAATCCGTTCTCCTACGTTTAAATGAAGGATAGCCCCGCCCGTCATTAGGTGGTCAAACTTACCCTGAAGCAGGATACGGTTCAAAATATCTGTCTGTACGGTTAAGGGGATGAACTGATTCGAATATAAGTCGTACTCTTTGTTCAGCCCCATAATGGCATCTGCCTGCGCCAACTTAATCGCCGAGTTTTCAGAGGGCGTCTGCTCGCAATTATGAGGAGCGCGGAACTTTTTCTCCATAATCTTGTTTACTTCGTTCACAGTTTCCAAGATACGTTGCACGACGTCTTGCCCTTCTTTTGTCAGGATGTCATAGCCGAGAATCTGTACGGCCTCGTTAATTCCGTTTAATCCGCACGTGGAGTACTGTTTGTTCTCGTCCATAAACCCTAACGTATAGAGGGGGAGATTACCATTGTTAATCCGTTTCTTAATAATGTAACGTTTCACTGCATTGACTTCTGCTGCACACTGAACCCCCTTCTCCAGAAGAGAAAAGAATGTGGCCAGTTTATCGTCATACTCAATGGCTTGATACGCAAAGCGTGGCAAGTTGAGTGTCGTAACGCTCATGGATCCAATCTTTGTCCCGCCTGCACCAAAGGAATTAAACCACTCGTGGTCTGCTTCGCTTCGGAGTCGGCAACAGGACGATAACGTAGAGGTATTTCCTGCATAAAAGTTCATCCATCCGAACTCGAGATTCTTTTCACAGACTAAGTCCATAAACTCCTTGTCTGTCACCTCTCTATTCTCGTCAACGGAGAAACAGGCAGTCGTCACCGGAAAGGTGCACGGGGTCTTGCGGAGCGTCTCATTCATCACGTCCATATACATAACCTGTAATTTCTTCACAGTTTCTACGGACGGATGGCTCCCGTCAGGGAATTTATATTCTTTGCACATCTTATCAAGGAACGCATCATCAAACAGGGAGATGTTTGTAAAACTACTTTGGTGCCCCGACCGGAACGGCTGATTTACGGAGAAGATGAAAGACTGTATCTCCTGTTTTACGTCTGCGTCTGTAATCATCCCGGTAGAAACTTCTCTGTCGTAATACCAAGATAAACAGATCAGGAAGTCCGCCAAACCGACAGCCCCAGCGACGCTGTTACTCGCATAGGTCACGAACTGAATAAGTTGGTTTACAAAAGAAGTAAGGTGTTTGGGCGGTTCGCATTTAATTTTATTGACGAAAGGAAGGCCCGAGAACACCACGTCGAGGCAAGAGAAGTTAAAGCAATAACTCATCACAGCGAATTTGTGGAAGTCATTGATATAGAACTCCTTGAAGAACTGGGCCTGACACAATTCTTCCGCTCTCTTTTCCCCGAATAACCTCTTTGCATATTTCCATAACAGGTAATAAGCATTGACTCGGAACAACGGTTTTGCGACCTCCGCTTCATACGCGATGACGGACGAATCATCTACATTAGCGTTTGCGTCCACGGATACGTCAGACGTTGTCTGATTCTTCTTGCCGAAGAATTTCTTTGAGAACGCTACCATGTCTGTCTGTTTCCCGATGCCATCCAATGTGGCCAACTTTTCATAATGGGGAAACTTTCTGAGAGATTCCATGAACTGGTCGAATTCTTTGTCGTATGAAAAATCAATTAGCACTTACATCAACTCCGTTTTTTTCTTTAACCTTTGCTAAGTATTCCTTAAAAGTACTGACGGGGAACACCTTTTCCCCATTGGCCACACTTGTGTCCAAGCAGGTCTTGCAAATATCAACATCTTCTTTATCCTCACTTCGGAGGATCGTAATGGTAGCATCGTCACCGTAAACTTTCGTGACGTTTTCTCCTTCTATAATGTGGCTTCTGCCACCGAACTTAACAACACCATAAATCTTCCATACCTCCTTCCCGGATTTATCTTTATAGGAATCTTTCCCATATCCGATGATATCCACGGAACGTTCCGGTTTTTCCAAAATAATTGTGATCACTTATATTTCCCCCCTATCTTTTTTGCGGCAGTGGACTTCACCGCAAAATACCACGTCTGTTTACCGAACTCTTTCATCGCTACAATCTCGGATTCGTCCTGCTCGAACCAATCCACGAGACCTTTGCATCTTACCGGATTAATCTTTATCCCACCTTCCGGCAAAGAGCCTTTATAACATAAGCCTAAGAACTCGTCCTCCGTCAGGATATAGCAGAGGCTATCAATCTCCTTAACAGGCCACGACTTGTCGTTCCTACGCCCTACAACATAAGCAGGCAACTTCTTCCGTGACTTGACCTCTACCCTTATCAGGCGCTTCCCACATTCGAGAATGACGTCCCCTCTATAAATATCTGCCAATCCGGGTAACGACTCTACGTAGTTCTTCAACGCTCCCGACATGACTACCCTCTTGGCTGGGAGCCCCTTATCCGTCAGGAATTTTACTAAGGAGACTTCGGAGGAGTAACCTCGTTTCTTATTGTTTCTGCCCCTTTTCTGGATTTCCGTCATCTCTGAGGACTTCTTTCTTGTCATTCGTCTCTTTCACCACCTGTGGTATATTCACAAATAAGCCGCAAATACATCTCCCCTCCTCTCTATAATTCGTACATGGACATAATGTATCTTCCGTTTCTTCAATCCGACACGGACAGTGCCCACCCTTCTTGGCAATAGCCTCCATTAAGTGTGTACGGGCTGAATCGTTTGAATTAAACATATCCCCTTCCCTTGGTACCATCAAAGAGCCCCAAGGCGTTTCTACGCCAATTCCATTTGCCGTAGCAACAAGTCTGTACTGAGACTGTTCATCTTCAAGAGACTTGATTAGTCTATTCAGATACCAAGAAGCCTTCTGTAAATCTTCGACACCGTTCTTATCCGAATAACGGCAAACATATTTAATAATATTCGCCACTAATACCGCTTCTTGTGGCGGGAGCCCAGTGACCGCGGACTCAATCATGTCTATCACTTCTATCTTCCCTCTCGTATAATGAGAAGGATGGTTGATACCGTTTCCCATTTTTCCTCCATTAAAACTTTGGTCTGTGGTCATTCCTATCATTCGCGTTTGCGATAGCCTCCGTTAATTCATAAATTGCAACGAAGAAGCCTAAGATAACGAGAAAATTGACTACCATTCTTAAATCTTCCATATTTTCACCTCACGGCGTTGTAATCTTACAACGTATCCACTGTCTGCCAAATTGCCAACATTCCTCTTCTGTGTCCATAAAGATATCTAACCGATCCGTATAACCTCCGCCGAACCTGTCTGCGATTACTACGATACTCCCATCGGGCAACTCCACCTGAGTCCCGAACGGGAGATGGTCACTGGCTGCCAGACCAACCTTCGGCCATGCTCCAGAGGCTGTCCGACTCCCGGTATGCGTATAGGCAGAAGTATTCAACACTTGGAAGAATACGGCCAAGTAAACTAAGTATTTTATAAAATCACCTCTTCATCTTGATCACAGCGTCGGTCACTTTCTCCAAGGCGGAAGAAAGTTCTTCCTTTACAAACCGATGTGTCTCGCTTATGTTTTCTGTCGTGATATAGGAGGCTATCAACATTTTATAAGCCGTTTCCTGCGACGGGATAAGCACAAGCAACAGCGCAGAAATAGATAGAGTGACAAGGGAGGTCTTAACAAATTTATTTATAATTTTACGTTCATCCTCGTTGTAGTTGTCTATTAATTGGAGAGTGGAAATAAAGAAAACAATCATAGACACTAATGATAGAATAATTAATAAAAATATAACCGGTTTGATAATCCCTATCCCGTAGATGACCCACGGACTGATGATATAGTGCATAGTTTATTCTCCTCTTTTACCCATCAGAAAGTATATTATCTTTTTGATTGTCGGAAGCCGCTGCCATTTGACTTCTTCCTCCCATCTCTCTTTAAACAGACTGTACTTTCTGTTGAATTGTTCTCGTCCAAACACTTGAATAAATCCATCGTCCTCCTTGACGATATAGTCCCCGCTCACCAAGGGGATGTCCCTCTCTCCGTCATAGACATATGCTACGGATCCATCACTCGGGAGGTTAATAAAACCATTCCTCATGGCCTCCATAAACCACGTTGGTGATTCTGTGATATACCAAGTATCGCGACTGGGGTCGAACGCAATCTGTACTGCATCCACCTCTCTTGGTCTGGCGAAAGATTTCATGTTAGTTCTCCTTCGTAGTAAATCTGTTTTGGCTATAATCCGTGATAGACATACACATATAGCCTTTCATTTTATTGCCTCTCTTATAACTTCACAAAATACGGTTCTTTACGATATTCCGACTGATTGAAAATAGCCAGTAATTCTTGTTCGGTATAATCCTCGTCCAATCTTGTGACATAGTAAGTTAGTTCGGGATTAAATCGGCTCCTGATTTTTAAAAAACTCGCTGTTCTATCATCCACTTCTTTCGTCACAATATAATGAGAAGCCGGTCTATCTTCATATTTGTCAATCTCTCTACACACAATAACCAATATTTACCCCTTTCAAAACAACTTCTTCTGATACAGATAGAGTTCGCCTTCGTAACAAATTTGCTTCGGTAGCAGCCCGTGACACACATACACCGATTGAAACGGGGGACTATTCCTCGCCCCCTGTGAATCAATAAATTTTGTTCTGCCCTCCAAAATCAACAACTCAATACCGTATTGTTTAAACAATCGGAAACGCTCTTTACTATCCCAAAGTCCATTGACACTGACTAACATCGCAAAAGGCTTTCCTATTTCCAGTAATCGCCGATAAATAGCATCTTTTTTGCTATACGGCGGATTGCTAATAATACAGTCGTATTCCTTTTCCGGTTCGTATAAGAAGAAGTCCTTCCCGTCGTCAATGTGACTGCGCAAAACTTCATGCCCCCCCTCGGTGAGCACACTTACATATTCCGAATCCCCTTTATCAAACGGGCACCATATGCGACTATGTTCCCTGAGATATGGGAGTATAACTTCTACCGCATGCCGGGGCGTGTACCATTCGTCTTGATTTTTCATACTCCGCCACTCTGCCGTGAACGCCATACCTTATTTTCACCTCTTTTTTGTTTAGCCGAATGGCTTATGATATAGTTTATAATTTTTCTCTTCGTTTCTCTGGTTAGCGCCTAATCTCCCACGCTTCTTTCATCTTCTTAAGTATCTCAGGTTTCGCTGCTTCGGCTTCTTCTTTTGTCTTGAAACAATTCCCTATTGCAACCAAGCCACAATCTGTGGCATATTTTTTATTAAAGTTGTTCGGATTAATACTACCGTCTTGACTAACGTAATATCCAAATTCTCCGTTCTGCGGTTTCCACGGCTTTTTGATAATTTTTGCGTCCCCTTTGAGTAGAGCAACTAAATAATTAGAATTTAAAAGACACCCAAAGTTGCCATCAATAAGCCCATAATTTTCGTTAAAGAAAACCCCGAAACTATAATTATCTCTATCTTCAATGTAAAACCGCTCTCCAACTTCCACACCCAATTTCTCCAGTATTTCCGGCATTAAGTTCATAATTTACCCTCTCTTATCTTATCTATACGGGAAAGAAGTTCGTCTACTTTCCTAATCATTTCGTCTACTTTTTTTGTCGTTTCATTTTCCATTTTCATGTTGTTGTACCCGATATCTGTTTCTTTTAACAGGGAGCATTTTTCCATCATTTCTTTCCCCTTTTGTTTCTCCTCTTTGTCAAATATATTGTCTACACAACAAAGCCCCAATTTATCCACAATCTCTTGGGATATACGAAACCTCGACCGAGTTCCTGACTCAACCAGACAAAACGTCCCATTTTCATACTCAACCGTATAACGCTCCCCGTTCTCGTCACCCATGATGTCGCTTTCATAGATTTCAACACCTTTGATGTCTTGCAATCCGGTGAATTGACAGACTGTATCCCGGTCAACTTCTACGATTTCTTGGGAATCAAAAGAGCCACAAAAATCCTGGTATATGTACGCTTTATACTCATCTTCTACGGACTCTGGCCGCATCACGAAATACCCTTCCACCCAACGTCCGTCTTCGACCGCCTTTGCAGAAAAAAGAATTTCCCTTCTTTCCATTATGCCGGAACCTCCTTATCGCAAATCCCCATAATCCTATATCCGCAGGACTTACAGAAGAATGAATCGTCTGGGGCAGGAAGCCACACTCCAGCCTGTATTCCAACTTCTACGTTCTCATATACGTCCTTATAAAATTCGATTGACGATTCCGTGACCGGGGTCTCGTCAATCACAAAAGAATCGTGGAAATAAATCATCTTCTTCGTGGCTGGATCTTTTTTGCGCCTCCATTTTTCTTTGATAAAAACAATTTTTTTAGGAAGTTCTCCTGTCATTTCTCTATAACCCCAAGCGTATGTTGCCATGTTGCAGGAATACGCTTTTGAGTCAGAAACCCCCGTCAAGCCACGCCCGAATTTATAGTCGATGACAACCCCATCTTTGGTAATCGCATCCGCATAACATAGGATAGGGAAAGACCCATCTCCTCTGTTTATATCGAACTTATGCTCCACAAGGTCGACGTCATACTTCCCATATACGTTTTCATAGAAATCTTTGCAGGCGATAATCCCTTGCTCTAACAAATGCCCGGGGGAGTCTGTCTTCCAATTATTCACGATAGTGGATAGTTCAGACCACTCGTCCGCAAATGCCTTACAGAAGTTTTCTTCCGGTAATTTTTCTTTGTATAGTTTTTCAATCGCCTTGTGCATAGATGATCCATAAGATGTCATCGCATACTTCACGGGGTTATCGACCCCCATGATTTTGTTGAAGTACACCTGTTTCCCACAAGTTCTGTAAGACTGCACAGTAGAAGGCGATAAATGTTCAATCGTATTTGCCACGCAAAGCCTCCTTGTTATCACGCAGGATAGAAATAAGTCTCTTCCGGCTCGAATCTGTACTCAAAATCACGTTGCCCACAATGCCTGCGGCATTTCAGGACAGCCATATTTACTTTATTCTGTATCTGCTTTTGTTCTTCTAACGACAGGGCCGGGTTTTCCGAGTCTCTCCACATCCCGATGATAATATCCGCCGTGGCTTCAATATCCCCACCGCCCTTCATTTGTGTCATATCCGGCTTCTCCCAAGGCTTCCCTTCTCGGTTAAGTTGAGACAAAACAATCGGAACGATATTGAACTCTTTCGCCAAAGGTTTAAAGGCCCTGACGGTCTCCGACATTACCTCATACTGTGACGTCCCCGGCATATATTGAATGTAATCCAAGATAATTACGTCCGTCTGACCATCAAAAACCATCGTATTAGCAATATTTATATATTTCTTTATATCGTTTATGGTTAGATTATTCTGGTCAATGATGAATAGTTTCTTGTTTAAAGCCTTTTGTACGAGCAAGGCTTCGTTATCCCCGTTGAGAAGTTTTTCTCTGACTTTATCTTCCGTGGTTTTTAGAAACATCGCTATCATACGGGATATAAGAGTCGCCGCCGACATCTCCATTGAGAAGAAAATAACATTTTTCTTTTCCCGGAATGCAGCGTGTAACGCCATCTCGATAGCGGCGAACGTTTTCCCAACAGAAGAGTAAGCCGCTAATACCACAACCTCTGTTTTGAGGAACCTGTTAATCGACTGGTCAATTCCGGCAAAGCCACTCCCGATTGAACCGGATTGCATAAGTTTGCGATACTCTTCTATCGCCTGTAACGGATTTTTGAAGTCGTTTATAAGACTCTTCTCCGTTCTGCTGCCCTTCGCAATGGAAATAATATCCTTTGAGTCCTTCCCCCATCGTTCCGCCAATCTCTCCGCAATCTCCGTGCGGATCAGAGGGTTTGTCACTGTTGTCAGATAATCCAAAGCATACTGGAATTCCGTTTCTTTGTCGGGACATGCCATTACGCCCCTCATGGCACAAAATACATCAATGTGTTCAGACGGCAGGTCTGCGATACTTATACCAGCCACGTGCAAGTCGGAGAAGTCCTTATACCCTTCTGGTATCTGGACGATACGAACATTTAAATTCGGGCCGAATTGTTTAAACTTATCACGAACTTGGTCTAAGCGGCTCTGGCCCGCTTCGTCATTGTCCGGAGCCAACATCACGACGAAAGATTTATCGAATTCTGCCAGTTGATTGGCCAGCATTTTGATATGCTCTCTGGTCAAACTCGCCCCCGTATATCCGACGCAGGCAAGGCCCTCATCATCAGCACTCGCTACATCAAAGTAACCTTCGCAAAGATAAATCCTCCCCTGTTTCCTCATATTGCGCTTGGCCCTATCGAAGTTATAGAGTAAGTTCCTCTTTGCGTAATAGTCGTTATTCTTATCGTTGACGTATTTCGGGGCACCATCACGGAAGTTGCGTTCTGCGTGGGCTACCATCATCCCGTCCGCATTACGGATAGGAATGACAATACTTTCATTCTCATCATTCCATCCATACCGGAAGTTTTTAATGGTCTCGTCTGACAAATTTCTTTTTTCTTTCAGGTAACAGATCGCCTTATTCACAGATTTTTCGTATCGACGAACTAATTCTTCCTGTTCAGCAAAATATGATTTTGCGGCCTGATATTCCCCATTATGCTCATAGTCTATGTCGTACATATCGGCGAGTTGTTCAATCGCCGTAATGAACGATACATGATTCATGGCCATATGGAGTTCAATGATCGTCCCCCCTTCGCAGGCCTCGAAGCAATACCATTTCTTGGAATCACAGCAGAACGCGTCGTTTCTGTTCGCATCGTCGTGGATTGGGCACTTCCCCCTATACTGTTTCCCCGCCAACCTTACAGGATATCCCAGACCGTTTAAGTAGTCTGGGATGTCGCTACGCAGAATGATGCTGTCTCTTATTCTCATAGGCATCAATCCTTTTTATTTTTTACCGTTCCCATCCCGTCCCTGACATTCCGCATAATAAATTCCTTTGCTTCCTTCTCGGTCTCGAACGTATTTCCACGCCCGACGAGATACTGATGAAGAGTTTTGTCCTTGTCAAATGCGAAACTTGCTATATGGAAACTTCCATCCGTCCGAATAGCGCCAGAATAGAACTTCTCTCCCTCTTTCGGAACCCACGTTTCCCCACGCTTTTTATTCGCTTCTTTCTTCTTCCGGATATGGTCGTTAATGGCGACCTTAAGTCTAACCATTGCCAGACAGATGCCAATTTGTTCATCATAAGTATCCTCTGGAGAACACTTCGCGATAGCCGTTAATTCGGTCCCGTCTCTCATCTCGCAGACCCCGGCTACTCCCCTTCCGAGACAAACAAAATAAACACGATTGATATGTTTTTCTTTATCAGCAAAAAATTGGTCTGCAAACCCGCCTTTATTCAGTAGGTTCATTTTTTCCTCCTTTTTGTTCTTATCAAATTTAAGTACAGAAAATCATCATTTTTTGTTCTTAGTGAGTTCTATCCCTTGTGCCTGTTCTACCAATCCATCATATGCCGTGCAGAAAATCCTTTTCGTTTTCTCAAATGAATGTTCTCCTCCAATCGATTTTGCCGTTTTGAGTAATAGATCAGCAAGAAGAACGATTGTATTCAGCCCTGTCCCTTGTGCTATGGTGGTAATTTTTACCGGGAGTTTTACTGAGTCCTTATCTGTAATATCGCTCTCCGTCACGGAGAAAATAAAAGGGATGTGAGATTCTCCATCTTTGATAATATCCTCCCCGTCTACAAGAATTCTTATCTTGTCGCTTGTTATATTTTTAAAATCAATCATCTTCATCTTCCTCCAATATTTTTTTTAACATACTCAGGTTGAACTCTTCATAGCATTTCACTTGCTTTTTATCTTCTTTTCGTCTGCGCTTCGCGTCATACAGGATAGCCCTCGGAAGAATCTTCCATAACGGCAAGCCGTTATGCTTGTTATCGCTCAGGTAGTTATACAAAACGGATAGCGATTCTTCTGTGAGATTTTTGAGAGCCGCCAAGAGGGGGAATAGTCTACTCCTGAAGGCGAGGTGATTTTCAGACGTGTCCTGTCGGATATAAAGGCGCGCAAGATAGTAAACCTTTTTATCCGTATCTAACGACACGAATTCTTTTTTTGTTTTATATCTAAAAGCCATCCTTACGCCTTCTTTCCGATTCTCTTACTGGAGAATACGCTGACCTCCGCCTGCTTCTTTGTTTGCACGAGCCAGTTGTATCAAGGCATTAAGAACTTCTTTCTTTTCCTTATCGTCTTCTATTCCTACTTTATTAAAAAAAGATTCTATTACGCCCAATAAAGCCGCTATACCGGAAACTGGATCATCTAAGTTTTCCCACTCCACATCTGCCTTTCTACCTTTATCAGTAGCCTCTACGTGACACGTAACGGAACATCTTCCTCCCACCAGTCCATTCAATGCTTTTTGGAATTCCTGTTTTATTTCATCCTTTTTTCCATTCATCATTTTTGACTCATCCTTTCTTGTATTTTTTCTTTTAAGAATTCTCGGGCTTCTTCTATTGTGTCGAATCTCTCTTGATAAAGAACGCCATTCGATCTCACTTTTACTAAAAACTTGTTATACACCTTAAAAATATTAGGCTCAATTTTACGACGCTGCTTTTCTTTCTTTTCCTTTAGGTCTTTCCACCACCTCTTATAATGCTCCACTTGATTTTTGAGTATGACGTTTTCTTCATACAAAGAGTCATAATCTTCTACGCTCGGCAACCCGAGGATTTCGCAAACAAAATTCTTGAAACTCAAACGAATTCTCCTTTCTTCTAAATTCGTTAAATTTTACCAGTTGCAACAGGTAATTCTTAACGTCATGTCCAATAAAAATTCCCACGTCGTTCGTTTTTTGTTCGCATGGGATTTTTATGTCTCTATTTTAGCAAGCATTACTTGCTTTGTCAAGTATTACTTTCCAACTTTTTTTTCATCACGGAGGAAAACACAAAAGGTCTACATTATTTACCTCACTTCGTTCGGTTTTCGCTTCGCTTAATAAAGACAATATCACGTAGAAAATATTCACTTACGGGCGGAGCCCGTAATATCATGGCCGGAGCGCCGTGGAGGCCATGCAAGATTTTTATCCGTGACCTAAGATTTTAATACCGAACGAAGTGAGGTTTAACCGAGTGGCGACGAAGAATGAGGAGCCACGAGGTAATTCACTAACTTACTTTTCACTTCGTACTTTTTTAAAATCTACGTAGTTTAAACTTGTAGTACGTATTTTATTTAACTTCCCTACGGGAAGTTACCCTTCGGGTTTCTTTTTTCTTTCTTCTTTTATTTCTTCTTTTTCTTTTTTTTCTTTTCTTTGCTTCTTTCTTTTCTGTTTTCTTTTTCGTCTTTTTTTCTTCTTTCTGTTTTCTTTTATGCTAAATGGGTATAAAAAACCAGACCTCTGAAAAGTGGTTGTTTTTCCACAGTGAAGTCTCTGTTTGTTTTTTGAAAAAACGTGGCCTTTATTTTTTTCAAATTATAAAATTTAAAGGTTCAGGTTGGCAGTATCCGTCCGCAAAAAGAACGGTATTGAATGATCGTAGTTAGAACAGTCCCAGTCGCTATAAACCGGTTATAAATGGTCGTAGTTGAAATAATTAAGGAGTTAGATTGAGTGTACGCAGTTAAAAATGAATGATCGTAGTTATAAATAAGGAAGCCTCTTGCGGGAATCGAACCCGCACTGAAAAGACGTAGCCCTTTCACTATCCTTAGAGGCTCATAAACCACCATTGAAGCCTTGCCATAACCCTACACCACCATGGGATTATGGGAGTGCAGGGTTGGCATCTTACTGCCGCTAACTATGGTTATAAGGCTTGGCGTGTTAAAAAGATATCAACCGATACTATCCAAGAATTCTTGGGCTTTGTCGGCGATCCATTTCGCGTTCCCGTTGGCTAATGCTTCCACCGCCTCGGGGTCTTCATCAAACAGTTCTCGAATTGTCTTCCCTTTATGAGCCCCATACTTCAACTTGATAGAGCCTACATCGGAGTTCCCGGAATAGGAAGATGTCGTTGTAGAAGAACTTTCACTCGGCGTACTGTCAGGGTCGTCCCTTTCAGGGGAAGGACACATAATCAGGTCTTTAAGGAAGTTCTTGAAAGCGCCCGTTGTGGCCTTATTGCACCCTTTATCCAGTGGGTCAGCACCTGCTCCCTCTGCCGAAATATCAATGAAGTCTCCCGTTTCCGTATCTACTACACGGTAGGTCTTACCAACCTCTGTCAGGAGGACCCTACGGGGATGGCCGTCCTTGTCGAGGCCTACATCAAAGGAATTCGTCGTCGATCTGGTCTCAATGGGAATCGCGACAAGGCCGAGTTCTTGCATTGCAGGCCGGATAGACAGTGTCATTTCTCTTTCTGACAAATAGTTATAAGACTGTCTGCCTGCTTTCATCTTGGAAGGAGTGACGTCTTTCACTTTCTCCCTGAGTCGCAGGATCTTTGCTGCTACCTTGGCTCCATAAAACGGGCAGGTAGTCGGGAGATAACCCCCCAATCCTTCCACAGAACATTCTTCAACGCTTGCCGGGGCCTGCTCCATGGCTTCTGTTTCTTTTTTTGTTGGCATTTACTTCTCTCCTTTTCTTAAATTTTATGATGAACGCATCCGGATCGCCATGCCTTACTCTTTTAAGTATTTTCTTCGCTTTTTTAGATGACTTAATTTCTTCCGCATAGTAATCGCCGATGATACATCCATCCGCATTTGTACAAACAAAAAATGATTTCAAAGCAATCTTCTCCCTTCTGTTTGTCAAGTATATTTTAGCATGACAAGCATTAACTGTCAAGTACCACTTGGCAATATATCTTATAATTAATTATATAGAACATTTGTTCGTATGTCAATAGTATTTTTTGAAGACAAAAAAATACCCCCTTACAGGGGGGTAAGACGAGAGGTTTTTATTTCCCTTTTATTTCTTTGTCTTCTTGTCTCTTGCTGCTTTTTTGTAGGCAGCGTAGATATATTCCATGTTTTCCTTATCTTCAACAAACTTTCGGATTTCCGGGATCATCCAGTCATTATTTACGTCCAACTCTTTAGCGACATTATAAATGAACTCTTCTTTTGTCATAGCGAAGATCTGTAATACCGCATTTATATGCTCGTCTAACGATTCGACACCTTTGCCTTCGGTAAACTCAGGATTAACGACGGAGCGAATCCTATATGGGCTAATATTCGTATTATATAAACGATTAGATAGCCTTGCCATTTGATTATATGACATCCCGGACTTTTCTTTCATTTCAAAAAGTTTTTCACGTAGAAGAGCAATGGGCCCTATGACTTTTTCTTTCTTTGTTTGTGCCATTCTGACCCCTCCTTTCTCTTTTCCTACTTTATCATCAATTTTGTTAAATGTCAACTGGCACATTAAAGTTTCCCTATCCGTTTTTGAATAAAATTGCCGAGTACATCTACTCTTTTGTGGGCTTCGATCAGGTCGTCTACATTTAGATTCACATAAATCATTGTCATTCTCGGGGAAGCGTGCCCCAATATTCTTTGTAACGTAAACACGTCTCCCCCATTTCTGACGTATGTCGTAGCGAATATATGTCGGAAATCGTAAGGTGTAAGGGACACGCCCGTCTTATAAGAGTTAATCAAACATTCTCTGCGTAATGCTGTGGCAGTTATGGGTTTCCCGGAGGAGGAGCAAAACAGGTATTCATTGCCCCATTGTGGCAGTTCATAAGACTTCAATTCTCTTATCTTATCAAGGACAAAAGGAGAGATTGGGATAACCCTTCGTTTTCTACTTTTTGTGATCTCTGCTCGTAATGTTATTGTAAGGCTATCGATATCTATGTCTGTTTCTTTTATTTGTACGATCTCGCTTGGTCTTATGCCGGAATCAATAATTAAAATAACCATGACGTAAGAACGGAACCCAGCGAAGGTGGTTTGGTCAAATCCTTCCAAGAATTTTTTAATGTTACACTCTTCGTAATTTTTTATTCTATATGACTTCTTTTTGTATTTCATGTTTTTAGTAGGGTCATCGAGGGTCCGTCCTTCCTCCAATAACATACGAAAATACTGTCTATAAGTATTCAGTCTTTTGTTAAAATATGCACTCCCCATATTTGGTGGAAGGCATCGTCTTACGTCATACATAGTGGGTATTCCATCGACGCCTTCATGCAATGCTCTAAGCGCGTAGATATGCTGATTTATCGTTTCTTTGGTAACGTGCTTATACATTTGAAGTTCGACAAATTGGCGGGTAAGTTTCTCTGCGTCATACTTCTCTTTCCATGGCTCTTTTTTGATGATTTTCATAATTATGCACCTTTCTGGGGAAGAACCGTAGTCTCGACCTAATCGTGTTTTTGGGCAAAAAAATAGCCGTGCAGCATTTTCGCAAACCCGCACGGCTACTGATTTTCTGGTGACCCCGGGCAGATTTGAACTGCCGGCCTACCGCTTAGGAGGCGGTCGCTCTATCCAGCTGAGCTACGGAGCCATATATCAGAAAAGTGCCGGCCAAAACCGGCACTTTTACTGTTCAAGATTGTTATTTTTTTTAATTACGGCCGCTGGGAAAAGAGCATGGCGTGTGTTCTTATCCTGGCCGCTTTCTTACAGTTCGCTTTTCTCTTTGCGCCCCGTTTACAAGTTTTCCGCCATACCGGGAGGCATGCTCCACTCTACCCGTACGTCAATGGCATCCCACATCCGGGTCAGGCATAACTCTAAACTATCCACGTTCTCCAGAGGATCCAGACGCATTTCCTGAAAATCACGAATCGTTGGCCCCACCGGTACAGCAACCGTATGCGGCTCACGCAGATACTTTTCCACCGCCGCTTTCGGCGCTTCTGCATCTAAATGTACTTCTGCGGTTTTTTTTTCTCTGTCATACTCTATATAACCGTAATGCCCGTGAAAATTAATGGTCACGGCGTATTTTTCCATGTTGATGCCCCTCCTCAAAATTCTTTATTATTATAACAAAAGACGGGACAATTAACAATACGTCCGCTATTATTCTTCGGTGTTTTTATGTTGGGCCGGGCGCAGGCGTTGCTCCATCGGGATCTTTTTCAAATGTTCCGCCGCAGCCAGCTGTGCCTGTTCATAAAGCAGACTCTGAGAGTTTACATCACCGTTTTTCCCGGCTGCTACACGACGGTAGTTCCCATTGCTTTGCAAAATATGCGCGCCGACATTGTCTTCCAGATACAACTTCAATATTTCCTTGACACGCCGGATATGTTCCTCGTTTTCAATGGGGAAAAATAATTCCACCCTGTCGTTCAGATTACGCGGCATCCAATCGGCGCTGCTCATATAAAGCTGTTCTTCGCCTCCGTTGGCAAACCAGAAGATACGGCTATGCTCCAACTGTCTGCCCACGATACTGCGGACAGATATGTTTTCACTCACGCCTTCCAGCCCGGGACGCAACGTACAGATTCCCCGCACGATCAGCTCTATTTTTACACCGGCCATAGACGCCTCATATAATTTTTGAATCACCGGCTGGTCCAGCAGAGAATTCATCTTCGCAATAATATGCCCTTCTCCGCCCTGCCGCACATGGTCGATTTCTTTATGGATCAGTTCATAGATTTTTTCCCGCAGACCAATGGGGGCCATCACCAGCTTATTCCAGACAGGCGTACGCGAATAACCGGACAGCAGGTTAAAGAAAGCGGAAGCATCGCTGCCGAACTGGTCATTGGCCGTCAATAACCCCATATCCGTATAAAGCCGGGCCGTAGTATCGTTATAGTTTCCCGTTCCCAAATGCACATAGCGCTTGATGCCTTCCGATTCACGCCGCACGATCAGAATGATCTTCGCGTGAGTCTTCAGCCCTACCAGACCGTAAATTACATGAGCGCCGGCTTTTTCCAGACGACGCGCCCAGATAATATTATTTTCTTCATCAAAACGGGCTTTCAATTCTACCAGTACCGTGACCTGTTTCCCGTTTTCTGCCGCACGGGCCAACGCCGCCACAATGGGAGAATTTCCGCTGACCCGATACAGTGTCTGCTTGATCGCCAACACCTGAGGATCGTCCGCCGCATCACTGACTAGCTTCACCACCGGATCAAAGCTTTCATACGGATGGTACAGCAAAATATCCTTTTCCCGAATCCTTTCAAACAGGCGGTCATAGGACAACAATTCCCGGGGCCGCTGCGGTACAAAAGGTTCGTATAACCAGGGCCACATTTTATCCAGCGAAACAAATTTTAAAAAACAGGTGGCATCCAAAGGACCTGATATCTCGTAGACTTCTTCCTCTGCCAGATCGAGATTTTTCTGTAGAAAATGTTTTATTTTACTGTTTTTTGTTTTGACGATCTCCATACGGCGGGCCACGCCCCGCTTCCGCTGGCGCAGTGACTTTTCAATTTCCCGCAGCAAGTCGTCGATATCGTCTTCATCCACTTCCAGATCACTGTCACGGGTCAACCGGAAAGGCACCACGTCCAAAATGCGGCAGCCACGGAAAAGGTCTTTACAGTGTCTGGCGATCAACTCTTCCAGATAAACAAACGTACGCCGTTCCTCAACGGGGACCTCGATCAAACGTGGCAGTACAGAAGGAACCTGCACCACACTCATGCTTTCTTCTTCATCGATCGTAACCAGCTGCACGGCCAGATTTAAGGTCCGATTGCCTAAAAACGGGAACGGACGGGAGGCATCCACCGCCATAGGCGTCAATACCGGATAGACAAATTCCTGAAAGTAATGTTCCAACCATTCCCTGCCGGCGTCACTGCAATATTCCAGGCCTTTGATTTCCGGGCCGCCGGCCAGTTTCAAGTCATTCAGCACATCGCCTAAGATCTTGCTTTCCAGTTTCATCTGCTCATGAGCCGCCAGGGAAATTTCCCGCAACTGATCTTTGACGGTAAGTCCGGACGGATCCTTACGATTCAGCCCTTCTTCATATTGATCCCATAAACCTGCCACACGTACCATGAAAAACTCGTCCAGATTGGAAGAAGTGATGGCAATAAACTTCAGCCGTTCCAAAATAGGCGTAGTCTCTACTTCCGCTGCCCGTAATACGCGCAGGTTAAACTTCAGCCAACTCAGCTCCCGATTGAAAAAATACTCCGGTCGGGTCACATCAATGGGCAAACTTTCCTTCTTCATTTTTTCTGTAGTTTTTTTCAGTTTATCATTCATAGCGCATTCACCCGTTCCAGTCGGACCTTAAATCCATAAACTTCTTCCATGGTCGATACTTTTGAAGCAAACGTCCATTCTTCCAGATCCAGCTCCACCTTGCTCACCACCTGGATCACCAGTTCTCGATTCTGAATCGTCGCCTTGCATTGCTGGATCTTCTGTAAATAACTTCGGTCCAGCGCGTCAGCCAGACGCAGGATCGCAGAAAGCTTTGCCACCAGGGGCACCAATTCGCTCTTCAGTTCCGGCAGGGACGTTTTATCCCGCTCAAATACATTGTGAGCATGATAATAACTGGTCATGGCAATCACCAGCTTATCTTCCCCGGTAAAACCTACCAGATCCGTCCCCATGATCAATTGATACGAATACAGGGAATGGCTCCGCAGGGAAACATATTTGCCTATATCGTGCAAAATAGCCGCGGCGCGCAGTAAGAGACGACTATGCTCATCCAGTCCATACTTTTTACCTAACTTATCAAAAAGAATAAGCGCCAGTTTTTCCACCTGCGTCACATGACCATAGTCATAGTGATATCGTTCCCCCACATGGTGGATCAGACTCATTTTTTCTTCTTCCAGAATGTAAGCATAAGCCGGATCTTTCTCCTGTATGATATGGGATAAGATCATGCCATCCACAAACGTATCGTCCGTAATAATGATCTCCTGCGCGGTAGGCGCCAGCTCTAAGAGTTGCTCATACAGCAGAACCATGGGCAGGACCAGCTCGCCTTCCGCTTCGGAAAGCCCGTAGGTCTTCATTAACTGCGGCAGATTTAATTTGCGGATCTTATCAAAAATTTCTCTGAATCGTTCCGTTGTAACGCGATTTACCTTTTTTTTGTTCTGCAGCTCCAGCACTTTCAGCATCAGCTCCGTCTCCGTCCCGGAAAGCAGTAAAAAACGCACCGGCAGTCCTTCGATCGCCTGGCGCACCGGTCCGATGGTGCTGGAAAGAAATTGCATTAAAGCACGATTAAAATGCAGACTGCTGCGCTGATACTGGTTAAAGCTTTCTTTGATGCGGATGATCCCCATATGGAAATTTTGCTGCGCTTTTATCTTATCATCCTGCAGCAAAGAAACACCCAGACCGCCGGAAGAAATATCCAGAAGCAATATCCCCTGCTGACTGCTGATTCGCTCGTCCCTCATCGTGGTTCGAATCGCTACATATTTCGTATAAATTTCCATGGGCATCTCGACCACTTCAATGTCCAACCCGGTCCTCAATTTAATCTGATCCAGCAGGAATACCTTATTTTCCGCTTCCCGCACAGCTGTGGTCGCCTGCGCTACATACACATCCGTTCCGTAATCCCGCATCAGCTCTCTAAAGCCCTGCAGCACCTGACAGATTTCTTCGACCATAGAATAAGAGATCCGACCGTTTTTAAATGTTTCTTCCCCCAAACGAATCGGGTAATCGCAGCGTTCAATCTGCTTAATGCGGTTTAAACCGCGATATTCTACAATCTGCAACCGAAGCATTTCGGATCCCAAATGGATCACTGCCAGGGTCGTATAGGTTTTCCTTTTCATGGTCTGCGCTCCCTGATCTTATAAAACATAGCAATTATCGGCATATACAAAGAACCGCCGGTCCTCCCGCGCAGGCACACTCGCCGCATAACCGGCCCCGGAGCCGCACCGGCGAAGACCGCCTGTATTCCGGCCTTTCTTTTACATTACCGCCTTTTATTCCTATAAAATACTCATATTTTTAAATCATTTCGACATTTATCAGAAAAATCCTTGCAATATATGTAAAACCTTTGTAAGTTCTTTGTTTCGTTTGCATTCTAAAATTTTACAAGCCGACAGGCAGGATTTTGCCACACCTTTGTAAAATTTGATATAATAAATATGATTTTATGATTCTTTTCTATTATTCTTTTTTAACATTATTCAATACGACTCGGTGAAAGCAATGCAAAGAATAGCCATCATTGATATCGGCTCCAACTCGGCCCGTCTGGTCATCAGCCACATTTATAAAAACGGCGCCTACAACATGGTTTTTAATCAGAAAGAGTCCCTCCGGTTAGCGCAAAAGACCGATAAAAACGGCCTTTTATTACCGGAAGCTTTTTCCAGCACATTAAATATCATGAAAGCGTTTGTCTTTATGTGCAACCAGTACAAGGCGGACAAAATCATCGCCGTAGCCACTGCGGCCATTCGCAATGCCAAAAACGGCACGGCGCTGACCAAAGAAATTGCGGAAAAAACAGGTATCCAGCTTCACATCCTCCCCGGAAACGCAGAGGCTTACCTCAGTTATTTAGGCGTTATCAACACGCTGCCGGTAAGCGATGGGATCATTTTCGACCTGGGCGGCGGCTCGACCGAACTGGTACTGGTCCGCGACCGCAAACTGATGGAATCCGTTTCTATCCCTTTAGGCGCGGTAAATACTACCGGTATGTTCAACACCCGGGATAAGATGCCCCCCAACGTCTTCAGCGATGTTAATTTTTTTCTTTCTTCCCAGTTGGCTAAATACCCCTGGCTGAAAGATGCCAAGCTCCCTTTGATCGGGGTTGGCGGTACGGCTCGTACCGTTGCCAAGATGATCCAGAAAAGCCGGCATTATCCTTCCAGCCGGATCCACAATTATATTTTTAACACCCAAAATTTTCGCTCCTTGTTTAAAAGATTGAGGGGGACAAATCTGGAGCAAAGAAAAAAAGTGTCCGGCCTTTCCGGCGAACGCGCCGATATTATTTTAGCGGGTATGTCCATTATTCATTGCCTCGCAGAACAGACGGCCAGCAAGCGGATCATTACTTCCGGCTGCGGCTTAAGAGAAGGTCTTTTTTATGACTATTATGCAAAAATGAATCAGGTTCCCCTGATTGCCGATAATATTTTAGAAACCAGTACGCTGAATGTTCTGCGTCTGTATTCCAACAATGAGGAACATTGCAAACATGTTTCAGACCTGGCGTTGAATATCTTCGATGGCTGGCGCGAACTGCATAAATTAAACAAATCCTGCCGTGCTCTCTTAAAAACTTCTTCTTTACTGCACGACATCGGCATCACCATCAACTATTACAGCCATGCCCGCCATTCCGCCTACATGATCTTAAATGCCAAGCTGTTCGGTCTGACCCACGAAGAACAAATGCTTTGCGCCGTAGTAGCCGGTTGGCACAATGGTATTTCCAAAGGTTATTTTAAAGAACATGTGTATCGCACCCTCCTGGACGAAAAAGACTGGGTCACAGCCGAACGCATGGCGCTGATTCTGGCCCTGGCCGAAAGTCTGGATTACTCGGAAAGCAATAAAGTTCGTTCCGTCCTGCCAAAAAGCGAATCGCACAAGGCCATTCTGGAGATTAACTGTGAGGGCAATGCTTCGATTGAACTGTATCAGTTGGAAACTTATAAATCCTGGTTCGCCAAGCTGTTTGGCAAACCTCTGGAAATCGTTATTAAATAGCAAGTAAAAAGGCTAACGCTAAAATACGGCAAACAAGGTATTATAAAAGGTTGGAGCAGAAACTCCAACCTTTTTTATATATTTTATACTTTTGTTATATTATTGATTTTTTCTTGCAGGCCGTTCTTTTACCACTACTTTACCACTGCAAAAAGTATCTTACTCCTCTTTACTTACAGCAGTCCTTTTAAGCGGCTGCACTTCAAACATGCGACTCCAGGGAAGCCGGAACTCATATTGGTCCACAATCTCTCCCAGTACAGGTCTTGCCACTTTACGGATGTCCTCGTTAATGGCCTCTTCCGCCACTTTTTTCTGTTCTTCCGTAAAACCGGAATTCGGCATTTGTTTGGGCCAGATCACAGTACGATATACATTCATCCGGGAATTAGCCTGATAAGCCCAGTCATCCAGGTAGCGGACATTTAGCAGTTCCTCCGCTGCGCCCGCCGTATAAAAGGGCGATTCCAATCCCTGCGCCAGTGCAAATCCCAGCGTGTTGCCGGAGGTGTTCCAGCCGCCATAGGCCGCCACTTTATAGGCAATACCGCGGCGGAACAGTTCCCGTACTAACGCATTATCCGCTCCGTTGCCATAGGCTGAATCGGAAATAATCACTTTCTTACCCTCATCCAGATAAGATTCTACTTTATCCAGGAATTTTTGCGTATGAGGCCCTGCCACCCCGTTATTTTTCTCATTTGAAGCTTCTAACATCACGCCGTTAAAAGGAGTGTTCACCGCCAGAATAAAATCGGCCCGCGCCGCTTTTTTAGCAGGAAAAGCGCCTGCGGCATAAATATGTTCTCGGGCGGAAACCGAGATCTTATCATCTTCGTAAGTCGGAACCGTAGCCCCGCCTTTCCCCGACGCATATTCCGTATAAACCAGCGGGATCGTATAGGTCAGTCGGTTGGCCGCCTGAGTCAGAAGCAACAAGCCCAACTGATCGGCGCCGGAAAAGAAACGAATCTTTTCTTTCGGCAATTCATTGACCAACGTAGACAAATACCGCGCTTCTTTATGAGCTTGCGATAAGGGCGCCGTATCATCACGGCCGATCAGCAAATAGTTGAAGCTGCCGCTTTCTACGCCATGGAGCAATAACTCCGTTGTCTTAAGGTTCAGCTTACGACGACCGTAAAAATCGTCTGCCATAGCCCGGGGGATCGTGCGGTTTAATTCCTGTAATTCTTTGGTCTCTTTCCGGGAAAGACGCGCTAACTCCGTCTTATCCCGCAAAGCCCCCTGCCGAAACAGTTTCGGTCCCCATTCCCGATAATAGACCGGTTCCACCGGCGCCGCGCTGGCCCTGGGGGAACGCATGATCGTCACAAACACATAGACATTGGGGTTGCCGCTTTTTTTCTTTAAGCCCAGGATACGCTCTGCCCGGGATCGCAGCACCGCTTCGTCAAAATGATGCGTCCGCGAGTCTACCAGACCGCCATACAGCAGAGAATCCGCACTGACAACTACCGCCACAGATTCTCTGGACTTTTCTTCCAGCCAGTCAAACAACTGATCCGGATGACCGGCCTGCGAAGCGGCAGACAGCAGTTCGTCCGGGGGAAACTGAATATCCCACCCGGCGGCCTGCATCGTGGCCACTGTATAGTCTTTGGAAACAGGTCGGGTGTCCAGGGGAACAAAGACCATGGTCCCTTTCGTTTTTGCCGGGGAAGCCAACGTCTGCTGTGTCTTTTCCGGTTCTGCAACCAGCGGCTGCTCTGCCGGAGCGGCCGCAAAAGCTTGCGCGCTCAACAACAAAAGCCCGCTCATACACAAACCTGTCATCCATTTTTGCATAATCTGAACACCTCAGAAACCATTATTTTGCATAAGATGCAACAGCGCTGTCCTTCAGGAGCACGTCATGGGCGCCGCCTTCCACGATCGAAGTGGAAGAAACCAGCGTCAATTTTGCGTTCTTCCGCAATTCACCTAAATTCAAGGCGCCACAATTGCACATGGTGCTACGGATCTTAGCCAGCGTCAGGTTCACATTGTCTTTCAAAGAACCGGCATACGGCACATAGGAGTCAACGCCTTCTTCAAAAGAAAGCTTTTGAGAGCCACCCAGATCGTAGCGCTGCCAGTTACGGGCCCGATTGGAGCCTTCACCCCAATATTCTTTCATATAGCTGCCGTTGATATTCACTTTATCTGTGGGGCTTTCATCAAAACGGGCGAAGTAACGGCCCAACATGAGGAAATCCGCCCCCATCGCCAGCGCCAGGGTCATATGGTAATCGTACACAATGCCGCCGTCGCTGCAGACAGGCACATAGATGCCGGTTTCTTTATAATATTCGTCACGGGCTTTGCAAACATCGATCAGCGCCGTAGCCTGACCGCGGCCAATTCCCTTGGTCTCACGGGTAATGCAGATCGAACCGCCGCCGATACCGACTTTTACAAAATCAGCGCCGCTTTCCGCCAGAAAACGGAAACCTTCCGCATCCACTACGTTGCCGGCCCCAACCTTCACCGTATCACCGTAATGATCCCGGATCCATTTCAGCGTGAGCCGCTGCCACTCGGAATAACCTTCGGAAGAGTCGATACACAACACGTCCACCCCGGCTTCCACCAAAGCGGGCACACGCTCCGCATAATCGCGGGTATTGATACCGGCGCCTACCACATGGCGTTTTTTATTGTCCAGCAGTTCCAGCGGGTATTCTTTATGCGATACATAGTCTTTACGGAACACCATGTACAGCAGACGGCCTTCATTATCAATGATGGGCAGCGTATTGAGTTTATGATCCCAGATAATATCATTAGCCTGCTGCAGGGTCGTATCCTTTTTCCCTACGACCATCTGCTCGATGGGGGTCATAAAATCTTTCACCTGCGTAGACAGATCCATGCGGCTGACACGATAGTCACGGCTGGTAACGATGCCTTCCAGACGTCCGTTTACGGTTCCGTCGCTGGTCACTGCCACAGTGGAATGACCGGTCTTTTCTTTCAGCGCCAGAATGTCTTTCAGGGTGCTGTCCGGAGTAATGTTGGAATCACTGGTCACAAAGCCGGCCCGGTAACTTTTTACATTGCGCACCATCTGGGCTTCGTCTTCAATCGTCTGGGAGCCATAGATAAAGGAACAGCCGCCTTCCCGGGACAGTGCGACTGCCAGCGTATCGTTGGAAACGGACTGCATAATAGCAGAAACCATCGGGATATTTAACGTAAGAGCCGCCTCTTCGCCCTTTTTAAATTTTACCAACGGCGTCTGCAGGGACACATTGTCAGGGATACACTTGGACGAAGAATACCCCGGTACCAACAGGTACTCACTGAAAGTATGTGCAGGTTCATCATAATAAAATGCCAATCGTCACACCATCCTTTTCAAAATATTAATAGTAAAATTGTATTACAGGATAGCTTTTCTGTCCACTAAAAAATTTTTATTGACAGAACAGCCCTGCAAAAGCAACTGTCCTCTTAGGACAGGACTCCTCTATCACGAGTCAAATCGTCGGCGAAAAAGCTTACTTTTTCAAAGCGCGCCAGGCAATATCCTTACGATAATGGACCTGATCGAAATAAATTTTTTCCACGGCGGAATAGGCTCTGTCTTTTGCGCCTTTTATGTCTTCCGCTAAAGCCGTTACGCCCAGTACCCGACCACCTGCCGTGACAATCTTGCCCTCAACAGACTTGGTACCGGCATGGAATACCGCTACATTTTCCATAGCGTCTGCTTCTTCCAGGCCGGTAATAACTTTCCCGTTTTCATAACTTGCAGGATAACCGCCGGAAGCCATAACGATACAAACTGCAGCGCAGTGTTTCCACTGTACCAGAGACGGATCCAGCGTACCCGTAGCGCAGGCCAGCATGATTTCCGCCAGATCACTGTCCAGCAAAGGCAGAATGACCTGGGTTTCCGGATCGCCAAAGCGACAATTGAACTCTACTACTTTAATGCTGTCGCCTTTGATCATCAAACCGGCATAAAGGCAGCCGGAATACGTTCTGCCTTCGGCATTCAGCGCGGCAATCACCGGCTTCAAAACCGTCTCTTCCGCTTTGATCCGCAACGCTTCCGTCATGACCGGAGCCGGCGCATAGGCGCCCATGCCGCCGGTATTGGGTCCCTCATCCCCGTCATTCACCCGTTTATGATCCTGGGAAGCGATCATCGGCACCACGATCTTACCATCGGTAAAGGCAAGAAGCGTCGCTTCCTCCCCTTCCATAAACTCTTCCAATACCACGCGGGCCCCCGCTTCGCCAAATTTGTGTCCGGCCATCATATCCTCTATGGCAGCCAGGGCCTCCGCTTTGGTCATCGCCACCACAACGCCTTTGCCGGCAGCCAGGCCATCCGCTTTAACAACGACAGGCGCGCCGTGCTCTTCCACAAAAGCATACGCGGTTTCAATATCCGTGCAGACTTTGAAAGCTGCTGTCGGAATATTATATTTTTCCATCAACCCCTTGGAAAAAGCCTTGGAACCTTCCAGCTCCGCGGCGTTTTTATTGGGGCCGAACACCGGCAGGCCCCGGGAACGGAAAATATCACCTAAACCGGCTACCAGCGTGGCTTCCGGTCCTACTACAGTCAGGTCGATACTGTTTTCTTCCGCAAAATCCGCCAGGGCATTTAAATCGCCCAGATCCAGGGACTGACAGGAGCATTTGGGCAGTTTTGCAATACCGGGATTTCCCGGCACTACGATCAGGCTCTCCACCCGATCACTTTGAGACAGCTTCCACGCCAATGCATGCTCGCGTCCGCCGCCGCCAATCAATAATAGTTTCATCGCTGCGCCTCACTCATTGTCTTTATGTAATTGTTTTTGTAAATATTCGGTGATCATCGCGTCATATAAAGAAGTATGGCGGAAAGCTTCCATCGCCAGACTCTTACGGGTATGCAGATCAATATCGCCTTTTTCTTCCAGCATGGCCTTCAGGTCCTCGTACCGTTCCGGGTTAGTAATGATCACCACATCATGAAAATTTTTAGCCGAAGCGCGTACCATGGCCGGTCCGCCGATGTCGATATTCTCGATCGCCTCTGCCTCCGTCACACCCGGCTTTTCAATCGTCGCCTTAAAAGGATAGAGATTGACCACCACTAAATCGATGGGGACGATCCCATGTTCCTTCATCTGCGCCATATGCTCCGGGTTATCCCGTACGCCCAGGATCGCGCCGTGAATCTTCGGATTCAGCGTTTTGACCCGTCCGTCCATGATTTCAGGAAAACCGGTCACCTCGCTGACGTAAGTCACCGGAATACCGGCCTCCTGAATTGCTTTCATAGTGCCGCCGGTAGAAATAATCTCTACCCCTTTTGCATGCAAAAACGCCGCTAACTCCTTAATTCCGGTCTTATCAGAAACACTTAACAACGCCCGTTTAATTCTCATTTTGCATCGCTCCCGTTCACACTGATCCGCTTCTTATTTTGCAATCTTTACATGACGTCCTGCTACTGACAGCTTGCCTTCCGCCCACAGTTTCACCGCTTCCGGCAGCGCTTTATGTTCCTGTTCCAAAATACGGGCAGCCAGAGACTCCTCCGTATCCTCATCCAATACCGGCACAGCCTTTTGTAAAATAATCGGACCGGTATCCGTCCCTTCATCCACAAAATGCACCGTGCAGCCGGAGATCTTCACCCCATAATCCACCGCCTGGCCCTGCGCGTCCAGCCCAGTAAAGCTGGGCAATAAAGCCGGATGAATATTGATGATTTTATGTTCCCACCGGCGGATGAAAAAACCGCTCAGGATCCGCATAAAACCTGCCAGGACCACCAGTTCCGCGCCGGCCTCCCGCAACGCGTCATCAATCTTGCTTTCAAACTCCGTTTTATCTTTACAGGCTTTACGTTCCACCACCACGGCCGGAATATGAGCCTTTGCCGCCCGTTGCAAAGCCAACGCTTCACCCTGGTCGCTGATGACGACCGCCACTTCTGCCGGCAGCTCGCCGGATGCAATATGATCAAGAAGGGATTGCAGATTGCTGCCCCGGCCGCTGACCAGTACGCCAATCTTTTTACGCACCGAACACCCCGCCTTTCATCACGGTCTCCTTGTGACCGGGAACAATTTTCCCTAGTTCGTAGAACGTTTCACCGTGTTCCCGCAGATGCGCGCGCACCGCATCCGCTTCAGCCGGATCAAGAACCAGCACCATGCCTACACCCATATTAAAGGTCCGATACATTTCTTTCACCGGTACATTACCCCATTCCTGCAGCTTCTTAAAGACCACCGAGACCTCCCAGGCCGCCGCATCGATTTCCGCATTGCAGTTTTCCGGTAAAATACGGGGAATGTTATCATAAAAACCGCCGCCGGTAATGTGTACCATGCCGTGGATATCAAATTTTTCAAGCAAAGGCAGGCAGGTCTTAGGATACAGGCGCGTCGGCGTCAGCAACTTTTCACCCAGCGTGCAGCCAAATTCAGGAATCTGCGTGTCCACAGTAAAGCCCATGACTTCAAAGCAGATTTTACGCACCAACGAAAAGCCGTTGGAATGTACACCGGAAGAAGGCAGTCCCAGTAAAATATCGCCGGCCTTTACTTTGTCTCCGGTGATCATCTTGCTGCGTTCCACCACACCTACACAAAATCCGGCAATATCGTATTCACCCCTGGCATAAAAACCGTGCATTTCTGCCGTTTCCCCGCCAATCAGGGCACAGCCGCTCTCCTTGCAGGCATCGGCTACCCCCTTTACAATATCCGCTACTTTTTGAGAATCTACTTTATCGACGGCAATGTAATCCAGGAAAAACAGCGGCTCCGCCCCCTGCACCAGAATGTCATTGACGCACATAGCCACAGCATCCTGCCCTACGGAACCGTGCTGATTCATTAAAAAAGCCAATTTTAACTTGGTGCCCACCCCGTCCGTACCGGAAACCAGGATTGGCTCCTTATATTTTTTCGTATCCAGGGCAAACAGGCCGCCAAAACCGCCCAGATCTCCGATCACTTCCGGTCTGTAACTGGCGCGTACACTTTCTTTCATCAAATCTACCGCTTTGTTGCCTGCGTCGATATCGACCCCTGCGTCCGCATAGGTCAATTGTTTTTTGGTGTCTTCGCTCATGACAGCCTCCCCTAAAATATCCTTTTTAACGTTACAGCCCGGCCGCAAAGCCGCCGTTTCTGCTTCATCCGCGCTTTACGCGCCATACGCCGCTGTATTTATTTTTTCTCATTCCGTACTGCTTCCAATTTTGCCGCCTTCTCGGCTACCTCAGCACGCATTTTTTCACGGTAGGCTGCTAACTTTTCTACCAATTCCGGATGCGCTCCGGCCAGAATTTCCACAGCAAAAATAGCCGCATTCTTAGCCCCGTCGATGGCCATGGTCGCCACCGGAACTCCGGGTGGCATCTGAACAAAGCTTAATAAAGCATCCATCCCTTTCAAAGGGCCGCCGCCAATCGGTATGCCGATCACAGGCAACGTGGTATAAGCTGCGATCACACCGCCTAAATGAGCCGCCAGGCCCGCAGCGGCAATAATGGCTTCCACGCCCCGTTCTCTGGCTTCTGCCGCAAAGGCATGGACCTGATCCGGAGTACGATGGGCCGAAGCCACTACAACTTCTACTTCAACACCGAATTCTTTTAACGTTTTTTCAGCCGGTTCTAAAATAGGCCAGTCTGAATTGCTTCCCATGATAATGGCAACCTTCATCACAATCTCTCCTTGTTCACAAAACGTGTTTCTTATGGAATTTTGGGTACAAAAAACCAACCTTACAACAGGGTAAAGTTATTTAATTAATTTTACCAATATGCCGTTAGAGTGTCAAATCTATTACACCTTTCTTACTATTTCTTACACAGCACATGATGTGGCTTCGCCAACGGCTCTTTCACAGGCCGGGAAATATGCGGAAAACGGCAAAAAATTTATCGAAAAAAGCGAATGAATCAAAGATATCGGCAAGAACTCCCGGAGACGTATTTCAAACCGAGTCTTCCCGTTTTTCAAACAACGAAAACAGATTGACCGGCGTTTCACCGCATAAGTTATACCCCGGCGCTTTTTCCAGCGCTTTTGCCCGGGCCAGCTGCAGGTCATGGTACACCTGCCATTTGGCCTGCACCTGTTCTTTGCCGTATTGGCGGAGAATATAAGAGGGATGGTAGGTAGCAATGCAGTCGAATCCCTGCCTCGTCTGAAACCATTGCCCTCTCTGCCGCGTAATGCGCATGGAGGGTTCTCCTAAATAATGCAGTGCTACGGTCCCTAACGCTACGATGACCTTGGGCTGTAAAATCGCCAGTTCCCGTTCCAGCCAGATCTTACCGCAAAAATCAGCCTCTGCTAACGTAGGCGTACGATTTCCCCTTGGTCTGCATTTGATAATATTACTGGTCAAAACCCTGTCCCGCGTGATCTGCACGGACCACAGGGCTTTATCCAGCAATTGACCGGACGGACCGATCAGGGGACAGCCGTAATCATCCTCCACCCCTCCGGGTCCTTCCCCTATAAAAACAAGAGGGCTGTCGGCACAGCCATACCATCCCACAGGCGCTTTACAATCTTCCCGTAACGGACAGGAGCGACACGAGGTCAATTCCCCGGCCAGACTTTGCAACTGTTCTTCTTTTAATGACATGATTTACCTCGTGTGGCCGCCGATAAAACAACGCGTGGAAAAGTCCAACTGGTGTTCTCGCGCCTTGCCTTTCATTCCGGCTTTGCGTATCTTACTTGCGAAATATTGCTTGTGTGCCGGACTTTCTTCAAAATCCATTCCGCTTCCTTTACAGGATACGGCGACAAGGCCGTATCACCTTATCGCCGTACTTCATGAGTCACCGCAACAACCGCAGTGATCAGGCCGTTCTATGACTACCGACCGCCCTGCAATTTTCGAAGGCAATGCATCATACCCGCTGTGAATCATCCAGAATTTCTTTCCCTGTTCGGTAAAAATCACTCCGTAGGAAGAATTTCCTGCATGGTTTTGCAAAAAGATATCCGCTTCAGCCCTGTTTTCACTAAATTCACGTGCCTTATCAAAATAAATATTGGCGCCGATCGCTTCCACCACAGCCGTCGGCAGACAACCGGTATGTCTGTCAGGAAACTTTTCCGCCAGCTCCGCTTTTAACCGCATCCGCACCGCTTCGCAGATTTGCTGCTCCGTCATGGTAAAAGGATACACCGAAACCAACGCCTGATGCACCCTGCTTTCTTCATCTTCCAAAATTTTCAACCCCCAATATGGCAGGTTCACCGCTGCCCTTACTTAAATCTGGTTCCTTGCAAATGCAAAACCGCTGAAACCGGCCTTCCCGCCTGACTCCGGCGCTTTATTGTCGGCACTTTATCATGAAAGCAAGAAGAACGAAAAGCGTCTTTTTATTCAGCAAGCAGCAATTCCTTTGCATCCAGGATCGCCTGCCCCGCAGCGCAAGCCGGGCAGAAACAGGTTTTGCCGCCGGCCTCTTTCACCTTGATCGCCGTTTCTGCCAGATGAGCTGCTGCTTTTTCACCAAACATCTTCTTTCCTGCATCAGAAGTAAATAACGCCAACACCGAATCAATATCCTGCACATCTTCTTCCAATTCCGCAATCAATGTTTCGCCCGCTTTCTTTTCCCCGGGAGTATCCAGCGCAGCCAAATACCCCTGCGCCACAACTCTTAATTCCTGGCAGCAGCTGGGAGCTTCCAACAGTTCCTTCACTCGGTCAACGATAAACTCGCGTTCTTCTTCAGTCATGTTCGCTCATCCTTTCTCTACCTCGTAACTGTATTTTCTTAAGAGTCCCGGCAGCAAGACCACCGCGCTTACGGCCAGGCCTAAAAACAGAGGTTTTATCGAAGTACCTGCAAAAGTGGCGGCTAAAGCCACCCCGGTACTTAGCAACATAGACAATACGGCCCGTCTGGCGCCCACACGCCCCGGACAGAAAATCGCCAGCGACAGCGGCAGAAAGATTCCTCCGCCCCGCAGAGCCATGGATAAATAGTTCCAGAAAAGAATCTGCGAATCCTGATGCAACAAGGCAAAACCGCAGGCGCAGAACATCACGCCTAAAACCACCAGGCGATTGAGCCTCAGCAGCCCCCGGTTCGACTTGATTTTAAGCCACGGGGACAAAATATCTTTCGAGACCATGGTGCCGATCCCCAGAGAAAGGCCCCCGATAGAGCCAATCAGGGAAAGGAATATGCCCCCCATCGCCACAGATCCCAGCCATACCGGCTGATGTTGTAAAAGGTACAAAGGCAAAACCAAGATCGGGCTGACACCCGGATGAAGCGCGTGCATATACACACCGATCATCGAACAGGGCAGACCCACCGGAATGGCCACCAACGCCGCTGCGAAAGTGCCATAAGCCGCTGTTTTCGGATCAGAGGCAGAAAAAATGGCCTGAATATACGTCTGGGTACAAATGATTCCCACTAAAAGCGAGAGAAATTTTTCCAGTGCGTTGACCCCGCCGTTCCCCAAAGGATCAAACCAAGGCGAAAAGGGCAGCGACGCGAAAATGGACGGATCCGTATAAAGGCTCCAGAACGCCGCGCCGCCCGCCAAAAACAGGCTGAAAAAAATCACAGTCATTTTTAAAATACCGCTTACCCCGGCGCTTTTCATCCCGCCGAAAAAAACATAACAGGCCACTAACGTAACCAAAAAACACGCAGACTCCCCGGGAGAAATGGCAAAGACCGCCGAAATAAGTGCAATACCGGGCAAACAGCTGGCTACCGCACTGAAAAATATCCCCAGAGACGATACGACACTGGCAATAGATCCGGCTTTTTTACCGTAATGCAATACAAAATACTGAGGAATCGTTTCCAGGCCCGTCTTACGCAGAGGACCCGCATAAAACAGACCCATAATAATGAAGGTCAAACCGCTGCCTAACGTAAACCACCAGGCTGACAACCCTGCCGAATACGCAAGTTGAGCCGTTCCTACCGTAGCGCCGCCGCCGATGATTGTCCCGGCAATGCTGCCGGCCACCATGGGCACGCTGGCGCTGCGTCCCCCCAGACTATACCCCTCCGCGCTTTTAACCGAACCGGCGGCATATATACCGCCGCCAATCACAGCAGCAACAGTGGTCAGCATGATAATCATATGTAACGTAGTAATTTCTAACTGTGCCTGCATTTTAACTCCTAAAAATAATCGACCTTGGCTTCATTATACTCCACCGGAAACAACCTCGTCAAAACCCCTGTTTCTGTTCCGTCAAATTCGTGCTATAATAATTATATATGTACGATTTGAACACATCCTCAACAGTTGATTCATTTGTGTAAAATTTTAATAAAATAAGGTGAAAATTATGGCAACAAGAGGAAAAATAACAAAAACTTCTACAAGAAAAATCATGAAAACCGCTCCTGTTTTGAATTTTGACCCTGCCATTGTAAAAAAGGTGCAAAGTCAAATGTTGGACAGCGAGCTCCTCATCTCCATCTCCGATTTCTTTAAGGTGTTGGGGGACGAAACCCGCATGAAAATCATCTACGCTCTCTCCCACGAAGAACTCTGCGTAACAGATCTGGCCGCCGCTCTGGAAATGACCCAGTCAGCCGTAAGCCATCAGCTTAAATTACTGCGGATGGCGAATCAGGTAAAATCCCGGCGGGAGGGGAAAAGCATCTTCTATTCTCTGGACGACCAGCATGTGCTGGATATTCTGCAGGAAGCCCTGACTCACATACAGCATAAAATGCACGAACACAAATAAAAAAACTGTCGAAACGCATAAGTACCTGCAATAAACAGCCCGACTATGCGCTGTCAGGCAGCAAATACCTGTCAGACAAAAGAGGGGGAGGAATCCATGATGAAAGCCAATTGCGCAAATTGTCCCACACACGCCTGTTACACCAAAGGTATTAATTGTACCGGAACCGATTTAGAAGAAGTCCGTCAGGCCTATTCGCCGGCAGAATTAAAGATGATGGAAGCCGCCGCCTATGTGGAAGGCACTTTTTACAGCAATATTACCCGACTGGAAGAAATCGCCGAGTTCGCTAAAACAATGGGGTATAAAAAACTGGGGCTGGCTTTTTGCATCGGACTGAACGAAGAAGTCCGTTACATTGCCCGTTACTACGAAAAACAAGGCTTTGAATGTTATAGCGTTTGTTGTAAAAACTGCAGCTTTGCCAAAAAAGAATACGGCCTTAAACAGGTGAAACCGGAATTAGAACACGAAGCCATGTGCAACCCTAAATTCCAGGCCCGTTTTTTAAAAGAAAACGGCGCGGAACTGTTTATTATCTGCGGTTTGTGCGTGGGACACGATGCCATTTTTGCCGCCAACTGTGACGGTCCGGTCACGACCCTGGTGGTCAAAGACCGTTTGCTGGCCCATAATCCGTTGGGCGCGATTTATTCCCGCTATTGGAAACGCAAATTAGGCATTATGGATCCGGACGAAGTATAAAATACGGTCGTATAACTATGACAGCAGAACTGTGGCAGCAGAATCACGACAGCAGAACCGCGGTCGCATAACTGCCGCAGCATAGAAGAGAGATACCGTTCCGCAACGATCTGCAACAATACATTACTGCACCACAAGTGTAAAAAGCTCCTCCAGCGAGGAGTTTTTCTTTTTTATTTACAATTACACAATATATTGTATATAATCCTTGACCTTGCACAATAACACTACTATAATTAGTGGTAGCCAAACAATTCAATTTATCTTTAATTTCGCTTCTAAAGAAGGAATCTTCTATGACTACGCTCCGTATCGCAGGCTGTAAAAAGCACTCCTCCGTCAATGGTCCCGGAGTACGTTATGTCCTATTCATGCAAGGCTGTACGCACCATTGTCCGGGCTGCCAGAATCCGGAAACCTGGGACCCTGCGGGTGGTATGGCCGTGAACGTCGAAGATATCATCCAGGAAATCTGCTCGACCCGGTATCTGGACGGCGTGACGCTTTCCGGCGGCGACCCGCTGCTGCAGCCTGACGCCGCACGAACGATCGTCAAAGCGATGCAGGAAGACGGTTTAAACGTCTGGCTTTATACCGGCTGGACCTACGAACAAATTATGCGGGGCAGCGCCGGTCAAAAAGCCAAAGAAGTCCTTCCTTATGTGAATGTCCTGGTGGACGGTCCCTTTGTCGAACAACGGAAAACAGGCCACTCCCTCTGGCGGGGCAGCGATAATCAGCGTCTTATCGATGTACAGGCCAGTCTGGCTCAAAAGCAGGTTGTTGAATGGCAGAGTGAAAAAAGTTTTGTAAGGCGTAAGTAGAAAAGAGGAATGGGTTATGAGTTATTTTAAAAATGTAGTAAAACGCAACGGCATCACGGTTCCTTTTGACGAGAAAAAAATTGAGAATGCAGTAGCCAAAGCCTTTGTGGCTACGGGCGAAGTGGAAGCCCGGGATGTATCCGCCATGTCCCGGGCCATCACGTTGATGGTCGTCACCGGCCTGCGGGAAACGGCCGAAGAAATCCCTACCGTAGAAGAAATCCAGGATAAAGTCGAAGAAGCTCTGATGAAATGCGATTACGCCAAAACGGCAAAAGCCTATATCCTCTACCGTAACCAGCATCAAAAAGCGCGTAACACGAAAAATACGCTCTTAGACTACAAAAAACTGGTAAACGGTTATATCGGCGAAGAAAAGGACTGGCGGGTTAAAGAAAACTCTACCGTCACCTTAAGCGTAGGCGGTCTGATCCTGTCTAATTCCGGCGCGATCACCGCTAATTACTGGCTCAGCGAAGTCTATGACGAAGACATCGCCGAAGCGCACCGCCGCTGCTTTATGCATATCCACGATTTAAGCATGCTGACCGGCTACTGCGCTGGCTGGAGCTTAAAACAACTCCTGGTAGAAGGTCTGGGCGGCGTGCCGGATCGCATCACTTCGGCGCCGGCCAAACACCTCAGCACCCTCTGCAACCAGATGGTAAACTTTTTAGGCATTATGCAGAACGAATGGGCCGGTGCGCAAGCGTTTTCTTCCTTTGACACCTATCTGGCTCCTTTTGTCAAAGTGGACAACTTAAGCTATGACGAAGTAAAACAATGCATCCAATCCTTTGTCTATGGTGTAAATACGCCTTCCCGTTGGGGTACCCAGGCGCCTTTTACCAACATCACATTGGACTGGACTGTACCGGAAGATATGCGAGAACAGCCTGCCATCGTAGGCGGCAAAGCCATAGACTTCACCTATGGCGAATGTGCGAAAGAGATGGATATGGTCAACAAAGCCTTTATCGAGATCATGATCGAAGGCGATGCAAACGGACGCGGCTTCCAGTACCCCATCCCCACTTACTCCATCACCAAAGAGTTTGACTGGAATCCCACCGAAAATAACAAGCTCCTTTTTGAAATGACAGCAAAGTACGGCACTCCGTATTTTTCCAACTACATCAACTCTGACATGAAGCCGTCCGACGTGCGCAGCATGTGCTGCCGCCTGCGGTTAGACCTGCGCGAGCTGCGTAAAAAGGCCGGCGGCTTCTTCGGTTCCGGCGAAAGTACCGGTTCCGTAGGCGTAGTCACGCTGAATCTGCCGCGTCTGGCTTACTTAAGCCATTCACAGGAAGAATTTTACACCCTGCTGGATAAATATATGGATATTGCGGCCCGCTCCCTTTCCGTAAAGCGCAGCGTGATTTCCCGCCTGATGAACGAAGGACTGTATCCTTATACACGCCGTTACCTGGGCACATTTAAAAATCATTTCTCCACCATCGGTCTGGTAGGAATGAACGAAGCAATTCGCAATGCAGCCTGGCTGCAAAACGCGGCTACGGAAGAAGATATCACGACGGAAGCCGGCCGCCGCTTTGCCATTGAAGTATTAAAACATATGCGCACCCGGTTATCCGATTATCAGGAACAATACGGCGATCTGTATAATCTGGAAGCCACACCGGCGGAATCCACTTCCTTCCGCTTTGCCAAACATGACACGGAAGAATTCCCCGGCATCCTCACGGCAGCCGAAAAGGACGGCGCTCCCTACTACACCAACAGCTCGCACCTTCCCGTTAATTACACGGACGACATCTTTGACGCGTTGGAACTGGAAGACGAATTGCAGACGTTATACACCAGCGGCACCGTATTCCACGGCTTCTTGGGCGAAAGACTGCCCGACTGGCAATCGGCGGCTACACTGGTCCGGAAGATCGCCAAAAATTTCCGCCTGCCCTACTATACTCTGTCGCCCACCTATTCTGTATGCGCCGACCACGGCTACATCAGAGGCGAACACTTCAACTGTCCCAAATGCGGCAAAAAAGCGGAAGTGTACTCCCGCATCACCGGCTATTATCGTCCGGTGCGTAATTGGAACGATGGAAAAGTCAGCGAATTCAAAAGCCGTAAGACGTACCTTACAGAAAATACGGCAGAAAAAGAAGCCCATCCTGATTTTCCCTCCACCGCGGAACGGGCAGATGAACGGATCATGACGGAAGCCAAAAGCCTTGCCGCCAAACCCACGCAGTCGGGAGCAACAACTGCCAATGCCAAGGAGATCCTATCATCGCAGGGAAATGACAATGCAGGCAAAGGGCATCGTTTTCTGTTGTCCACACGTACCTGCTCCAGCTGCGCTATGGTCCGCAAAATGCTGCAGGAAGCAAAAGTAGATTACACACCGTTATTTGCCGAAGACCCACAAGGCGCTGTCCTGGCCGAAAAATTCAATATTTGCTCCGTACCCGTACTGATCGACGGCACCGGTGAACGTGTAAAGCTCCTTAATAACGTAAACGAGATCAAAAGCTATATCGAAAGAATACAGGAGCAATAAGAACAAAAGGCTACGTTTAAGAACAAAAAGCACCTTTTAATTACAGAAGGCATAGAAAAACATCTCCGTCTCAACGGGACGGAGATGTTTTTGATTGCATAGAATGAACCCCCGCCATAGTGGCGAGGGTTCATGCAACCTGAATTGCTTCTTTATGCTTTGGCCCGGTAGAATGAGCTGTCTTTCCAGGCACTCAAAGCATAGGGCCCCACTTTTTAGAAACTTTCCTGATCGTTTTCTGTTCCGGGGATTCCTCCATGCCCTCTTCCTCCAGTACTTCTTCCAGGGCTTTAAACTTCTTTTTTGCATCTTTAAAGCCTTCATTATAGCTTTTAAGCAAGGCCCCCGCGTCCTCACTTTCCCCGATGGCATCTGCCATTGCAGCGCCTACCGTACCTGCAGCAACGGCAGACAGACAGGTCCCTACTCCTGCCAAAGAACCTGCCAGAGAGGCTGCGCCTAAAACCGATCCTCCGCCTGTAAAAGGCGCTGCTGCTACTGCGCCGACTCCAATCACTGCACCTAATAAAATACGCTCCATACCCATAAGTTCACGACTCCTTTCCTGATTCACTTAAAACAACTTTTATCAGCAACTTCTATCGTTATTATAAATAATCATATAGACAAAATTTGTCTATATAAAGTGTCACACTACATAAAATTGAATACGCTTTTTGTCCTTTACTCCAACGCAGTGGAAAAGAGCAAAAGCCATCAGTCTGAAAGCAAAGAGGCCCAAAGATGACAGAACAAAAAAATAAGACGGCCGTAGAACTCATTCAAACAATTGCATATTGTGTAAAAGCTGCCGGGGTTCCAAGAGTGATTTTGGTTGCCGACCCACTCTTACAACGACAATCCCAAAGCGCTGCCTGCAACGAAATAATCACCGTCTTACAAAAAACGGCGATTGACCGTTTCCAGAGCTGGAGCCTGGGCAAAGGTTTTTCGGACATAGATTGATCGCTGAAAAATTCCTTTGCAGAACTCTTAAAAATGGCGGAAGAGGGAGATGCCTTCTCTCAATACACGGTAGGCAACGCCTACTACAACGGAACACAGGTGCCAAGAGATTTGGATAAAGCCCATGAATGGCTTGAAAAAGCCAATAAGCAGTGGTTTTATCCGGCCATATCCCGGTTAGGAGATTTATATTACGAAACAACCAAATCAAAAGTGAATAAAGAAAAAGCGGTTCGTTATTGGCTGGTCGACTACAACGGCCGAAAACTTATCGAATCCGCCTACCGATTTGCTAAGAACTACCGGGCCATCTATACAGATCCTTCTAAAAATAAAGCTGAAAATTGCCAAAGGGAAGATTTGCAAATCCTCTGCTGGTATCAGAGAGCCGGCTGGTACGGCATTCAAGATGGGACAATCCTGGTCAAAACCGAAAAATATATAGAAAAACTGAAAAGTGTTCTACGGGAACAGTTCGCAACAGATTTGCCCCTGGCAGAACACGGTGATGCCTCCGCACAACGGCGAATTGCCATCGCCTATCAAGAAGGCCTGATCATCCCACAGGACTTGGAAGTCGCCAAAGCCTGGTGGGAAAAAGCAACACGGGAGGATGAAGAGAAAAAATCAGGAGGAAAAAATGCACGTCAAAAGACAGCGGCAAATCCGCTGGCTTTTGACGTATTCCAATAAATCCTGTGCAAGTAAACCAAGTTAAAACAACTGCCAAACAGGTATTTTTTACTACCGCAGTACATAAAATACCGGATTTACAGAAAGACTTTCACAGTCTCATTAAATCAATGAAAAAAATTGAACAGACTCATTCCTAAAGAAATAATTGAAATTATACCGATTACTAAAACAATAGTTTTACTACCTTTTTCATTAAGTATGGTGTTAAAAGCGCCAAGCTGTTCCTGCTCTCTTTCTATCTCCTCTCTTATATTACTATAATCTTGACGACAAATACGTAACTCCTCACTTTGTTGCGACCTATATTCTGCATATTGTTTTTCTACCTCTTCAAATTTGCTATCTCGTATTCGTACTTGTTCACTAATCACACTATCTTGATTTTTTTCTAAATCCTGTACTTTATTTAACAGGAGCTCATCACCATTCTTTAAAGCATCTTGCAAAATACTTTCTCGGTCTTGGATAAATTTCTCTATCTCACTCTTGCTCTCTTTAATCTTAGTTTTGATTTTATTTTCACAGTCATGAAAGGTAATGAAATCACTTAACTGTTTAGTATGTTCTTTAATTGTATCTTCCATTTTATTTTGTTTATCTATAATATCTTCCTGCGCCTTAAGCTGCTTAATAACATTAATGATTTCTCTTCGTGCCAATTCTGATATTTCTGATTGAGAAGCACCTTTTAACTGCATTTCAAGCTGTCTGACAACCGTCCTGTTCGCAGCAATATTTGATACACCCAAAGCAAATAAATAACGAGTAATCTGTCCAATCTTCTCTTGATAATCAAAAGTAACCTTTTGTGCATCAGCAAAAGATTGCTGAGATGTTGCAATGTTATCTACCGCATCTTGCAATCTTTCTATTGCCTCAACCTTATCTTTAGTTCCCCACCAATTGTGATTAAATCCTTGAGCATTTTCTGCGCTATTTACCGCATTTTGTGCATCTTCTATGGCTTTATCAACATGTTCCTTTAATTTTTTTAACTCGGTTACTTGTCCAGCAATAATCTCCGGCAATTGTTTTTCGTCAATAATTAAAGGAAGAATTTCCTCTTTATTTTCATTATCTTCTTTTACATTTACTTCATTTACAGTTTCCATAAAACATCACACCTTGCTATAAAATATTTTTTATATCTTCAACAATTTTAGGGTTATATTTCTCTACCTCCTTCAAACAATCTGCAATATTTTCCATTCGCGCTTGGATCTCGCTCCATGACTTTACAAAATAAGTTGAAGTCAAAGATATTAATTCATATGATTTTTCAATTGAAATAAATGCATTTTCTGCTGATATCCACATATCAGCCTGTTTATAAAACACTTTTGCATTATTTAAAAAAATTACTTTGCTATAAACCTCCAATCTCTCGTTGCGTAGGCTAGATTTTTTAAACCCCATTTTTATATCTGTAATGCAAGCCAAGGCGAAACGTCCAATACCAACAAAGTTAACTCTCAAAACAAAATTTGTTAAAAACGCTGCTCCGTTTATGCCCCCAGATTTAATAGCCGCTCTGATTCCTGCATCTGCCATATCCATTATAGTAAATGTACCAGTTGCGATTGTCACCATTCTGGCTATTGTTCTGTTATTAAAAGGCAGAACTGTTTTCCATTCAATTTCTCTAAAATTTTTCTTTTCATTGAATTGTTTATAAAGTTGGCGTATAAAATAAAATGCCCTAACCATAACTTCATTTAAAATAACGGGTACAGCCTGCCGACCCAACTGATGCAAAACAGCCAGTTCAGAACGCAGATCAAATTTTTCCTTTACAAAAACATCTTTCATATTTTGTGCCAACGATGTTTGATTTATTCCCGGGATTAAGGATATTTCTTTTAATAAAGATACTATTGGACCTGGGATCCCCATTCCTACTCCTGCAGTTTTATTGCTTCCGGACATATCGCTTATAAGATGAAAAAACCAATTTACCGTTCCTGCAAAAATCTTATGCGGGAGATCGTTACCTATTAAGTTTCCATCAACTATTGATATACATGTAAACACACCTTGCGAATTTTGAAAGTACCCTTTTTGTGTAAATTGCGTAGCAATGGAGCATAATAATCCAAGAGGTGTAGGATGATGCGCTAAATCATCTAAATGATGACTTTTTGCACTTACACCAATATCTTGCCCCATCCATATACTATCTGATGGGATTTGAAACTGATTTTCTAAAGACTGTATCGCTCCGTCTAATCTTTCTCCCGAGTATCCTTGATTTTTGGCCATTTTCACAACAAATTCATTAACAGAGCGATTACTCCAAGCCTTGCCTTGCTCAAACGAAAATTCTCCTACCCAAAGCGAATCAATGATAGCAGCCAAGACACCACTACTAACGGCAATAACATAATCAAATCCATCTGCATGATTAGTTAGTCTGTCTATTTCCACATTTAATTCTTGCAATTTTTCTTGTGTTTTTTTTAATTGTTCGTCTACATTTTGTAGACCTCGAATAATTTCCATACATCGTTTATCTGTAACACGATTCAAATCAATAACAGGTAAAACCTCAAACTCAATCCCATCTCTAAAATTATCATCCTGAATTTTTAAGGAAATCAAAGATTTTTCTTCTTCCATATTATTCTAAATATCCTTCCCTAGTCGTGTTACAACAATAATTTATACTCATGTTCTTTTATATCCGACAATTTTTTCCAAATAAATTAATTATAGCATAAAATAAGTCATTTATACTTAATAAGATTTAATCTTTTTATTTTATAGTAAATCTTTCAATGCTAATAATAGTTTTTTATAGTAATACTTTTAGAGAAAAATGCTCTCCGTGGCTAAAAGGAGAGCATTTTTCAATTTCCACGCTGCATACCCAATGCCTAACAAAATATCTTCCGCCCTCCGCTTACAATCTTATTTTTCGACTCCACTCTGTTATTTAACGCCTTTGATCCTATTTTTTCAGATACAACGACACTTATGCAATCGGTAAATTTTTTTTGCTTCCCCTTCTATATTTTCATCCTCAAGTTATGATACCAACTATTTCAACAATTCCATTTCCTACTTTTCTAAAGAATTCATTGGTTTCTTCGATTTCCTGTTCTGTAAATGTTTCTTCATCTTCAACATTTTTCTGCGACTCTTTCAAAGCTTTCAGAAATCTTACACCAACCTTTTTTAAAAAATTAGAGTCTATTTTGGTAATAGCGTCTTTAAGTCCCTGCTCTAATACGGCATCTCTTCCCAACATATTTTCTTTGTTGTTACTCATCACTTTTTCCTCCTATGTGTTTTTTAGAAATTTTAATACCATTGTTACTATAATAATAAAAAATGAGATAGCCATCAATTGACTATCTCAAATCTTTTTTAAGCAATCATTACCCTTTCCGCACATAGCTTCCCTGACTCCGCAACCACATTTCAATCCCTTTGCCATAGGTTTCCGCTTCAATCAGGTATTCCTTGCCATCCTCGCTGACCACTCTTGCACTGGGCAGACGGTCCAGCACCGCTTCCACACAGGGACCGGTGTAGTAAAACCGCGTCCGGTTCAACCTGCCCCCTTGCATAAACTGTACCCGTTTGCGGAATTTACCTTCTTCAAACCGGTTCATATAAGGCACATCAAAGTGTTCTTTCGTTATTTCATACTGTTGGATGCGATCCATACGATAAATTGTGGGCGAAACATTTTCATATTTGACTTTCCCCCGAGAAGAGGGAACGATAAAAGCGATCAGATAAAAATAGAACTCGGAAAACATAATGCCAACCGGTTTGATGGAGCGCTTTACCACTCGCCCATCCATTTTCCGGTATTCGATTTTAACTTGCAGCTGTTGTTTCACCGCATCCGACAGGTGCCACATGGTGTCCAGAAATTTTTTCTTATGCCCGGGTTCCACATAGTGAAATTGTTCATTACCAATCAATGTTTTTATTTTCTGTTTGTTGTCACAGGGCACGCAGCAGTCGACCAGTTTTTCTAACACGGGGAACAGTTCTTCTTTGGTAAAAGCACGGCTTTCCAGTAAGATTTTAGTAACCGCAAAGGTTTCCTGGTTGGTCAACAAGGAACGCAAAGGCGGTTCCAGTCTGTAGCCTCTTAAACTTCTGTCATAAACCAACTCCCGGCTTACGCCGCCACATTGACTGTCTTCTGCAAAAAAAGCGCGCAAATCATCAAAATCCCGCTGTATCGAACGCAGCGAGCATCCGTAGATTTGCGCTTCTTCCTGCTTGTACAGTACCTTTCCTTCCGCCAGTTTGGCATACATACAGAGCAATCTGTTCTTGGCAATTTTAATATCATCCATGCGTACCACCATCTCTTACTATCAAAGTATTTTATTCTTGTTTATGCGATGTTTATTAATTATACCATTTTACCTGTCCAAAGGGGTGGCCGGGTAGCCTATGAAACACAACAAGAGTAGCAGAGCGCTACTCTTGTTGATTTCTATGTATTTATTTTTCTTGTTCCCGATGCGTTGAGTCTTCTTCTGATCTCGTTTTTCGTATCCATTGCCTCAGCCTTTAAAGAACGTGCCGAAAATACCGCGGATCAAATTGGAACCGATACTGCCGCCTACGCTCCGGCCAAAACTGCCGCCTACTGATTTGCCTAAGGAGCTGCCCACGGCGCGTCCTACGGTTCCTAACACACTGTTGCCTACCGATTTTACCAGACGGTTTTTCTCCCGTTCTTTACGTTCTGCTTCCTTGGCCGCCTCTTTTTCCGCTTTTTCCTGTAGCCTGGCTTCTTCTTTGGCCGTTTTTTCGTCTATTTTCGCCTGTTCTGCCGCTGCTTTTGCGGCTTCCGCTTCCTTGGCCTCGGCCTGGTTCTGTCGCTGCAGGAACTCATACGCAGAATCCCGATCTATATAGGTGCTGTATTTACTGTATAAAAGACTGGCCTTAATCGCCTGATCCCGCTGCTCATCCGAAATGGACCCCATGCTGCAGCGCGGCGGCAAGATTGCGACTTTTTGTACCACACCCGGTACGCCGTCCGCTCCCAGGAAGGAAACCACGGCTTTACCGGTACCCAATTCGGTGATCGTAGTGGCCGTATCAAAAGCCGGGTTCGCCCGGAAAGAGGCTGCCGCCGCTTTGACCGCTTTCTGATCAGCGGGCGTATAAGCCCGCAGCGCATGCTGTACTTTATTGCCCAACTGCGCTAATACACCGTCCGGAATGTCCTGCGGGTTCTGTGTGCAGAAATAGATACCGACGCCTTTAGAACGAATGAGTTTTACCACCTGTTCGATTTTATCCAATAAAGCCTTGGATGCGCCGTCAAACAGCAGATGGGCTTCATCAAAGAAAAAAACCATCTTGGGTTTAGGTAAGTCCCCGACCTCCGGCAGAGTCTCAAACAGTTCCGACAGCATCCACAGCAAGAAAGTGGAATACAATTTGCCGCTGTTGATCAGGCTGGAGCTGTCCAGCACGTTAATCATACCCCGCCCCATATCCTGCGTCAGCCAGTCGGCAATATTCAAAGCAGGCTCTGCAAAAAATACATCGCCGCCATTGGTTTCCAGAGCAACAATGGAGCGAATGATTGCCGTAATGGAAGCCGGACTCATTTTACCATACTCCGCTTCAAACTGGCTTCGGTGGTCGCTGATGTAATTCAGCATGGATTTTAAATCTTTGGTGTCGATTAAAAGAAGTTTGTTATCATCGGCAATTTTAAATACAATGGTCAGAATATCGCTTTGCAGATCATTTAATTCTAAAATGCGGGCCAATAACAAGGGACCGATCTCCGAAACAGTGGTACGCAGAGGAATTCCCTTTTTACCATAAATATCCCACAACGTCACCGGATAGCCTTTGTACTGGAACCCGGCCTCCGCCAGACCGAATTTAGCGATACGCTTCTGCATATCCTCACTGTCCGTACCGGGCAGCATCATGCCTGCAATATCACCTTTTACATCAGCCATAAACACGGGCACACCCATGTCGCTGAAACTTTCCGCCATGACCTTTAAGGTGATCGTTTTACCGGTGCCGGTTGCCCCGGCCACCAAGCCGTGCCGGTTCGCCATCTTCGGTAAGATGAAGATGTTTTCCCCGGTCTCGTTATTGGCAATCCAAAGCTTCTCTTCTTTTAACATGTACTTTGCCTCCCGATAGCTGTGCTTCGTTTACTATCTGTTTTCTTGCAAGGCTCTCTTGCTATTTTCTTGTTTTTCTTCACTTTCTTTTACGATACTTTTAGTTCTTTTGCTTTTCTTAACGTATTTTTTACGATTTTTAACATCGCTTTTATTCGTTCTTATTTATTGAACCGTTTGTATTTTGTTCCTTACACTATTCTATGCCCTGCGGTTACGCTGCCGCATTGCCATGATCGCCAGACACAAAATAACGATGCCAAAGCACATGGAAATCGAAGCGCTTTTCGTAAAGCCAGCCACAATAAATGTGAAGAAAGAGGCAAAGGCTACAGTCAGAGCATAGGGCAGCTGGGTCGTCACATGGTTGATATGCAGACACTGGGCCCCTGCCGAGGACATAATCGTGGTATCCGAGATGGGCGAACAATGGTCACCGCAAACCGCACCTGCCATACAGGCTGAGATAGAGATGATCATCATCTGATTGTCAATGCCCTGGAAGCAGGCTACTACGATGGGGATCAAAATACCAAAAGTACCCCAGGAAGTGCCGGTAGCAAACGCCAGACCTACCGCAATCAGAAACACGATGGCAGGTAAGAAGCTGAGGAAATTACCTGCGGAATGTTCTACCACATCGGCCACAAACTTAGCTGCACCCAACCCATCCGTCATCGCTTTTAAGGACCAGGCAAAGGATAAGATCAGCATGGCCGGAACCATCTGTTTAAAGCCTTCCGGCAGGCAATCCATACAATCCGCAAAGGGAAGCACCTGACGGGACAGATAGAAAATCACCGTGATAATCAGCGCTACGGCAGAGCCAAGAACCAGGCCTACAGAGGCATCGCTGTTGGCAAAGGCATCCACAAAGCCCTTATCTTCAAAGAAACCGCCGGTGTAGATCATACCGATAACGCAGCAGATGATCAGCATGGCGATAGGCAACAGCATGTCCAACACACTGCCGCTTTTCACTTCTCTTTTACTGTCTTCTTCCGCTTCTTTCGTAATGCCGGTGGTAAACAGGTCTCCGTTTTGCGCATTTTCTTCGTGCATGGCCATGGGACCGTAGTCAATATTTAATTTCGCAATCAAAACCATCATAAACAGTGTCAGCAACGCATAAAAATTAAACGGGATCGCCTGCACAAAAATATTAATACCATTTTCACCCTTTACAAAACCTGAAACTGCGGCAGCCCAGGAAGAGATTGGCGCAATAATACAAACAGGCGCGGCCGTGGAGTCGATCAGGTACGCCAGTTTCGCCCGGCTGATCATGTGTTTATCCGTTACCGGACGCATGACAGAACCAACGGTCAGGCAATTGAAATAGTCATCAATAAAAATCAGGCAGCCTAACATCACTGTCGCCAACTGAGCGCCGACACGAGTCTTAATATGCCGCGAAGCCCACTGTCCGAAAGCCGCCGAGCCGCCGGCCCGGTTCATCAGCTGCACCATCATGCCCAGGATGATCAGGAAGATTAAAATACCTACGTTCCACTTATCAGAAAGTACCGTAAGCAACCCGGACTGGAAGACCTGATTCAATGTTCCTACCAGGTCGAATCCCGCATTCAGAAAAGCGCCCACGAGGATGCCCAGAAACAGGGAGCTGTATACTTCTTTCGTGATCAACGACAAGGCAATCGCGATGACCGGAGGGGTCAGTGCCCATATCGTTTCTTTCACAGGCATATGGTAATGCACCACAGCCACAGCCAGGCCGGCCAGTACAAAAACTACCGCCGCCAACGCCACATACGTAAGTGTTCTCGGTTCCCCTTTTTTCACAACGTCCATCCCCCATTTGCGTTTCATTAATAAAAGCAAGAAACAAATTTTGATATTACTACTTTACTCTAAAATGTCAAATCTGTCCAGTAAAACGGGACAGGTTCTCTGGTTGTATACAGTATTTCTACCGTTTTTTATTTAATTTTTGACACATTCAGAAGCATTTTCAGTATTCTTTTTTAATCGCCCCGTGAATATATCCCTCTGTAATAATCTATTTAAATAATCTATTTATTTGATGGTTGAGATTTTTCTGTAGGTGATTTATCTTGTATCGTGTATAATAAAGTCGTATATAATAACTTAAAAAATAATGACAGGGTACATGAGCACATAAATCCTACGTATTTAGTCATATCAATAATAAAGTACCCAAGCACACAAGCAACGAAGCAACCTAAACAATGAAGCAACGCAAATAACCAGGCAATTCATCAAGTTCAAGAAAGAAGGGCTGTCACGTGATCGGGCAAAAGTTAACCGCAATTTTACTATTGACCTCAACCGCATTGCCGCTTTCTGCCCAGGCAGAAAATACCACCGAAAAAATGCTGCCTCAGAGCAGTGCCGGGCAGAGTACACAGAACGAGTATGAGGCTCACAGCGCTATCCGGAATACGGCTATCGCTCCCATACCGGCTGTCGCTACTGTCATTACCAGTGCGGAAATGAAAGACCATCGTTACCAAAGCGTAGCCGAAGCCCTGCAATACGCCCCGGGCGTCACCGTGACCCCGGGTTCTTTCAATACCGGTCATCCGGTCGTGCGCATTGACGGAGATGACAGAGTCGCTGTATTTATCGACGGACGGAAACAAAATCTGGAAAGCGGCTTTACGGACGGCAGGGCTACCTATGATCTGGATCTGACGCCGCCGGTCAGCATCATCGACCGGATTGAAGTCATCCATGGCGCGGCCGGAGATATTTTTTGGAGCGCCGAAACACCGGGCGGTGTGATCAATATCATCACGAAAAGAGGACAGCAGCATAGATTTTCTTTTGAAGGCGCCCGGGGCACGCATAATGCCTGGCGTTGGGACACGTGCCTGGAGGGTAGCGGCAAAGGTTGGAGCTGGATTGCCGCAGGCGGACGCTCTGACCAGGGGCCTCTTCATTACAAAAGTTTCGATGGAGAGAATGGGACAATGCCCAACTCCCGCCGCAACCGCCGGGAAATGTATTATCGCTTCGACCGGCAACTGACGGATCACAGTTCCCTGAGTATCTCCTACGGACATTTCAGCAATGACACCGGTCTCTGGTATTCACGCTATTTTAAGCCGCTTCACAAAGAGTACCACGATTATAATTATGAAAAACTGGCAAATGATGTTTCCGTAACTTATAATTACAAGGAAAATAAAGAAGCCCCTGCCTACATCAGTTTGTATCACAACTATAACCAGGGAGACACCTACCGCCCCACCGGTACGAAAGAGCAGAAACTGCTGCCTTCTTACAGCCGTTGGAAAACCGATACCGACGGATTGGATTGGCGTGATGGCTGGCGCACCGGAAAACATCGTATGCTTACTGCCGGCCTGACCGTACGCCATACCTCAGTAAAAAATGACGCAAACTATGATGTGAAAACTGATCCTGTCGACGAAGCAAATCGCAGCTATGGGAAAAATTATGCCAAAAGCATGACCACGACCTCTTTTTTCCTGAAATCGTCCCACCAGTTTAAGAAGCTTTTTTATACCAGTACAAAAACACTCACCCATAACAGCATCTTCGGCAATAAATACCTGTCTAACAGAGTCGCAGAGTATCGTCCGGATAATAAAACTTCCTTCTACGGGGGACTGCAGAAGATTTTTGCCGTACCTACTTTAGACGAACTTTATTACGATAACGCCAAAATTGAGGGCAATCCTTCGCTGGAACCGGAAAAAGGCTGGAAATTAAGTGGTGGTCTGCGGCATCGTTTCTCGCAGAAAGTTTCCGGTGATCTCGGCGGGTTCCTTACCTATACCAAAAATCCGATCTTATGGGGCAAAAGCACCGGTAAATGGCGTCCCTTTAATGGAGAAGGCTCCCACCAACAAGGGCTGCGTTTTTCTTTGACCGATGCGTTCAGCGATAAATACAGCAGCCATCTTGCCTATACCTTCACCCACTCCAGGGTAAAATGGGGAGCGGAAAATCCTGTGTATACGGAAGAGGTCGCGCCCCATTTGCTGCAAGCCGCCTTGCGCTATAAAGATGCGCGTTGGGCCAATAATCTGCTCTTAACCGCAGGCCTCGGCAGAGATTCCGAATGGTATTCCGGCGACTACTTCCTTGTGGACGCCAACGTAAATTACACTTTTAACAAACACTGGAGCAGCTATCTTAAGCTGCGCAATCTGTTGAATGCCGATTATGAGATTTTAGGCTCACGCAACGAAGGAGAATTCCCCGGCAGAGGCCGAACCATGCTTTTAGGCGTTACTTACAGCTATTAATTTTAGCCGCCGCCAATCCGGCGAAAAAGTTTTGAAAATAACCTTATTGACAAACAGAAAATTTTTGGTTACTATGTATATGGTTAGCAATAGCTAACCATATCTTTTTATCACGAGTTAGCTTTCGCTAATTTATTTGGGAGTCATTCCTGCGAACCTACGGTACTGTTATGTCAGAAGAAGATATTATACGTTTTTGTTCCCCCACTCTTGCGGGGATAAAGCCCGGCAATCTTTTTACTGCCACCTATGACGATTCGGAACAATTGCAAAAAGAACTGGATGTTTTGGCAAATCGCCTTTCTGCCAAAGGGGTAAAAATACTTTCTCTGCGGCAGAAGCAGGGGCGGGCATTGTTATATTTTTATCGACCCTGCCTGCTGAAAGAATGCTTGCGTCATCTGGGCGCCCGTCTTTTATTACAGCAGCGCGGTTATCCTCCGGATCAACCGCAGCGCTGCCTGAAAAAATTATGGCAGCATCTGCAAACCGAAAGCGATTTCCCTCACGAAATCGGCTTATTTCTGGGCTACCCTCCGGAAGATGTGCAAGGCTTCATTGAACAGAAAGCCTGCAATAGTAAGTGTACCGGTTACTGGAAGGTTTATGGCGATCAAAAAAAAGCGGAACAAATCTTTGACCGCTATAAAAAATGCACTGCCTGTTTTTTAGCCAATTGGCAGCGCGGCGTTTCGTTAGAACAACTGACCGTCAAAAAAGTGTAATCACATGCGGACCATGTTGATTTATAGTAAATGCGTACAGATAAAACGTACGACAGACAAGATTCAGTGTTTAAAGTGTAAAAGGAAAGGTGATTTGTATGAGTAAAGTTGCAGTTGTGTATTGGAGCGGTACCGGTAATACGGAAATGATGGCACAGGCGGTCCTGGAAGGCGCAAAAAGCAACGGCGCCGAAGCCGACTTATTCACCGCCGGAGAATTCAACGCCAATAAGATGGAACAATATGACGCGATTGCGTTCGGCTGCCCTGCCATGGGCGCGGAAGTGCTGGAAGAAAACGAGTTTCAGCCCATGTTTGATGATTGCGCGATGAAACTGCGTGGTAAAAAAATTGCCCTGTTCGGCTCCTGGGGCTGGGGCAATGGCGAATGGATGCAGAATTGGGAAGCCCAGTGCCGGGATCTGGGCGCGGACTTAGCTCACGACAGCGTCATTTGTGCCAATCAGCCGGAAGAAGATACACTGGCAGAGTGCCGGAACCTGGGAGGAGCCCTGGCCTGATGCATGGTTGGGGTAAGTATGACGACTCCCCGGCACCGGACGGAAAATAAAATACAAAATATAAAAAGATAGAGTAAAAGGCCTGCTGTCCATTGTAACAGCAGGCCTTTCGATTATTTACATTTTATCCTCTCAGCCCTTTTGCGGAAAACAGACACAGTCCATCACGCTATCTATTCTTGCTATAGGCAGATGAGAAATGCGCTTTCGTCTGTTATCTGCCTCTTTCCGCCATAATAATGCTGATTTCCTCTTCATTGATGCCAACCATGGCGCCGCCCAGATCATAAGACATCTTTGCGATTACTTTGGGATCGTTATAATTGGCCACCGTTTTCACAATCGCAGCTGCCCGTTTGGCAGGATCTTCGGATTTAAAAATACCGGATCCGACAAACACACCTTCGGCCCCTAACTGCATCATTAAAGCGGCGTCTGCCGGAGTCGCCACCCCGCCGGCGGCAAAGTTCAGTACAGGCAGTTTTTTGTGGTCATGTACATATAATACCAGATCATAAGGAACCTGCAGTTCCTTGGCCACTTCATACAGTTCATCGGGCCGTTTTGCCGCCACCTGCGCCATCTGCATGTTGATTTTGCGCATATGACGTACCGCCTGCACAATGTCCCCGGTACCCGCTTCCCCTTTGGTACGGATCATGGAAGCCCCTTCGCTGATACGGCGCAGCGCTTCGCCTAAATCTCTGGCGCCGCAGACAAAGGGAGCCTTAAACTGATGCTTATCAATATGGTACACATCGTCTGCCGGTGAAAGCACTTCACTTTCGTCAATATAATCAATATCGATGGCCTGCAGCACCTGCGCTTCAACAAAATGGCCGATACGGCATTTCGCCATCACCGGGATGGAAACGGCTTTTTGAATCTCCCGGATCATCTTGGGATCGCTCATGCGGGATACGCCGCCGGCGGCCCGGATGTCAGCCGGTACTCTTTCCAAAGCCATCACCGCCACCGCTCCGGCCGCTTCCGCGACTTTGGCTTGTTCCGGACTGGTTACATCCATAATGACCCCGCCCTTTAATTTCTTCGATAATTGTTTGTCTGCATCATATTTGTCTTTTTCAGCCATTTTTATCCTCCTGAATCACCTGGCTGCCGGTTCAGACCACATTATAAATCGTTTGGCAGCCTCTTTTTATTTTCTATAAAATGAATTATAATATAAAATTGAATATAGAAAAATTACCAAAACTGTTTAAAAAAATATAACCAGATAAAAAGGATCAAATCATGGCCACTGCTTATATGAAACTCTACACCTTTATCAGGGAAAGCATTGCGCAAGGCATTTACAGTTACGGAAGCAAACTTCCTTCCAAACGCCAGTTAGCGGAAAAAAACGGCTGCAGCGTGATCACCGTGGAACATGCCTATGCTTTATTGGCAGAAGAAGGCTATATAGAGTCCCGCGAACGCAGCGGCTATTACGTAATTTATAACGCCAATGACTCTTATCCGGTAGGAAACGCTCCCGGCTGGCAAAAGATTACGGCGGCAAGCAGCCCGGAAACAGAGCGCAGAGAACAAATGGAAAAAGAGCTTTTTCCATTTTCGGCCTTTGCCAAAACCATGCGTTCCGTGTTGTCATTTTACGGCAAACGGATCCTCAGCCCTTCCCCCAACCATGGCTGCGAAGAACTGCGCCACGCCCTTGCCGCTTATCTGGAAAGAAGCCGAAAAATCAGTGTCTCTCCTGAACAGATCCTCATCGGCTCCGGCGCGGAATATTTGTACAGCATGAACATACAGGTATTAGGGCGCCACCGGATTTATGCGTTGGAAAACCCCTCTTATGATAAAATACAAAAGGTCTATGAAGCCAATCAGGCCAAAACCGACCTTCTTACCATGGGGACAGACGGCATTAAAACTGAGGAACTGGAGCGTACCGCAGCCGAAGTGCTGCATGTAACGCCCTTTAACAGTTACCCCTCAGAGATTACGGCAACCGCTTCCAAAAGGGCCGAATACATCCGCTGGGCCCAAAAACGTCATGGCTTCATTATCGAAGATGATTTTGACTCTGAATTCACGCTCCTGTCTAAACCGGAAGACACTCTTTTCTCCCTGGCTCCTCAGAAGCAGATCATCTACATGAACAGTTTTTCCAAAACCATCGCGCCTGCCATTCGGGCGGCCTATCTTGTTCTGCCAGAAACTCTGCTGGCTGCGTATCAGGAAAAAATCGGTTTTTATTCCTGTACCGTACCGGTCTTTGAGCAGCTGGTACTGGCAGAATTCATTAATGGAGGACATTTTGAAAGGCATATCAACCGTATCCGACGGCAGAGAAGAAAAGCACTGCAGGGAAAATAAGCCAGGACAGGATAAGATAAGTCCGGCAAACAAAAGAAGATTGGTACGGCAAGCAAGAGAAGGCAAAGTAAATTAAAGTAAAAAACAATCTGGGTAAAGTAGAAGAAAAAAAGCCGCAGGCAATAACCTGCGGCTTAAAGATTTTTACATACAGCAAGCAAATCAGTCTTGTCCGTTCCAGCAATAGGTACACATGGTACCCGGGTCAATCCCTACGGCTTTGAGCATATCGTCCAGGCGGTTAAACCGCAGACTGGTAAATCCCATCTTTTTACAGATGCCGTCCACCATCGCATGATACCGGTCAGAATCAGGATTACAATAATCCTCCAGTATCTCCCTGGCAACCTCGTCGCCCTCTTCTTTCGCCACAATCTGACGGGCGATCAGTTCCATTTCCGAATTGGAACGAGAGAAATTCAAAAATTTACAGCCAAAAGTAATCGGCGGGCAGGCCGGACGGGCATGCACTTCTTTGGCGCCGGTCTTAAACAGAAATTCGGTAGTCTCCCGCAGCTGCGTGCCCCGCACAATGGAATCGTCGATCAGAATAATACGTTTATTATCAATCAGTTCATGCACCGGGATCAATTTCATTTTTGCGATCAGATCACGCTTGCTCTGAATGGTAGGCATGAATGAACGCGGCCAGGTCGGCGTATATTTAATCAGAGGACGGGAAAAGGGAATACGGCTTTCATTGGCATAACCTACCGCATGAGCGATACCGGAATCCGGAACACCGGCCACAATATCCGCCGCGTCTGCCGGAAAAGCATCCCGTTGCGCCATGTATTTACCGCAGTTATACCGCATCCGTTCTACAGAGACCCCTTCATAGACGGAAGAAGGATAACCGTAATACACCCACAAGAATGCGCAGACACGCATTTTTTTACCCGGGGCGGCCAATACCTGCACGCCCTCCGGAGTCATAATGTCAATTTCGCCGGGGCCCAGTTCTTTATAGTCTTCATAACCTAAATTCAGATAAGCAGAAGATTCAAAGGTAGCGCAGAAGCCATCTTCTTTCTTGCCGATGATCATGGGCGTGCGGCCGACTTTATCACGGGCCACATAGATCCCCTGCGGCGTCATAAGCATTAAAGACAGTGACCCTTCCACCATTTCCTGCGCATAACGGATGCCCTCAATCAGATTATCCTTCTGGTTGATCAGCGTGGCTACTAATTCGGTAGAATTAATCGTTCCCCCGCTCATTTCCAGAAAATGCGTGCTCTTCTTTTTCATGATCATGCTGACCAGAGCTGCCACATTATTAATTTTGCTGACCGACGTGATCGCGTAAGTTCCATGATGAGAACGCACGATCAAAGGCTGCGCTTCCATGTCGGAGATACAGCCGATGCCCAGGTTCCCCTTCATTTTATGGATATCGCCGTCAAATTTGGTGCGGAAAGGAGAATTTTCAATGTTGTGGATGGCCCGATTGAACCCTTCTTCTCCATAAACCGCCATGCCGCCTCTTCGGGTTCCCAGATGAGAATGATAGTCCGTACCGAAAAACAGATCGAACACGCAATCTTCTTTCGATACAACGCCAAAATAACCGCTCATAGTGATGTTTTCCCTCGTCTCTCTTCAACTAAAACTGCCTAAATCTTTACGCAAAGATGCGCCTTTATTTTATCCTACTATACGATGGACTGCAACAATTTTTTCAATAGATTTTTCTAAATTAAGTGTAAATTAAATGCAATTTTCGCTTAACAAAAACTTCACTGGTTAAATGGGAAAGTAAAGTGCTACAATAATAAGAAATAAACTAAGAAATATAGAACGAAACGGAGGCCTGTCCATGCATACCACGTTGGCAGAATTAACTGAACACAAAATCATTTCCATTATCAGGGGCGTTACCAGCGTCGATATCCTCCCTGTGGCAAATGCGCTGTATCGCGGCGGTATTCGCTTCATCGAAGTGACTTTTAATGCCTCGTCTCTTTTAGCCTCCGATGATACCCTGCAAAGCATTCGCCTGTTGCGAAAAAAGATGGGCGACAAGATGCACATCGGGGCCGGCACCGTTCTTACACCGGTACAGGTAGAATTAGCCGCCGATGCCGGCGCCGAATATATTATTTCGCCGGACATGAACCCGGATGTGATCCATCATACAAAAGAGTTGGGGCTGCTCTCTCTTCCCGGCGCTCTTACGCCGACGGAAATCCAGGCGGCCTGGGCCGCAGGCGCCGATATGGTCAAGGTTTTCCCTGCTTCCCTGCTGGGGCCGGCCTATTTTAAGGCGCTCAAAGCGCCCCTTTCTCAGGTCAAACTGGCAGCCGTGGGAGGCGTAGATGAAACGAATATCCGGGATTTTCTTAAAGCCGGCGCCGACGGTTTGGGTATCGGCGGTTGTCTGGTTAATAACGACAGAGTCAGCCGTAAAGCCTGGAACGAGTTGGAACGTTCCGCCTGTAACTTTGTGGGCGCCATTTGTCAGCCGGAAAAATAAATAGTATAATAATAAGGACAGCAGCAGCTGTCTTACCTGACACGGGGAGCGTTTTCGCTGAGAGGAACCTTGCGTTCGACCCGCCACCTGATTTGGATAATGCCAACGTAGGGATCGTCAAAACTATCCGAACATACGCACAGGCAGTGTCTGATCAGACACTGCTTTTTTATTATTCAGCCGGTTTTATCTGTCTTGATCCGGTTCTTTCCCTTTTCTTTTATATTTTTCCTTTTTTCTTTCTTTATATATTATCTTTTATCTTTATAGTATCTTCATGTACTATCTTCGCTATTTTCAGTTTCTTAGTATGATTTCGTTATTATGATGTTCCTATGATTATATTGCACAAAGGAGTGTATCTCATGGCCGAAAAGTTATATCATACGCAAATGGAAGCAGCCCGCAAGGGCATTCTCACACCGGAAATGGAGCTGGTTGCCAAAAAAGAAGATCGGCCCATTGAATTTATTCGGGAAAATGTGGCCTGCGGTAAGATCGTCATTCCGGCCAATCCCGGCCACAAAGGACTGGATCCTAACGGGATCGGCAGCATGCTGCGCACCAAGATCAACGTAAATTTAGGTGTCAGCCGAGACTGCAAAGATTATGATATTGAAATGCAAAAGGTTTTTAACGCCGTAAAATTAGGCGCTGAGTCCATTATGGACCTGTCCAGCCACGGCAATACCCAGCCTTTCCGCCAGAAGCTCTGCCGGGAATGCCCTGCCATGATCGGTACCGTACCGGTGTACGATGCCGTCATCCATTATCAGAGAGATTTGAATACCCTGACCGCCCGGGATTTTATCAATGTGGTGCGCCTGCATGCGGAGGACGGTGTGGATTTTGTCACCCTGCACTGCGGCATCACCCGTAAAACCATCGAGCAGATCCGTTCCGGCAGCCGGGTAATGAATCTGGTAAGCCGCGGCGGCAGTCTGGTTTTCGCCTGGATGGCCATGACCGGAGAAGAAAATCCTTTTTACCAATATTACGATGAAATTTTGGAAATCTGCCGGGAACATGATGTAACCATCAGTCTGGGCGATGCCTGCCGCCCCGGTTGTCTGGCCGATGCTACGGATCAATGCCAGATCGAAGAACTGGTACGGTTAGGCGAATTGACCCAGCGCGCCTGGGATAAGGATGTTCAGGTGATGGTCGAAGGACCCGGGCATGTGCCGCTGGACCAGATTGCTGCGAATATGAAAGTACAGCAGACTATTTGCAAAGGAGCGCCTTTTTATGTATTAGGGCCCCTGGTAACGGATATCGCCCCGGGCTATGACCACATTACCGCCGCCATCGGCGGAGCTATGGCCGCCGCTGCCGGAGCAGCGTTCCTTTGTTATGTTACACCGGCAGAACACCTGGCTCTGCCCAACGTAGAAGACGTAAAGCAGGGCATCATCGCCAGTCGGATCGCCGCGCATGCCGCAGATATTGCCAAGGGGATCCCCCACGCACGGGAACAGGATGACCGTATGGCTCAGGCCCGCCGTAAATTAGACTGGGAAGCACAGTGGCTGGAAGCCATCGATCCGGAAACAGCCAAAGCCATCCGCCAAAGCCGTAAGCCGGAAGACGACCACAGCGACACCTGCAGTATGTGCGGCAAATTCTGCGCCGTACGCAGCATTAATAAAGCATTGGCCGGAGAAATGATCGATATCCTATAAATCCTTTAACCTTATATATTCTCTAACCCTATAATATATCTAATCCTTTAAACAAAAAAATCCCGCAAGTCTTTTTCCCTGTCCCGACCCCCAAAAGTCAGACCTAAAAACCTAACGATTGGAGGCCGGCACATTTTTCTAAGGACTGCGGAATTTTTTTATGTGTTCCTCTGCACTACAAGCCTGACATTTGACTTAGAGCCGGATTTTTATACTACGTTCAGATCAGACCGCGCCGCCGAGCCAAAGCCAGTGCCCCTTTACCGGAAAGCACCTTCTGCGATTCCCGGGGAACCAGTTCCACGGTATATCCTTCATTTTGCAGCAGACAGGCATAGGCTTGTTGCAGCACATTGCGCCCTGCCACAATAAAACGCGCTTGCTGACAACCGGAAAAAAGCGGATCCTGTTGCAAGGTCCGTACATCATCCGCCAGCAAAAGTCCCAGTAAATAGTTTTGCGCCTGTACCGGCGTATAACCGTCAAACAAACCGCAAATGCGACACAAAAATGCACCGTGCCCCAGTCCCATAGACCGTCCCCAGGCAACACCCCGCAGAAAAGCTCCCGCCTCAAACATCTCGACAAAGCGTCGCTCCACGGTACCGGCCAGAATACTGTCTAAAGTCAGGGAACGGAGTAATTCTCCCGCTAATGTAGTCAAACTGCCTCGTATAACTCCTTTTTCATCCACTGCAATGTACTTATTATGCGAACCGGGTAAAACCAGGACCAAAGGTTCCGCTGACGGCCGCGCTCCCATTGCGCCCGCTCCTTTTGCCTCGCATTTCCGATTCGCTTCAGAGCGTTCCTTTCCCGGGTGTACCGGATTGTGCATCAGGCTTGCCGACGCGTATAGCTCCAACATACCGACCGCTTCGGTCTCTTCCCCCCGCATCATATCCATATGGACTATGGTTTCCGCGGTAATCGCCTCGTCCGCCAGATTTTTCATGCCGGGGATAAACCATATCTCCCGCGGTGACAGGCCTTCTATCTTCCTGGGCACCATGGCAGCCGCCAGCGTGTCCACCCCTGCCGGAGCCGCAATATGAGGCACTTCTGTCAACCCTAAATCCGACGTCAGCATACCGGAGGCCAAAACCAATGATAAATTCTCCGGCTTTATTCCGGCTTCGGTCGCCGCTTCCGTCAACAGGCAGTCTACCGTAGTCAACAGTTTTTGGTTGTTTCCATCAATTGCAGTATTCCGTACGCCGACTTCCGCAGCGGCTTCCCCGGCCAAAAGAAAATCGGAGGCAGTCCGATTCCAGATACGCACACGCGTATTAGTGGTGCCTCCGTCAATTGTTGCAACAAATGTTATATTAGCCATTTTTCCGTTTCATTTCCTCAAATTCAGCAATGATCTCCTGCCCGGGCGCTTCATCCAAAAGGCTCACGACCACCAACACAAGCAGACTGAGCAAAAAGGCAGGAAGTAATTCGTAGATACCGAGCACACCGCCCAACGGAGCGATTAAAAACTTCCAGATGAATACCGTTGCGCCGCCGGTCACCATACCTGCCAATGCACCCCGGTAGGTCGCCCGCTTCCAGAATAAAGAAGCCAGCACCAACGGTCCGAAAGAAGCTCCAAATCCGGCCCAGGCAAAGGATACGATCTTAAAAACAGAACTGGCCGGATCTCTGGCAATGACCATACCTAAAATCGCGATCGCAACTACCGTCCAACGGGCCGCGCGGATACGCTGATCAATGTTCAGGTTCATATTTAACGCTTCCTGCAAGATGTTTTCCGAAACACTGGAAGACGCAGCCAAAAGCTGTGAATCGGCCGTGGACATCGTACTCGCTAAAATACCCGACAACACAAGACCGGCGACACAGGCCATCAAAAGACCATGTTCGGAAATCACATTGGCGATTTGAATGATGATCGTCTCCGTATTGGCATTAGTCAACGTGCTGACCAGGCCGGATGCGCTTAAAGACCGCCCTACAATACCGATAGCCACAGCTACACCCATGGCCACCACGACCCAGATACTGGCTACCCGACGGGACAGATCCAGTTTTTCCACTTCATTAATCGCCATAAAACGAAGCAGAATGTGCGGCATGCCGAAGTATCCCAGTCCCCAGGCCAGCGTAGACGCAATCGTAAACAACGTGTAAGGAGAAGCGGAGTTCGTATCCACCTTAAAGGTTTCCGTTAACGAAAGATAGCCCGGCAGAGCCTGTGCATTGGCCAACACTGTATCTACTCCCCCTGCCATATTTGTTGCATAGACCAATACAAACAATAAAGCAAAAGTCATGATAATGCTCTGGATAAAGTCTGTAATAGACGCCGCTAAAAATCCCCCGGCTGCCGTGTATGCTACAATAACGATCGCCGAAAGAACCATCGCCATTACATAATCCGCGCCAAATAAAGAATGGAACAGTTTGCCACAGGCCGCAAATCCCGAAGCCGTGTACGGAATAAAGAAAATAATGATGATAACGGCGGCTATAGTAGAAAGCACATGCTTATCATCGTGAAAGCGGTTGGAGAAAAACTGAGGCAACGTGAACGATTTTGTCAGATGGGTGTAAATACGCAAACGTTTCGCCGTGAATAACCAGTTTAAATAGGTGCCGATCGCCAGTCCGATCGCCGTCCAGCCCACATCCGCCACACCGGACAGATAAGCCAGGCCCGGCAGGCCCATCAGCAAATAACTGGACATATCCGAAGCTTCCGCGCTCATCGCTGTCACCAACGGACCAAGCTGCCTGCCGCCCAAATAAAAATCTGTTGCGGATTCGTTCTTTCGCGCATAATAAAAACCGACAAAAAGCACACTTAATAAATAAGCGGCAATCGTAAACAAAATACAAACTACTGAAGAACTCATACAAATTTTCCCTCGATTATAATATAAGTATGGTATAAGTTTACCATAAATTCACTTAATTACAAAAAAAATTTAAAAATATAACAAAACCTCGAACTGAAAAAGTCCGAGGTTCTATCATTGACAAATTGATTGACACGTTTAAAGTCTTGCAAACCCTTGATGCTATAGGCAAATGCCCTTCGCAGAAAATGACGTCCACGCAAATCTACACAGGCAAAACGTACTCATTCAAACAAATAGAGTTTCTTAAGCCCTATGCGGTTCAAATTTCGTCCTATCACAATAGCCCGCGTATCTTCCATCGGTTCGCAGCCGCCAATTTGAAATTGTCCGTCCACATAGTCAAAACGATACCACAACGCCTCATTTTTACAATACCCTTTGGAACGAACGATATAACCATATTTGCCGGAGTTAAGCTCTTCCAGAAGATACAACAATTGATCCGGCGACCGACAGGGGAAAGGCTGAAATCCCATATTTTCTAATGATTCGTCGGCTTCAATCTTGCCGCGAACCTCAAGAACCACCGGTTCACCCGCCTTGGTCAGCAAAGAAAGCCAGTCTTCTTTAGACCACTGACTGTAATGCGTCAAGGGGAAATGCACATCCTCCGTCAATTGTAAATCTTTTGCCACCGCCTCAAAATCCTGTGTGGAAAAACCTTCCGACTTGCTGACTACCAAGTGCTTAGCACTATATACCTGATCCTCAAAATAATCCGGGAACTCCTGCCTCTCATTACGGTAATGCAAGCCATCCAAAATCGTAATCGGCTCCAATAAACCGATCCTTTCATAGAGCACAGGTTTCAGGTTCTGCATGATACGGCTGGGAAAAGCCACGCCACTGGGTTCTACCAGCAAGTAATCCGGATCCAGCGTATTAGCGATAGTAATCACGGTAGAAGAAAAATCCAGTTTGCTTGAGCAGCAGATACAGCCCTCGGACAACTCCCGCACTTCCAGATCCGCAGCCTCACCCCGGACAGGATCAGACCCCTTCGCCCGGAGCAACGGCCCATCAATGCTGAATTCACTGAACTCATTTTCGACGATGACGAAGTGACGGCCTGTCGCCTTCGCCATCGCCTGAATAAATGTAGTTTTTCCGGCTCCTAAAAAACCCGAAATAAGTAATATCTGCATCTTGATCTATAGAATTCTTTCTTAAATGAATTTGCAATTTAAAAGCATTTGGAATTTAAAATTCAGCTCAATTCGGCAACATGCCTTCGTCAAGCTATTGTCTTATTTTTCCAAAACTACAACCGGTTTAATAAGGTCTTTCGGTTTGTCTTTCATTAACAGCAAGGCTTCTTCCACATGTTCAAACCCTTCAAAACGATGAGTAATCATGGGTTTTACATCCAGCTTGCCGGTCGTGATCAGACGAGCCAGCTTTTCCAGACGATAGCGGCCGCCGGGCATCAGACCGCCGACAATCTGTTTATGACCCATGCCTACGCCCCACTCAATACGCGGGATCTGAATATAAGTGCCGCTGCCCAGATAGTTTACATTGCCTAATTTCCCACCCGGTTTCAACGCTTTGATCACCGCTTCAAACGTGTTGACGTTACCGCCGGCAATAATGGCTTTATCCACCCCTTCGCCGTCGGTCAGTTTCAATACCTGTTCTTCAATCGGACCAGTTTTGTAGTCAACGAAGTCCGTCGCGCCATAACCGCGAGCCACTTCCATCGTCTTAGGACGGGAACCTACCGCAATAATACGGGAGGCACCCCGCAGATTGGCGCCGGCAACCGCCATCAGGCCAACGGGACCGATACCGACAACCAACACCGTATCGCCAAACTGAATATCAGCCAATTCTGCGCCATGAAAACCTGTGGGGACCATATCAGCAAGCATGCAGGCTTCTTCAACGGACATGCTGTCCGGCAGAAGCGTCAGGTTGCCATCGGCATCGTTTACATGAAAGTATTCGCCAAATACACCATCTTTGAAATTAGAGAACTTCCAGCCGCCGAGCATCCCGCCGGAATGCATCGGAAAGCCGCTCTGCGCGGCAATCGAATCCCAGTCAGGCGTAATCGCAGCCACCATAATGCGATCGCCTACTTTAAAGTCTTTTACCTCGGAACCTACTTCATCTACCACACCGCAGGCCTCATGCCCGAGGATCATATTCTGTCTCTCACCCAAAGCGCCTTCCCAAACAGTGTGCACATCAGAAGTACAAGGGGAAATCGCTAACGGGCGGATAATCGCATCCTTAGGGCCACAGGCAGGTCTTTCTTTTTCAATCCAACCGGTTTCACCAATTCGCAGCATTGCATAACCCTTCATGTTTTTGCTCCTTTCATAAAAAACAATATTTGCAAAAAATAAAACTAACCTTCATCATAAATACAACGCAAGACTACAGGTTCATTGTATTATGATTCTTGTGTATTGTATTCGACATCTAAACAACAAACCCTTTAAATCCTTTCCGAACACCCATGCAAAATTTAAAGTTCCTCCGCAGAATTTTAAATTATTTCACTTCTTTACAGCGTTTCAACGCCCCTGTGAGCTTGATTTTATCGCTTACAACATGGTACACTTAATTTCACAGAATCCATAATCATTATGAATTTCAAGAGAAAATCAAAAAGGATATTTCATTTCCTGCCGCAGTGATGACTCTATGGATAAAAATTATCTGTATGAAAGAAATAAGCACCACGAACGAGTGGTAGATGGTTCGATATAAGCAAGGCGGAATTTTGCTTATAATTATGTGATACGAGGAGAACGACCATGAAAAAACTGATGAGTATTCTGACGCTGGTTTTGGTTTTATGTCTGGGATTAACCGGGTGCGCCGCAGACAAAAAAGACGCCGGTGAAAAAAAGGCACAAGCCGCTGAGATTGGCGTGACCGTCGGCAAAATCGCCCCCGCATTCCAATTAAAAGATCTGGATGGAAACGAAGTCTCTATCAATGTTGCAAAAGATAAAAAGCTGTATGTACTGAACTTCTGGGCGACATGGTGTCCGCCCTGCCGGGCTGAAATGCCGGATTTAGAGCGTTTTTACCAGGAGCAAAAAGATAAGGTCCAATTTTATGCGATCAATCTGGATGAACCTGCCGATAAGGTAAAAGACTTTGTCCGCAGCAACGGCTTCACTTTCCCCGTACTTTCTGATAAAGGCGGTACGATCGGGGGCGAATTCAAAGTCAATGCCATCCCTACCACGTTGGTCATCGACCAACAGGGCGTGATCCGGATGCGCAAAGCCGGTACCATTACAGAAGCGGAATTAAATAGTGTATTGCGTAAACTGGCAGGAGAAAAATAAGTATGGAAAACGTTACCTTAGTGGGCGCTTTTCTGGCAGGGTTACTGTCCTTTCTTTCCCCGTGTGTGTTGCCCATGCTGCCGACGTTCTCTGCCATTTTAGCCGGGGGATCCCGCCGTCCCTATGTAAGCGTGACTGCGTTTTTAGCCGGTTTCACGACCATGTTCATTTTCATGGGAGCTACCGCTTCTTTTCTGGGGCAGTTCCTCTTTGAATACCAGGCGTTCGTCCGTAAGGCAGGGGCCCTCCTTATCATCCTGATGGGGCTCTTCATGATCGGTTTGCTTGGGACGTCCGTGCTCAATCGGGAATACCGACCTTTCCTGAACCGCAAATTTCAGGGGCCCTTCGGCGCCTTTCTCCTGGGCATGGCCTTTACCGTGGGCTGGACGCCCTGTACCGGACCGATTTTAGCAACGATTCTGATTTATGCAGGCGAATCCGCCACCATCGTCAAAGGCGCATTGTTGTTATTTATATATGCGCTGGGTTTTTCTCTGCCCTTCTTTTGCCTGACGGTAGTATGGAATCAGTATCTCTCCCGATTGCGGAATTTTTATGACTGGCTGCCAAAAATTCAGATTGCCGCCGGAGTACTTCTGGTACTGCTCGGCATCGCCATCTGGTTCAACTGGCTCCCCATGCTGATTGCTAAACTATGGATTTTTTAAAAAACGAATAGCTTCTTCTTGCAATTTGCGTTACATTTTACGATTGGAAAATAACATAAAGTGGGAAAACAACACAAAATCGGTTACAGATTCTTTTGATCCGTAACCGATTTATTTTTTACGCTATTTTATTATCTGTAGTGTCGTAAAGTATCTGAAAACCTAACATTTCGGAAAAACAGGCGCAAACAACGGCAGGCAGATAAAATCGTTTTCATTTTCTCAAGCCCGCTTAACAACCACGCTTTCTTACAGGTTTTCCAGAATCATTTTCGTCAGATCCAACGGCTGAATATACTGGTCACCTTTGTACACACGCATGTTACCGCCGGAAATTTCATCGATCAGCATGATCTCGCCATCCGCAGTCTTGCCGAATTCCAGTTTAATATCATAAAGATCCAAACCCTGAGCCGCCAGCGTTTCCTTTACGATATCACAGATCACTTTGGTCTGGGCTGCAATGGTGGCATATTCCGCTTCCGTCATAACACCGAAATATTCCAATGCTTCTTTCGCCACGACAGGGTCCCCTGCCGCATCATTTTTCAGCGTCACTTCAAAGAAACCACCCAGATCCTGCGCTTCCGTTACATACTGGTTATAACGACGGAAGAAGGAACCTACCGCTTTATAACGATAAATGAATTCCAGACCTTTGCCGAAAGGATGGGCTTCCAGCACTTCCATGGTCACGTCATCCAGATTAGCGGATACGTAGTGGGTCTTGATGCCCTTTTCTTTCAGGATGTCAAAGAAATACTGTGTCAGGGTCAAAGCAGCCCGGCCGGAACCTGCTAACGTCAGCCCTACCTGGTTTTCACCCGGATCGAATACACCGTCTTTACCGGTCACGTCATCTTTGAACTGCAGCAGATAGTGCCCGTTTTCCAGACGATATACGTTTTTCGTTTTGCCTACATATACTTTTTCCATTTATCCTCGCTCCTTTTAGTATTCCTGTTCAAACAGAAACTACGCCCCCATTATATCAAAAGGAAAATCTCCATACAATAGGATTAAAAAGATTTTTTCATTAACTGATTCATAACCAGTCTGACGAATCTTTTGGGCAATCGTATTACATGATCAGCCTTTTTATTCCCATTCAATTATAACATACTTATATGAAATTTAAACCCTTTGTTTAAGCGGTTTCTCATTTCTCATTTTCCCGAAAATGCGGTTATTTTACACAGTTTCAAAGAAAATAGTACGATTTTAGTACGCTTTTTCATACCATAATGCGGCCAGTTTCTCCAACGCTTTAGCAGGCGTCTGGAACATTTGGGCCTACCCCCTGTATCATCAATTATAACCCTTTATCAATGGCTTGCTTATATGCCTTTTGGTAGGCCTCGAATCGCTTTGTGATTTCATCCAGCAACGGATCATCCGGAACCGCTTCGATTACGGCGTGTAATTCCGCAGTGGTCAACGTTCCCGCAAAGGACCGGTACATATGCTCCTCCTGTTCTTCTCGTCTTCTTATAGCCCATTCCTTAAGTCTGTCCAGCTTATGCTTGTATGTTTTCATCAATCAACGCCTCTAACTCTTCAATTTTTTTCTGCTGATCATCCAGACGTATGCTACTCAAAATGGAATTGCAGCCCAAAATAATAGTGTTGGCGGCTTTTGGGTCTATCTCATCATTTAAAACCATATTACACACCCTTGTGATTGCCCGTTTGATTGCCCGGGGGCTGTCCAGCTTAATCGCTCGCCGCTTGGGCCTAATGTCTAAACCTTCCATAATCTTCTCCTCCCTAATCTTCGAGAGTGCCATCATCCACAATCACAGTGCATGCTCTCTTACGAGCAGCTTCCAAAGCCGCCCCTAACGTGCTATATTCTTTCCGGAAAGGGCCACCGGGGTATAACAATATCCATCTTCTATTTTCGGATGGGAAAATCATAGCCACCCCATATAAAAGGGCCTTTTTACCTCGCAGCATGTTCAATAGCTTTTCTAATTTGGTCATGTCGTCACCTCATGAGAAAAAGGGCCAGAGTAAATACCCCGGCCCTCTTCCTTGTCCACTTATGCGGTCTTGTGTACATAAATAGCTTTCTTTTTGTTGTCCAGCACAAAGGCGTCATATACGATACGTCCTTCTATCAGATAACCGCTGATCCCCGGGGGGTCTGCATGGATTTTGTAATCATCCAGCTTCACAGGTGCTACAGTGGCCACAGCATGAGCCAGGATAAACCCAACCTTATCGGGCAGCCTGGTAGCCGGTACTTTAACCACCGTAGCCCCATCCAGAAAGCCCAGGACGCCCTTTAGCCGTAATTCGTTGCCGACGTTGGTTTCCATGACAATATCCGGGCTTTTTTTCATCAGGGTATAGGTCGCCGGGGGGACTAAAAGCACCCGCCCAATTTCCGGAGCCTCTGCCGTGTCCAGCGTCTCTGTCGCCGCCGCGATCATATCGTAAATGTTGGATTTTGTCAGCGCTGCGGGGGCTGAAGTTGTGCCCGCCCCTGCTACAATCTTGTCCAATACATAGGTATCAACTTCTGGGATCACAACTTCCCTAAGCTGGCGGGCCAATGCGCTGGCGGCTTCCAGGTTCCGCTTGGTTTCGTCCTGATCTAACTTGTCGATAACAAAGGTAAAGGAACGGTCTTTTGCCAGGGGGAACTCTTCCGTAGTGGCTTCCAGTCCTTTTGCCGCCCCGTACCGGCTCAACGTGATTCCCGATCCTACCCGGTCATAATCATGCATGACACTGGTACTAACTTTATAAACCTTTACACTATGAGCCCCTGACCAGTTAAAATTATTATTAGTGATCAAAGACGTTTTACTTTCAGTAGTGAATTTCTCATCCACGTAAGGGAGAAATTGGGTTGCTAATTCAATAGCCATGTATTACACCTCTTATTTACTCAATTCAAAGGCCTGGCGTAATAAATCCGTGCCCATTTGTGAGCCAGCACCACCTGCCCCGCCAGAACCCGGATTCTGTGTATTCTTAACAGCCCAGGTATTCGACTTTGCCCAATTCTGGATATAATCAGCGGCAGGCAGCGTTTCGGCATCGTTGCCGGTAATAACCAGCTGCCCATCTTCGTCCAGTGTGGTGATATCCACAAAGAGGCGGGAGAGGGCCTCCGGTTTCATTACGTGTGCCTTATCTAAAAGTTGAACAATGCCAGAACGGACCTTTTCAGCAGCAAAAGCGGTTTCTTTTTCCGCTGCCTGAGTCTTTACGGTCTCTAACTCGTCTTGCATTTCAACCAGTCGTTTTTGCATTTCGGCCATAGCGTCCGCATCCGCGTTATATCGTTTCCGTTCACGTTCTAAACGTTCTTTTACGATTGCGTCTACTTCGGCTTGTGTAAATGTTTTTTCCCCGCTTCCCGCCGGGTCTGCGTTTTTTGTCATAATTCTTTCACTCCTTTTTCCCTGTAAGTTTCAGTACACCCGCCCCTTTAGACGGCACAAGCAGGACCGTCTAAAGGATTTGGTACCTCCTAAGCCCCTCGCGTTTTTGTGACTTTGGCAGAGACACAAAAAAACATGGGTCAAGTGGCTGAACACCACTTTTCCCATGCTATCGCTTACGTCATAAGGGCGTCACATTTCTAAGGGGGAAATTACCCCTTGAAAATGCCTTTTACACTTACGCCGCGGTACTTATATTGGTATATTTATTATACCATACCCCGGGGGTATAGACAAGCCCTTTCCGCTCAGTACCGCCGTTTCGTCCATTTTCTATATAGTAATATAGACGTGTTTTCTGCCCCGTAACGTGTCTTTTTTCTCTTTTATACGGGCTTCAGGAAGGTTTAATACCGGACGTAACAGCCGAAGCACCAAAGCCCCTTGGGCATCTTTTTCATAGCTTATATGAATCTTCACGGTACCCCCTTTCATGGCCCCGATGCCGCTCGGGGCCGTTTTGTGCGTCTACATTATTATCTGGCATTAGGTCTTCCCGGCTTCCTCTCCATTCCGTGCTTATAACCCAGCCTATAAGCTTCTATGGCGATTGTAGCGATACCTTGAACCAGTTCCCGGTCTGTTCCTTGCCCTTCCACAAGAACGTCCCTTATAAGGCTTAATAACGCTCTGTCCTTCTCATTCATGATTTTCCCCCCTTTCGTTTCCAGTTTTCCCGCAGCGATACCCTAACCTGTAAGATTCTACGGCAACCGCTGCCATTTCTTCATGGACTGTCCGTTTTTCTTCCCGTCCAACTCGGAGAATATCTTTTACAAGCGCCGCAAGTATTTCATTTGACTTCTTGTCCATGCTGCACCCCCTCAATAAAGCGCTGGGAGCTTTTCAGCTCTTCGTATATTGCTTCGCAGAGTTCTCCACTAACAATGCCCAACGCCTGCAGTTGAAAATAAAAATTTTCTTTCTTATCCGCCGCTCGAATTGATTCCTCAATCAATAAAGTAAGAGCCATGATCCGGTCGACTTCCTGCTCAATATAGCCAACTGTCATTTTATAATAGGCGATTGCTTCGCTTAACTTAGGATCCAATACGTTAGCCATGATACAACACCTCGTCTATTTCGCCCACTATATTTTGAGCCTTAAAGTAAACGCCTTTCAGCTCATCCTTTGCATGAGTTAATAGTTCTATTTCTTCCCGGCAGGTCTCCGGGGCCTTTCGTTCAATCCCACGGGTCGCTTCCTCCTGAAGGGAGGAAATTGTGTTTAAATTTGCGCATATCGATTCCAGAACGATAGAAGCTGCCCCTAATTGACCTTTTAGCTTATAAGTATCAACTTTCATTATTTTCACCTCTTTATGTTCACAAAAGAAATTCCCTTAAACCTCACTCCACTACCACCACTACACTTTTATACCTTTTAGATATAAAAAGGTGGCAAAATTACAAAAGTGAAGCATTTCCATAATATATATATTTTTTAAAAAAATCGCTATTCATTCATTATAGAGAAACACCTAAAATTCAACTTCACCACCCTTATTCAAAACCGTTAACCATTTTCAGGGCAATGCCCGTAAAATTAGTACCCGTGTTATACAACTTCCGTGGGAAGCCTTTCAATTCCATGACCTGGCTAAAAAACTTCCGTTTCATAGGTGACCGCCGGTATCCGTTGACCGCGTAATAATTCAGAAAGTGCTGGTAAAGGTACGCTACCCCGATCCGGGCCGTTGGGTCGATCACGCAGCATTCCTCGATAAACTGCTGCACCAGGTCATTGTCTGAGTAATACTCCCCCAAAGCTTTTTTGATGGCTTGTGGGAGTCCCCCCAGCCCTTCCCGCTGCCATAACAGGCAACCTTCCACACACCAGGCCAGAACGTCCGGCAGGTTATCCTTGGACTGTAACCTTTCGGCCAGGTCCAGGTCCTTGTCCTTGCCTTTGAATTGGACGTTGAACGGGAAGATCACAAAGCGCCGTTTCAGCCCCTCGTCATTCACATCCGCCATGGCCGGCGCGTAATTGCTGGCCATAACGATTTTGAACTGAGGAGCAAAGGTAAAGGAAGGGCGGCGGAGCTGCCTTGCCTGGATCAGATCGCCGCCGGTAAACCATTTCAACTTTGCCGCGTTAAAATGTTTGCCCAGTTGGCTCTCCCCGGTTCGCACCTGCCGGACACCTGGCAGCTTGGCGACCTCCGGACTGGCTGCTTCCCCGTCTGTAAAGCCGCCTGATAGGAAGATGTCAATATTGACCACTTCCGCATAATCCCTCAGCATCCGACCGATCGTTTCCAATACCGTACTTTTCCCCGTGCCGCCTTGTCCGTACAGCAGCACGAATTTTGCTTCTTTAACGCTGCCGGTGAGACAGTACCCAAACCACTTTTGAAGCCAGCGCCGGGCCTCATCATCCGGCACACAGGCCTTTATCGTCCGATTCCATAAACTGTCCGATCGGGGCGGCAGATATTCACACCGGCAAATTTTCGTAATCAAGTGGGCCTTATCATGTGGGAGCAAAGTACCTGTCTTAAGGTCTAATGTCCCATTCTGCACATTCAGCAGCATGGGGTCAGCGTCCAATCGATCCGCTTCAACCATGACCCTTTCCGCAAACTGTTCCATGATACTTTTTATCTTGGCCGTATTTTCGCAGTTCTTAAGATTGGCCATTTTAGACTGGTAAATTTTAATCGCTTCTTTATCCATAGGATCCGGCTGTCCGTATTTTTCCAATGCCAGGCTGGTAATGCGACCCATGGCCACACAAGCCCTGTAAAGCCGTTCAATCGGTTTCCAGCGGGCCCCTGTAAAAGTGTGCCAGGGAAACCGGCTGCCGGAACAATAGAGAATCTTTCCCTCATATAGCAATTTCATGCGGACCGCATGGCCGGCCTCTGTGTAAGGCAGGGAAAGCAGTTTGTTGGCCATTTCTTCGCCCACATCGGCGCGTTCCAACGCCGCCAATACCTTTTTTACCCGGTACACTTCCGGGTCATATACGTTATGTGTCCCAGCTATTGCTTTAGCAATCGTCATAGCCCCGTAGGTCTTAGGGCCGTGCTTTTCATCCCATTTTGGGCGCATCAAGCCGGAGCTTCGGAAAATGCGATCCATTTCGGCGGCGTCTTTCCGGCAATAAAAGGCAAGGTAGTTGCATAACGCCTGGTCTGCCTCTGAGGGGCTGGTATAGCCCGTAGTATCGCCCCGGAGCAAGGCCCGTACCTTTTCCCCTGTCCGTCCCTTAGCCCGCTCTATAACGGATAGCGCGTCCTCATCAGAAGCCGCCGGGTTCAGGTCTGTTTTTTTGGGGGCTATTTCCGGTTTTGGCGGCGCATAATAGGCAGCATATAATTGATTGATCTCATCCTGACAGTCCCGGATCGTTTGATACGGTTCCACAACACGACCCGTCATGACAAAGTAACGCCCGCTGTCGTAGATCTCCATACCCAGCTTAGTATTACGGTTACGATCTCCGGGAACATTTCCCTTACAAATAATATGGATCCCGGTCCCGCTGGTACTAATCTCTGTATAGCTTTGCAGCGTATCAATCGCCGCCCGGGCCTGTTCGTTATAGGCCCCGTTTTCGTCAATGCAATGGTCAATATCGACCCCCACATAGCCGGACCCCGAGAACATGAACCCGATACCATCCGCCGATTGGTCCGCCGCCGCCTCATCAAATGTTCGCCAGGTGGTCGGGTCGTTACTTTTGGCCGGTTTCCCCGTACCCGGTGTATAGGGTACTTTCTTCCTGTGGACTACCCAATGGGGTAGATCCTTTAACTCATTTGGTATATTTGAATACTTTTGCATTTTTTAATCTCCTATGATATAATATGAATAGCCCTTAAAACTCTTTGCTGGAGCTTGAAAGGCTATCCGAGCCGGTGCGTATTGGCGTGCGTCCGGCTCTATTTTTTTGTAAAAAATCAAGTTTGACCCGTTGTTTGGCCGCCATATATTCCATGGTGCTTAGATGCCGGTTGTTACGCCCAAAGCGGTAATATGTCTTACTTTTCTTTGTCATAGGCTCAACACCCACATTCCCCAGCCTACCAGCTTATGGATTATAAAAAGCAGCCATACGACCAGCAGCGCGTCAAATGCCCCATGAAGCAGCTTACTGCCATAATAGTAAAGTGTTCCGGCGATTAATTCCGTCATGTTCATACCTCCAATTTCTTCTCAAAATACCGGCGGTTGACCCGCCCCTGTACGGTGAGTTTGTCCATTGCCCTTAATTCCTTATTCCAGCCCCGGATCAGCTTGTAGGCCATACTTAGCTTTACGCCTAACCGGTCGGCGACCTCTTGGGCCGTCATTAGATCCGTATCGATCATGTTTACGCCTCTCTTTCTTTTCGACCCGATACAGCCTCCCTTTTTGAACCACATACCAGGCATGCGCGGGTCTCCCCGTTTCCTGGCTGATTGCCCGGTTTAACCAGGCAGCCAGCCTTTTCGCATGTTCCTTGCTTGCAAAATCTAATAACATTTTTTGCCCCCTTTCCCGTTGACCTTTGGCGCGGTCGGGTTCAGTTTGTACTTTGCTGGAGTTGGCTATCCGAGCCGGTTCTTTTGATAATTTCCGTTACATCCACGCCTAACCCCTGCGCGATCCGTCCGATCGTTTTCAGTGTGAAACGTGGGTTTTTGCCTCGCAGTGATTGCGCGGTAATGCCGGAAGCTTGGGCTAAAGCCGCCCAGGTCATGCACTTGCGCGCCATGATCAATTGCATTTTTTCCACGTCTATCACGATTAATTGCATTTTTTCACCCCCTTTTTACTATTTTCCGATTATATCGGATTTATTAAATTATATTACGATATTTTCATTAAGTCAATAGAATTTTACTATTATATCGTAAAATATTGTGCTTTTCTCATTTTAGGTATATAATAATCATCAAATAAGATTAAATGGGGGCTGTTATGAAACTTTCTGACAGATTAAAAGAATTAAGAAAAAGGGCGGGGCTGTCTCAAACAGAAATAGCGCGCAAAATAGGTGTCCCTATTTCCACTTATAACAGTTATGAGACGAAAGGCACGTTTCCGCCCCCTTCAAGACTTGCAAAAATTGCGCAGGTTTTGAATTGCACTATACCTGATCTGATGGGTTATCCCGACGAACTATTAAATGATCCATTATCTGCAGCCTTAAAATTGATACAAAACGCCGGTCTTTTGGTGGAAAGAGAAGGAGATAACATTGTTTTAAAATATATTGATGCAAACGGTGAAAGCGACAACGAATATACTATAACTACCACAAAAGCGCCCTTATTAGACGCTTATGTTGCTACTTTTAGAAGAGTGGAGCCAATCTATTCGGCTCGCAAGCGCGCCTTACATGAAGAAATGCAAAAAAACTTTGTCCAAAATTTATTATTTTACCTGTTAGCAAAACAATCTTCCCCCACCCCCACTAAAAAATGACCGCCGCCATGCGCCAACATGACAACGGCCAACATATAAAACTATCCAGCAAAGAGGAAAGACACCCACACGGGCGCGCCAGGATTGCTTCTCAGCGCGTTTTGTGACAGGGCCTATACAAAGTATCAGGCTCCTTCCTTGTGGCTGTCAGAAAGGGTTTTTATTATGCCAGTAAAGAGTTACAAAGACAAAAACGGACGGGTCCGGTACTATGCAGCCTTTTATTACACGGATCACACCGGGGTCCGAAAAAAGAAGAAAAAAGAAGGGTTTACCAGGGCTTCGGCGGCGAAACAATTCGAGGCGGACTTTTTAGAACAGGTCACCGGATCCAGTGAAATGACGTTCCGGAACCTTTGCGAAGTGTACCTGAAAGACTGCAAGGCCAGGTTAAAAGCAACCACTTACCGGGGCAAAGTATATATGTTCCAGGATAAAATTATACCAGCCTTTGACCGGCAGCCCATTACCCGGGTCACTCCGGCCATGGTACGATCTTGGCAAAACTCCATTATCCAGCATCCACAAGGCTATTCCCCTACCTACCAACGGATCATAAACAACCAAATGACGGCCGTGTTTAACTATGCGGTCAAGTACTACGGGCTGAAACGCAACCCGGTTCGGGTTGCCGGAACGATCGGTAAAAAACTGTCCGGGCGCTTGGACTTTTGGACGCTGGAAGAATACAACCGGTTCATCCAAACGATACCCCCCCACTGATCCGGCGCATATGGCCTTTGAATTGCTCTTTTTCTCCGGCATCCGGGAAGGCGAGCTCTTGGGTCTTTGTGTGAACGACTTCGACCCGGAGGCGGGGGCGCTATCCATTACAAAAACATTTGCCCGGCAGGACGGGCAGGACCTTATCTTGCCCCCAAAAACACCCAAAAGCAAGCGTATAGTCACCTTACCGCGCGCCGTATGTGACCACATGGCCGCCTATATCCCCCAACTGTACGCCCCGGAAGATAACCCCAGAATGTTTTTTATGCTGAGTAAGTCGCTCCTGGGACGGAAATTGAAAGCTGCTGCTTCGGCGGCGGGTATCAAACCGATTCGGATACATGACTTACGGCATTCACATGCCAGCCTCTTAATTGAACTTGGCTTTTCTCCTCTGGTAATTAGTGAACGGCTTGGCCATGAAAAAATAGAGACTACCTTACAGATTTATTCTCATTTATACCCTAATAAAGCCTCTGAAGTAGCCGCCAAATTAGACAACTTTTTAAAATAGTACGATTTTAGTACGATACGAAAATAAAAACCGTGCAAACCCACTCATATAGGGCTTACACGGTTATTTTTTACTTATTCCCATTCAATCGTTCCCGTAGGTTTGGGTGTGAAATCATACAACACTCTGTTTACCCCTGCCACTTCGTGGGTAATGCGTTCCGTCAGATGCTGCATCAGCGCAAACGGAATATTTTCCACCGTAGCGCTCATGGCATCTTTCGTATTGACAGCGCGGATGATCACCGGGTACTCAAAGCTCCGTTTGCCGTTTTTGATGCCGGTGGAACGAAAATCCGGCACCACGGTAAAATATTGCCAGACCTTGCCCTGCAGTCCGTTTTTCGCAAATTCTTCCCGTAAAATTGCGTCCGACTCCCGTACAGCTTCCAGGCGCTCTCTGGTAATGGCTCCGGTACAGCGCACACCTAAGCCGGGGCCGGGGAACGGTTGACGGTTGACCATAGAATCCGGCAACCCCAACGCAGTGCCGACGATTCGCACTTCATCCTTAAACAAAATGCGGACAGGCTCGACCAGTTCAAACTGTAAATCTTCTGGCAGGCCGCCTGCATTATGATGGGCTTTTATGCCCCCTTCACTTTCCAGAATATCGGGCCAGATCGTCCCCTGGGCCAGAAAACGCACACCGTCCAGTTTTCTGGCTTCTTCGGCAAATACTTCAATAAATTCTCCACCGATGATCTTTCTTTTGGTTTCGGGATCCGCTACACCAGCCAATTTCCCTAAAAAGCGTTCCGTCGCATCTACATACACCAGATTCGCATGCAATTGTTGCCGGAATACTTCCACCACCTGTTCCGGTTCGCCTTTACGCAAGAGGCCATGGTTGACATGTACACACACCAGTTGTTTGCCAATCGCCCGGATCAACAACGCGGCGACCACAGAGGAGTCCACTCCGCCGGATAACGCCAATAATACCTTATCTGCACCAATCTGTTCCTTTAATTTTTTTACCTGCTTTTCAATAAATGCTTCTGCCTGCGCAGGAGTTGCAATACGCTCCATCGAATCAGGTCTTCTGATTTCTTCCATAGTCCCTCCACTGCTTTCGCTTACTAAGATTTAAAGTTTTGCATTCTATGTTCCTATTTTATTGCATTTGTTACAACTGTGCAAGAAAAATCCCCGCTCACACCGGATGAACGGGGAAAACTTCTTTACTTTTTTTCAATTTATTGCCTTGTTCTGCTCTCTCCGGCAGATTATCATAAATCTTTTTCCCCGTGGGGCTCGCCTTAGGATAGTTTAAAAAACAATTCAGGGCCAGCCTGAGTTCATCCCCCGTCACATGTTCCAGAAGATCAGCCTGCTCATGCACTGTATTCTCGGGCATCCCCAACACACTGCAAAGAAAATATTCCCACAGACGATGATCTGACAAAAGACGTTTCGCCTGTTCTGCGCCGTCTTCTGTCAGAAAAATATGCGCGCCGTCCATCGCAACCTGGCCTTCCCCCTGCAATTTACCGATCATTTCAGTCACAGAGGGTTTACTCACGCTTAAAAAATCTGCAATTTTTTTGTTCGTTGTATAGCCTTTTCCCACAGATAAACGATAGATCGTCTGGAGATAATCCTGTCTGGAAGAATTCAAGTCATCACATCCCATACCTTTTGCAGAATATCATATCGTTCCCGCCCGGCATCTGTCAATACATACCGGGCTTTCTGACGCAGCACTACTTTTGTCTCCTATTATATCGCAAAAGCCTTCCATCTTAAAAGACAGAAGGCTTTTTGACTATACTTTAATTAATTTTATGATCATTTAGCCGCTATAACCATGCTTATAGAGTCAGCGTGGGCGCAACATAGGTTCTGCCTGCCAGTTCCTGATTCAGGGAATATAGCCCCTTCGGATCCGTGCCGAAAAGTTCATACTTGCGAATCAGAGTTTCCGCATTGTTTTCTTCTTCGCCCTGTTCCTTAATGAACCAATCATAGAACTGCATGGTGCGATAATCGTCCACCTTGCTGGCAGCCTTGTAAATTTTGTTGATCAACGCCGTTACATACTGTTCATGCTCCAGGGAAAGTTTCAGCGGGTCTTCCAGAGATTTGTAGGTCTGGTTCGGTTTATCGATAGCTTCCAGCACCACTTCTTCTCCGTTATTCAACAGATACATTCTCATCAACAGCGCATGGTCCCGCTCTTCCTGAGCCTGTATATCGAACCAGTTAGCAAAGCCGTCCAGTCCTTTGGCATAATAATAATTGGCGAAATCAAGGTACAGATACGCAGAAAATAATTCTTTGTTTACCTGATTGTTAATAAGTTCTCTTACTTTCGGATCTAACATTGTCTTTTCCTCCTTTTTTAAACAATACTAATGGGCACTGACAATACTCAGATTGTCCCCATTTTTCTTTTATTATACTCAATACCAAGAGATTCCGCCAGTAGGGCACAATCTATTCTCATTTTTTATTGTATGCAAGGCTAACAGGTTCGACCCGTATGCAGCCTACTCCCACTCTTCTTTTTCAAATGTACGATATATCTCCAGCCATTCAAAATACTAGGTTTTATTTTTTAGAGTATCACTAAATCCATATAATTATAAGACGTTTTCAAATTTTTAGTCCCGTCCCAGTCCCAGTACCGGAAAAAGTTATTTTATAATTTTATTGATTGTTTTAAATAAGTTTTCAAAATTTTCTAATGTTTCTTCTGAAATATCTACGTTGTTTATATTTTTAGCTAAATAATTCGCTGGCATATAATGATTAAAACTACCCTTATTTAATTTCTTTAACTGACTTAAAATAGGACCCTTTTCAACTATATTTATATCTACATTGGATTCAAATGCCCCATTATATAAATTAATATAGTCTTCTTTTTTGAACAAATCTTCTATATCAGCATATTCACTATTTAAAATATCATGATAAAATAAAATGTTGCTTTCTCTTATTATTTTTTTGGTTACCATATTATTTAATCTTTTTTCAGCAGATTGATTAGTAAAAGTATCTAGCAAGCAAACCATTTTCAATTTATTTCCTCTCAATAATGATATAAAGGATGCAACTTTGTCAGCTCCACCTATTGGAACGATAGTAATATCTGCATCTAATCCTACTCTGTCATTATCTTGCAATAAATTGGATATAATTGATAGGTAAATCAAATCGGATATACCCTCAACTAACAAATTTTTCTTTGAAACAAATAAATTTTGAGCCAAATCATAACCAAGTGCCGCTTGTAATGGAAATAAAGTATTAGGATCTTTTTCTTGAACAGAGTCAGATATAACTGTACCATCTTGTGTTTCATAAACAGTCCTTACTTTATTTAAACTATTTGTATCTATCATGAATGGTGAATGTGTAGTATATATAATTTGATAGTCATTTGATAAATCTGATATAAATTTCAACAAATCATTTTGAGCTTTTGCATGTAAATTTAAACCAGGTTCATCCAATAAAAGTATATAGGTATTATTTCTGTCCTCTTGTATTTTCTTAAACCAAACAAGGAATGAAAAGAACCAATTAAATCCTCTGCTTCGATTTTCTAATGGTAAAGATACCCCTGTTCTTTTATTTCTTACTCTTATATTTAACACTCTATCTATTATATTTGAACTATAGGAACTTTTTTCTTCTACCTTATTGATTCTAAATATGATATTTAAATTTTTATTTGTTTTCCAGTATTCAAAAAGTTCATCTGATATTATTGCTTCTGTTGCTTCTAACTCTGCAATAAATTCTTCAAAATCATTTGAATCTCTGACCTTTTCTACATCTATATCTGCAAGTTCTAGTAAGGCTCTTGCTGTTTTAACATTCGACTTCGATAAATCATCATCTATTTTTGTTAATGAAATCTCTGATGGTAAGGCATAATAATCATCATAATACATAAACTTTGGCAATCTATCTATCAGATAAGTATTAACTACATAATGGTCAATAGGACTATCATTCCATGATTCTGAATTAATAAAATATTTTTTCAACTTGTTAATCTTTTGAATATCATCTGGTTCTAATTCACCAGTATCAATCTCATCTACAATATTTTTAAATTGGTCTTTACTTGATACCTTTTTAAGTTTATCAGTAAGTTCTTTATTTACAAACTTTAGAGAGTTTACTTTTTTCTTCATAAATTCAGAAGTATTAAACCAAGAAATAGACCATGCTCTAGTATTATCATATTTAAAGGTTATAGAGAAAGTATTTCCTGAAGGAGCTAATCCTATATCGTCCGTAATCAAATTTACTAATTCAGGATCTATTTCATAAGTTAATTCTACAGCTACAGGATTTTCACCACTCTTATCTACTCTCTTTTTTTGTCGTCTAGGGTAATCATAATTAAGACTATATTTGAAGTTTTCATCTTTTTCAAAATAATTACTTTTTGCTAAAGCCTCTAAAATAGATGTTTTTCCAGATTCATTCATTCCGACTAAAACCGTTACATCATCTTCAACTGCGAATGACTGTGGTTTTTCTATAGGTTTGTACTTTTCTATTATCGCATTTATTAATTTTATCATTGTTCCTCCTAATAATAATTAATCATCAATCCTATCACCATATGGTAAACTCTTCATATAATTTTCCATCCATTTCCAATCAGGTATATATCCATATTTGGAATACGTCTTTTCATTATCTATGACATATTCATTACCCTTAGTTAAAATCGGTAATTTAATCTTTGTTTTTTTTATTAAATCCATTTTAAAGGCTCTACCATAATTATATTTGTAACGCTCCCTCTCTATTAAAGTCTTAATAAATAAAGCTGTGTATTGATTAATCCAATTCGCTCTACAAATTACAATATGATCCCCAGTTACAAAATTTTCTTTTTGATAATATATCGTTGATGTAGTATCACCAATTATAATTGCATTCCCTTTTTCTATTCTATCAATTTCACTAATAGGGACATAGCCATCACATCCGTTATTGATATCTGTCCTACTTATAAATGGAATTCTATCTTTTTCATATTCAGAAAAAAAAGTTAAATCACTTTTAATATAAGCAAATGATTTATATATATTCTCAAATAATCTTCCCAATAGAAAATCTTGCCATGACTTTATGTTCAAATTAACACCTGGCAAACATAAATTTTTAGTAGTAACCTTTTTAAAATTTAATTTATCAATAAATCTTTCCATATACTGCCAATCTGGCTGTCCATCATCAGTCGAAGGTAATTTAATTTTTGTTTTAGCAAGATTAGTTTTGTATTTTCTTCCAAATGAATACCTATATCTTTCTAAATCTAAAACAGCAACTAAAAATAAAGCATTTCTTTCATTTAAACTCTCATTATAACCTACAGACAGTGTTGTCGATCCTATGAAGTTGTGACCAATATAATTAGTATATCCAACTGATCCTTGTCCATCACATATAAAAATAATACAGTTTCCTTTCGTCACGAGTGATTCTTCATACTTGACCATCCTCATAAATCCATTATCATTTTTCTTAGCACCTATATATTCTATATCGTCACCATCAACTAACAATTCACCAGCATTATTACATTTACATGATTCTATTCTGAATAATCCATCTTTACCACTAAGAGGAAAATATTTCCATTTTTCCAAGCTAATCATTAATGTAATCTCCTTGTTTAACTAAATAAGATAAATAATCATTTATAACTTTTTGAAAATCAGATTCTTCTAGAATTGAATAATCAGTTTCCATATAAGCTTCAGCCAACCACTCATCTTTCCAAGTAACTTTTTTCATAACAGATAATCCTGGCACTTCTTTTTTATTCTTATATAAATCAAGCCATTCATCTTTTGTGCTGGCCCATAAACTATTACCTTCACTATCAGTCTTTTCTACCCTGCCTAATCCTTTTCTCTTTATAAAATTGTCTTCCCTAAAGTATCCAAAAAATGTTTCCTTATTAGATCTTTCGTGTTTTTGTGATAAATCAAATATCATACAACAAGCAACAGCGGAAGCACCAGGATAAAACATTTCATTTGGTAATGAAAAAACTGCTTCTAAAGTATAGTTATCTAACATTTTCTTTTTAAATTTTTTCACGTCACCACTATTTCCAATAGCTGCTTGCATTGGTAATAATACTGCTATTTTTGAATTAGCTGGTATGTGTCTTGCAATATATTCTACAAAATGAAATCCTTTAGATGGATCTTCTTTATTGCTTGGTTTCCAAGTATTTACATATTCTGGGTCACAGAATTTCCTAGTAGCATTGTATGGTGGGTTCATTAAAACAATATTTATATTTTTGTCTTTAATCCATTCTCCTCTTTCAAACATAGAAGCTTGGATAACATTTGAATTACCATCTCCGTGAATCAACATATTTGTTGATGATAAACCAAATGCTCCATCTTCATATTCAATACCAAAAATTTGATTTCTTTTTACTTGTTCACGTTCTTCTTCTGTATCGCAATCATCCATTGCATCTGTCATTGCTCTTACTAAAAATGCGCCGCTGCCAGAACAAGGATCTAAAATTCGTGAGTTTTTATTTACTCCTACAGCTTTACACATAAAATCACAAATGTGATCTGGTGTAAATGCCTGATTCTTATCTGATTTACCAACATATTTATTAAATGTTGTAAAGAATAGATTTAATAAATCTTGTCCTGCAGTATTTGAATCATTAATAAAAGGAATTATATTGTTATCTATAAATTCCAATATTTTTTGCAATTCATCATATGTTAAACTAGCTATATCTTGATCATCTAGCACCTTACTACTTAATACAGATAATTTGCCAGCTTTATTTAGAGTATCCACATCATTATTTTTAGATAACAAGCCTGACAGAATATTTTTTATATCTTTTATTATTATTTTTTCTTGACTTAAATTTTTTCCAGTATTAGGATCCAATGTTGGTTTTAAATTTTTATATGAAAGTCCATTTTTTAATGCTAATAGGCAAGTACCTACAAACTGACTTCTCAATTTCTCATTTACACCATCTGAATGTAGCATTTCATTTAAAACCTTTATTGAATCAACAACTTTAATTTTGTCATTAACTTTACCAAAAACTATATTCTCATATTCTTCAAAAGATTTTAAAACAGTTTCTTCTTTTCTCCTGTGTTCTTCATCTATAATTACTGATTGTCCATGCCAAACCCATATATCATCTCCATCTGTTTCTATTAGCATAGCAATTATTTTTTTATCAGAATAAGCTTTTTCATATCTTACATAATCCTGTAATTGTTTTCTAATTTTATTATGATCCCATCTGTTAAAGCTATTTTTTGTTTCTACTAATATAACTAATCTATCATTTTCAAATCTTATGTCTAAGTATTGATGGTTTGTATCTGTGTCTCCTTTTTGGTAATCTTTTATATTTTTTCCAACAGTTCTAAGTGCTTGAACATAACTAAATTCTCCTGATTCTGTATTACCAATCTGATACATGTCACCTATTTTTTGAATAATTTCGTATCTATTCATTTTATTACCTCACGTAGTCCATAATATCTTCAACCTTACACTCCAACACACAACAAATCTTTGCTATAGTTTCTAAATCTATCCTTTTAACCTTATTATTGCAATAAGAGTTAAGTTGCGTCCTCTGAAGATTAGCTTCTTTTTCTAATTTATTTTTGCTTATATTTTTTTCTTCTAAAACTTGGTCTATTTTAAAAATAATTTTGCCAAAGTTTTGCATAGATTTCTCTCCCTTGTTATTTTAAAAATCGGTATTCCATTTAGATATATTATATCATATTTTAACAACTTCTTACAGGTCTAAAATTTGTTTTTAATGAATTCTATTTAGTTTTTCTTATTAAGAGTGAGTATATATCCCATATTTCTTTTGACAATTTTTCTATTTTTCTCTCATATAATCTATACCTTTCTTGTAAATGACTTCAGTTGTATTAGTTGCTTTTGCAATCTGGTTTATATTATTCGTTGCATTTGAAAGTAACCACTGCAAATCTCTAAATGGTTCTATGTCTACAATATAAATTTCTTTTTCCAATACACATTTTCTTAGAAAATGGGACATGGTTTTACAATTTGCAAGTTGCATTTTCTTTTCAAAAACTTCTTTTTCTTCATCTGTTAAATATATTTTAAGTTGATTTTTTCTTTTTCTATTATCCATATATTTCTCCTTTGAACTTATCTTTTAGGGGTCTTAGGGTTCTCCCTAACAAGATAAAATAATAAAATTATAGGTGAATTGCAAAAGTAATTTCCCGATGTAAAAGTAACTTCCATATGTAAGAGAA
>OLRX01000063.1_pt1 | contig 91759 bp, 78 predicted proteins | sample 1672991 | NCBI WGS metagenome assembly OLRX01 (sample SAMEA3136744, study PRJEB25190) | human gut metagenome | biome: human gut; feature: human-associated habitat; material: faeces | place: Austria | collected 2013
GTAGCCGAAGCCTGTAAAAACATTGCATCACATTGTAAAGATTTATCTTCTGAACAGGCATATATTTTCGGGTTATTGCATGATATTGGCCGCTATGCCGGAGTGAGTTCGGAAAGGCATCTGATAGACGGCTATCGGTACTGTATGGAGCGCGGATGGGAAAAAGCTGCACAAATATGTATATCCCACGCATTTATGATTCAGGATATTGCCACATCTATCGGAGAGTTTGATGTCAGTGATGAGGATTACCTGTTTATGAAAGAATTTGTTGCAAATGCGGTATATGATGATTATGACCGTCTTGTACAGTTATGTGACGCATTGGCTATGCCTTCAGGGTTCTGTCTTTTGGAAAAGAGATTTGTAGACGTGACAATGCGATACGGCGTTCACCCAGCGACAATAGACAGATGGAAAAAGATTTTAGAGATTAAAGAACAGTTTGAAAATCAGATCGGCTGTTCTATCTATTCTCTGCTTCCGGGTATTGTGGAAAACAGTTTTCGTTAAGGGGGGATATTGTGTATTACGAATCCAGTGATTTTTTGGAAACAGCGGACAGCGATACGTTAAAGCAGATTGCCAGCACAAGGGAATTAACACGGAAATATTATTTTTCTGATTATGGAGATACAGAAAAACGCACTTCCATTCTTCGGGAGCTGTTGGGCGGAATAGGGGAAAACAGCGTGATAGGGGCTGGAAGTGTAGTTACCCGCCCTATCCCGCCTAATTGTGTTGCAGTAGGAAATCCATGCAGGGTAATACGTTATTTTGATACAGGCAGGGAAAGGTGGCAGCATGAAGTATAAGCATATTGTTTTTGACATTGACGGTACTCTGATTGATACGGAATATGCTGTATTACATTCTTTACAGGAAACTATAAAGGAATTATCCGGGAGAGAGATACCATGTTCTGAACTAAGATTTGCGTTAGGGATTACAGGAACAGACGCTTTGAAAAAACTTGCGATAAAAGACACTTCCTATGCGATAGAATTATGGGATAAAAATATGCGTAACTATACAAATAACATTAAAGTATTTGACGGAATCGTTGAATTATTGAAAAATCTTCTAAGTCTGGATTATGAAATGGGGATTGTCACATCAAAGACAAGGGAAGAATTTACACATGATTTTTGTCCGTTTGGTATCAGTCATTATTTCAAAACAATCATATGTGCAGACGATACACAGGAACATAAACCCAATGCCGCACCGATTTTGAAATATGTGGAATTATCAAAAACAGACCATAGGAAAGTACTTTATATCGGAGATAGCAAATATGACAGTAAATGTGCGGAAAATGCAGGAATTGATTTTGCTTTAGCAGTATGGGGCAGTCATAATAAGCACATAAAAGCAGATTATTTTTTAGAAAAACCTGCCAATCTGTTATCTGCTATCACTTCAGAGAAATTTTATTAGCGATGAAAGATTGAACGAAAATGACTCCGAGGTATATTAAAAAAACTTGCTTGATCAATTATGGTGATTTTGATTAAGTAGCCTGTATGTAAAATAAAGCATACAGGCTACTTGTGGTTTACAATTCCAAAGAATCTTCTGCATCTACCCACATTTGCATATTACCATCAAGATATAATCGTGCATATTCAAGTGGCTCATCAATAGCAAGTGTATTTAATGCGCAGTCTGATCCAGGAGTGGTTTTTAAGTTCTTCTCAGCTTCCCAACAGTCAATGCGGAGCATATAACCGGCATTGGTATAAACATCAATGCTGTTTCTGTGTGGATTGTATTCTGCAAATATTGTTCTCATCGTATCTTATCTCCATTTTTTTAATAATCAGTTATAGAGTTAAATATCGAAAACATTTCAATCAGTTCACCATGTCGTTATTGTTATACTGTGTTATGAAATTTTCTTTCCCTTATTTTTTCCCATATTAAGGTTCATGAAAACCAATGTGAGAATATAACACAAGGGAAAGAGTAAGGGAAAGCTCACTTGCTACAAACTTAGTATTTTCAAGGGTTTGCGAAGAATTTGATAATTAAATATAACAGTTATTAAATTTCCTAAAATATGTGAAATATCAACTGGAATTTATACCCGGTACTTGTCTCGATTTATAGTCATATCAACCAAATGAAATACAAGTAAGATAATAAAAAAAACGGAAACTATTATTATTCCTGCACCCAGCTTGATAAAATCAATTATACCGCCAAGACAAAAGAGCATTGCCCATGTCTTAATCCGTTTTCCAGTAACTCTGCATATTTTCTCTGTATTTAATCCAGTATAATCTCCTGATAAAAACAGCACACTTCTTTCTGTATTCCTTGATTTGATAAAAAATCTTCCAACAAAAAAGAGAACAGTTGCCATCAGTAAATCAATAAATATAATTATTATTTTCATTTTCAACACCTCTAATTCTAAGTTCACAACTTCCGATTGTTACATTGGCGAATGAATCCACATGTATCCCAAAATCAAGACACTAAGCACTATTACAAGCAACAATGCTATACCAATTGCTTTGTGCTTTCGCTTAAAAGCGATAAAACTTCCCACACCCATTACTATGTATGCGAGAAGCAATAACATCGTAAAACTCATATGACCTCCTTAAATTACGATTGAGATTTCATTTGTCTTAAGAGATTTAACAACTATTATATTTTATAATAAATTCTCTGTAAGCCCTTGAAAACATTGGATTTGTCGCAGGTGAACTTCCCTTGTGTTATATCCCTCCAGTGTTTATAAACTTTGTTAAGGGAAAATACAAGGGTGCAGGACATCTGCTCTGTGCCGACTGAAGCGGCAGCGAAGGTAAAAAAATCTGATAACACATTATAACACAAAATAAGAACGTCATGGTGAACTGATTGAAATGCTTCTGATGATTGTTGAATCCACTCGTCAGCTTTTCTGTTACTATTTCTTTGTTCAACAGAACTGCACCTCCTACTGATTGGCATACAGGATAAAGCCAAGTAGTCCGATTACAGCGACACTTACTATGCCCGCCAGAACAGAAAACATCCTGTTGGCTTTCTCTCTATTTCCAATCAACCGAACCACCATTGAATATACAGCAAGCCCCAAAAGGCCGCCTACCGTATTGGTAAGTACATCGGTAATATCAGAACGTCCAATTGCTAAAACATATTGCATGGTTTCCAACAAAAAACTTGTTCCTGCAATTATTATTATTTTCACATATTGTTTTACTTTTGGCATCAGCATCTGAAGATAGATACCCATAGGCACGAAAATCAAAACATTTTCGAGTATCTCTGTTAAGTGAAATGCCACTCCAATTTCCTTGTCATAGTAGAAAGGAATAAAATTCACACTTCTTATTTTATCCAGATCATGGATTGAAAATTGTAGTTTGAACAATATGATCCAAATCAAGAGAGCCAGATAAATAAAAAACAGAATAGTTGCCAAGTAATTTGATTTTCTTTTCATTGCGTTCTCCTTGTGTTTATATTTTATAGTAGTCTCCGTTTTCTGTTGAAAGGATTTCTTTTGCTAATCAAATACTCTCCAGTTATACAGAAGAAATAATCCAAGAATTCCTCCAAACATATAAATTACAGGTTCGCTTTTCTTTATTTCCATACACTTTGTTCCCGCATTACGAAATATAAGCGAAAATACCTTCCAACAGCAATATCCAGCCAAAGCTCCCAGTGTATTCATCATTAAATCATCAATGTCTGTTGTCCTTAGGTTGAATAGCTGACAGATTTCTATGGCCAATGACATCAAAAATCCCATCAAAACTACTTTTTTTGCATTTCTGAAATTTTTCCATATAAGCGGCAATAAAAATCCAAGTGGCATAAACATAATAATATTTAAGATATATGTCATTGCACCCTCGGAAGAAAATGGAATCAGATTAATACTGTTATCCAGCTTGCCATAAGTGATCAGATCCCAAATCGTTCCGATTCCTGCGGCTTCCTGCATTGCAAGATACCCATAAAACATATAAATATAAATCCAGATAATATGCCGTACCTTGTACGCTTTATCTGCTATCATTCTTCTATTACAAATCAGCCATACCGTTCCCGGCAATAAAAAACAAAATAATGAATATATATAATATTGCATTCTCATTTCCTCCTGTCCTCCTGTTTGCTTTTTATTATATTGTTTTACTCATTAAGATACAATGCGGTAACAGATTAAGATTTCATGAAGAAAAAGCAGAGAGGCTTTTTCCCTCTCTGCTTTTAATAATATATATTTGTTTTCCGACGGACTTTCACGGTTATCGCTTTTTTCTTCTGTTTTCCTGCTGTTATGAAATTCTGCCGTTCTCCATTTCATACACCACATCTGCCACATTCATTGTGGATACTCTGTGGGATACCAGAACAACCGTTTTTTTCTCAGCTGATTCTTTCAATGATTTTAAGATGATACCCTCGTTCAACGAATCCAGATTCGAAGTCGGTTCGTCCAGCAGGATCAGCTCTGCATCATGCAAGAATGCTCTTGCGATTCCGATTCTCTGCTTCTCACCGCCAGATAACGTATCTCCCAGTTCTCCGACTTCTGTATCATAGCCTTTCGGAAGTGTCATGATAAAGTCATGAATAGAAGCTTTCTTTGCCGCTTCCATAATCTCTTCCCTCGTTGCTCCCGGTTTGACAATGGCGATATTATTGGCGATACTGTCATGGAACAGGTGTGTTTTCTGCGTCACGTAAGATTCCATATCCCTTAGATGCTTTGTCGGGATCTCCCTGACATCCGCACCATCTACCGACACACTTCCTTCCTGCACATCCCAGAAACGCATCAGCAGTTTCAGAAGTGTGGACTTACCGGAACCACTTGCCCCATGAATGCCTGTGATCTGTCCCGGCTGTAAGGTAAGGGTATAATGATCCAGAATCGTATCTGTCTTTGTTTCACTCACCTTGTGGTTCAGATCGTTCTCTCTGTCTACTTCGAAACCATTCACCTCGTAAGCAAAAGTTACATTTTCCACTTTCGCTCCTGTAAACGAGGCCTCCCCGGTGTCCCCAGTGTCAGGCAACATAAAATTTAATTTATGGTGTCTGACACCATCATCCACATCCCCCGGTATCTCTTCCACAAGTGGTGTCTCTTCTAATAAGGAATTGACAGCAGTAATATTTTTAACAATTTAAAGGCTTCGAACTACCCATGGTATAAGAAACATCTGAACCAGCATAACGTCATTCATATCATGTTCAACGAAATACCAAAAGAATGTTCAACATACGAGCAATATATTACCCGTATCGAAAAGGGACTTCTTATGGACTTACGGAAAGCATATCCGGATGCTGAAATTGAAAAAGAAGATGCTGTGTGGGACGCCCTGACAAAAGTTTATGAATACTGTGATCAGGAACAGTTCATCTTTGTATTGGATGAATGGGACTATATTTATCATCAATCCTATATGACAAAGGAAGACAAGACTGCATATACCAAGTTTTTAAGTAATCTGTTTCAAAAACCTCTCATTTCAGAGTCTGATAAAAGTGCTCTAAAATGAGAGGTTTTCAAAAACTTATTCTCAATATGATATGCATGTTTCGTTGAGAAATGAATGCATTAACGAAAACTCTTCACCCAATTCACCAGTGAATCATGCCAGATGTTATCATAAACAGTTTTCCGCATCTGATCATCTACCGGGCCGTTTGCTGCCATTTTGGCAAGGATGGCTGCCTGGAGTTCTTCTACGGTCATCTCTTCCGGTGCCTTATTCGGATCCGGTGCTACACAGGCAGATGACTCTGATTTTGCTGCTTTATCTGATGGTGATGTCGGTTCATTTGCTGTAAAATCAGCCGCCGGACTGTTTGCAGTCTCGTTTTCGGATGAATGATTGTTATGCTCTTGTGCAGATACTTTTTCTGAATCCACAGAAATCTCTTTACCTCCATCCAGGTTTTCTACCTGTTCTGTTTTTGATACGTCTGTATTGTCAGTTTCAATCGTAGTTTTCTCTGACTTTGTAGTTTCCGCTGGTTTTCTAGTTCCCTCTACCTTTGTGGTTTTTGGAATAGCCGTCAAAACCGGACCTTTCTCACTATAATGTTCTTCCGGAATCCAGATATCGCCACTGTTTCCAGGAATCGTTACATTGATCCGTCCTCCCTGCACTTCTGCCCGGTTTCCGGAAAGTGCTCCGATGTAGACACCGGTATTACCGGCTGCAAGATTCATTCCTGAAGGATTGTCATCGTTATTGACGGTAACAATTACCCGAACACCATCCAGATCACGGGCAAATGCATACTGGCGGTTGGTCAGTAACAGTTCGTTATAACTTCCGTAACTTAACGCCGGAGTGGCCTGACGTACTTTTCCGAGAGCCGCGATCAGTGCAGTGCAAGGATTTTTCTCTATCGCATCCTGATAATCAGCTAACTGCAATGCCGGACGAAGACTCGCATCAGAGAATTTTTCTTTCTTTCCTTCAATACCGAATTCCGATCCGTAATAGATACTTGGAATACCAGGCAGCGTGTAAAGCAACACATGTACCGGTGCAAAGTGCGCCTTATTGCTGAGTTTTGTGTAGATACGTTCTACATCGTGATTGTCCACAAAATTATACAGATCCAGATCACCCATGTTCTGCAGATATTTTACCGTATGTGCGATCTCAAAATAGTTATGATCGTTGTGTCCGCTGTAAAGAGCTTTGTGCAGCGCGTAGTTGGTTACGCTGTGCAGTGTTCCACCGTTGACCCAGCGGCTGTAATCTCCGTGAATAACCTCACCCATCAGCCAGAAATCTTTTTTCACTTCGTCTGCGGTACGGCGCAGGGCATGCATAAAGTCAAAATCAAGTACATCTGCCGCATCCAGCCGGATACCATCGATATCAAACTCCGATACCCAAAAACGGATCACATCGCAGATATAATTCTGCACTTCCGGATTTCTCTGATTTAATTTTACCAGAAGGTTATATCCACCCCAGTTTTCATAGGAAAATCCATCGTTGTATTCTGTATTGCCGCCAAAGTTTACATTGCAGTACCAGTTGACATAACGGGAATGTTCACGGTTAGCCTGAATATCCTTGAAAGCAAAGAAATCGCGTCCGGTATGGTTGAAAACACCATCGAAAATCACACGGATACCTTTTTCGTGACAGGCTGCCACAAATGCGGTAAGGTCTTCGTTGGTTCCCAGACGGGAATCCAGCTTTTTGTAATTGGTTGTCTCGTAGCCATGTCCTACGCTTTCAAATAAAGGACCAATATACAGAGCTGTACATCCCAGTTTCTGGATATGATCGATCCATGGAAGCAATGTGTTCAGTCGATGTACCGGTGTGCCGTAATTGTTCTGTGCCGGTGCTCCGGTCAGGCCAAGGGGATAAATATGATAAAAAACAGCTTCATTATACCAACTCATATGAATGCACCTCTATTTTCTAAAATTTGCAATTATTCATATTATTAAATAAATTGCATTTATTTTTTATATCATAACACATATTTGATAGAAAATCCAGTGTTTTATATACCGGTCGGTATATAAATTTGATCGAACGAGCAAAAAATTTGTTTTCCAAGATTTTTCGCTTATGGAAGATCGCTTTATGGTCACTTTTCACTCTTGCACAGTTCCATTCTTGGTGAGTAATCTTTATTTCTTAGCAGGCATTTTGACTCGCTGTTTGCGTAAAAAAATTCACCCCCGGACATTATTTTTCGAGAGTGAATTTTAAATTTACGCGAGCAACGAGCCGAAGTCTGTGCTTGCACGAGACTTCGGCGACTGCCGCGATAACTACGAGAAACTCGCGAAGCGTGTTTCTTGTAGTTTTATGCCATAATCGGTTTTAAAGCTTCTGCAAGTTTTTCTTTCTCAGCTTCAGCTTCTGCAAGATCTTTACCCAGTGTGGTGTAATAAATCTTGATCTTCGGTTCTGTTCCGGACGGACGAACGATAACGGTCTCGTTGTTATCCAGTTTGTAGATCAGAACATTCGCTGACGGAAGGCCTGTCTCTTCCGGTTTCTCATAGTCTGTTACTTTGACAACTGTATGACCGGCAATATCCGTCAGAGGATTTTTACGAAGTCCTTCCATAATGCCAGCCATGGTGTCCATACCGCTCAGACCAGGGAATTCGAAGCTGTCTACTTTGTTCAGGTAACGGCCGTATTCTTTATAGATCTCTTCCAGTCTTGCTTTCAGAGAACTTCCGGTGCTTCTGTAATATGCTGCCATCTCGCAGATCAGCATGGAAGCGATAACGGCATCCTTGTCACGTACATAAGGTCCAGCCAGGTATCCGTAGCTTTCTTCAAAGCCAAAGATGAAGCGGTCTACTTCACCGGCAGCTTCCAGCTGAGCGATCTGGTCACCGATCCACTTGAAACCGGTCAGGACGCTTCGCAGTTCTACGCCGTAGTGTTCTGCTATTGCATCTGCAAGCGGAGTAGATACGATAGATTTTACAGCTACCGGGTTCTGCGGCATCGTACCTTTTTCGATACGTCCGGCACAGATATAATCCAGAAGCAGGACGCCTACTTCATTTCCACTTACCAGTTCATAAGAACCATCGGGACATTTCATAGCGATACCTACACGGTCAGCATCCGGGTCTGTTGCAAGCATCAGGTCAGCACCGGATTCTTTTGCAAGATTCAGTCCCAGTTCAAGAGCTGCAAAGATTTCCGGGTTCGGATAACTGCAGGTTGTAAAATAACCGTTTGGATATTCCTGTTCCGGGACAATGGTGATATCAGTAATTCCGATGTCTTTCAGTACCTGTGTGACAGGAACCAGACCGGAACCGTTTAACGGACTGTATACCAGTTTCAGTCCTGCAGTTTTACACAGACCCGGACGAACCTGTCTGGACTCGATAGCATCATACAGGGCACGTTTGCAGTCATCTCCTACGAAACGGATCAGTCCTTCTTCTACACCTGCTGCAAAAGACATATATTTTGCACCGGTCAGAACATCAGTTTTCTGAATCTCATTGTAAACGATTGCTGCAGCATCATCTGTCATCTGGCATCCGTCCGGACCGTATGCTTTATAACCATTGTACTTTGCAGGGTTATGAGAAGCAGTTACCATGATACCTGCATTACAGTTGTAATATCTGGTTGCGAAAGAAAGGGCCGGAACCGGCATCAGAGCATCATAGATTCTGACTTTGATTCCGTTGGCTGCCAGTACACTTGCAGCAGTCTTTGCAAATACATCACTTTTCAGACGGCTGTCGTAGCTGATGGCTACAGTTTGTGTGCCGCCCTGTGTTTTTACCCAGTTGGCCAGTCCCTGTGTTGCCTGACGGACCACATAAATATTCATACGATTGGTACCTGCTCCCAGGACCCCACGAAGACCAGCAGTTCCGAATTTTAATGCGACCGCGAAACGTTCTTTGATCTCATCATCGTTTCCTTCGATCCTGGACAGTTCCGGGTTCAGATCAGCATCCTCAAGATCTGCTGCCAACCAGCGTTTGTATTCTTCCTGATACATTATTTACCACTCCTATTATCTTTATTTTTGTCACTTAAAAAGTTATATAGATTGTAACATGTTTTCACAAAAACAGCAACTGCTTTGTGAAACTTAAACGAATGTTAACAAATAATTTCGGTGAAAACGACAAATTCTACTATATTATCAGAAAAATTGCATGTCATTTTCCAATGACAAAACACGCCAGATATCATATCATGTTCTCAATTTTCCAGAGTGGCGAAAAATAATTCATAAAAATCGTCCTCGCCTTCCAGTTTTGGCGAATTTTCTCCCCCACCGTTGGTACTGCGACGCATGGAAGCATAAAACTCTTCCCCTGCCTGAATCAGATCCATCGTATAGATTGGATAACCTTCTTCCTGACATTTTTTACAGAAAGCATCGACAGGATTCTTCTCACTGCGGGTTGCAAAGAGTGCTTTTCGAAGTTCCGGGTCTTTCTTGGCTTTCAGCTGCAGCGCATCCAGTAATTCAATCGTATTCATAAAACATCCTCCTTTATCCCGTGATATGCAAAAGAGGCCTGCCAAATACAATGCAGACCTCCTTGTCTTTTACTGTTTTTAATTATTTCTGAACAATGTTGATGATTTTCTTCGGTACATAGATCTCTTTTACGATTGTACCTGTCAGTTTGTCAGCAACAGCTTCTTTTCCTTTTGCGATTGCATCTTCTTTGGAAATGTCAACCGGGATACTGATGACTGCACGGGTTTTTCCGTTGATCTGTACCGGTACCTCTACTTCGTCATCTTTCATAGCGTCTTCATCATGTTCCGGCCATTTTGCTGCAAATACGGATGTGTCATGACCCAGAACCTGCCACAGTTCTTCTGCAATGTGCGGAGCGAACGGAGAAAGCAGAATTACATAGGTAGACAGTGTTTCTTTGTCAATACCACCGGTCTTCTTAGCCATGTCAATCATCTTGTTGTTATATTCCATGAATTTGGAAACAACGGTATTCAGGCTGAAGCTTTCCAGACGTTCTGTGATATCGTGAATCAGGCAGTGACGCAGTTTTACCATCTCTTTAGTTTCTGAAACATTTGCTTCTGCACTGTCCTGTACCAGTTTCCAGAAACGATTCAGGAAACGGTATACACCGTCGATTCCTCTGTCATCCCACTCTGCATCCAGTTCCGGCGGTCCTACGAACAGCTCATAGATACGCAGAGAGTCACATCCGTAATCTCTTACCAGATCATCAGGAGAAACAACGTTTCCTTTCGATTTACTCATCTTGATACCGTTCTTACCGGTGATCATACCCTGGTTGAACAGTTTGTGGAATGGTTCATCAAAGTCAATAGCTCCGATATCATACAGGAACTTGGTATAGAAACGGGAATACAGCAGATGCAGTACCGCATGTTCCACACCACCGATGTACATATCTACCGGCAGATATTTGTCAGCTTTTTCTTTGGATACCAGCTCTTTGTCATTTTTGTTATCTACATAACGCAGGAAATACCAGGAAGAACCTGCCCACTGTGGCATAGTGTTGGTCTCGCGTTTGGCAGGTCCGCCGCAGGCCGGGCACTTGCAGTTAACCCATTCGTCAATAGCAGCCAGCGGAGATTCACCGGTTCCTGTCGGTTCGTAGGATTCCACATCCGGCAGACGAAGCGGAAGTTCTTCTTCCGGTACCGGAACGTTTCCACATTTCGGGCAGTGAACGATCGGAATCGGCTCGCCCCAGTAACGCTGACGGGAGAATACCCAGTCACGCAGTTTGAAGTTTACGGTTTTACGTCCGATACCCATCTTTTCGATCATCATCGGAGCTTCTTTTTTCAGTACAGAAGATTCCATACCGTTCCATTCGCCGGAGTTGATCATGGTTCCGGAAGCTTCGGTATATGCTTCTGTCATATTTTCGATTTCTTTTCCGTCTTTGGCGATAACCTGAATGATCGGAATATTGAATTTGGTTGCGAATTCAAAGTCACGGTCATCATGAGCAGGTACACACATGATCGCGCCGGTACCGTAATCAGCCAGTACATAATCAGACAGCCAGATCGGTACTTTTGCACCATTTAACGGGTTGATTGCATAAGATCCGGTAAATACACCAGTCTTTTCTTTGTCCTGCAGACGATCCACGTTAGACTTCATGGATGCATCGTAGATATATTGTTCCACAGCTTCTCTTGTTTCATCGGTGGCCAGTTCTTTTGCCATGGCATGCTCAGGAGCCAGTACCATGAAGGTTGCACCGTGAAGGGTATCCGGGCGGGTGGTGTATACAGTGATCTTCTCGTCTTTTCCTTCAACCGGGAATTCAACTTCTGCACCGTAAGATTTACCGATCCAGTCACTCTGCATCTTTTTAACTTTTTCCGGCCAGTCCAGTTTGTCCAGATCATTCAACAGACGGTCTGCATATTTTGTAATACGCAGCATCCACTGACGCAGATTTTTCTTAGTTACTTCAGAACCACAACGTTCACATTTTCCGTTGACAACTTCTTCATTTGCCAGACCTGTTTTACAGGATGGACACCAGTTGATCGGGAATTCTTTTTCGTAAGCCAGACCTTCTTTAAACATCTTTACAAAGATCCACTGGGTCCATTTGTAGAACTCAGGATCTGTGGTGTTTACTTCGCGATCCCAGTCATACAGAGCTGCGATCTCGTTGATCTGCCGTTTGATATTTGCTACGTTGTCTGCGGTTGATTTTGCAGGATGTACACCCATTTTGATCGCATAGTTTTCAGCCGGCAGACCGAAAGCATCCCATCCCATCGGGTGAATGATATAGTAACCGTTCAATAATTTGTAGCGGCTCCATACATCAGAAATTACATATCCTCTCCAGTGTCCGACATGAAGACCATTTCCTGACGGATATGGAAACATGTCCAGACAATAATATTTTGGCTTTTTGCCATCATCCACATTCACCGGGTGTTCTTCCCAGATATCATGCCATTTTTTTTCTACTGCCCTATGATTATAAGGTACTGTCATGGTTTCTTCCTCCTAGGTATTGCTTGAAATATAAAAAGTCCTTTTGTTTCTGTTTTTCAACTAGAGACGAAAGGACTTTATTTCCGTGGTACCACTCTACTTCATGAAGCATAAGCCTCATGCACTTATGGATTCTGTAACGGGAACTCCCGCTTTTTCTTACTTGCATCTTCTATAAATTATGAAAATGTTTCGGAAAAAGGACTCCGGGGCCAGTTCAAAGCTCTCTTCTGCTGACTCGCACCAACCGACAGCTCTCTGAAAGAACGATACCGCTTTTACTCTTCCCCTTCCAGGTCGTATACTTTATAAAACATAAAATATTTTAACTGCAAAGACAGTGTTTGTCAAGGCTTTCCTGTTATTTACACGGGCAGCAAGCCAAAGTGTTACTGTCCACTCCATTCCCGGTAACACACCTCGCGATGCACAGAATTTATACCAATCGTATAAATTCGCGAAACATATTTTATCTCGTTATGGCTGCTCATCAAAACGATGGTTTTTAAAATAGTATTCTTTATCGTGCTCATTAATCTCACGATATACCTTACAAGGACTTCCAAAAGCAATACAGTTTGCCGGAATGTCTTTTGTTACGATAGAACCGGCACCGATCACGGAATTTTCTCCGATGGTCACATCCGGAAGAACGACAACATTGGCTCCCAGCCATACATTATCACCAATGGTGATTGGGAATGAATACATTCCGTCTCCCCGATGTTCCGGATCAATGGGATGTCCGGTGGTACACAAGGTTACATTCGGTCCGATCAACACATTTTTTCCGATGGTGATCTTCCAGTCATCGATCAGTGTCAGATTCATATTAGAATAGGTGCCGTCTCCGATAGATACATATTTTCCAACAGCTGCTGTAAGCGGTGGAGTGATCCATACATTTTTTCCTACTTTTCCGAAAATATCGTGAAGAAGTGCTTCTCTTCCTTCCATATCTTCCGGTGGCATACTGTTGAATTCTCTTACCAGTGCTTTTGTGTGAGCCTGCAGACTCATATTTTCATCATCATCCTGCCATACATACCCCTGTTTCATTCTCTCCTGCTCAGTCATAGTTTTTCTACCTCCCAGTTAATATTACTACAGGGTTAAGTGTAACATATTTGTGTGGGAAAAGCCATCTGTTCTCGAAGAAAAGTATTGCCACGGTACATAACAGTAAGATATAACAGTCAGGTGCTTTTTCATAGCATCAGTTGTCCATCGAATCGGAAAAAAACAGACGTGGGAAAAGATCTTGTCCGAGCTCTTCCGCGGTATAATCCGCATTGCAGGATACGCTGGGAGCATACAGGTACGTATATCCATCCCGTATAACCATAAATGCCAGCCAGAAATTGGTATCCTCGTTGTTTCCGCTGGTAAAGGAAACAATATACACCGGATAGGAAAGACTCTCAGTATAACCATCGTCCTGGTAAACGGAAAGAATGTTATATATGCCTCCGTCGGTCAGTTTTTCTGCTGCAAGGGTTGCGTATGCCTCCGGAGTGTCTGGAAGATCTTTCGGGTTGACATAGCAATAGTCAACGATGCAAGACATCCCGTCTTCTAACATATCGTCATATCGGTGAGTCCCGTCTTCATAATTTTCATTTAGTATAGAAATCATACCGGTATAAGGAAGAGCACCTCCCATGAGAACCGGTATGTCCACAGAATTCTCCTGACCGGACGGCGCATCAACAGGGTCTTCGTTTGGTTGTGACGGAGAAGGATCTGCCTCATCAGGTGTATGGGATCCATGATCATTACCTGATTGAGTGTTTTCTGTGGTGTCGATATTTTCAGGAACTTCAGGTTCGTCCGTTATTATCGGATCAGTGTTTTTTTTCGGGTCAGACGGATCCTCGTCGTTTTGTTTGGTGTTTCTATCTGCAGTAATGAATGGAATCTTGAAGGGTAATTCGACCGGAAGCTTGAAAGAACAGGATGTCATGGTCAATGCTGCTGTGAGGAGCAGTGAAGCAAAAAGCCATTTTCTTTTCATAAGCGTAGTCTCCTTTCTTCTGATTATAGCAAATAGAATGATATACAGAATTCCTTTTTTACATTGTACCATATATTGTGCGGTTTGTGTGACTTTGCCTTATAAAATGATCCACTGGTCTCTCAATTATTGTTATCGGTAAACAGTGATATTTCATTGAGGAGAAACGCTGGAGATCCAGTCTTTTGGCGAACAACCGCACTGCTGTTTAAAATATCGGCTGAAATGAGACATGTTTCGAAATCCACAGGAAAGAGCCACTTGTTGGATCGGCAGCGCTTCATTTGTCAGTAGATTTTTGGCCTTGTCAAGACGGACCTGTAGCAGGTCGTTGTGTGGGGTACTGTGAAAAAACTGCCGGTAATAAGCGTAGAACTGACTTTTTTCCAGGTTTATCTGATTGCAGAGTTGTTCGGTTGTCCAGTGTTTTTCATAATGGCGGAGCATCTCCATGCGAAGTGCCTGAAAATCCCGGTACAACCCTTCTTCTTCTGGGTTATGTCGCTGCCCTTTTTCAAGTCCACGGGCTGCCGTGACCAGAAGCTGGCAGATCAGTGCACTCTGCATTGCTTCCGTATGAGAACCGCGGGTGATGTATTCCTGCTGCAGCTTGCGGATGATTTCTTCTATTTCTTCCGGATTTTGCGGATAAAATATCTGGTTTTGCGGAAGCTGAAAATATTCTGCCGGATTCTCCTGTGCAACAAAATGAAGATAACTGTTCCGGAACTTCTGTACTGCCTGATAGTGCTGCATCTGTCCTGGTGTGTACAGGATGCAGGCATTTTCTCCGGTAATCAGTATACCATTCTCCTGATAAACTTTCATCGGAGTTTTCAGCAATAAAAACAAATAATCGCCGCTCCCCTGTGGACGGTAGATCCGGTCAGCATCTGGGTTGGAGCGGTTGTATTCGCAAAACTGTATGGAAATATCTGAAATCATTACTTCATCACCCTCTCGTATTTTCTACAAAAAGCATACCTGACACCGGAAAAAAAGTCAATTACTTCGGACAAAAACATCTGGTATTCTTCCTATGTTCTGTTACAATCATAGACAGTACAGACAATACATGTCGAGAGCACATTATATAACCACAGGAGGTTTTTACAATGAAAAAAGCTGAAATTATTGTAGACAAATATTTCCTCACCGGCGCGGTAGACAAAAGGATCTTCGGTTCTTTTATTGAACATCTGGGAAGAGCCGTGTACGAAGGAATCTATCAGGAAGGCAACCCGAACTCTGATGCACAGGGATTTCGGAAAGATACCCTGGATCTGGTCAAAGAACTGCAGGTTCCGATCGTCCGTTATCCGGGCGGTAACTTTGTATCCGGTTTCCGCTGGGAAGACAGCGTAGGACCAAAAGATAAACGGCCATCCAGACCGGAGCTTGCCTGGGGTGTGATCGAAACCAATCAGTTCGGATTAAATGAATTCGCCGACTGGTCAAAAAAAGCAGGAAGTGACATCATGATGGCTGTCAATCTGGGAACCCGCGGACCGGAAGATGCCAAGAATCTTCTGGAATACTGTAACTTCAAAGGCGGCACTTACTACAGTGATCTGCGAAAAGAACACGGTTACAAAGATCCGCACGATATCAAAGTATGGTGCCTGGGAAATGAAATGGATGGTCCGTGGCAGATGGGCCATAAAACGGCTACAGAATACGGAAGAATCGCCGCTGAGACTTCCCGTCTGATGAAATTCATGGATCCTACGATCGAGACCGTAGCCTGCGGAAGTTCCAATCTGGATATGCCAACCTTCGGTTCCTGGGAATACACCGTTCTGGATGAGGCTTATGATGAGGTTGATTATATGTCCCTGCATCAGTACTATGGAAACCGTGATGACGATACCCCTGATTTTCTGGCAAGTTCCAAAGGAATGGATGATTTTATCTCAGGTGTCGTAAGTATCTGTGATGCTGTCAAGGCAAAGAAACACGGCAAAAAGAATATTAACCTGTCCTTCGATGAGTGGAATGTCTGGTATCACAGCAACGAAGCAGATGAAAAACTGGAAAAATGGATCCAGGCACCCCATCAGCTGGAAGATATCTACAATTTTGAAGATGCCCTGTTAGTCGGAAGTATGCTGATTACACTTCTTCGCCATGCAGACCGTGTAAAAATTGCCTGCCTGGCACAGCTGGTCAATGTTATCGCACCGATCATGACCTCTGACACCGGTGCATGGAGACAGACTATTTTCTATCCGTATTTCCACGCAAGTGTATACGGAAGAGGTACTGTTCTGAACACCCAGGTACACACCCCGGTATATGAAAGCAAAACTTACGGAGAAGCTCCGTATCTGGATTCTGTATGTATCTGGAATGAGGAAGAGGATACGCTGACAATCTTTGCTGTGAATAAGAGCCTGGAAGAAGATATGGAAGTCAGCTGTGACCTGAGACAGTTTGAAGGTTACAAAGTAGCTGAACATATTGTTCTGACCAACGATGATCTGAAAGCGGTTAATACAGAAGCCGCTCCGAACACAGTAGCTCCGACACTCTCTTCTGCTACCAAACTGGAAAATGGCAAATTACAGACCGTCTTTGGAAAACACAGCTGGAATGTAATTCGACTGAGTAAATAATTTCTTTCAAAAATGCTCCTGGAATTCCAGGAGCATTTTTGATAACTGTTCTGTAACTATTCAAAGTTCTTGTTATTCTTTTATTCTAACGGTTCCTCATAGAATCTTCCCGCGATTCCCTCGGATTTGATAATGTTGATAAATGCCTCCGGATCCAGGCTGTGAACCAGTGCAGTCACTTCTTTCACCTCATCTTCTCCCAGTACAGTGTACAGCATGTCTTTGTCCTCTTTCAGATAGCAGCCCTGAACGGCAAGATGTGTGATTCCATGCCTGGTACATTCCATAATCTTCTGCTCCAGCATCGCTCCGTGACGGGTGACGATGAACATAGTTGCTTTTTGATCTTTTCTGTGAAGTGTGTTGATCGTCTGTGTGGAAACGAACTGGAAAATGATGGAATACATCGCAGCCTCAAATCCAAACAGAAAACCTGCGGTCGTAAGTATCACCACATTGATACCAAAAACAAAATTCCAGGACGGTTTATGCAATCTGGAGGAAAGATAAACCGCAATAAAATCTGTTCCACCGCTGGAAGCTTTTCCGAACAAAGCAATCGAGATTGCTGTTCCGTTCAAAATCCCGCCAAATACAGACACCAGAAGCGGATCATATGTAATCGGCGTTACCGGGATCAGATCGACCAGAAAAGAGTTCAGTACGATCATCAGTACCGTATATGAGGTAAACTTTTTCCCGATCATCCGAAAACCGATGATCGCCGGTATCGCATTCAATGCAATATTGATCACCGAATATGGCAATGAAATTCCGAAAAATGTTTCCGCCGTACGCTGTAACAAAAGTGATAAACCGGTAAATCCTCCCGGAATCAGATTTCCCGCCCGGACGAAAGATTTGATGTTGACAGACATCAGTAACGATGCGAAAAGTACGCAGCCTGTCGATATCAGTGGCTGCTTCCATCTTAGGGATGTTCGTACGGTTGCCGGTTGTTGATTTGTAGTTTTCATTTCGTTCTCCATTATAAAAAATTATAAAAAAATATTGTTGCCTTCACTTAAGGAAGTTTTAGCAGCGTGTTCTATTATAGTATAGCTCTTTTGAGATGTTTCATCAATGGGAATTCATTGGACTTTATTTGTAGATATCTTCTAACATATCAAGTATATGGCTCTCAGGCAGTTCTGTGAACTAATTCCGCAAACTTTTTATACCGTTCGTACATCCTGTCATAAATTTCCATATACTCCGCATTTGGCAAATCACCGGGTTTTGGCTCTTGTTTAAAGAAATCAACTCGCGATACATTTCTTTATCGTCATCATCTTACTTTCCAGTAAGAATTTAAACCGTCTGCCAACAGGAAGCTTCAACACTATTGCCATTTTTTCATGCTCCTTTCCGAAGCTATACTACTGGAACGGAAGATACTCTGCCCCAATGTACTTTGATTTTACCATCTAACAGGCCAAATAACAAGTTGATACCCCGGCACTGTTTTACAGACTAATATTATTATTTTACAGTTAAGCGACAATCTCTATCATACAAGCAAAAAAGTGAGCATACACCACGACAAAATAATCGGTATATGCTCGCTTATTTACTCATCATCATCTTTTGCTATTTTTTAATCACCGGAATCTCCGTATCATCTTTTACGTCCAGGTCATCCAGGTATTTTTTCGTTTCTTTCACAATAACCGGGGAAAGGAGCAGTACGGCGATCAGGTTCGGGATTGCCATCAGGGCGTTCAGGATATCGGCGATGTCCCATACTACATCAAGGGCTACTACCGGGGCGATCACAGCCACGGCGATATATAACACACGATAAGGAATCAGTCCCTTTTTCCTTGCAAAGTATTCCACGCAACGTTCCCCATAATATGCCCATCCAAGGATCGTAGAGAATGCGAAGGAAATAATTCCAACGACAAGGATCAAAGGTCCGATGACCGGAATCTGATCGAAGGCTAGGGAGGTCAGTACACCACCATCGGTGATCTCATTGGCATTGATAGCCGGGTTTTTCATAATCGTAGAAACCAGTACCAGACCGGTCATCAGACATACGACTACAGTATCCCAGAAAGTTCCGGTGGAGGATACCAGTGCCTGGCGTACAGGGTTTCGTGTCTGTGCTGCCGCTGCGGCAATCGGTGCAGAACCCATACCGGATTCATTGGAAAACAGTCCACGGGCAACTCCGTAACGCATCGCCAGCATGATACCGCTTCCTACCAGACCGCCGGCTGCTGCTCCCGGTTGGAATGCCAGGCGACAGATAGTTGTGATTGCAGGAATGATATAGTCATAATTAATTCCAAGAATCACGATACAGCCAAGCACATAGAAAAGTGCCATAAACGGAACCAGTCGTTCACAGACCCTTGCGATGCTTTTGATTCCACCAAAGATGACAACTGCTGTCAGAACGCCAATGATGATTCCGACAACTGCTTTATTGATGTGAAGATTCTCATTGCAGACAGTAGCGATGGCGTTAACCTGTGTGGCACATCCGATACCGAACGAAGCAAACCCGGCAAATACAGCAAAGATCAGCCCCAGCCACCGCATATGCAAACCGCGTTCCAGTGCGTACATGGCACCACCCTGCATTCGTCCATCTTCGGTTTTGACACGATATTTTACTGCAATCAGTGATTCACTGTATTTCGTCGCGATACCGAACACACCGGTAAGCCAGCACCATAAAACAGCACCAGGACCACCTAAGGCAACGGCAGTTCCCACACCGATAATATTTCCGGTTCCGATCGTAGATGCCAGCGCAGTGGCAAGTGCTCCGAACTGACTGACTTCACCGTCTGCATCCGGTTCTTTGGATACGGAAAGCTTGATTCCTTTTGTGATTGTTTTTCTCTGGATAAACCCGGTTCGGACGGTCATGAAAAGATGAGTTCCGAGAAGTAACAGAATCATCCCCCAGCCCCAGACTTTTCCGTCCACCCAGGTTACCAGTTGACTGAACTTTTCCATATGTTTGTTCTCCCTTCTGTGGTGTAGATATGTAAATCTCATAAATATTTCGTATCTTCATAGTTGCTGAGCGTTTAAAAGATTCTGTACGTTTTCCAGGTGCTCTGATTCCTGTACAGGATATATCAGTTTATGGCATATAGCGGAATATTATGCCGGCAATAAGATAACATAGGCTTCGCGATCTTGATATGCAGGAAGATAATTTCCTGTATATCGAAAAAAGGCAGACACCCTCTCGGATGTCCGCCCTTGGACTTACATATCTCATCTGTATTTTGTTTATCAGTTGATTTTTCTTATTATATCATGAAACTCTTTTGCTGCCAAGTGAAAATTTTCTACTCCAGGTTCAATACCGTACAAACCGGAGTTCCTTCCAGGTATTCTACGGTAACCGTGTCTCCCTCCTGCAATGTTACGACCTGCAGATAATCCTGAACTGGGACATCGAAGATCTCGGAATGTCCGTTTAATACCAGGTAGAAATGGGAATTGCCGTCGATAACGCTCTGCGCGATCCGCTGGATCGTTCCGGTGACAGTTTTGAAATCGCTCTCATTTCCAGCAGTAATTCCACTGGTATTCAGGAGTTTCACATAAGCGTCCTGGCAGGCGGATACGGTATCTCCGATGGCAACATTCTGGTATTTCTGGATATTTACCATCGCGTATTTTTTTACCAGTCCGGCACCGTCTTTCAATGCCATAAAGTATGTTGGTTCATTGGAAATATTCAGAAGGATCGGGAAAGTTGCCTTGTACCCAAGGTTCTGAACCTGCCCTTCCGCGGATCCCATCGCCGAATACTCTTCTGCTCCGTTTACCTTATAATATCGTGTCTCTCTGGTACGTTGATTGATCAGAACAAATCCTACGTTGGACTGATCTCCGCTGACAGAAGTTACACCGGTGTATACCCATACATCGTCTTCCATCGCCATGTAATTATATCCGTCTGTAGATTTCAGACAGCCTTTCTGTCCGAAGATGCTGTTGATATAACCGTGTACCAGTGTTCCATAATAATTATACTGCTGAATCAGAAGATCTGCCGGATTGGCACGGTCTACCCATTCCGGACAGTCTTTTAACGTGTAATCTTGGCACTCTCCTGTCTGGGCATTACACAGGACAACTCTGCCGATTGTTGCACCACCAAAAAGTCCAATTGTATACTTCCGCACCGGGCAGACCCAGTAAGGAGTGCCATTATCGTCAATCTCGAAACTTAACTGATCGAAGATATAGGTTGGATAATGAAAACGCAGATGACGATAAATATTCCGGTTCAGATATTCTGCCTCGGAATAGCGGATCGGTTTGTCCAGTTTTACCAGCGAGGTATCCTGTGTCGTCATGTCGATCATAATATACGCCGGGATTCCCTGCGACTGGTTGGTCAGCCATTTGATCGGGCTTGCGTAGACCAGTGGAGTCACGCGAACCGGTTTTTCCTGATAATTGATCTGCGAATACAGATCGCTGACCTCAAACTGAGAAACCATATCTACCATACTTCCCATTTTTCGGTTTCCAAGAATCATCGCACTGTCTTTGTCAAGCAACGGAATCTGACTGAAATTCACCGGCTGGATATCTTCCGAAAAGTCGCGTTCCTCGATGGTCAGCAGATTTCGATACTGTTTTGCGTTTACGATGGGGGAAGATAAGATGCTTCCTGCTGCAAATACAAGCAGTACAGCCATCAGTACGATGCCTCCGATTTTCAGAAACTTGCTGCTTTTCACCTCACGGATGCTGGTAAACTTCTTTTTAGCTGCATAAGCTGCCAGAATCAATACGAGTACCAACAGGATAAAAATCCAGATTCCCGTAGAATGAATGTTGATCGCCGGGATTGTTACATAATAATAAATCCCCGCAAGAACGATCACCAGCAGCACTAGAAGTGCTTTGATTTTTCCTTTTTTCATATTGTTTGCTCTCCTCTTTGGAACTGTTGTTTTTTGTACTATATCAGTATACGCTGTTTTTCGCAAGTATAACCCACAAGAATTCACGAATTCTTAAGGAAACCGCGGTCACAGGAATTATAAAAATATCCGAAAGTAAACCAGTTGTCAAATAGCCGATTCACTTTCGGATTAAGTATCTCGATTTGTTTTACAGAGATTCACACTCCGCATTAATCGTATCTTCGGTTGCTTTCATTGCTTCTATTGTCATCGTCAGCAGTTTTTCCAGTTCCCAGCCGAGCTGATCGGCTCCGCGCTGGATGACTTCTCTGGAGCATCCTGCAGCGAATCCTTTGCTTTTGTATTTTTTCTTTAAGGATTTCAGTTCCATGTCTTTTGTACTTTTGGAAGGACGCATCAGCGCTGCCGCCCAGATCAGTCCGGTCAGTTCATCGGCTGCAAACAGTACTTTTTCCATCTCATGTTCCGGTGCTACATCAAGAGTAACACCACATCCGATCGTGATACCATATCCATGGGAGACTACACTGTGGATGATATCTTCACCAACGCCTCCCTCTCTTAAAAGTTCCGGTGCTTTCAGGCAGTGCTCTTCCGGATACTGTTCAAAATCAATATCATGCAGAAGTCCTACGATACCCCAGTATTCTGCGTCTTCAGCATATCCAAGTTCGTTAGCATACCATTTCATTACAGCTTCCACGGTAAATGCATGCTGCAGATGAAACGGATCCTGATTGTATCTTTTTAATAATGCCAGTGCATCTTCTCTTGCTATATAGTCCATATTTCTTTCTCCCTGTCCGGTGTGCACTGCGCCTGAAACACACCATTTGTAATTCATAGATTTCTTAGAAATATTTTTGAAATGATTTCACGCATAAATGCATTATAACACGAAATCGCTTCAAAAACAGAAGCTTTTTCAAACAATACCTTTGTGGGTATATATATCAGGAAAAACTGTTTTTCACTTCCTGTGCAAAATGATCCGGCGTATCCATAAAGCAAAACGGTTCATACTCCGTATATGCAGATGGACGGCTGACAGTAAGCAGCTGTATTTCTTCATCGGGAAGATCCGAGAGAAGTTTCTGCTTTAATTTTGCCAGTTCTTTTCCATGCATCATTTGGATTGCCAGACTGCTCCCGCCCTGATTATTTTTTGCAATCAGATAACACATCCCGAAGCACCTCCTCACATTCACATTCTGTTCGGATTCTTCCTCTCTCGTACTCTCTTCGCAGGGTGATTCCTACATTTGCCGGATGATGTTTACTCCATACATATTTATGCAGCCAGTTGTTCATCTGACGGTCATAGTAGGTATTATATTGAATCTCGATCGGGTAATGTCGGTGGCCATACTGATAATAGATATACACACCGCGGTATCCGTCATCGTGTGTTTTCCCGTTGGACATGTCTGCAACGGAAATATTCTTTGCTTCTCTCAGACGTAAAATTTCCTCGTAATTATCGCATAGTGTCCGAAAACCGAGGATATCGTTAAATACCCGCTCTACCCGGCTTTCCCCGGATGCCCGTTGATATTTCCGCAGGATCGCCTGAAGACTTTTGATGCGATAATCAATCGGAAGTCCGGATAAAATATCACTGGAATCATACCAGATGACGATATTTTTCAGTTCTTCTGTAAGAAACGCTTCATCCAGACAGCTGATTGCCTGAGCCAGGTTCTCTTCCAGTCTGGTTCGAAAGGACAACTTTCGCAGCAGGGCAAAAGACAGTCCGTCTTTCTTCAAAATATCTTCTACCATTGCTACTGCCCCCTGATTAATCTTCCAGAGTAACTTTCACTTTTTTACCCATAGCTCCGGCAATCTTTACCAGGAATTCCAGACTGGGGTTGTAATTTCCGCTCTCAAAACGGGTGATGTTCGGCTGAGAGATACCGGCACGTTTTCCAAGTTCACTCTGCGTCAGTCCCAGTTCTTTGCGGTACTGTTTGTAAATGTCGACGGTTCGCTGAATCGTCACTTTCTGCTGAGTTTCCAAAAGAATTTTTTCTCCGTTTTCCATAATGATATAATCCATTTTTTCACTTTCCTTTCATGTTTTTATCAATACCGTATGTGATATTCATATAATAACCTATACGGTATGAAATGTCAATAGTAATACGATACAAAATAAAAAAAGTACAGAAATCCCGGAAAAAATATTTTCCAGGATTCCGTACAGTTCTTAATCGTAGAAATATTTGCTATTTTACATAAAGCATTTTTTCAGCATCTTCTGCTTTGGCAAATGGTCCGGGCACAGTTGCCACACCGCGGTGATTTCCGAAATAATCTTCGTCAAACCGGATCGGTGTTCCATCTGCATTTTCGAACGGCTGTTCCGGTTCGAAGGCATTTCCAAGCACTTCCGTGTTGATCATTCTTCCGGTAAAGCCCTTCAGGAACTCATAGATATTGGTTTCCAGATGATATCCGTCTTCTTTTTCCACCAGTTCAACCTTCACATCCTCCCTGTTCTCTGCTGCGGTCAGACCATTTCTTTCCTTTTTCCATGCTTTTGCTCCTCCGAGATACACATTGCCCTCGCTCCATACCGGCAGATGACCAAAGTGTACCGGTTCCAGTTTTACCATATCCACCGGTTTTGTAAAGTCAAACTGTGAGATCCATTCCTCATATGTCGGATACTCGTCGAATGTCCAGGTACCAGCCAGACGATTTTCCGTGTCATATCCATCATCGGAATCGTGAGGGGTAATCACATCTTCTTTCGGCCATTTCTGTACAAAAATATTGTTATAGAAACGGTCATCCCCGTGAAGAATCGTCATGAATCCCATCACCTCTGTACGGTGCGGAATATGATACGGTGTATATCTCCAGCCGGTTCCTTCACCAACACAGGTCAGAGAACCACAGATCAGGTTATGTACCATTGCTACACCCTGTGTTGCGAAACGAAGGGCAGCATCAGACAGAAGAATATTGTTGTCAATCAGCGTCGGTCCATGTCCCACTTCCACAAACAGATCCTGAGACATCATACCGCCCTTCAGATTCTTTGCAAAGGACGGACGCTGGTTGTCATGAAGCAGATTCTGCGTGATCCGTGTTCCCTGTGCTTCCCAGTCACACCAGATACCCATGGTACAGTGATGAATATGATTACGCTGATACAGAACATCAATCGCTGCATGCATCTTGATACCTGCAATCTCTGCACCGCCCTGTTCCATCATGTTGTTGATGTGATGAATATGGTTGTCTTCGATCACACTGAACACACCGCCCATACGACCGATGATACCGCCCTGTTCACAGTGATGAATATTATTTCTGCGGATAATATGACTTCCTACCTTTTCTTTCAGCCAGCCATGATACTGTCCGCGGCATACGGCATCACGTTCCATCTGTGTCGGACTCTTGACATACTTATATGTAAAATAATGATCGTTATCCGGATCCAGATATTTACCTACGGAGATACCTGCGCATTTGCTGTTGGAGATATCGCAGTCCTCGATGATCCATCCCTTGCTCCAGTGTGGACCGATCATACCGTCCTGAAATGCGGCCGGCGGTGCCCAGGTGGTTGCGGCTTTGCAGATGGTAAAGCCGCTGACAGTAATATAACTTACTCCTGTTTTGGAAGGGAAAAAGCATTCACGACGCACATTGATTTCTACATTTTCCGCGTTCGGATCTTTTCCCTGGAAATTGGCGTAAATGATTGTTTCATCCGTTTTGGAATCCTGTTCGGCATACCATTTGTAGACAGATTCTTCCGGAACCCAGCTGCATGGATACACTTCTCCGCGAAGACACTCATCCAAAGTTACTGCCTCATACATAGCGCGACCGTTCAGATATACGCAGCCGGTATGTTTGTCTGCCTTTGCAAAATACCAGTCACCATATACTGCAGTCGTATATGGGTTATAAGAACCGAACACACTATTTGCCACACGACATACCCAGGTGTTGTCCTGATACGGTGTCCAGGTTTTAATCTCCTCCGCACCGGTAATCACAGCACCCAGTGGCTTTACACTGCGATAGGTGATCCGGGCATCTTCACGTCCGGCATAGATTGGATCTACATATTCACGGTAAGTTCCCGGGAACACTAAAACCTCATCACCCGGTTGTGCGATCTTTGCAGCATCATTGATTTTTCGAAAAGGAGTTTGTTCGGTTCCGTTTCCGTTACGTACAGCATTCACATCTACATAGATTCTCATGTTCATAACCTCCATTGTACTTCATCTTTTATAAAAATCAGTTATTATGTAGATTTCTCAATTATGTTTTGAGAAATATGGCCATTTATGGTTATTATACTATAGACTCTGATCTGATAAAAGATAAATCTGACAGTTTTAGAAAATTAGTTTTCCGTACATGAATTCAAAACGGCTGGGAAAGAAATTACACCTGGAGATTGCGGTATTGCTCGATGTTTCTCTCCTGATTTTCATCGTAAATGAAATAATAATCGATTTGACCGGTTCCCTGGGTATAAATATATTGTCCATAGGTTCTCACGTTACAGAATAATACGGTACTTCCCGCCGCAACACCGATGGCATATCCCTTATTGGACAGTACCAGTGGCATCCGAAGTTTTTTCTGTCCAAAAGAGATATACCGCGCTTTCGTGCTCAGATCCATAAAATCATCTGCAAGAACACCTTTGGATTTCAGGCGCTCATTTTTATCCCAGGCGAAAAAGTTCCAGGTCTGACTGTCCAGAAGCAATCGAGGTTCCGAAGGATTTTCCGTAAGCAGTTTTTTACCGTCTCTGCTTAAAAACTGCACAGCACCATTGGCTTTTTCCACCCGAATCAGGATACGATCAGTCAGAAGCTGTACTTCAGAACGGGACTCTTTTGCGCCCCATGTTACTGCGGTATCTGCCTGTGCTTTCCAGTTCGTATCCTGGATCGTGCCGGTGACACCTTTTACAAAGCTGATACGGATCGTCGACGGTGTGATCGGTGTCAGCCGAAGAAGTCCGGCTGCACTGGCGATCTCCAGATACTGCTTTGTCTTTTTCACCCATTTTACAGAAAAATTCCCTCTGGAATGTCCTTTGACCTGAAGATGACTCTCCGGTGGGAAGGTTCCATACGTATACGGGGATGGATTCACCAGTCCGTCGATGGCGGAAGATTTTAATTTCTTATCCGTTGATTTCTTTAACAGATTTCTGTTTTTGGGAATCAGTGCCTGATGTACTTCAAACGGTTTTGGAATTAGCACCGGTGTCTCTGTTCCGGCAATTTCCTGTTCCTTTTTCAACTGGATCTTTCGAGGACCCAGATAGCCTCTTGCTTGCCGGTCCCTGTCGCCCTCTTCTCTCCGCTGCTGTTCAATCTCTTTTTGCGTGTGTACCGGTTTTGCGTATTCTTTCGCTTTTTGCAGACTTTCAGTCTGGAATTCCTGCATATGTTTCTCTTTCGGTACTTCGGTTCCAATAATATCCGTAAGAGTATCCTGATACAGTACGGTAAGTTCATGAAGTGCACGGGTAGCGGCAACATACAACAGTTTGATATGCCCGTTATCTTGTGGATATTGTTCTTTTGTCGGATTCCACAGAAGTACCGCGTCAAATTCCAGCCCCTTGGTATACACCACCGGGAGAACCATGATTCCCTCTCCGAACTGACTGCGTTCCGGTGTGTAATTCATCAGATTCGGAGTATCCTGTAACAGATCCGACACCTCTTTGGCTTCCGTCTCATCGCGGCAGATTACAGCGATCGTTTCGTATCCGTTTTTTTGCCATTCCTGAATCTGGTTTGCTGCTGCATCTTTCATAGAAACTGTATCTGCACTGGCTTGCACCTTCACCTGCTTTCCGTGGCGAATGATCGGTTCCACCGGATAGATCGGGAAATCTCCATGCCGAAGGATCTCTGTGGCAAATTCTGAGATTTCCACCGTGTTTCGATAGCTTTTCCGAAGCAGTCCGAATGCATCGTATGTTCCCCGCAGGATCAGTCTGCGAAGTTCTTCCCAGTCATTTAACCCCTGTCCAAAATGGATATTCTGAGAAGTATCTCCCATAACAGTATAGGTGCATCCCCGCATACAGTAGTGCAGGCAGCGATATACCATCATACCAAAGTCCTGTGCTTCATCGATGACCATATGGCTTGCTTCCCTCACCGGATCGGTTTCCTTGATCCGTTTATAGATATATGCCATCGCCGCAAGGTCGTACACATCAAACGATGTATCTGGTATTTCGATAGGAATTCCTTCTTGCTGCTGTGCACGGAGAAAATCCTGATAAAAAGTTCGCACGGAACCATTCCATTTTCCGTTGCCAAAGTAAGTGCTGTATTTTTTGTCCAGTATTTTCCGCTCTTTTTCTGTGAAAGAGATCACTTTTCCCGTGATCACATTTTCATAGCGGGCATACAGCATTTTATTTAGCATCAGGATCTTGCTTTCCATCGAAAGGAGCGGATTGTCACGCAGATACTCCCGGATCATCGCAGGACGTATCAGACGCACACCCGTTTTTTCCATCACGATCGCCTCCTGTGGAATCTCCTGATTTTCGTATGCCTGACAGTACGCTTCCAGTTTTTCGAACCAGGCAGTACTTCCTTTCTGTTCCTGCCAAGCTTCCTGAGATACCGGATGAACGCTGTATATTTTTCCATCCCATTCCTCATACAGAAGGCGGATAAACAGCTCTTCCATCGTCATCTGACGAATCCCGTATACATCCAGCTCCGGCAGAACACCGGTGATATAATTCAGCAAAATTTTATTGCTCCCGATAATATAAAAATCTTCCGGGCGGAAATCCTCTTTGTAATTATAAAGAATATAGGAAATCCGGTGCATCGCCACTGTGGTCTTTCCGGAACCCGCCACACCCTGAACAATCAGATTAGTCCTGGGGGAGCGACGGATCAGCAGATTCTGTTCTTTCTGAATGGTTGCAATGATCTCTCCAAGTACGTTTTTTTTGCTTTTGGCAAGGTATTTGGTCAGAAGTTCATCATTGGCTACCACATCCGAGTCAAAGTAGTCTTTCAACCGGTCATTTTCAATCTCATACGTCCGTTTCCTTTCCAGATCGATCGTATGCATCCCCTCGGAAAGAACGGTATACGAACAGGGACCAAGACCGCTTTCATAATAAACAGAAGCAATCGGTGCACGCCAGTCCAATACTAACGGCTGCGCATCATCCCCGGAGATTCCAACACGACCGATATAATACGCTTCTTTTTGTTGTTTTTCTTCTGCAAGAAAATCAATTCTGCCAAAATACGGTTTCTTTCTGGCTTTTTCCAGGCGCACCATATTCTGTTTATATTCTTTCAGACGCGCCGTAGCATTGTTCCAGAGTGTCAGACCTTCTTTATCTTTTGCATCGTAAACTTCCATCAGATCGGCAAGATCTTCATTTGCCTCTCGTATGGCTTTACGCGCCTGTACCAGATGCTCCTGGGCAACCCCGATCACATATGCCAGCTGGTGTTCTTCTGCTTCTCTGCTGATACCGGGAAGTTCTGCTGCATCCTTTTCCATTTTTTCTGCCATAGCTCTTCTCCATATTTTTATATTTTTTCACATACGACAGTGCCCATCCCCTGCAGATCTCTCGTATTTTCTGTATTACATTTACATTAGTGTGTTATTGCCTTTATTGAAACAGTGCTTTCATCTGATCCAGCGAATCCACACATGCGGTTAACATGTTCTGAAGTTCCGCGTCCGGTTTTGTCTGATCCGGTACCATGACAACCTGACAGCCTGCACGGTACGCACTGGTCACTCCGTTCGGTGAATCCTCTACCGCCATGCATGCAGACGGATCCAGTCCCAGCTGTTGGCAGGCATAGATATAAATATCCGGTGACGGTTTTCCGCACTTGACCATATTTGCACAGATGATCCGGTCAAAGTACTCGTACAGTCCGATCTGTTTCAGATATCGTGCCGCGCGTTCCGTATCAGTTGCCGTAGCGATCGCACGCTGGATCTTCTTTTCTTTCAGATATTCAAGAAGTTCTACAGCTCCTGGTTTGATCTGGATTCCATCTCGTTCCAGATATTCTTCCATCAGCTGTTTCCGATATACACGAATCGCCGGATAGTCCAGATCGGGATCCTGAAACATTTCTTTCAGATGCTCCGGCGCATATGGCTGTCCCAGCGAACGCATGGAAAGTGCCTGCTCATCACTCATCGTATAACCAAAATGCGCCAGTGCCTGTGGCCAGCAGATCCGGTAATATTTTTCTGTGTCAATCAGTGTTCCATCCATATCAAAAATTACTGCCTGTATCATTCTTTATACTCCTTGTCTGTTCTTTTCCTGTAGTCGCAAATATACCAGTTTGCATCGACAATCGTTCTTATATTTTACTACAAACCTGCACGAAAAGGAATATGAAGATCGTTGATTTGACTGAGAAACCAGTGACTGCCAGCTTTTTCAGATACATCGCAGCATAAAAAGAACTCCTGCCAGCTCGGTCCGCCTGCAAGAGTTCTCGTGTTTTCAGACACGCTCTAGTATGAAGTTGTTAGTGACTGCATTTGTTATATTTTGATTTGCTGATTCCAAGAATCACACCGAGAAACGTATCAATTGCCGTGATGGTTCCCACCAGCTGTTCACCGTAGGGAAGTCCCCAGATGCCAGCCAGTGCAAAATACAACGTTCCCAGAGCCGGCAGAAAATACATGGCGAGCCATTTTAATCGATCATATGTTTTGTTACTCATATCGCATTCCCCGCTTCCTGATATGTCCCACCGCATCTGTGAGACGATACCCAGCTATCTATCTGATTTACCATATGCGTGAAATGCGTTTTCTGTCACTCTTCTTATTTTGTAAGCGCAACTTTTTTGTGCTGTCCTCTTTCCGATGCTCTGCCGGTTATATCGGATGTTACCTCTGTTTTTTCTCGACTCCAAAGATAGCGATCAAAGAACACAGAAGCAGAAACATCGGATAAAACAGCCGTGGCATGATCTGGAAGGCGGAAATCTCGTATCCAAGTTCATGTGCCGCCGAGATGGCTACCAGCATCTGTGCACCGTAAGGGATGACTCCCTGAAAGATACAGGAAAAAGTATCCAGTAACGAAGCTGTTTTCTTCGGTGTCACGCGGTATTCCTGGGCCATTTCTTTTGCAATCGGATTCGCCATTACGATTGCAACAGTATTGTTGGCAGTTGCAATGTCCATCGCTCCGACTAGCAGTCCCATACCCAGCTGCCCGCCGCGTTTTCCCTTAAAGATCCGGTGGATCCAGCCGAGCAACGCATCAAATCCGCCATATTCCCGGATCAGCGCACACATGGCTGCAACAAGGATCGCCACCATACAGGTCTCAAACATGCCCGAGACGCCGGAACCCATATTTGCCAGCAGATCGGTCGGTGTGGTATGTCCGCCAAGCAGCATGATCAGGGCACCGGAGGCGATACCGGTAAGAAGAACGACAAACACATTGATACCGATGATTCCACCGATCAGAACCAGCACATAGGGAAGTACCTGCAGCAGATGGTACGACTGATCGACTCTTCCGTGAATCTCTGTCTGAAAAGACAGAACCAGAATCAGAACCAGTGTGATCACCGCCGCCGGAAATGCGATCCAGAAGTTTTCCCGGAATTTATCTTTCATCTCGCAGCCCTGTCCGTTACAGGCTGCGATTGTTGTATCGGAAATAAAGGAAAGATTGTCCCCGAACATTGCACCACCCATGACCGCTCCGACACAAAACGGAAGATCAAACCCGGATGCAGCAGATACCGCAACTGCGATCGGTGTCAGCAAGGTGATCGTTCCCACGGAGGTTCCCATTGCCACCGACACGAAACAGGCCACTACAAACAGCACTGCAACCGAAAACCGCGCCGGAATCAGCGCCAGCATAAAATAGGCCACACTCTCCGCACTGCTTCTTCCGACAACGCCGACAAAGCAGCCGGCGGTCAGAAAGATCAATAACATCGTAATGATATTCTTATCGCCCACACCCTGCGCCATCAGCTCCAGTTTTTTATCAAAATTCACTTTCCGATTCTGTACACACGCCACCAAAATCGCCGCCAGAAACGCTACGACGATCGGCACGTTATAAAATCCCATCGGAATCTTTAACACATATTCAAACAAAATTCCAAGCCCCAGATACAATACCAGGAACACACCGATAGGGAGTAATGCAATTCCATTTTCTTTTTTCATGTTTGTTTTTTCCTTTTCTACTATCATTCATTTATTTTGATTTTGTAACTGTTCCATACTTTCACAAGTACCCGTTTTAATCCATTAGTTAATTTCACTTTAATGCTCATATGAAAAATCAGATTTTTCACATAGCTGGAAACGTAATTACTCTTTTACCATGTATATGGTACAGACTTTAGTCTTTTTATTTATATCAATATTCCGCAGCAATGATCTATTTCATGTTGTATGATCTGTGCGATCCAGCCGGAATACGTCTGTCGCTGCTGTTTGAAATTGACATCCTGATACTGCACTTCAATCTCCTGATACCGCATGCATTTTCTCACCCCTGCCAGAGAAAGACACCCTTCTTCCGTCTCATACGCCCCTGACTTTTTGATGATCTTCGGATTATACATCAAAACATTCATAAATCCCATGTGCACGGCAATGATATTTTTCCGTACCCCGATCATATTCGCCGCCATACCAACACACTCTTCTTCATGTGCCTTCAAAGTATCCAGCAGATCCATCCCTGTCTTCCGATCCGTCTCAGTTGCCGGCTCAGATGGCTGATTCAGGAAAAAGATATCTCTCATAATTGGTTTTACCATAATACGCCTCCATAATACAAAATGTCTCCCCATGGGACACATCACTTGCGTGAGAGGTGTGGGGAGTCGTGTTATTGATATAATACAATATGAAATTAAAAAAATCAATGGTACAAAATCTTCTTTAAACTGTATACCGATAAATGGAATTCCTCCGTAAGTTCCTTCAGAGAACATCCATTTTTCTTCTTTTCACGGATCATTCGATTTCTCTCATCCAGTTCTTTTCTGATTCCCGTGCTGTTTCCCCAATTCTGTCTTGTACCGTCTTTTTTCGGAATATAGATCAATTCTCCTGCACAGTATTCCTGAACCTGCATAAAAAGTTCCTCAGGCAGGATATCTTTTCCATTCAAATATGTCATGTTTTTTCTCCTTTGAAATAAACTCCCATAAGATATCACAAAACATATTTGCTGGCGATCTTTTCTTACTCCATATATCCAATCGCCATTTTTATGTCTCGCGATATATAGAGTCCGGATCCTATCATATTATTTGATTTTTTTATAAGTATAAGTATTTTACACATATTCCGCTTCCTTACTGATTTTAATACCTGATTGTTCCGTACTTCGTACTTTTGACCCTGGTATCATTATAATATACCTCAAAAGATAAGTAAATAAATTTATTGATACCATTTCTGCTGCATCGTATAAAGTCTGTAATATTCTCCTCTTTTATCCAATAATTCCTGATGCTTTCCAATCTCTGCTATTTCCCCGTCTTTCATGACAATAATCTTATCCACATTTTTGCAGATTCCAATCCGGTGTGATACGATGATTGCTGTTTTTCCCTGAGCAATTTGCAGAAACATTTTTAATATACTGGTTTCCATAAGCGGATCCAGGGCTGCTGTTGGTTCATCCAGAAAAATAACACTGCTTTCTTTCAAGATTCCTCTCGCAATTGCAAGTTTCTGCCACTGCCCCGTCGAAAGATCTCTGCCACCAAATTCACTTCCAAGTAATTGATTCACAGAATCCCGGGAAGTAAATTCCTTTAATCCGACTTGTTTCAGAAGTTTACAGATTTTGTCTGTATCTTCCATATTTTTCCCATCACCGATCCCAACATTTTCTCTTACAGATAATTCATATTTTATAAAATCCTGACTGACAAGGGAAACGTGCTTATAGAATTCTTCCGGATCAAGAGATGCCAGGTCTTGTGTGCCATAATAGATCTGCCCCTGTTGTGCTTTATAAAGACCCGTCAGTAATTTTACCAGTGTTGTTTTTCCACTTCCATTATTTCCTACAATGACAACAACTTCATTTCTTTCTATTTCAAAAGAGAGATTGGAAACTGCCTGGTCAGTTTGACTCGGATACGAAAAACAAACCTGTTGTAATTTTATACGATCAAAATCCGGATAAAATTTTTCCGTTCCCTGTACAGGTTCTTCCATATCCATAAAATCATAATAGTCTTTTACAAATGCAGCACATTCCGGAATTCGTCCAAGACTGATCAGAAAATATTTTGCTGCTGTCTGAAAAGAGGTAACTGCTGCCAAAGCCGCTGCCAGTATTCCAAAATCCAGTACTTTATGTAATAAAAGCATTATTGTTATAACAATACTCAACAAATATCCGCTTTGGCAAAACAATTCACAGAATAACAGACCGAATATATCATGTTTCTTAAAGTCCCAGACTTCCCGGTTGATCTTATCCCGTGTTTCATACATTTTCTGCTCTATATAATTTTCGATTCCAAATATTCGAAGTTCTTTTACTGCCCGTTTATCGCCAAATAAATGATACAGATAATTTCTGCGCCGTTCTCCTGCTGCCTGATACCTTTTTAATTCATAAAATTCTTTTCCGCGGATCAGCCGTATCATAAAATATGGAAGCACGCTGACCAAAGATACCACCGCAAGAATCGGGTGAAACTTTGCCAGCACCAACAGCGTTCCTGTCACTTTCAGAATTTCTGCCAGAATATTAAACACCGATAAACTCAGATCCGAAAAGCGTTCCTGCTCGATACAGTTTTTTGCCCGCTTCAGCATGTTATTTGTTTCCGTATTTTCATAACAGATAAGGGACAAACGGGTTCCCTTTTCTCCCAGTGCCATCTGTAATCTTTGCCCCGTCTGAAAATCTATTCTGACCATGCAGGAATAAAAGATACTGTTTGCTGCTTCTGACAGAATAAAAACTGACAAAATTATACCGAAACAGAATATGCCACTGTTAAAGTCTTTTTGATAAACCAGATTCAGAAAAACAGATGTCAGCCAGATCGTTATTGCTGCCATCAGCGACTGTGACATCATACAAATAATCTGAAGAATAAGTGTATGTGGAGCGATTCTGTAGATATCTTTCAATGACCGTAATAACAGCTTTTTCATTTCAGCTCCTCCCCGTCTACTGATACCATTCTGCCTGTTTACAGAATAATTTATAATAGAAACCTTGCTTTTCCATCAGTTCTGTATGATTCCCCTGTTCTGCTATTGTCCCGTTTTTCAGTACCAGAATATGATCCGCCATCTTTGCACTTGCCAGACGATGTGAAATCATCAGACTTCCTCTGGATTTTAACAACGAGTAAAATAACCGATACATGTTATATTCCGATACCGGGTCTACAGATGCTGTAGGTTCGTCAAGAACTGCAAAGCCGGTATCATTCAGAAAAATCCTACTGACCGCCAGTCGCTGCCACTGCCCTCTGGATAAATCAATACCTGCAGGTTCCAATTTTCCGAGAGGTGTGTCCAGTCCGAGCCTTTTTAGTTCTTCCAGATGCACCGCATCCAGAACATTCTGTAATTCCATATCGTGAGAAATTCTGTCTAAATTTCCAAATCCAATATTTTCACGGATTGTCATTTCATACTGAAAAAAATCCTGAAATACCACTTTGATAACTTTTTCAATTTCGCTGCTGCTCAGATTCTTCAAATCACAATCATCAAACAAGATTCTCCCACTGGTTGGCTGATACAGTCCGCATAATAATTTTATGATTGTGGTTTTTCCGGAACCATTTCCTCCCACAACAGCAGTGCTTTGTGAAACATCCAGTTCGAAATTGATATCATGTAAAACTTCCTTTTCAGAGCAGGGATACGTAAAACAAACATGTTCAAATCGGATCCGACGAACAGGTTTATCCAGGCATCCTTTTTGCACTGGCATATTTTCCAGCCGAAAAAACGCGGAAAGATAAGACAGTTCCTGAATTTCTCTTGAAAAATTTCCGAACGTTTCCAGTAAACTGTTTATCGTATCGACAATGGTTAAGGTTGTCTGGAAGAAAGCCAGAAACATACCGATAGAAATCCGGTCAGTCATCGCACCATGTAGCAGCAATCCCACAGAACACAGATACCATAATGCAGCAAATATGCTTTTTTTCAGCAAACTTCTCTTTACTTTGTCCAGTGTTTCATCTTTTTCCTTTTCCAGATTGCTGCTTTGCTTTTTCCAAAGTTTTTCTATATAAGCCGCTGTCTGATAGACTTTTAGTTCTGCAAGACTCGTTTTCTCGGTCAGTAATTTCTCATAGTAGGAAATTTTACGTTCATCTACGGTTTGTTTGGAGTATAAATCATACCACAGGCAGCCGGCTTTATAATTTTCATACAACATAGGTATCAAAAATACAAGAAAGATAACAATCAGCAATGATGACACCTGTTGAAAAATCAGCAGATAACCAATCAGTAAAATCACGATCTTAAGCATTTCACACAGTTTCCAGTAAATCATTCTGATTTTTTCACCGGGATTTTGTGAGATTCTCGAAATGATATCATAGGTCAGCGGCTCTTCATAGCATCTGTAATCCAGTTTTCTGTATTTTTGTACAATCTCTTTTTCCAGCTGATCCGTTATTTGCATATCAAAACGGATTTCCAGATAGCGATCAAAGCTCATCAAAAGCATTTCCGAAAAGGTAGCAACTATAAATATTATCAAATACGTATTTACTATAAACGAAACACGATTTTCCTGTAATAACTGTAAGATATCATCTACCATCCTTTGAAAAAGCACAGTATTTACCGGAACAATAATGGCTGACAAAACAGAATTTAATACTTTCATACAGCTCCATAAACGACCGTATTTCCATAGGATATTTAAAATTTCTTTCATCTGCGTTTTCATATGATACCCGTCTCATTTCCTTTTAATGAAGTATAAGATCATTATACTTTTTCCGTTCGAAACGTACAGGATAGAGAATTGTTTTAAAAGATTTGTGTACAAAAAAGTTTACAATCGTGTAGATATTAGAGTAGTTTTCTACACAATTGTACATCGTTCATCTCTGATTATCCATTTGCCGATTTCTTTTTGCTTTTTCCGGCAGTTAGGGCATACTTTTGCATCTTTGGGGATTTCGGTTTTACAGTGTTTGCATAATTTTGTATCTTTTTTGTTTTCCTTTTCTATCGTATTTTTCCCCATTTTTCTGTCTTTTTTAGGAAAATATTTCCGAACGGCTCTCTTTTGGAACGAGATAAAATATGCTTCGCGAATTTTACTCGTTATCGCGGCAGTCGTCAAGGTCTTGTGCAAGCACGGACTTTGACTCGTTGCTTGCGTAAATGAAAAAGCCGGATAAGAAGCAGGTATCTCGACCTGACATCTTATCCGGCTATTGCTTCCAATGGATCCAGGATCATTTCTGTGAGCCGATCCCAGATATATGCAATGCAACAAATTGCCCTCCGATGAACTATGAGACAGTATATATCAAATTCTGCAAAAAAGTCAAGAACAGACTAACACCAGAGGCACGATTTCTCCTCTTTTTACATCGATCAATCCATGATCGGTCAGTTTCAATGCAGGACTTACAGGGAGTCCAAGCGTTCCCACAGACATGATCGGATTATGATGTTCATATCCCAGATCGATCAGACTTTCCCGCACTTCTTTCAGCGCGCTTCCTGTTGCTTCAATGGATGCCTCCGAAAGAATTCCACAGACAGGTAATGCAAGTTCCGAGAGAATCTGCCCATCTTTTACTGTAAGAAAACCGCCCTGCAATTCCCCGATTCTCTGTACGGCACACAACATATCTTTCGGGTCATTTCCCGCAACAAACAGATTGTGGTGATCATGAAAAAATGTAGTTGCTACGGTTCCCTCTCTTTGACACGAACCTGTCAGAAATCCATAACCGATATTCCCATTTTTCCCATGGCGTTCCAGAACCATCGCCAGCAGACATGCGCTTTCCTGCCAGCAGATCTTATGCTCTTTTACCTGCATGGTTACCAGTTTCTCCGTGGTCTGGGTGCGATCCGGATGTACTTCCATCGCACGGACCGTTACTTCCCCTTCTTCGACCGGAACTTTAACATCAAAATCCGAAAGTGTTACTTCCGGAATGGAAACACTGTGATAAAAATCTTCCGGGAATGCATATGGTTCTACGGGGAATGCCTGTCTGTCCTCTTTTTTATAGATGGAAATTCCATTTTTAAACACCGTTTCAGGCTCCAGTAATTTTGCCGGATCCTTCAGAAGGATAAAATCTGCCAGTTTTCCCGGAGCAATCACACCCCGGTCATAAAAATGCATTCTCTGACACGGTGTATAGGTCGCGCAGTAAATCGCCTGTTCCTTTGGAAAGCCCATCTCTATCGCCTTTTGTACTACAGTATTCAGATGCCCCTGTTCATATAAAACATCTGCCATCGTATCATCTGTCACAAAAGAACAATATTCAAATAAATGATTTTCACAGATATACGATAACACTTCCGGCTTCAACATCTTATCCTGGATCTCAAAGAACATTCCATTTTCGATCCGCTGTTTTACCTCTTCCAGGGTATGTTCTGTATGATCTCCGTTAATGCCAAGATACAGGAATTTTGCAAGATTCAGATCCACCAGAGACGGGCAATGTCCTTCAATCACATATCCCGGATGTTCCTGCCGCAGATAATCCAGAAATTTTGAGATCTCCAGATGATTTTCCCGGATAATTTCCCGATAATTCATAATCTCGCCAACGCAGACCACATCTTTTTCACCAAGCAGATGCTTCATCGCCTCAAAATCAATCACACCGCCGGTGGTTTCCAGTTCTTCACTGGTCGATGGAACGCTGCTCGGAATCCCGTAGAAAATATCAATGGGTGCATCTTTTGCCGCAGATATCATCTCAAGGATTCCGCGAACCCCTTTGACATTTGCCATCTCATGTGGTTCGGAAACCACTGTGGTGACACCATTTTTCGCTGCACAGTTTCCAAAAGAGCTCGGCGTTGTCATAGAACTCTCAATATGCATGTGGATATCAACCATACCGGGAATCATGTATTGCCCATCTGCATCGATTGTCTGTTCCGCATCAAACAGATTTTCGTGCTTTCTGTCAATATAGTAGAATTTTCCATCTTTTACAGAGACATCTGCATCGATAAATTTTTTCAGATACGAATTAAATACTTTCGCATGTTTTATCAATAGCTGAATCTTCTCCATCTGTTTTCACCTCATTTATACAATAGAATAAAAATATAAGAGACAGACAGCCACAAGAACATACATCACCGGTTCGATTTTTTTGATCTTACCGGTTGCAATCTTCATTACCAGATATGCCGGCAGTGCCACGCAGATACCATTTGCGATGTTGTTGGCAAAAATTGTGAAGGTCACACACAAAAATGCCGGGATATACTCTGTGATATCGGAATAATCAATGTTTTTCATTGCACTCAACATATTGATTCCAATAAAGATCAGTACCGGACCGGTTGCTGCTGACGGGATCACAAGAGCCAGTGGTGCCAGGAACAGAGAAATTCCAAAGAAAATACTGGTAAAGATGACCGTAAGTCCTGTCTTACCACCTGCTTCCACACCCGCAGAAGATTCCAGATATGTGGTCATGCTCGGCATACCGAACAGTGCTCCAAGACTTGTGGAAATAGCGTCTACTTTAAAACATTTATCAATACCCGGCAGATTACCGTCTTTGTCCAGGTATCCTGCTTTCGCTCCAACACCGAGAACCGTACCAAAAGTAGAGAAGAAATCAGGTACAAACAAGGCGATCAGGAACGGAATATAAGCAAAATTCAGCGCTCCAAGAAAATCAATATTCAAAAATTGTTTGCCAATACCAGCCGGAAGAGAAAAGATCTGTTCCGGAGCATGTGTCACACCGAACGGAATTCCCACAATCGTAGTCAGCACAATTGCCAGAATCATACCACCCGGAACATTCCGTGCCTTGATAACCATCAGAATCAGAAAACCAATGGCCGCCACGATAACGGACGGAGAAGCAAGATCACCAAAAGACAGGCAGTTTTTTGCATCATTTGCTACGATCAGCCCACAGTTTTTTGCTCCCAGAAGCGCAATAAACAGACCGATACCGGCACTTACTGACTGTTTCAGGCTGACTGGAATCACACGCACAACAGCTTCCCGCAGTCCCAGAAAAGAAATGATGATAAAAAGTACACCACTCCAGAAAATAACGCCTGCTGCAATCGGTGCGCTGACACCCTCATTCGTAATCATAGACGCGATAATACCCACGCTTCCAAGTCCCAGTGCCAATGCAAACGGACGGTTGGTATACAATGCCATCGCACAGGTAGTCACGATAATCAGAAGAATCATAATCGTCAGAGTTACATGTTTGTCAAATCCGGCTCCGGACATGATGTTTGGTACAGTAGCAAGAATGTATGCCATAGTAACAAAAGTAGTCAGTCCGGCAAGAATCTCTGTTTTGACATCCGTATGAAATTCTGACAACCGAAACTGTTTTTCCAGCCAATTTTTCATTTGTTTTTCCTCCCTCAATAAGAAATGTCTTGATAAGCTGATAGAAAATATTGTAAAATAGGCAGTACAGGAAGTCAAATTCATATTTTACATAAATTTTATGCCAAAACAGAATAGTCAGGGGGATTTTATGAACTACAGTGAATTGCACTATATTTTATGTATCGCCAAACACCAGAATCTTACCAGGGCAGCGCAGGAACTCTACATTTCTCAGCCTACACTCACCAAGCATCTGCAAAAACTGGAACGGGAAATGGGAGCGAAACTCTTCAGCCGAAATGGAAATACTTATGTGCCGACCTATACCGGAAGAAAATACATGGAATACGCCCGTAAAATTCTTCAGGTAAAACAAGACTGGGAAAAAGAACTGAAAGATCTGACGGAAAATAACGAAGGGGAATTGAATATTGCTGTTCCACTGATGCGAAGCAGCTGTATGATTCCACAGATTATGGCAGAATTTTCAGAAAAATATCCGAATGTCAATGTCAGCATCTGGGAAGAGGCATACTCTATTCAGGAAAAACTTCTGTTGAATGATCAGCTTGATTTTGGGATTTTTAATGAGACGAGGGAACATCCAAAACTGGAATACGAACTGCTGAAAAGAGAGGAAATTCTTCTGGTTATGCCACCGGATCATCCGTTGGCATCTTCCGGATATCAGTCTCCCTCCGACCGGTATCCGAGAATCGATCTGTCCACGCTTGCCAGCGAACCTTTTATTCTCCATTTTCCGGAACAGACCACCGGAAAACTGGTTCTTGAAGCCCTGGATCGCGCCGGTGCCCAGCCCCGTGTACCGGTTCGAAGCCGGAACACGGAGACCTGTGTAAGACTTTGTATGCAGGGAATGGGCATGTGTTTTACGCCGGAAACATATATACAGAATATGGAATTTTCCAGAAAACCGGTTTGCTTTTCTGTCGGAGAAAAAGGAATCTTTACAACACTGAGCATCGCTTTTCGCAGGGGAACTTATCTTCCCAAATACGCCAGGGATTTTATTGAAATTGCACGGAATAAATAAGGATTTCACTGATACAACGGATGGTTTTTGTGCCATTCTCTATTATCGCTTCTGCAACAGCAGATTCAGCCACTTTTCTTCTTCCCTTCTCGGACGCACATCACCGGTCACCCAGGATTCTGCTATGGAAAGTGATTCGGTATCACGGATGAATCTCTGGAAACTGTTCCAGGTGAAATCCGTGAAATATCTGCCGTTTCGCATCCCTTCATACTCTCCATATTTGAAAGAAGTATAGATCCATCCATCGGGACGCAGGGCATCCGCCATTTTTTTCAGCACAGATCTTAATTCTGTTTTTTCCAGATGCAGAATCGAAGAACACGCCCAGATACCGTCATACTGCTCCCTAGCATCCAGATCCTGAAAATACATCTGGCGTACCGGAATTCCTGTATAGGCACTGGCGATTTTACACAGTTCTTCGGATCCGTCTATGGCCTCCACCTGATATCCATGTTCCAGAAAATATTTGGTATCTCTGCCGGAACCGCAGCCAAAATCAAGAATTGCCGCTCCCGGTTGCAGTCTGCTTAAAAACCGATTCAGTGTATCTGTCAGATCTGCGTGAACTGTACCGCTGACAAAAGAACCGGCATTTTGATTATAATATTGTAATGTTATATCCTTGTTTTCTTTATACATATTTATATCCTTTTCTGTTACAAATAAAATTATGCAAATCAAAAACAGCTTTCAGGAAACTGACACGTAACCCGGAAGCTGTTTGATTATTACTATTTCACCAGTTTAAATGTCTTTTCCAACATAAAGAACATCAGAATCAGGAAGAACAATACATAAACCGGAAGTAAACCGACAGAAATATGGTTTGCGATCAGTCCGAACAGCGGCGGCATAAAAGTAGATCCCACATAAGCACTTGCCATCTGGATACCGATGATCGCCTGGGAGTTCTTCTCTCCGAAATTGGACGGTGTTGCATGGATGATAGATGGATAAATCGGTGCACAGCCAAGTCCCATAATAACCAGACCAAACAGTGCAAATTCATCGATGGATACCGGTAACAACATACCGATACATCCAACAAGAATGATAGCGATGCCCAGACGAATCATCTTGTGGTCTCCCATTTTCTCTGTAATAAAGCCTGCCAGAAATCTTCCAAGTGTGATACCGATGCAAAACAAGGACGCAAAGGCTGCTGCACGTTCCGCAGAAATTCCCTTTGCTCCTACCAGATAGCTGCTTCCCCACAGAATCACTGCTGATTCCAGTGCACAATAGGAGAAAAATCCAAGAAGAAGATTCGGAACGCCTTTGATCTTCAGTGCACCTTTGATGCCTACCATCTCTTCTTCTGCCTTTTCTTCCTGCGCAGTTTCTTTTTTATTCACCTTCCATATCGGCAGTGTCACGAAAAGAATCAAGGTTATTCCGATCTGGATAAAAGATACCATGCGATATCCGTTCTGCCATACCGATGTGGTCAGTGCATAACTCATCACATACGGACTGATAATGGTTCCCAGTCCCCAGAAACAATGCAGCCAGCTCATATGCCTGGAGTTATAATGAAGCGCTACATAGTTGTTCAGTGCAGCATCAATCGCTCCCGCACCCAGTCCATAGGGAATGGCCCATAGACAGAGCATCCAGAAGGCGCTTGCTGTAGAAAATCCGAATAATGCGATTGCAGTAAGCATCACGCTGAACACAGTTACAATCTGTGTACCGAATTTCTTCGTCAAACGCTCAGACATCAAACTGGAACAGATGGTTCCTCCGGAAATAATCATAGTTACCAGACCCGCATAAGACAGCGGAACCTGAAAAGCCTTGTGCATAACCGGCCAGGCAGAACCCAGAAGAGAATCTGGCAGTCCGAGACTGATAAATGCCAGATAAATCAACAGTAGTAATAGTGTATACATCTTTTTTTCCTTCTCTTTCATAGTACAACCGACGATGGAAAAGGGCGTCCCAAAGGTTTTCCATCGCCGGTTGACATTTGTTTTCTATCTATTACTATACGTTAAAATATATGACTTGTCACGGGAAAATTTGTGATTATCAGAGAAATTATTGATATTGTTGCCGGTTATTCAAAATTCGTTGACACACTTCACGAGACATTGCCGTAGAATATCAGTTCGATATTTTGCTATACCGGGTAAACTAATGGATCTCCGAACCCGTCAGTTATTTTGGAGCCTCATTCCGTTATATATTATGTTAATTTCATTAGAAATGGGCAGTCCCATCTTAATACGATATGCATTTCTTGCATTCAGGAGATTTCTATTTGTCATTGCACCTGTTTCAAATTCGTTTTCATCTTCATTCGCATTTGCACAAAAATAAAATTTTTCCTCATAGGCAACCTCAACCCCTTTCAGAGTAATTGTTGTCATCCGTTTTCGTTCTTCCACATCATGAACCTTGTCACATAACGGACAATCCATATAAATTTTTCTGATTAGTGTATCGGCTTCCACAGTTTTATCTCCTTTGTATGTTAATTAATTTTCAGAAATAAATTTTTTCAATTCTACATGTTTTTCCAGATCATATGCTTTCGTATTGGAAATAGAATTCAAAATATATGGCGAATGTGTCGTCACGATAAATTGAATATTCGGGAAAAATTTTGTTAAGAATGGCAGGATTTTTTTCTGTAATTCAATATGAAGATGCGTTTCCAGTTCATCAATCAGAACAATTCCCTGTGCATTATACTGACTGATTTCTTCATCCAATAACCAGTTTTTATCCATTCGAAGAATCAAATCGGATACAATATAGATTACAGATGAATAGCCATCTGACTGTTCACTGAATTCAAAAGGCTCCCGGCCTTCCTGTCTGATGTCTGTAATCCTGTTCCGCTTTAAATCGTTCATTCTCACTTGAAGCATGTTCCATCTTACGTTTCGCATTTTCTTCCCATTCCGGCCATGTTCCCGTTAATCGAATAAGATGTCCATCTTTAAGTACTTTCAGGTATCTTACTAATCTTAACAGTAACGATGTCTTTCCGGAACCATTTTTTCCGGTTAACAACAAATGCTGGCGCTTGGTTGTATCCAATTCAATCGTTATATTTGATAAATGATACAACTTTTCTATATTAATTTCACTGATAAAATATTCTTTCACTATCCTCCGGTTTCTTCTGTCTGATCCATTACATACAGTTTTCAATACAAATAGGAAAATTCTTCTGATTTCCACAGTGTCTTCGGATCACTGAACTTCAATAATCAGTCGTCAAAATTCAGCACGGAATTCCTCACTTAAGGCTTTTAATGTCTGCAGCGACAGTGTAATTTCGTTTAATGATAAACTGCTCACAGGATAGTAACTCGTCCTCAATAGATGTTATAATCTTATGTCTCTCTTTATAATTGTTGGATACAAATTGCGATCCATAAGCTAGGTTAGAAAAGACAGTGTGCCCGAAGAAGATAGTTGTTGGACCTCTGGTTAGATACTTTAGTTCTTGTTCATTTTTTCTTAATCTATGCTGGATGTGTTTTTTTTAAGGGAATCACTTTTAAAATACTAAAATTCTGCATATACTTTCTTAATTCCTCTTTTACAAAAGAATAACCTTGAAAATCTATATCTTTTTTCTTGTCACGTGCATCATAAATTGCTAAATAACCATGTCTTAACCCTTTTTCGGTCGAACTCATTAATTCTTCAATATACTCTAATGTTTGCGTAACTCCACTTCTGGCACGAGAATCTGTATATTCAGTTGACAAACCTGTTCCTTGGTCATTTATAGAAACTCCAAGCCATTTGATTTCTATAAAAAATAATTCACCACAAACATCAAAATAGACATCTAATTCTCTCTTGGACTGTCCCAATTCTGGTTCCCGAGTAAATGTATATTTCATATGATTTGTCAAATAAATAATAAGTTGATCCCGCATAAAATGCTCTGGTTTATTTTTCAAAATATTTCTATTAATTAATTTCGAATCTATTTGCCGTAAAGTAGCATTATCTGCAAAAAATGCCATGTAATTTACCTGTTGAGTTACAAAACTTTTCGTATACTCATCCATTACCTCATCAATATGTGTAATATCTTTCTTTTTATTATATAACATTTGATCTTGTCTCGAATAAAATATATTTTTTTCTTCTACTGCACGACCATTAATAAATCTCGTTATTCCCTCTTCTCCAAAGAAAAAAACATAATACTGTAATGAAGATTTGCGCAACTCTTCTTTTATTTTTGCTGTATCTCCTTCTAAGTATTTTTTTTCAACTAAATTACCCAAATTATCTATTCTAATAAAATTAGCTACAGACACATTTTTCAGTGTTTCGTTTAAATTTTCACTTAAAACATCAAACTTCAAGTTTTCAACATCAGTTGGCAAAATACATAAGCAAAATAAAATTCCATGGTTATTTCGTTCATCCCATACCTTATTCAAAAATGCTTTTACTAATATTTGATAATTCCTATTATTTTCCACTGCATCTTTTTGAGCTTCGATAATCTGACTCACTTTTTCATACGTAAACTCAACCATTATCCTTCTCCCCTTAGTATCTTTCCAAACACATATTCAAAATATAATTCTAAGTATTTTTTATTTTCCAACGTTATTTGTTTATCGGTAAGCTTTTCTTCAAATGCAGATTTAAAACTATTCAAAAACCGAACCGTCGCATTATCTTTTCCTAAGTTTAAATTATATGTTGAATTTCCATCTAATGATTCTCTATATTCTGGATCTCTATATATAAAGTCAAAAATTTTTTCCTCACCGTAGATACCAATAATATATGCCACATCATCAAACCACTCTTTTTTTCTTTCTATTTGAGGTGTTTTAAATAAAATTTGATTACTAGGCTTTAAAACATATCCAGCTTCGGTATGTTCAACCACTTCATTACTTTCTAAATTTATAAGTGCTTTTTCAATTTCTGCATCTTCTGGTCCGCTTAGTGTTACTGAAAATTGATAATCCGTTTCGAATATATTTATCTCATTTGGATACCGAAATGAATATAATACAGCAGATAAATAAATAATTCTATTAATAGACGACTCTCGAATAGATTTCCACCCAATTCCTACTAACTTATTAATCAATTGATATATATCTTCACTTTTAAGCATAACCTTTGAATAGCTATTCATTACACATCTCCTCTATTTCCTTTGATAATTCGTTCAATACCTCATGCTCTTGCTGTACTTTTGAAATTTTCCCATACTTTAATAAATTTAAGACTTTTTTTCTTGAAGCTTTTTTCAAAACATACTTAATAAACGTACTATTGTTTAAATTTGATGTCAAAATCAGTGAATTAGGCTTTTCTAAATACTTCATAAAAATGTCAACTGCATTTTCTTCATATGATATATCCAAACTACTATCGGGAGTTTCACAAATATAAAACGATGCACAGTTATAAAAAAAAGATAGTATACTCATTCTAAACGAATAATCAACAAAAAAACGCTGTGATTCTGACAATTCTTCAGCATCATACCTCGTTTTATTGTCTATAACTGGTAAAAAAAGTTTTATTTTACTATCTTTTACTTTTTCTAATGTTAAAAAACACGGTAATTTCATAAAAGCTCCGGCAAATTCGCTAAATATATCAGATATATTTCTTGTAATTTCAATCATATTTTCTTCTATATTTGACATGATTTTTTGACTCTCATTATGGTATTTTTCGCTTAAATCAGTCGCATGTTCTTTATCCATTTTCAATTCGTCAATTCTATTTATCATCGCCATATACGAAGATTCATTTTGTTTATCATTCGAATTTTCTGTTCGTTCACACAGTCTCATTTTATTCTTTTTATCAAACAATTTTATTTTTACTTTCCGATATTCAGAATCTAATCCGCTCAATTCTTGTTCATAATTTGAAATATTCTTTTCACGTTCTTTTCGTTCGTTCATCAAAAGATTTAATTGTTCATTAATTTTTATTAGTTCATCAGACTCTTCCGTCTCTACTCTAATAGACGTATGACAAAAAAAACATTTTCCTATCTCATCAATTATTTGTTCATCACCAAGATCTGTGTTACACATCGGACAAATTTTATTACCAACATATTGCCGCTTATATACCGTATATTTGGGATTTATTCCAGGCCAATATTCACGATTATATTGATTTTCAATTTTTTCTTTTTCTCTTTCTTTATCATTGATTTTATGTGATAATTCTGAGATTTTTCGATAAATTGATGAGATTTTTTTTTCAAGTTCATCCCTGACATCTTGTATATTTTCTTCTTTGATTTCCAATCGTTCTATTTCTTCTGCTAATGCCAGCTCATTTATTCCTCTTTTATTAGAATTAACTCCTTCTATTTGCTTCAAAACACGTCTGATTGCCTTAATTTCCTCTTGCTTATGCCTTGCTAAACTGTCTTGATATTTTGCATTAAGACTATATTCTTTTCGTTTCTTTTCTAATACAGCATCATTCAAGAAACTACTTAATAAGCGTTCTTGGACTTCCTTAGACCATAAAACATTTTCTCTACTTTCTCCAAACAATAGTATTTGGTTTACGAAGAAAATAAAATCATCAAAATCAGCTAAATTAGCTGTTTTTGCCACTAAATGTTCATAGTTATATTGCAAATTATTAATATTTTTTTCGTTATCTTCTGTCAACTCATATCCTTTATATAAATCTTGCCGAATTGATTGTCCTTCTATAAAATGAATAAATCCCTCTGTTTCATACGTAGCCTCTAAAATTTGTGCATTATATAAACTTCGTTTTACATAAAAATTTGTCTTATCAATTGTAAACCAAAGTTCCACACATCCAAATTTATCAGTCTCTTTCTCATTTGTTCTATTTCTAAAATAAGTATTGCAATTCGCGTACTTCCCTCTGATCAGTCTCTTTTCTCCTTTATAAACCCGCACATCTAAATCCTTTTTATATAAACCAATCAAAGCATATTTTACAATACTTATAAAAGTCGTTTTTCCTACTCCATTTCCCCCTATGATTAAATTTAATCCCTCAATAAATTCATAGTCAATATCACAATTATATAAAGAATAATTTGAAATTTTAACCCTCTTTAAAGTTGGTAAAAAAATATTATTTGCTCTCAATAGTGTTTTCCCTCTTTTCCAATACAATAACTCCTTCCAGCAATTTTCCAACTTTTTTTTGTTGCTGTGGACTAGTCTTCAATTTCCTAGCATCTCTTATTTCTATTACATAAAACCCCTCTTGTTCAGCTATCGATGCACATATTTCCAATGTGTTAATTAAAACATTAAAATATGCCGAATTAGATACATTAAAAAATATTCTTCCATTCAATTTCATCTTAGAATATAACACACGGAAAATATTTTTTATATCAACAAAATATAATCTAACCATATCTATTATTGAATCATTCCATTTTTCTGTTTTTCCTGCTGCTTCTTCCAATTCTTTCAATGTTCTATTTAACATCTCATTATCTACGGTTGATGTATCACTCCATTTTATTTGCACATGTGAACGTATTGTTTTTTCCCTTAATTCTTTTATTTCCTCACTTGTTTTTGTAAATCCCAACGTTTTCAACTCAAGCATATACGTATCTGTATAATCTCTTGAATTTAAATATGGAGGTGATGTAATTACCAAATCAATAGAATTATTTGCGATTCTTTCCTCAATTGCAACTCTAGAATCCAAATTATACAAACACTCTTTGTTATGGATTTTTATTCCTTTTTTCAATTTTTTTATATCATTTCTTAATTCGTTTTCAACTTTATCATCAAATTTAGTAAAAACATCAACTTCGCTTACTTTTCTTTCTTCCCAGTTCTTTTTATACGATAAACATTTTCCATTTCTATATAAATTACTTACATCCAATAAAATAGCAGCTAACGCTACTGTAAATAATTCTTTATATATTTCTTCTGTAATGGACTCTATTGCTTCTTTCAGCTTTTCTACAGCAATTCCTACTTCAATATTATAGTTCCATTTTTTCTTGCCATTCCCTTGATACAAAGTATTAAACTTTGTATTCAATACCACTTGTTGTTTAATCCTCTTATTTTTTATATAATTATACCAGTAATCAAACCGTCTAATTTCATATCGGTTTTCTAATTTCACACGCGCTATTAAGTACATCAACGGATTTATTTCAAATGCATAACAAGGAATCCCAAGATTTTGTAATTCTAAAGCCGTTGTTCCACTTCCTGAAAAAGGTTCCAAGCACACCAGATTATCTTTATTCATTTCCTTAATTATAGACTGAATAAATTCTTTCGAATACCCTTCCACAAAAGAATACCATCTGTGAAAAGGTTCTGTTTTATTCTTATTAAATTGCATTATTCTCCCATATTTTTCAAAATAATCTGTATGTTGGTACATTTCATTACTTCCTTTGCATATTTTTTTCAAAGTATATTAATTAATTATAGCAAATTAATATTGAAATTTCTATTCCTTTCTGATATAATAGCAAAATACTTTTTATATATTTTAAATATATAATTTATTCAATCCGTTTACACTCCACCCATCCCATCATAATATTTTCTCAAATCTTCCCTCATCTGTCTCCGCACTCTTTCCCAGTCTTCCTCTTTCATTTGTCCAAACAGTGCATGGTTCATCGAAATCACACTCAAATCTTTCGAATAATACAGAAATCTCTTTCTCTCAAATTTTTCGAATGGATTCGTAAGCATATTTCTCTGCACCGCTTTTCTGTCTTTCAGCATTTTTTCATCATACGGGCAGGTGCTTCGATCCACCTGGAGACCTCTGGATAATCGATCCTGATAAAAGGCGATATAATCATCCAGAACCTCTTCTATTTTCGCATCTCCGATAGAATCGATATGTTTTAAAATCGCCAGCAGAAACGGCATTTTATACGAAAGTGAGTAATCTCTTTCTTCCAGAAATTCAAAGAAATCTTCTTTGATCGTACTGTCGTTATGTTCTTTGATGTTTAATTCTTTCCGATATTTTTCGACATCGTCCGGACTGAACAGGTAAATGGATTTGTTGCCGAACCGGTATTCTACACTCGGCACGATCTTTTTCTTTTTGACCCAGCTTGTCACGGTTCCGGTACTGACGAAATATTCTCTGGCAACCTGTTCCTGACTGAGATAATCGCCATATTTTTCTTCGAAAGAATTGATATCGACTTCCATAATGCGTTCAATTTTTTCCTCCAGCCCATCGATAATAACCATATCTCCCGGTGTATAATCTGTTTTTATAATATCTCCAAATGGCACATAATATGGATTTGCAAATATCGTATGCATATTACAGGCTTTGATCATTGCACCATATTCGTCCACCACATCAATAACAATAACATTTTTCTTTGTATCCGTTTTCCGCAGTCCTCTTCCAATCTGCTGCAGATAGAGCACTTTGGAAAGCGTAGGTCTTGCCATAACGAGAATTCCCAGTTCCGGATAGTCCCAGCCCTCGGAGATCATATTACAGGCGCACAAAAACCGAATCTTCTTCTGTTTAAAATCTGCCATAACAGCCGCCGAATTCTTTGTCTGTCTGGTGTAGCTGGCAGCAGTGATATTGGCTTTGTTGAGTAGTTTTGCCATCTCATTTGCATGGGCAACATTGACGCAAAAGATGACACCCTGCCGTCTGGCAGCTTCTCCGTCTCCTAAATATTCCTGAAGGACATTGACAATCAGCTCATTTCTTGAAGTAACCCGTATTCTTTTTTCAAGATCTGCATTGATATAGTCTTTTCCGTTGAATCGGACTTTTGATAGATCAATATTTGTTTCGATCCTGTAAACATTTGCCCGGGCAACGATTCCTTTTTCCATGGCTTCTTTTAAGGATAACGAAGTGGAGTATGTTCCGAAAACTGTTTCCAGTTTTTTCTTATCCGGACGCTGATCCGTTGCGGTAAGTCCAACTGTAAAATCCGCATGATAATACTGAATCACCCTTTTCAGCATCGGTGCAACCGCATGATGTGCCTCATCCACTACGATATAATTGTAATAATCTGCTGGAAATTCCGTATAATGTCTGCACATATAGGCATAGGTTCTGATCTCTATTTTCACTGCCAGTTCCGGTACGGATTCCTGTACTCTTGCCCTCCAGTCCGCAAGAATATTGATTCCCGGAACCAATATCAGCCCTCTGAATCCCGGTTTTTCTTTTGCAAATTCGCGCAGGTCTTCCTCTACAATCCTGGATTTTCCGGATACCGTTGGTAATACGATCAAAAATGCTTTGATACCTGCCATTCTACGTTTTTGTATTTCCTGTAAACTGATCGTCTGGTGTTCATATAATTCCACTTTTCTGTCGATTTTCAATCCGTCATCGACAAATGCTGTGGTATCTTTTCCGAAATATTGTTTGATATCATCTTCGATTCGATTTTGAAACGCACAATCTTCTTTTGAAAATCGGAACAGTTTGATTCCCCATAAAACACAGGTATTTTGTTTATTCAACTGTTTCCTGTATTTTTCTTCTCCGATAATCTGCGGATGATGAAAATTAAGTCCATTTTCTTCTACAGCGTATCTTTCGGTCTGTGTTCTGATAAAATAATCGAGAAAATAATTGTTTCCGTTTTCATCACTGATTCCATATTCGCGTGTCAAATATCTGAGCGCATTCATACCGTAGGCATTTGAAAAGCTATCCTCAAAATGGATCTCCAGAGGTGATGCATCCGCCTGTTCTGCCCGGTCCCCAACGGTTATCCTGTAATCTTCAGGTAATGTCATTTCATCGTTAGCAAGATAGCTGTCAACTTCAGACTGTATATAACCTAAGAAACGAAAAACTCTTTTAAACTGATGGATATAACTGTTCTGTTTGTCTGTAATAAGCATATAAGAAAAAACAGGCTCACCCGGGTTATGGTCACAAATATTTTCATCAATAATGACCATATCGATGCCATTATCATAAAATCTTGATATTCCACCATTCGGGTAGTTCACCTGTTCTCTCAAAGAAAAATCTGTATGTTGTATCAGAAAATTATCGCTATCTGCTGCTCTCACCATATTCTCTGTCTCCATTATTTTAAATCCGTATTAAAAATGATGCATTATTTTATATTATAGCATATAACAGGTAATGTTTCCAAAGCTTTTCGACATTTTATAGTGTATTTTGCTATTTTATTCGACACTTCTCGACAAATTTTTATTTATTTTTCCAATTCATATTGTTTTCCAGATGTTTCTTTCCATAATCAAAATTGCTCCACTGGATCAATTATCGATATGCAATGCAATAAAACCGCTATTACCGTTCTTCCGGATAATAGCGGTTTATAGCAACCTGTTCTTTACTTTCGCTCCATCTCTTCTCCCACTCTCTCCAGCAAATGTCCAATTGCAAACATCACCGTCTCATAATGCATATACTCCAGAATGTTCCGGTCCACCAGCACCTGCAAACTCGCTGGGAATTCGTCATCGGATTCCCAGAATCTCAGTACGACAGGCAGAAACGAAAACATTTCCAGCTGATAAGCCACATCGCCTTTTTCCAGCCTGATCCCATGCAGCCGCTCGCAGGCTTTTGCCAGTTCTGCAGCCTTTCCATCGAATTTCTTTCCTGCATCCTTGAAAAAGTTACTGTCATTTGCCAGATTTCCTCCCCGCACCGTAGAAAGGCTGCCGATATGAACCCATTCATGGGCGGGATGGCAGTATTCTTTGGAATTACACAGGACATCGTAGATTGTCATGGCTTCGTTGTAATTTGCATTTTCTTCCGTCTGGAATTCATCCACAGACCAGGTGATTCCTCCGGTGATGCGGTTAATCCGGTATTTTCTTCCTACAAAGAAAATATAGAGATACTTTTCATCATGATCCAGAGCAAATTTCCGGATCATTTTTTCCTGATCGTATTCCAGGAAATGGGAGGACATACGGTCTTTCATCGTTTCATAGTTTGACATGTTGATTTTTCCTTTCTATGGATCATATATTATCCAAAATCTGGATTTTTTACTTGTTTTGGATAATATGTTATCTATAAAAATCATATCACATCAAATAAAATTTGCAATTTTAATTCCATCTTCAGCCACCGCGTTAATCACCAGTTTCTTATGAAGGAAAAGATTTTCGTTCATTGCTCAAACAACCAAAAACAGAGTATTTTCAAATTTTGTTGTATCTCAAAATCAAAAATACTCTGTTCCTCTTAAATTATATATTTTTTATTACTATTATTATCTCTTACACAGCCTCTACAACCGCAGCCGGTGCCACAAAGTTTCTGGCGGCTTCGCCTAATTTTACGAATCCCTGGTTATCCAGTGCTTCTTCTGCGATACTTACGCAGTTGTCGGCAGCTCGGTCCAGATTGTAGAGGATGCCGGAGAAGCAGCCGGTCATCGCCGGATCGCATTTCTGATTCTTTACGCGGTTCAAGTGGGCTTTGTTGAATTTCTTTTCTGCTTTATGCAATTTCTTTTTATTTTTGAATACCAGTTCCGCTTCCTCTTCACTGCCCTCTTTTACGGCTGTCATCGCCAAGCGCAGCAGATCCAGAAGGACATTGATGCAATTTTCAATTTCCTTGCCGGCTTCCTCGGAAAAGCTCATGCCATCGTCCTGGATTTTTATCCAGATGCTGTCGATATCCTGACAACGGTCGGCGATACGTTCGATATTGTTGGTTACATACAGAAGTCCTGCTGTTTGTTCAGACTGAAGCTCTGTCAGATTACCGCTGGAAAACAATTTGGTGATATAGTCCGTGATTTCTTCCTGCAGGTGCTGGACGATATCCAGCTGATTTTTGAATTTTTCATATGCAGCTGAGGTCTTTTTCTGATTCAGAGAACCTTTCAGGCTGTTCAGCATATGTACGGCAAATCCTGTCAGATTTTCCAGTTCCTGAGATACCAGATACATAGCAGCCACCGGCTGATCAATTACCTTGTTATCCAGATATTTCGGTTCATAAACCACACCGGTATTCTTATCTCTTCCACGGATAATCGTGGTAACAATCTTCACCATGAGCGGGATCAACGGCAGCCATACCAGTGTACAGACCACGTTGAATGTCGTATGTGCATTGGCAATCTGGCGGGAGATCACATCGATCTCATTTCCTTTTGGAGAGATATAACGTACAAATTGTGCAAACCACGGAATGATCCAGATAAATACGCAGGTACCCGTGATATTGAAAATGCTGTGCGCGATTGCTGTTCGTTTTGCATCTTTAGACTGTCCGATAGATGCTAAAAGTGCTGTAATTGTCGTACCAATGTTATCGCCAAGCAAAATCGGGATGGCTCCGGTCAGTCCGATCACGCTGCTGACACCGTCCGGTCCTGCCTGGGAAGCAAAGCTCTGAAGGACTGCGATCGTTGCAGAGGAACTCTGTACCACCAGAGTCATCACCGCACCGAGGACAACACCCAGCACCGGAATAGAAGATACTTTTCCCATCAGATCTACAAAGATCGGGCTTCCTGCCAGTGGTTTCATAACGCTGCCCATGATCTCGATTCCTTCGAACAAAAGTCCGAAAGAAAAGATAACCATACCAATATTTTTAACCTTTTCTTTTTTCCCTAAGAAGTTCAGCATGAATCCGATGAAGATCAACGGATAAATGTAATCACTGATTTTGAATGCCATCAGCTGGGCAGTCATCGTCGTACCGATATTAGCACCAAAGATAACGGAAATCGCCTGTGGCAGACTCATCAGTCCGGCACTTACAAAGCCGATGACCATAACGGTAGTTGCCGAACTGCTCTGTAACACAGCCGTAACCAGGGCTCCGGCCAGCGCTCCCATGATCGGATTCTTCGTAAGAAATTCCAGAATCTTCTTCATCTTTTCTCCGGCTGCCTTTTGCAGCGCATCACTCATACTGTTCATTCCATAAAGGAACAGCGCCAACCCACCAATCAGCCCAAATACTACTTTTACATTTTCATTCATTTTGTGTTCTCCCTTTTCCGGCAGCTGTCTGCTGCTCGATTCTTGAAATCATCTGTAAAATCTCTGTTATGAATCTGTATAATTCATTTACGGTTTACAGTATAGTGGGAGAACGCATATGGCTCTATCATGGTATTGTATGATTTACGTTAAATCTGTGTAAAGCTGGTAGTTAGTTCCTGCTAACTCCAGTTAAAAGGTCAGGCGCATCTGATTCCAGACAGCATCGCCGTGGACAGATTTGTCTGTTACTCCTTCATTTTGGAAACCGAATTTTGCATAATAATGGATCAATGCATCTTTGCAGGTCAGCACCAGACCCTTCCTTCCCTGTTTTCTGGCATCTTCGATCGCCCGCTCCAGCAGTTCTCCTGCCAGCCCGCGTCTTCGATAAGCCGGGATTGTATTCACCCCGAAAATCATCTGCCAGACACCGGTTTCGTCATGCATGGAAGCTTTTTCGTACATTTCATCCGTCAGATCTGGTTCGTTGGTGACAAAACCATCGACGAACGCAACCAGTTTGTTGTCATTTTGCTCGTCGAACATCAGCCAGAAATGGTTGGCGTAATGAATAAGGCGGTCGGCGAATTCCTCTTTTGTGGCGGCTTCGGCTGGTGGGAAGCACTCGGACTCTACGGCGGCGATCTGTGGCAGATCATCTATGGTTGCAGTTCTGATTATCATGATATTGTATCCTCCAATTTATTATCTATTAACTTTTTTCTTTCCACTTCGCAGCTGATATCATTTTCGGGTATAGTCTGCGTGGTTATGCATGATATTTTCAAAGAGCCATCCGACCAGCAGACATTTGTTACTCTATCCCAACACCGAAAACGCCATAACCGCAACTCCCAGCACCACCAGAATCACTCCTGTAGCACGGTTCAGAGTCTTTGGCGTTGCTTTATTGGCAAATACGGCTGCGATTCTTGCCCAGAGGAAGGTAAAGACCACACACAGGATCCATACTGTCCAGTCTGGTGTGCCGCCGATGGCAAAGTGGGATACGGCTCCGGTGAGGGCGGTGAAGGTCATGATAAATACACTGGTTCCCACGGCTGTTTTCAATTCATATCCGAGAACGGATGTCAGGATCAGAAGCATCATCATACCGCCACCGGCACCGATAAATCCGCAGATAAAGCCGATCATCACTCCGCAGATCACAGACTGAATCGCACGTTTTTTCGCAGACACCTGTGCCATGGCTTCTTTTGTAGTCATGACCGGGCGAAGGATGAATTTGATACCGAGCAGGAAGGTCATGAAGACGGAGAAATTTCCCATCGTTGTGGACGGTACCAGGCTAGAAACGTAACTTCCCACTATGGTAAACAACAACACGGTAACCATCATGATCAGACCATTTTTTATATCAAGATTCTTATTCTTCCCATAAGTATATGCGGATACGGCACTTGCCAGCACATCCGAGGACAATGCGATTCCCACTGCCATGTAGGGATCCATTCCCAAGAATGTGATCAGCATCGGGCTGATGACCGCCGCCGCACTCATGCCGGCAAATCCGGTCCCGAGACCTGCACCCATACCTGCAAAAAATGTAACAATTACTGTCAGTAAAATACTCATTTCTTTTTGTTCTCCTTTTGATATGTATTCAGATTTTCCTCTGTCTGTTCCATCACCTGTTCAAAAATCTTTCTGGACTCCGCAGGCACACCGGAAAATAAGGTTTCGATAAATGTTTTCTGAATCTCACATCCCTGTCTCCAGACATGCTCCGCTTTCCGGGTACAGATCAGTTCTGTCTTTCTCCGATCCCCCGGCACCTCCCGGCGTTCCAGATACCCTTCCTGCACCAGCCGTTCCACATGGATGGATACCAGATTCGCCTTGATCCCGCGGATCTTTACAATATCTGCGGCATTTTTATACTGCGGATTATTTTTCAGGAACATCAGGATATCCAGGGATGTCTGCGGGATGCCGGTCTGCTGGGATAACGGTCGGCACAGCTGATTATAGACATCCAGCAATTTATGTATATACTCAATGCTTATCATGCCTTCTATACCTCTCTTTCATTTTTAGAATGTTCATTTTTGAAGTATTTTAACATGAAATTCCTATCATTACAAGCGTGAAATAATCATTACATTTTCATGAATTATACTATATCTTTCTGTCTATATAATATCTTCCTTCTATTTCTTACAAAATCCTGAAGTTTATGGTAAAACATGTCAGAATTTGTTATGATACGGGTAGAACATATAAATTTTGAGGGAGGATTTCAATATGTTTAAGGAAAAAATACGTGTACAGCTTCTTGGGGGAAGTCTGACGGATCACGGCAGCTACACAGATGGCAATTATCAGGGATATCCGGTTGTCATTACAACGGAATCGACGGTTTACCACGTTCGTATCAATGCCGTCTCCGCACAGGATCCCGACAACACACAACTGGCGCAGTATCTGGAATACCAGAAGCAAAATGTCAAACATCTGGTAGATTATTCCTGTACTTCCACCTCCGTTCTGCTGACGATAAAAATGCCGGCAGTAAACGGAAACAAAGTTCCGGATATGATCAACGGTGTTGTGGAACCTCTGATTCAATATCTGAGCAGCGGTAATTATCTGCCCTGCTGTGAATCCTGCGGCAGCACACAGGAGTATCTGTCAAATTATGAGGTAAATGGTTCATATCATTATCTGTGTACCTCCTGTGCACAGCAGATTGAACAGAATCTTCAGCAAAATCAGCAGACAACCCGTGCAAAAAAGAGTAATCTGGTTGCCGGACTCGTAGGTGCTTTCGTCGGTTCTCTGATCGGATGTGTGCTCTGGGTACTGATCTATCGGCTCGGATACATCGCGGGCATTGCCGGTGCAGTCACTGCAATCTGCGCACTGCGTGGATATGAACTGCTTGGCGGTCATCTGGATCGGAAGGGTGTGATCATTTCCACTGTGATGATGCTGGTGATGATTTTCTTTGCCAATCGGCTTTCCTGGACCTGGGATGCTTACGATGCACTGAAAGACGAAGGATACACCTTTTCCGAGTGTTATCAGTATCTGGATAACATTCTGGATCTTTCCGAACTCACCGGAAGCTATTACAGCGAGCTGTTCATCGGATACGGACTTACCTTACTTTGTAGTGTACGGCGCATCATCGACGCTTTCCGCACCAGTAGTGGAAGTTATCGCATGAAGAAGGCGCAGTAATCACCATAGATTCTGTAATAGAATTATTCGAGCAATAAACACAAAAAGACAGAAATTGGAATCGTCCCGTACCAATGGTACGGGACGATTCCAATTTCTGTCTTTTTTATTTACGCGAGCAACGATTCAAAGTCCGTACTTGCACGAGACCCTGACGACTATCGCAATAACGAGTAAAAAAATCCCGGGAATACCTTTCACATCTTCTAGAGCGTGTCTGAAAAAGGCTCTCCGGAAATGATTTTTCAGACACGCTCTAGTTCTGCCACCGGATCTCACCTTTCTGAATCAGTGGATACCGTGCCAGTGTGGTTCCGTCCAAATTCTCACGATGCATATCAACCGCAGTGATCTGATGATTTTCATAGGTATTATAATAGTAGATTCCCTTCTGAGCATTCCAGCAGGAAGTGTAGATCGTGATCTCATATTTTCCGTCTGCCACCTCACAGCATCCGCGCTGCTGGTCCACCGATCCCAGAATGTGGAAAAACTGGCTGACGCTTTCCGCCTCGGAATCTCCCGATACTGCATGTGCTCTGGTAAATGCCACTTTTGCAAAGCGGGAAGTAGAAGAAAGATCTCCCGGAAGTCCAAGTGCGCCCATGCCGCGGCTGTAGGTCTGTAATGGCAACTGCTCGGAAAAATGATTCTCCGGCTGTTTCGGTGACAGATGCATATACTGATTCAATAAAAACATCTGCTGTTCAAATGGCGGATTATTGGTCAGTACACCTGCCGGATTATCATAAACCTTCAGTCCCTCCCGAACACATTCGATGGTGATACACGCATATTTGTCCGCCAGAATCCAGTGCAGCTGTGCCGCCGGAAACTTTGGAGCGAATACGGTTCCCACCAGATTCATCTCTGCCAGCATTTTCTTCGCCTCTTCTACCGATGCGCACTGGGAAAGGATCCATGGAATGAACTCAAACTGAGCCACGTTTTCCCGCCCCTCCTGGATTTCCTGGTAGACAGCGTTTCCTACGAAGTTCAACCCTGCCATTCCAAGTCCTTTTTCATTGACCGCATCGTAATACAGCGGGTAATCATCCGCTACATGTGCCATACCGATGATCGCATAATGATTTTCCAGTTCTTCCATATGGCGAAAATGAAACGGATAATTTCTTGGTGTTACTGTAATCTCATCTCCATAGGAGAATTCATAATCCAGCGTCCGTCCCATATAAAAATCTTTTGTCTTATAAGTAGCTGCTGTACACATTTCCATCTGCTCCTTTTATTCAAAATACTTGCATGGCTGTTCTGTTTTTTCTCATTGTTCTGATACTTTCATAATTTTCTCTGCACTGGAAGGGTCCCAGGAAGAAATCTCCAAAACTGCATCCGGAATCTGCTGATCTCCGGAATCCGGATTATGGAACCAGACGCAGGACATTCCTGCTGCTTTTGCCGCCTTTCCTCCATTAGTGGAATCTTCTACTACCATACATGCGGAAGGATCCAGTAATAATGCTTCTGCTGCGGCAAGAAACGTATCCGGTGCCGGCTTTGGATGTGCCATATTTTCTCCACTGATAAAAGCAGAAAAAAACTGAGCCAGGTCAAGATCCTTCAACACTTTTTGGATCACATCCTCCGGAGAAGAAGATCCCACTGCCAGCAGATATCCTTCCTGATGTAGCTTTTCCAGAACTTCCCGGATTCCTTCACATTGCGGGAATCCTTCTTTTTCCACGATTTCCTTTTTCTTTTCTTCCATTCTCCGGTTCATCGTCGGATAATCCTCGAAAATATCACCGTAAGCATCCACCATCAGCTGCCGGAAAACTTCTCTGGTAGAACCGATGCACGGTTTGTAAATCTCATAGTCCAGCGTAATTCCGTCCTCTTTCAGCACTTCCTGCCAACACCGAAAATGCAACGGTTCCGTATTGACCAGAACACCATCCATATCAAAAATGATCCCTTTTTTCTCAGCCAGTCGATTAGCTACTTTTGTATAAGAGGGAACCGGCACACCATATAGTTTTCCCATGCGAACCACTTCGTATACCAGTCCGTCGATTTCTGATGGTTTCCCAGCCATTACATCCCTCTGCATAGAAGTAGTTGTTTCCGGTGCAAGATTAGACAAAATATGTAAGTTAACATCTACCATGTCTTTTTGAAACGGAACGCCCATAGCATCTGCAAGTGCTGCGATTTCCCGGATCATCGAACAAAACAGTTCCCGCGGAGCGCCCTCTTTCTGAAAATCCCCCGCTACCGCGTTACAGTACAGTCCTGCTGCTCCGATCGGAGACACATAGGAGAATTTTTCAAGTGCTTCTCTGCGAATATTTTCGGATAAAATTCCGTCAATAGCACTGTCCGTAAAATCCTGACGGATCTCTTCGAGTTCCGGTCTCCAGTCTGTCTTTTCCCGAACTCCAAAGACGATCCGCAGAATCTTTCCATGCTGCAATAACACACCCGGTTCTTTGATGTTGGCAGATACATAGATGCATCCGTCTGTCACCAGAAGTTCCGGCAGTTCTTTTTGCAGTTTTGCACCGGTTCCATAGATATTCAGAATCGGAATCACGATCGTATCCGGTTTTGCCACGCGGCGGATAAACGGGACGGTATCTTCCAGTGAATACCCTTTTACACACACCAGGATCACATCCGGTTGTTCCTTGTAGTGTTCCATATCCGTTGCTTTCACAGCAATTGTCTCAGGATTCGGATCCCAGAGACGCTCCAGAGTCAATCCATGCTCTTTCATAGCTTCCAGATGACGGCCACGGGCAATCAGTGTCACATCTTTTCCTGCCTTTGTCATAAAATATCCCATAACTCCGCCGGTTCCTCCGGCTCCTATGATTGCATATTGCATTTGTGTTCTCCTTTTGGGTTTGTATCTGTTACAGATTCTGATTGTATTCAGCGCATATTTATAATATCATCTACAAGATAGTTACTATTTGCCGAATAACACTTCTCTGTTTGTTCCGTAAAAGATTTCATCATGACCGGACAATTTTTTCAGGATCTCTTCCATCCGATCCCAGTTCTGATCCACGTCAAACTCATAACTGTGTCCCCACAGATAGAAAAGCTGTGGTTCCTCACTGTCAGATGCCAGAAAACGGTCAATCAGATCCATCACATCCGCATCATTATGATGGCAGGTTGGCTTCAGTGTCAGCGGCTCTTCCGGAAGTCCAAAATTTCCGGTCCGCTCTACCGTACGGGAATAACGGATACCACAGGCACGCGCAATATCCACTACTGTATCGTTATAAGTACCAAACGGATACGCCATTCCCACAACAGGCTGCCCAAACCGTTCTTCCAGATTTTTCTTGTCTTCCAGAATCTCATTGCGGATCGTATCTTCATCATATTTGGGAAGATCTGCATGTGTCAGACAATGTGCTGCAATCTCATGTCCCTGATACAGTTCTTTTAAACCTTCAGTGTTCATTCGATGAATCAGAAGCCCCTTGGGATGTTCCCATACATTTGCATAAGACTGCATACCGCTGTTTAAGTTAAAGGTGCCTTTTACACCATAAGTATTCATCATTTCCACCAGACGGCGATCCTGTGTCACACCATCATCGTAACTGAATGTTACCGCTTTTTTCTTTCCATTCCACATAACAATTATCCTCCTTTGGCAATTTTAGTGTACCCAGTCATCTGTCACACTTTCTTTCGTATTTATTACTCAAGCACTTTCTCTACCATCTGTGCATCGATCGTTACGGACTGCATATGATTGACTTCAATCTGATACAGAGCATTGGCTGCGATATGCTCTGCGGCCTGTTCCAGGTCACGGATACCGCTGGTATTTGCATGTTTCTGAATGATTCTGTCCAGACCTTCATCTGTCAGAATAATTTCATTTTCTTTCAGACTCATTCGCTTCAGTACTTTCGGTAGTGCGTATTTTGAGAAAATAATTTTCTTCTCTTCATCTGTATAATCCGGAATGTCGATCACCGCAAAACGGGACATCAGCGGTGCACTGATCTGGGATTTGTCGTTGGCGGTAGCGATCGGATAGACACCTACCGTAGGGATCATACATTCCATATAGTTATCGGTGAATCCCAGGTTATCAAGCAGGGTCAGCAGAACATCCGCCGGGTTTCCGTTTCCTTTGCCGGAGGCAGCTTTGTCCAGCTCGTTGATGATAAATACCAGATTGGACTCTCCTGCCATCGAAAATGCATCCATGATGATACCGGGTTTTGCATTGGCATAGACACGGGAACTTCCGGTCAGCTGTTCCGGATCATTGATGGAACTCATATCCAGAGTTGTCCACGGCAGTTTCAGGATTCTTGCAACCGCATAGGCAATCTGTGATTTTCCTGTTCCGGCAGGTCCTACCAGAAGCAGACCGTATGCCGGTAACGTATGCGTACGGTTGATCTGGATGATCGTCTCGATAATTCTCTGTTTTACCTTCTCCATACCGTACAGTTCTTCATCGAGGATTCTTCTTGCTTCCTGTGGGTCGATAGACTCAAAGTAATTGCTCTTCCATTGTACATTCATCATAATCGACAGTGCTCTCTGTGCATGCCGTCTCTCTTCCGGAGATACCTCATGGGATTTTGCAACCGCCAGGTTTCTTCTCGCCCAGAGACGAATATTATCCGGCAGTGTTTTTCCGGCGCAGGTCATAAAGTCGGTGATGCTCTGTATACTGGTCAGTTTCATATCATCGCCGATTTCTTCTGCATCCTCATCTTCCTCGATCTCTTCCGGTGCATTGCTTGCCAGAAGACGTTCGATCATAAACTGTAAAAAACCATCCTCCGCCGAAAGTTTGGTGCCGCCACCGAAAGCGATCTCACGGATCTTATAAACGGCATACCCATTTTCTCTGTTCTCACCGGACAGCCGGATATGAATATGATTACCTCCGAGCCATTTTAACAGACTGACAAAACGGGCATCGATCTGCAGGATGTCCGCGGATACGATACCATCTTCCTCCTCAAATTCAAAAGCCGTCTGTTTCGCCGGATTAGAAAAGAATCCGCTGGAATGGTGTTTCCACTGCCGTTTTTTGTTATCCAGCACCAGCATCGGGCGTTCCGGTGTAGCGGTGGATTCGTCAGAGCGGAAGGTTGTATAAGTACAGGTCAACGGTTTGTCTTTATCCGGGGTATTATTAAAATCAAATACTGGCATTGTAATTTCTCCTTTATCACCGTTCCGTTTTTAACTCTCATCACCGGAACAGTTCTTCTGTTTTTTCGATTTCCTTTTCTGTGCAGGTGACCGTTTCATAAATGCAAAAATCTACTGTATTATTACCTGTCACACTTTAACAGTTTACCATGATTTTCCGAAAAAAAAAAGTGAAAACGTTACTAAACCATTATGATCCGTCCCATCTCCGCTGAAGTTCTGTGGGAAATCGAGATTACCGTTCGGTTTTCCGATACGCGCCGCAGTGCCTGTAAAACTTCCTTTTCCGTCTCCACATCCAGATTTGCCGTGATCTCATCCAGCAACAGAATCGATGGTTCTGCAACTGCTGCCCTGGCGATGGATAACAATTGCCATTGCCCCTGCGAAAAGATCTCCGGGGTACACACGGTATCGTAGCCATTTTCCAGACTGGTGATCGAATCTTCAAGACCAGTCAGTCTTGCTGCCGCCTGCACCTGTTTTTCCGTGATTCTCCGATCATACAGTGTGATCTGCTCACGCACCGTACCCGGCACCATATGGAAAGACTGCTCCACATAGCCAAACAGCGATCTCCTTTCCTCTTCCGGAACTTCTGTAGCAGAAACATTACCGATCCGTATGCTTCCACTCTGCGGCTCATACAGACCAAGCAGCAGCTTCAGGATCGTACTCTTTCCGGCACCGGTACGCCCGGACAATGTGACCTGTTCGCCTTTTTTCACCTCAAAACTCACACCTTCCAGAATCAGATGTTCGTCATAGCCAAAGACTACATTTTCAAAGGATACCGCGGTCTGATCTCCGGCATCTGCCGTATGTATCTTATCTGTTGTAACCTGTTTTTTCTGTTCACTGATATCTTTTGCTGTTTTCCGGACACCCTGTTGTTTTCCGTTCGCTCTGTCTGCTTCAGCTGCTTCCAGATTGAAAAACTCATTGATTCTGTGAATACCTGCCATCGCTGACTGGATCGTCTGAATCTCCATACCAAGGCTTTCTACCGGTGTGAAAATCTGGGAAATGTAATTGATCACGGCTACTGCTGTTCCGGCAGACATTCCAAAGAATGTCAGAATCTGCTGATTGCCAGATGCAGATAACAGCATCACAACAGCAACCACAACGGCATTCAGAATCAGAATAACCGGTGAGTAAATCGCATCATAGAAGTTCGTTCGTTCCATCGCCCGATAGCTGTCGCTGATATATTTGTCATACCGCTCTTCCATATATTTTTCTTTTCCAAAGCAATGGATCGTCCGAATATTGTGAAGCGTCTCCGGCACATGACCCGAGGCACGGCCTACTGCTCTTCGGTTCTCGATCTGTGCGGTCAACATATTTTTCTGTACATGTCTGGTAAACCAGAACAAAAATGGCAATAAAAACAGTAAAACCAACGTCAATCCCTTATTCTGAAACCAGATCACAGCCAGGATACTCAGGATCTTACATGTATCCGCAAACATACTGATGATTCCGGAAGTGAACAGATTCTCTACCGTATCAACATCTCCTATAAACCTTGATACCATCGTTCCCGGTTCCTGCTGATTGATCGTATCCACACTGAGGCTGACAAACTTTTCCATCAGGCGGCTTCGAAGCGCATGCGTGATCTTCTGTCCGAAAACAGTCAGAAGACTCTCGCGCGCCGTATCCATAAAACCTGTCAGGGCAAGCACAACAAAATAGAGGACAAAGAACGAAAACGCTACCGCATGTCCTGCCGTAATACTGTCCACGATTTTTCCAAGAAGAAGCGGCGAGATCAGAGAGGCTCCGATGGCTCCAAGTACCGCGATCAGGATCCCGCTGGACAGCCATTTTTGTTTTTTTACTGTATCGATCAGAATATTTCGTACATTTCCTTTATGCTTCATGACTGTCCTCTCCTTCCTGTGTGGTAAATAATGTCGCATATGCCGAAACTTTCTGTAACAGTTCCTCATGCGTTCCCACGGTCGTTTTTCCCTCGTCCATCCAGATGATCTGATCCATCTGTGGAAACAGATACAGTCGATGTGACAAAAGCAACACGATTGAATCACGGGTCATCGCCCGTACATTGGCAAACACTTCTTTCTCCGTCGATTTATCCAGTGCAGAAAACGGATCATCAAGCACCAGTAACGGCTTTTTATGGCACAGTGTTCTTGCCAGTGCCACACGCTGTGCCTGACCTCCGGAAAGGCGAACCCCACCATTTCCAATCAAGGTATCCTCTCCCTCTTCCATATCAGAAACTTCCCGGTCAATACACACTGCTTTCAGATAGGTTCTCAAATCTATTTCGTCTCCCAACAACACATTATCTCTGACGCTGTCATGAAACAGTTCCGGATCATGCCCCAGGTAGGCTACGATACCCTTACGTTCTGCCTCTTCCATCTGCAGCAAATCTTTTCCTGCAAATCGTACCGTTCCCTCATATGGACATTCACATAAAAATAACTTTCCAAGGGTTGATTTTCCACAGGCTACCGGACCGGTCACGCCGATGATCTGCCCCGGTTTTGCTGAAAAAGACACATGTTCCAGCACGCGCTTTCCGTCCGGATAAGTAAATGAGACATCTTTTACTTCCAGATCTCCAGGGCCCCATTCTTTTCCGTCTTCTTCCTCGTTTACCGAGTCAAACAGCGGACGGATACGATTCCAGGAAACTTGCGCTTTATGTACGGCATTGAAGAGTTTTGCCGCACTGGATGATTTTGTAGAAAGCTTCACAAAGCATGCCAGAAACGTGGTAAATGTTGCGATTGACCAGCTGCTCCATCCGCTTCCCAGTATATTTTTCTGACCAAAATACAGAATAAACAATACACTGGTCATAGAAATCACTTTATAAATCGGAGGCATGGCACTGTTCCAGATATTTGCCTTTACCGCAGTTGTTTCATAATCGGTAAGATTCTTCTCATAAGCCATCTGCCGGTCTCTCTCACAGCCAAACACCCGGTAAGTGACAGCGTTCTGTGCACGATCAAGAGTCACTGCGCTCAATACTCCGCACTGCTTTTTATATGCTGCTCCGGTTCTCTGGATCATCCGTTTCATCTTCTCCGCTGTAATATATGAAATCGGCGGAAAGATCATACACAGCAGAGCAAGCCGCCAGTCATACCACAAAAGCATGCCTGCATAGGCTGTCAGAGCCACACCGGTATCAAAAATCTCCGTCGTGAATTTACGCATGCCCTCCACACAATCATCTACATCCAGGATGGCTTTCGTCATGATGGTTCCTTCCCCTTCTTCCCGAAGGCTCGCCCTCCCCCTGGTCACAAGAGTGTGATACAGGATCTCTTTCATTCTCCGGTTTACATTATTTGCAAACCTGCGTACATAAAAACGTTTGACATATCTGGATACCTGTACGATCCCGATTGCTGCCACATAACCGATTACAAGAGACAGCATATTGGCAAAAGTTCCGCTGCCTCTCAGAATATCCACCAACATTTCCGTCATCCTTCCCTCAAACCACGGTTCCGCCAGAAGTCCCAGGTTATAGATCAGGCCGGAGATTGTAATTGTAAGGAGAACTTTCCATTCTACCCGAAAATACGAACCGATTTTTTCCGGACAAAACTTCTCATCCTCTCTCTTCTTTTGCAGTTCCTTGTTTTCCATCCCCGTCATTCTCCTCTTTTGCCAAAATCCGTGTAATATTTTCAAATCCTGCCTGTCGTTCTCTTTTTGATTTCCAGTACAACATGTCCAGTGTTTTACAAAAATGCTCCTTTTCCTCCCCTGAGAGATCCTCTAACAGCCATTCATAAAATACGGTTTCGATCGATGTCTTGGAATTTTTCAGGTGTTCCGCTTTTTCTGTCGCATAAAGCAGCTGGCTCCTTCCATCTTCCGGATTCGGTTTTCGAACCAGATATCCTTTATTCTCCAGGCGGGCTACCCGTTTTGCCGCAGCTCCTTTATCCATCTTCAGACTTTCACGCACTTTGGTCTGGGTGATTCCCGGATTATGACGTACCAGATGAATCACATCAAACTCCGCAGTTCCGATTCCCTCTTCTTTCATGGTCTGAACTGTAAATTTTCCTACTTCCCTGGCTATTTTCGTGATCTGCCGTTTTGTATCATCCATAAGAAATACCCATCCTTTCTTCACTTATACTTTTCTCTTTCTGTTTTTTATAGAATATCTGTCCATTAGTTGTACTATCAACTATCTGGATGATAGTACAACATTTTGGGCATGTCAAGTCTTGTCTTTCGATTATATAGTCTGTGGTATTCTTGTAGTTACTGTTCACTCCGTTCCCAGTAACACGCTTCGCGGGATATTATCAGTGAATAGTAACTTCCTGTTCAGACCGTCGCTAATATCTCATGCAGGTACGGACTCAGACACGTTGCTCACATAAAAAAAGAAACCTGACATACTACTGACAGATTTCTTTTTTAATCCTTATGGAGGGGCTTCAAATATCTCCCTCTTTATATTTTTTCATTAATTTGGCCAGTGCTTTATTTTCTCCTGCAAGAATCAAGATCTCTCCCATACACAGGTTTTCTTCCGGATGGATGTTGACACAAATTGTTTCACCTTTCTTGATTGCAATAACATTAATTTCATATTTTTTTCGTAGATTCAGTTCTTTCAGATTATGATTGCTCCAACCATCCGGAACCGCAAGTTCTACCATCGAAAAGGAATCTGACAGCATAAAGAAATCCTGAAATCCTCCTGAAATCAGGTTTTTACCAAGACGGATACCCGTTTCGATTTCGGCCATCACTACACGGTCTGCACCAATCTTTTTCAGAATCTTGGCATGCATCTGATTCATCCCCTTGGCGATTACCAGCGGAACACCTGCCTCTTTTGCCTGCAATGTCGCCAGAATACTCGACTCCATATCTTCCGAGATCCCTATGATCACCACATCCATGTTACTGATTCCCAGCGATTCAAATACACGGCTGTCCGTCACATCTGCCCGTGCAGCATAAGTCACATAATCTGCTATCTCCTGCACCAGTTCCTGGTCTTTATCCACTGCCAGAACTTGTTTTCCTGCCTGTGACAGTGTCTGTGCCACAGCATAACCGAATTTTCCAAGTCCGATTACTGCATATTGTTTGTCCATGATTTTTATTTTCCTTTCTGTTAATCTGTTCTCCCCTATTCTTTTATCCAATCAGAATCCTCTGTTCCGGTCTCTGAATATCTGCATCCACATGTCTTGTTCTGCGCCCAAGGGCTACCGCAAGTGTAATCGGCCCGATTCGTCCCATATACATAATAAGTATGACAATGATTTTCCCTGCTGCCGGGAGCTGTGAAGTCAGAGAACGGGTCAGCCCCACCGTCGCCACCGCCGAAACAACCTCATAGGCACAGTCCAGAAGCGGATGACCACTGACGACAACCAGAAGGATCGTGGCCGTAAGAGCAGTAGTCAGTGCGAAAAAGAAAATCACCACCGCAGAGCGGATATTTTCTTCCACAACTTTTCTTCCCCATACTACCGTATCATGATTTCCACGGATATAAGAAGTAACCAGCACGATAAGAAGAGCAACCGTAATTGTCTTCACACCACCGGCTGTTCCCATCGGTGAACCGCCGATAAACATCAGAATCATGCTCACCATCGCAGACCCATCCGTAAAATTTTTCTGTGGAATCGTCTCGAATCCGGCTGTTCTTGTTGTTATGGACTGAAAAAAAGCAGCCATCACTTTCTCTCCCGGTTTCAGATCTCCGAGAGACCCTGTATGATTCCAGTCCAACAGGAGGATCAGAAGTGCCCCGCCTGTGATCAGGATTACTGTCGTCGTCAATACCAGTTTTGTATGAAGAGTAAATCCGCGGATAAAATTTTTTCTGGTTCGTTTTCCTCTCAGCAGATCCTGCACATGCTCGATCACTTCCCACCAGACGGGGAAGCCAAGTCCGCTCAAGATAATCAGTCCCATGGTTGTAACATTTATCAGAGGATTGGTTACAAAAGGCGCAAAAGAAGATTCACCTACCAGATCAATTCCTGCATTGCAAAACGCGGATATCGAATGGAAAATACTGTACCCGATTCCTCTCCACAGTCCATAATGAGGAACAAACCAAAAGCTATAACATATTGCTCCTGCAATCTCAACCACCGCTGTTCCGATCAGGAGTCTTCTGACAATTCCCACGCTTCCTTTCAGCACCGGCAGATTATATGTATCCTGAATCAGTTTGCGACTCTGCAGGCTGATTTTTCTTCGCAAAACCAGAAATATCATGATCATACATGCCATGATTCCAAGCCCGCCAAACTGAATCAGCCCCAGAATCACAATTTTTCCAAACACGCTCCAGGTGGTTGCAGTGGGCACGGTCACAAGGCCGGTTACACACACAGATGTAGTCGCCGTAAATAACGCATCAAGCCAATATACGCCCTTTCCACTGGCCGATGAAACCGGCAGACACAAAAGAAGCGTTCCCAGTATGATCACTACACCAAATCCAGTCATCATAATTCTTTCTGTCGGCGTATGCCACTGCCTTTTTTTCTGTTTTTCAGACATCCTTTTTTCTCTTCTTTCCTATATTTTTTCCAAAATATCAACTTTCTGTTTCATTTCTGATATTTTACAACCAATGATTCTTCTTTTAGAATCCGAAATCTGCATAATCCTCCGGCAGAAATCTGTGGTAAATGATATGGCAGCCCTCATCTTTAAAGCAGTAGTAATATGGATCTTCCGAGTCCACAAAGCGGATCATCAGGTCAAATTCTCCGTTGTCCATCGGTTCCATCGCGCACTCAGATGTCTGACTGCGGAATAATTCTTTTACTTCATCCAACGTCGTTCCATGTTTTGTAAGTAACTGTACCAGTGCAAAGATAAATGCATTCTCGTCCCGGTGTTCGTGCACATATTCTGTCGCATGTTCCGACAGGAAGAAGCAGAAACGATCTCCTTTGTGCGATACCTGTACTTCCCCGAATATTTCTTTTGTTGCCTCTGGAAATCCTCCCAGTGACTCCTGCATCGCCTCTGCATCACCTTCGCTTTCAAAAAAATGATGCAGAGAACTTAAAGGATAATACAGCCGGATCGGTTCTTTCATATATCCAAGCTTTGCCTGTTCCTCTGCAATCACATCGATCAGACTGTCCTGCAGTTTTTTATATCCATTTTCGTACATAATTCTATAATCCTTTCTGGCTGGCCCCTTCGACCGCCGGTCGTCGATGGTGTCAGGCACCATTTAATTTTTATGAAATATTTTCACAGCTATGTGAATTATATAATCTCACGGATATTTTCGCAAGCAGAAAGAACATCCTGTACATTTAAAACTGTACAGGATGTTCTCCCTTGCACTTTTATTCTTTATTTCATACTGTCGGGTTATTCTTCCCCTTTGTCTACCTTGCTGGCTCTTGCTTCAATCTCTCTTTCCTGTACATCGCCAGGTGCCTGCTCGTAACGGGCAAATGTATAAGAGAAATCACCGGCTCCACCTGTCATGGAACGAAGTATGGTTGCATATCCGTAAATCTCCAGTTCCGGAACATCTGCTTCTACGATGGTATATCCCTGTTTATCCGGGTTCATACCAAGCACACGGCCACGTCGTTTGTTCAGATCACCCATAACATCACCGGTAAATTTATCCGGTACACGGATCTGCATATTTACGATAGGCTCTAACAGAACCGGCGAAGCTGCCAGGAAACCGTCTTTGAATGCCATCTTTGTTGCTGTCTTGAATGCCATCTCAGAAGAATCTACCGGATGATAAGATCCATCATACAGAACCGCTTTCACACCAACTACCGGGTATGCTGCCAGAGGACCGGATACTACAGATTCCTGCAGACCTTTTTCTACTGCCGGGAAGTAGTTCTTCGGAACGGCTCCGCCGACAACGATCTGCTCAAATACATATGGTGTATCCAGATCACCGGATGGTTCAAAGGTCATCTTTACATGACCATACTGGCCATGTCCACCGGACTGTTTTTTATATTTTTTATCAATATCTGATTTTTTACGAATGGTCTCACGGAAAGCTACTTTCGGTTTGGAAAGTTCCACATTCACTTTATACTGTTCCTGCAGTTTGCTGACGATCACGTCTATATGCTGGTCACCCATGCCATAAAGAAGAGTCTGACGGTTTGCAGAATCATTGACTACTTTCATTGTCAGATCTTCCTGACACATCTTGGAGAGTGCCTGGGAAATCTTATCCATATCTGCTTTGTTCACTGCTTTGTAGCGTTTGCAGGTATATGGAGTGGAAATCTCCGGTTTGCCGTAGAATACCGGGACAGCTTTTGTTGCCAGAGTATCGCCGGTACGCAGTTCGTTGATCTTGGCTACGGCTCCGATATCGCCTGCATGAAGTTCCGGAACCTCGATCGGTTTGGATCCTTCCATGACATACAGCTTGCCGATCTTCAGTTCTTCTTCTCTTTCTACATTATATAAGGTATCCCCGGACTTGATAACACCGGAACAAACTTTCAACAGTGAATATTTTCCGATAAACGGATCTACGATCGTCTTGAAGACCTGTGCAGATTTCGGCATGGTGAAATCATAGTCAGCTTCGAAAATTTCACTGGTTGATTTTACGATACCGGCGCGTTCTCTCAGATTCGGGCTCGGGAAGTATCCACAAATATCGTCTAACAGGATCTTAACACCCTGCAGGTTGACCGGAGATCCCATGCATACAGGAACCAGACTTCCATCGCCTACGCACATGGATAATGCTGCAGAAATCTCGGTAACAGAGAATTCCTCACCTGCAAAATAGCGATCCATGAATTCTTCGCTAGTCTCTGCTACAGCTTCCAGTAAGATCTCTCTGTATTTTTCCAGATATTCTTTTGAATATTCCGGAATCTCACATTCTTCTTTCTTATCTTTTTCAATGTAACGGCGGCCTTTGTTCTTTACAATATTGATATAACCGACAAATTTTCCATCCTCACGAAGCGGCATGTGCAACGGTGCGATCCTTTTGCCATACAGTTCGGTCAGATCTTCTACTACCTGACGGTAGCTGACATCATCCATATCCATCTCTGTTACGAAGAACATACGTGGCAGTCTGTATTTTTCACACAGTTCCCATGCTTTCTGGGTTCCTACCTGTACGCCTGATTTTCCGGAGATCACGATCACTGCTGCATCGGCGGCGGCTACTGCCTCTTCAGCTTCTCCTACAAAATCAAAGAATCCAGGTGTATCTAAAATATTTACTTTTACCTTATCCCATACAACCGGCACGGTAGAAGTACTGATCGAGAATTTTCTCTTGATCTCTTCTTTGTCGTAATCACTGATGGTATTGCCATCTGTCACCTTGCCTAAACGATTTGTAATACCTGAAAGATAAGCCATAGCTTCTGTCAGTGTAGTCTTACCTGCTCCGCCATGACCAAGCAGCACTACATTCCTTATTCGGTCAGTTCTAAAAACGTCCATATGTAATACCTCCCAAAAATTAGTATAGTTATATATTACTAAATTTCTTTGAATATTTCAAGTTATTTATGTATTTTGACAATTATTTTCTGAACTTTTTTCATTTGTGTTTGTATATTTTATGTTTTTACGATATGAATTGTTTCTTTTTTGTATATTCTATCTTCATTTTGTTAAATTATCTCAAAGAACCCATTTTTGTACTGTATATATTTTCTTCTTCTCTTTTGATTCTCCCTGTCGTATAATCTCTCACCTGTGCTTTCCGGCGTTAAAGTTCCATAGTTTAAAGCACTAAAGCATTGACTTTTCCTATCTTGTGCTTTACAATGGTAAAAGTACGCAAAATACACGCGTAATTACTGAGAAAGGATTTTGACAGACAACTATGAGTGATTCACTGAATATAGGATTTATCGGTCTGGGGCTGATCGGCGGATCCATCGCCAAATCTCTGAAACGTTTTCATCCACAGACCAGAATTTTTGCATATACCAGAACGGAAGCTACGCTGGATCTCGCCGTGTCTGAAGGAATTGTTGATGTAAAATGCACGAAAGAAGACGAGGCATTTGCTTCCTGCAATTATATTTTCCTCTGCGCACCGGTTCATGACAACATTTCTTATCTTGAATGGCTGAAAGATCATATGAGCCCGGACTGTATCGTTACGGATGTGGGAAGTGTAAAAGGTGAGATTCATCAGGCGGTTGAGAAACTGGGGCTGGATGACCACTTCATCGGTGGACACCCGATGGCCGGTTCTGAAAAAACCGGTTTTGAAAATGCCACTGATATGCTGATCGAAAATGCTTACTATATTCTTACACCAGGTGGTCAGATTGATATTCCCCGTCTGACACAGTTTATGGAACTGATTTCTTCTCTCGGAGCTATTCCACTGGTACTTACTTATGAAGAACACGATTATATCACTGCGGCTGTGAGCCATCTGCCGCATATCATCGCCTCTACACTGGTAAATGCTGTACAGAAAATGGATACACCAGAGGAAAATATGAAACTGATCGCAGCCGGAGGTTTTAAAGATATTACACGTATCGCCTCTTCTTCTCCTGTGATGTGGCAGCAGATCTGTCTGGAAAACCGATCGATGATCTCCAAAGTACTCGATGAGTATATTCGCCTGATCGTACAGGCAAAATGCTGGGTGGATAATGGTGATGCAGATGAAATCTATAATATGTTCAGTAATTCCAGAGAATACCGCAATTCTCTTCCGGAAGCGAGCAAAGGGGTAATCGAGAAGATTTATGCCTTTTACTGTGATATTTATGACGAAGCCGGTGGTATCGCTACAATTGCCACACTGCTTGCGATGAATTCAATTAGTATTAAAAATATCGGCATCATTCATAACAGAGAATTCGAGGAAGGTGTTCTTCGGATCGAGTTTTATGATGAGGAATCCTGTGTGAAGGCACAGGGTGTTTTGAAAGAACGGAATTATACACTTCATGTTCGGTAAGGAGGATGTACATATGGAACTTATGCAGGCAAAAATGCCTCTTCGCGGAGAGGTGAAGATTCCGGGAGACAAGTCGATCTCACACCGCGCTGTGATGTTTGGTGCACTGGCTGACGGTACGACAAGAGTGACGAATTTTTTGCAGGGAGCAGATTGTCTTTCTACGATCTCCTGTTTCCGCAAATTAGGAATCGATATTGAAAATACGCAGGAGGAAATCCGGATTCATGGGAAAGGCCTTCACGGGCTTACTGCTCCGACTGAGATTCTGGATACCGGTAACAGTGGAACCACAACACGACTGATCTCCGGTATTCTCGCCGGTCAGAATTTTACCACAACACTTACCGGTGATGCGTCGATCCAGAGCCGGCCAATGGGAAGGATCATCAAACCACTTTCTATGATGGGTGCTACAGTCGAGAGTCTGAAGGGAAACCAGTGTGCACCGTTACAGATTCAGGGGCATCCGCTGGCTGCGATCCATTATCAGTCACCGGTAGCTTCTGCGCAGGTGAAATCCTGTGTTCTGCTTGCCGGACTGTATGCAGACGGAATTACTTCGGTTACAGAACCTTATCTTTCGAGAAATCATACGGAACTGATGCTCTCTCACTTCGGCGCACGGGTCACCAGTGAAGGAACAACTGCTTCTATCTCGCCGGATCCGGAACTTCACGGACTGGACATTTCTGTTCCCGGAGATATTTCTTCCGCTGCTTATTTTATTGTGGCTGCTCTTTTGGCGCCGGGATCTGAAGTAATGATCAAAGATGTGGGAATCAATCCTACCCGAGATGGCATTCTTCGTGTATGCAAGGCGATGGGCGCAGATATCACCCTGTTAAATAAACGAACAGCCGCCGGTGAACCGGTTGCGGATCTTCTGGTTCGTCACAGTGAACTTCACGGTACGGTTATCGAGGGTGAATTGATTCCGACGTTGATCGATGAGATTCCGGTTCTGGCGGTTCTGGCAGCTTATGCGAATGGAACTACGGTTATTCGAAATGCGGAGGAACTGAAGGTGAAGGAATCGAACCGACTGGATATTATGGTGAACAGTCTTGGGGCTATGGGCTGTGATATCGAGGGTACCGATGATGGTATGATTATCCGAGGTGGGAAACCGTTACATCATGCTTCTATTGACAGTCATCTGGATCACAGGATCGCGATGTCGTTTGCAGTGGCTGGGTTGGCTTCTGAAGGAGGAGTCGAAGTGCTGCGGGCGGATTGTGTGGATATTTCTTATCCGGAGTTTTATGCGGATCTCAATAAGCTTATGAAATAAATTTATTGGCAAGGGGACGCCGAGAGCTGCGGGAAACCGGGGTGGACAACATGGGCAGGGCAACTTTGAACTAGCCGCTAACTTCGACTATATTCACTTGGGTCAGCTGACCCAAGCGAAAGTCTTCGTAAGCGTCGGATTTCAAAGCTTGCCCTAACCGCCCATAAAGTGTTGTCCACCCCGGTTTCCCGCAGCTCTCGGCTATTTCCTGGCAAAACAAATTTGAAACAACCGTTAATTTTGCGTCATATCTTTCCAGTTGCACGCAATGACTATTTTTATCGATACCCAGCCCAGCAGGGCAAAAAGATGCCTTTCAAAAGCATTTTGCGGGCGGTTAGGGCGAGTTTTAAGATCCTGTGTTTAGTAAGACTTGGCGATGAGCGGCTCTCAGTGAATCATGTGCATCGTTGAAAAAATCCCCATATCAATCACGCAGGATGCAGATTCGAGTGTACAGGTAAAAAAACGTAGGCGTAGCGGGCTACGCTGAGGCTTTTTTGCCTGTGCAATCGGATTTGCAGACAAGCGAGTGATATGGGGATTTTTTCATAAGATGTACAAGTCGCACTTAACACATAGCTTAAAATCGTCCTGCCCGCTGCTTTTGAGGGAGATCTTTTTGCTCTTTCGGGCGTACGTTTTTAGATACCCTATTTGTAAAAGTCTACTACATCTTCCGGATTATAGTACACTTTATCCTGCTCTTCTATCGTCGCCTTTCCATCTTTCACATCGATAATCGTTACCGCGCAGTTTGGCGGTACGTGACCTCTCCAGAAGTCGTCTTTCCGACCGTCAATGTAATAGAGAAAGGCCCGTGTCGAGCAGCCGTGTGCTGCTATTAGAATTGTTTTATTCCGGTAGTCCGGGTTGTGGATCAGATCCTCGTAGAAGGCACCGCAGCGATCAATCATCTGCTGAATAGATTCGCCGTCTTTCGGTGGCTTGTAACCGAAGGGATCCGTGAAGAACTGTTCAAAATCTTTTGACGGAATCTGATAATTCTCCCTTCGACAGCAAAGTCCTTCCCATTCTCCGAAGCTGATCTCTTCTATTCTCTCATCCGTAAGAATCGGTATATTTCTGTCACCCAGTACCAGTCCGGCGGTCTCGTAAGCCCGTTTTAACGGGCTTGCGATTGCCAGGTCAAAATGTACATCTTTTAATTTTTCACCGGTGATTTTTGCAAGGCGGATACCGTTTTCGTTCAGTTCGATATCCGTTCTTCCCTGCAGCCGTCCCAGAGTATTCCATGAAGTTTCTCCATGACGAATTAGATATATTTTCATCTTTTTTACTTTCTAAGCTGGATTCCCATGCCTTCCAGACCATTCAGGATCTTGTTCATAGCGCCATTGATTTCTGCTTCTTCGAGAGTTTTCTCTTTGGAGCGGAAAGTCAGAGAATAAGCAACGGACTTGAATCCTCTTTCGATCTGATCTCCTTCGTAAATATCAAACAGTTCGAAGTGTTCCAGAATCTTACCGCCTCTCTGAGCGATCATATGTTCGATCTGTCCAACCATGATCTCTTTCGGTACTACCATGGAGATGTCACGGTTTACTGCAGGGAATTTTGCGATTCCTTCGTATTTGCGGTCGAAGGATGCATGTTTTACGACATTCAGGATATCCAGAACTGCCACATATGCGCGCGTTCCGATACCATAAGTATCTGCCACTGCAGGATGCACTTCGCCCAGATAACCCATCACTTCACCTTCGTAGCTGATCAGAGCCTGACGACCCGGATGCAGGAAAGTCTTACCGGCTTTCGGATCGTACTCAGTTTTCTTATGCATACCGATCTGATCGAAGAACTCTTCTACTACACCCTTCATATCAAAGAAATCACCGTCTCCGTACATACCCAGAGTGAACATCATACGTTCATCCGGCAGTTCGGTCAGCGGAAGTTCTTTTGGCAGATATACATTGCCCAGTTCGTACAGACGGACATTTTTATTTCTTCTGTTATAGTTGGTTGCCAGAGAAGTCAGCATACCATTCAGAGAAATGGTTCTCATGATACTGAAATCTTCACCCAGCGGGTTGGAAATGGTGATTGCTTTTCTCAGTTCATCTCCTGCCGGAATCTGCAGTTTGTCAAATACTTTCGGGCTTTCGAAAGAATAGCAGTATCCCTGGGAGAATCCACAGTACTCAGCCACATCTCTTGCCACTTCTTCGATCCTCAATTTAAATGGCAGTTTTCCTGTTGTTGCCTCACCACTTGGCAGTGTGGTCGGAATATTGTCATATCCGTAGAAACGGGCAACTTCTTCTGCGATATCTGCAGTACGGAAGATATCATGACGGAAGGTCGGAGCAACAATCTCGTTGGTTGTTTCATCGTAAGCCAGTTCTACCCTGGACAGGTACTCCAGCATATCTTCTTTGGAGATATCAGTTCCCAGAAGGCTGTTGATTTTTTCCGGTTCAAACGATACTCTTACAGGTTCTTTTTTCTTGGTATATACATCAGCCACACCACCAACAACTTCACCGGCTCCCAGTTCTTCCATCAGCTGGCAGGCACGGTCGATGGCTGCCAGTGCATTGTTCGGATCCAGACCTTTTTCAAATTTTCCGGAAGCATCTGTACGAAGTCCGATTCTCTTTGCAGACAGACGGATATTCGGACCGTCAAAGCATGCTGCTTCAAACAGAACTGTTTTTACATTGTCTGTGATCATGGAATTTTCTCCGCCCATGATACCTGCGATACCGATAGATTTTTCTCCGTCACAGATCATCAGAACGTTTTCATCCATCTGGCGTTCCTGACCGTCAAGAGTAACAAATTTTTCGTCTTTTCCGGCGCGGCGTACATGGATCTCATGATTTGCGATCATATCCAGATCATAGGCATGCATCGGCTGACCATATTCTTCCATGACATAGTTTGTGATATCTACCAGGTTGTTGATCGGGCGGATGCCGTTGGCAGCCAGACATCTCTGCATCCATTTCGGGGACGGACCGATTTTTACATTTTTTACGACTCTTGCGCAGTAACGCGGGCAGAGATCTTTGTCTTCTACGGTTACTTTCACATAATCATTGACATCTTCGTCATTACCGGTAGCTGTTACAACCGGCGGAACAAATTCTTTACGGAAAGTAGCTGCTGCTTCTCTTGCGATCCCCAGTACACCGTAGCAATCTACACGGTTGGAAGTGATCTCATATTCAATCACCGCATCGTTCAGTCCCAGTGCCTCGATTGCACTCGCACCGACCGTGGCATCTTCCGGGAAAATATAGATTCCGTATTCCGGAGCTTCCGGATACATTTCTCTTGTGGAGCCAAGTTCTTCGATGGAACACATCATACCGTAGGAATCCACACCACGCAATTTTCCGGCTTTGATCTTGATTCCGCCCGGAGTTTTCTTACCGTCGTGCCCACCTGCAACTCTTCCTCCCGGAAGAACAACCGGAACTTTGTCTCCTTCTTTTACATTTGGAGCGCCGGTAACGATCTGTGTTACTTCATTGCCTACATTTACCTGGCAGATGATCAGTTTATCTGCATCCGGATGTTTCTCAATCTTTTCAATCTGTCCGATCACGATGTTTTCCAGATCGGCATCCAGTAATTCATATCCTTCAACTTTTGTTCCGGACAGTGTCATCGCATCTGTATATTCCTGAGCTGTGACGTCCAGATCCGGGACAAACATTTTAATCCATGATAAAGATGTATTCATTCTTTTAATCCTCCTAGAACTGTTTTAAGAATCTGTAGTCATTTTCATACAGAAGGCGCATGTCATCGATCTCGTATTTCAGAAGTGCGATACGCTCCAGACCTACACCAAAAGCAAAACCGGTATATTCTTTCGGATCGATGCCACACATCTCAAGTACATGCGGATGAACCATACCACAGCCAAGGATCTCGATCCAACCGGATCCTTTACAAAAACGACATCCTTTGCCACCGCACTTGAAACAGGATACATCAACCTCTGCACTCGGCTCTGTAAATGGAAAATGATGCGGACGGAATTTTGTTTTTGTTTCCGGTCCGAACAGTTCTTTTGCAAATTCTTCCAGTGTACCTTTCAGGTCAGAGAAAGTAATATGTTTGTCGATTACCAGACCTTCGATCTGATGGAAGGAAGGAGAATGGGTTGCATCTACTTCGTCAGAACGGAATACACGTCCCGGTGCGATCATACGAATCGGCAGTTTCCCTTCTTCCATGGTTCTCGCCTGAACCGGAGAAGTCTGGGAACGAAGCAGAATGCTGTCTGTGATAAAGAAAGTATCCTGTTCGTCACGAGCCGGATGATCTTCCGGAATATTCAGTTTGGTAAAGTTGTAATCTGCGTACTCAACTTCCGGTCCTTCCACAACTTCATAACCCATACCGATAAAAATTCTTTCTACTTCTTCCAGTGCAATGGTATTCGGATGACGATGACCAACGTTTGCTTTTTTTGCAGGCAGTGTGACATCGATTACTTCTGCTGCCATCTTTGCTTCCCGCAGTTCTTTCTCCAGACGGGTTTTTGTCTCCTCCATCATAGTTTCAATTTTTGCCCTGGCTTCATTCACCATCTGTCCTACTTTCGGACGATCTTCCGGAGCTACATCCTTCATACTTTTCAGCACAGAAGTAAGCTGTCCTTTTTTACCAAGGAAATTTACTCTTACATCATTCAGTTTGTCCAGGGCGTCTGACTGTTCAATCTTCTCAGAAGCTTCATCCAGAATCGCCTGTAATGTTTCTTTGATACTATTACTCATGGCAGTTCTCCTTTTCTATTTGTTGGGGATAGCACAATGCAACGGGTAAAATCCGCTACGCGATTTTTATTCGTTTTCGCAAAAAAAGCCTCGCCCTTCCAGATTACTGGAGGGACGAGGCAATTATATCATCTCGCGGTACCACCCTGATTTCCGATTAAAATATTAACGGACACTCATTAAGACTTAACGCGTCTGTACGTCTTCTCTTACTTGTCTTTCGGAGAAGAAGCTCCAGTGGGAATCTCAATATATATCTGAACTTAAAGGAGCTTGCAGCCGGTGACTCCTTCTCTCTGTAAGAAAATATATATCTACTGACACTTTCTCAGCTTTTTTCTTTCGGCATAAATTATAGTATGGATCCGCTTATCTGTCAAGTTTTATTTCCGCTTTATTCCTACTTCATACCCTCTTTGGTATTTACCCCTGTTACTGTTCCGGTCATTTTCAGTAACATCTACAATTCCTTCTTTTCTGTCGTTTCCTTGTCTTTCATTTTCTTTTCTTCTGTATCATTTTCCCGGATTCCTTTTAACAGTCCCTGGTACTCGTTGCGAATAAGCTCGCTTGCCATTTGATGCAGCCTGCGAAGGCGTTCTTCAAAATAAGCATTGATTTCCGCCCCGATCAGAACAATATACATACAAAAATATAACCACAAAAGAACCAGAATAATCGTCGTCAGGCTTCCGTACATGTTGGAAAATCCATCGTAATAATCCAGATAGACAGAAAATCCAAGGGAAAACAGTGACCACGCCACCGCCGAGACCACCGCTCCCGGTATCTGACTCCGAAAAGAAGTCTTTCTGTTCGGCAGAAATTTATAGATCATCAGGAAAATCAGTGCCAGTACAACAAGTGAAACTGCTGTACGCATACCAATGACATAGGCAGTGACTTTGGCAAGCGTCGGAATGTACTTTGTAAGAAGTTTCTGGATACTGTTACCGAATACCAGAAGAATCAGGCTGCTGATAACAGCAAGAATAAAGATCAGTGTATACAGAGCCGACCGTATCCTCGTCACCACATAATTTCTTGTCTCTTTTACATGATAAATCGCATTGACCCCATTCGTCAGTCCCTGCAGGCCTTTTCCCGCACTCCAGAGGGTAAAAATCGCACTGATTGGTACAATTGCTGTTGATTTGTCATAGACCTCCTGAATAATACTTAAAAGAAAACTTCGAAAATCTCCCGCATCCGGCATAATCTGCAAAAGAATCTCCACTACCATATCTTTTGTAATAGAAACATACGTTACCAGCGGAAGCAGAAGCATCAAAAAGGGCACAAAGGACATCAAAATAAAGAAGGCTGCCTGTGCGGCAAATGCGCTCACATGATCCTGAGCCATGCGGTTCATGAATCCGGTCATGATTTTTATAAACTTTTTCATTTTGCTTTCCTTTCTGCACAATATCTGGTTTTTACATAATTATTTTTTATCATACTATTTTTTCAGTATTCTTGCAAGTTTTCTATAGTAATATTCTGATAGAAAATCTGCAGAATGTCCCGCCAGCCAAGACCATTTTCCGCAAGATGCTTTGCTCCGTTCTGACTCATCCCCACACCATGCCCATAACCTCCACCGGTAAAGACAAATGTACCCGCTCCCTGTTCTTTCCTGAAATCGACTATAAAGCAGGCACTCGGCAGTAATTCCATCGTATCACAGACACTTCCATCATTTCTGCTTACAGACAGCCCTTTTACCGATAAGAATTTTCGGATCGCATATTCGTTTTCAAGTGTTGCGTTTTGATTCTCTCCCTGAATCTCCAGTGTTTTTACTCCTCCACCTGGATTTCTTCCCTGTATGGATAAGCCGGTAAATGCACCAAGCTGAGGCCATTTTCTTTCACTGCGTTCTTTCAGCATTTCCCATGGAATGCAGACTTTCCATCGATACCAGACATCTTCTTTTTCATAATCTCCTGCATCCCTCTGCAAAATTCGTTCCCGAAACGACTGTTCTGTCATTTCCGGCTGCAAGGTACCGTTCACCATGGTTTCCACAGCCTTGTGACTCACTGCAATGCTCCTAAGATATGAAGCACTTTTTTTCGCGTTCCATACTTCATCTGTATCGGTGCAACCCCAGGAAGTCGAAAAAAAATATGCTTCAATCGGTTTTCCATCACTGAGTATTATCATCCCCCTGGTAGCATCCACCGCCTGACTGCTTGCTGCTTGTTTGGAAATGTTGTTATACACCTGACAGGAAACAGTATCGTCCACATCCGCATCCCACTCTTTCATTCGTTCTTCTCTGATCTGCCGTACTGCATATGTTCGTGCGCAAACTGCCTGTGCACAGAGTGCTTCTTCCGGGGCATCCGCAGGCATCTCACTCGGCACAACTCCTTTCAGATAAGATTCCAGATCAACCTGGTTGATCACTCGAAAACCTTGTTTCTCTCTCGTCACTTCCAGAATACCCTGATATGCCGGCGCGCCCTGACTTCTTCTGACAGAATTCAAAGTCAGTGACATTGTGTCCGGTGCTTCCACAATAACTGTCTGCCCAGGCTGCATCAGTCCTGACAAACAGAGTTCTGTGCCAGCCTCCTGCTGCACTGTTATATCCCCTTTTACCAAATAGGGTGCCGGACAGGATATCCTCACATCCGAATGAAGATACTGCTCAGTTCCGTCAACAGAAATCAATACACGAATTATCGTCTCTTTTCTTTCCGTATTTTTTTCTTGTTCCATATTTGTCAATGATGTAGTCGGATTATCTATCTCCTCATTTCTTTTCTGCTGTTGTTCCGTTTTTTTTCGAGTGTTCTTTGCTTCTGCCATCTGTTGCTCTGTCTGCAGTTTTTCAAGATACTTTTTTTCTTCCTCCCTCTGTTTTCCTTCCCATATTCCCGGCAGAAACATCACCAGAAAAATTATCACAGCACCTGCAATCGTCCATATCCATCTCCATGAAATATTTTTATATGTTTCACCATTTTTTTCCATATCTCAGTATATGGCATTTTTCTGAAAATTATCCGGCCGGACTTGTTATGTTTTCAGTCAAAATTTGTGACGTTGCTGTTCACCGCTAGAGCGTGTTTGGAAAAGGCTTTTCGTGAGCTGCGAGTCTCAGTTTGTGGAAGATTTTATCCGAATGAGGGTAAAATATACCGCAAAGTGGGGCTTGTAGATTGCGGAAATGATTTTTCAGACACGCTCTAAGATCCCACGAACTGTTTTTTGTGGACGAAAGTCATAGAAAATACACAAAAAGGATCCCATACCCTCAATTAACGGGTACAGAATCCTTCTATTCTGTTTATAAATTAATTATTTTACCAGAAAACGATATACTGTTTTTGTGTCGTACTTCTCTCCTGCTTTCAGGAAAGGCTGTGCGAAATGGGTATCGTTGACCGCGTTCGGGCAATACTGGGACTCCAGGCAGAATGCATGGCGTTCAGCATATACCGCGCCATTTTTTCCTTTTTCGCCGTTTACGAAATTTGCTGCATAGAACTGAACAGCCGGGCAATCTGTATATGCTTCCATAGCGATTCCGGTTTTTTCGCAATAAGCTTTTGCCATCCAGTCAAAGGCACCTTCCGGTTTATCCAATACAAAATTATGATCGTATCCACCTGTCATCTGTAACTGCGCAAAATCTGCATCGATTTCTTTACCGATTGCCTTTGGTTCTGTAAAATCCATTGGAGTTCCGGCTACAGGAGCAAGTTCACCGGTTGGAATGGATTTGGAATCGCTCACCGGTGTGTAAGTAGTTGCATTCAGCTGAATTGTCTGTTCATATACATTACCGGAATCATGTCCACCCAGATTAAAGTAGCTGTGGTTTGTCATATTCGCCACCGTATCCTGATCAGAAATTCCTTCATAGTGAATCTCTACGGCATTATCATCGGTCAGTGTGTATGTAACTGTCACATCAAAGTTTCCGGGAAATCCCTGTTCACCATCCGGGCTGTGATGACGAAAAGCAACCGCCTGCTCTTTTGTTTCTGCTTCCCACATCATGAATTCAAATCCATCCGGACCACTGTGCAGATTGTTTTCTTTTTCATTTGGTGTCAGCTGAATCTTTTTTCCATTCAGCACAAAAGAGGCATTCTTGATACGATTTCCGTTTCTTCCGATTGTAGCACCAAAATGAGGAGAATTTACCTGATAATCTTCTCCATGATCATATCCTAATACCACATCTGTCAGCACACCATTTTTGTCCGGTACCAGGACACTTACCAGAATCGCACCAAAATCTGTAACCTTTATCACCATACCGTTTTTATTGGTTACCGTATACAAAGAAATGGCTTCTCCTTTTTTTGTTGTTCCAAAGCTTTGTTTTTCTACACTCATAATACCCTCCATCTCAGTCACTTTCCAGGACCGTTCTCTTAATAATCTTTTGTACCAGCCCTCAGTCTTGTCCCAACAATGTTCCGACTGTTATACAGCTGTACTATTACATAAAAAAGGAGTCATATCATGACTCCCCATCTTCCTTTTATAACCCCGGAGTGCCGTTTCCCTTTTTTTGACGCCTAGCGACTGCTAGGTGGGTGACCGCAGTATCTCTTTTGTCTTCCGCTGCATAATGACGGCCTGACATCCAATCAACAATATAGGAGTCCCATAAACGTAAATGTAGGTTCAAAATAAAGAGAGGGTCGCACACCCCAGGTGTTACTTTTTATTGTATTATACCCTAGTCTATGTTGTATTTCAAGGAATAATGTACAAAAAATTCAAATTTTTGATGAATACTTTAGGTCACAGTGACCGAATGGGCTGTTTTCTTTCTTCATCACTGAATGCCGAGAATTTTCTTCACTACAACAGGCATCTCCGCTACATCTGCTACCGTATTATGACGAACTTCAGCGTTACGGATTTCTTCGATTGCATTTGGCACTGCCACACCGGAAATTTCTGATAACTGGTCGATCAGTTCGAAATCTCCCATAGCTGCATATTTTCCTTCATCAATTGCTTCCATCACGCTTCTTGTAAACTTATATGGGCTTGCTGTAGAGGCAATCACAGTTTTAGTTGTATCACCTGTTTCCGCTGTATACTTTTTATACACTGTTGCAGCTACACTGGTATGTGTATCGATCACATAACCACAGTCTTTATAAATTTTACGAATCGTTTCCGCAGTCTCCTCTTCCGTTGCATAGTTGCCATAGAAATCAGCCAGCTGCATCTTCATTTCATCTGTGATATGATAAGCACCATCTTTTGTCAGCTCTTCCATCAGAACTTTATTTTTCTCCGGATCATTTCCTGCGATTCTGTAAATCAGACGCTCCAGATTGCTGGAAATCAGGATATCCATAGATGGTGATGTTGTCAGAATAAACTCTCTGTTTCTGTCATAAGTTCCTGTAGTAAAGAAGTCAAACAGTACTTTATTGTCATTAGACGCACAGATCAGTTTTTTAATCGGCAGACCCATATTTTTTGCATAGTAAGCGGCCAGGATATTTCCAAAGTTACCGGTAGGAACTACTACATTAATCTCTTCACCCTGCTGGATCTGTCCTGTTTTATACAGATTTGCATATGCATATACATAATACACAATTTGTGGAACCAGACGGCCGATATTGATCGAGTTTGCAGAAGAGAACTGATAACCAGCCTCTTCCAGCTCTGCTTTCATCTCAGTGTCGTTGAAGATTTTCTTTACGCCAGTCTGCGCATCATCAAAGTTTCCGCGAATCGCAACAACGTAAGTATTGTCTCCTTTCTGAGTTACCATCTGTTTTTCCTGAATAGGACTCACACCGTCTTTCGGATAAAATACGATAATTTTAGTTCCCGGTACATCAGCAAAACCTGCCATTGCTGCTTTTCCTGTATCACCGGAAGTTGCAGTCAGAATTACGATGTCATTGGTCACACCGTTTTTCTTCGCAGCTGTTGTCAGCAGATATGGAAGAATCGACAGAGCCATGTCTTTGAAAGCTATTGTAGATCCGTGGAATAATTCCAGATAATAGGCACCATCTGCTTTCACAAGAGGTGCAATGACATCGGTATCAAACTTCTTATCATAGGCAGACTGAATACATTTCTTCAGTTCTTCTTCTGTGAAATCAGTCAGAAAACGACTCATTACTTCGTAGGCAACTTCCTGATAAGACATCTGTGCCAGCTGTTCCATAGGGACGTCCAGTACCGGAATCTGATCCGGTACAAATAAGCCGCCATCTTCAGAAAGACCTTTTAAGATTGCATTGGATGCAGTTACTGTACTTCCATTTCCTCTGGTGCTTCTGTATAATACTTCCATTCTGTACACTCCTCACATATTTTTATGCTTTTATGTAGTAAATCACTATAGTTTAGAATTATAACACAGGTCACTTTTTATGGCAATCCTATTTTCTTTGATTTACATACCTGTATATTTATGTTTTTATGCGTAACTATTCAGTAGGCATTATCCCGCGAGGTGTTTTGCAATCTCAAATATAAAAGCTGTGTCCACCATGTGCAAACAGGAATGTCAGTTTTTCATCAAACCACTTCACGTTCTTTTCATCTGCCTGATCTTTCGCAATAAAGTACAAAGCTCCCTGCGACAGATCATCACCATCTATCGCACGATTTACTGCTTCTCTGGTATCATCCGAAACAGTCACTGTATAGATTCTGCCATCTTCTGTCGGCGAAAACTGTGGGCTTCCACCTGTCCGATCCCAGATTACAGATGTTACATTATCAGGGAACTGGTCACTCGAGACACGGTTCAAGATAACATTCGTTACCATGATCTTTCCGTCCAGATCTTCTCCTCCTGCCTCCGCTTCCACGATAGCAAGGAGATTCTCATAGTCTTTATCTGACATACGCATCTGTTGAGTCAGATCATCCGTCTCCTGATCTGCGGCTTCCAGTGCCTGAATCATCCTGGTCCCTACATCCAGTTTTGCTACGGTTTCTGTCCGGATCATCCACTGTCCGACAAGAACAGTCTCACAGGGACCTCCAACAGCCCGATAACTTTTTGTAAGTCCTTTTGTAGCCAGGATTCCATCGATTACCCCTGCATAACCACAGGGGATCGTCCCGTCAGGATCATCATCCCCGGTATCTGATTCTTCCTCTTTTTGGCCGGATGCTTCCTGTGTGACTGTTATTTCTCCCATTTGTTTTACGATCATCGGCTTGCTGCCCATCAGGCTTCCAACAGCCGCGATAACCACCGCTGTACCTGCTCCCACTGTCAGACATTCGCTTTTCCGTTCTCTGACTGCCCGCAGAAGCATCGCCCGAAGGGAATTCCAGACCTTTGTTAATCGTTCCATTTCTATTCCTCTTCGTTCTTTTCTTTTTCATAATTCTGTAATATTTTATTCATAATTATAAATATCCGTAAGAACAAAGTCAATAGAATCTCTGTTTTTTCTACTTATTTCACGAATTCTCTCCCACTTTTTCATGAATAATGCTGGTTTATTTGATTTTCTACCCACTTTCTTTTATTTTTCGATATATTTTATTATTTTAAAACATTTCCAATCATTTCGTAACAACTACTCTTTTTGTTATAGGGCAATGTAATATATTCTTAATAGGTAACATAGAATAATCTGTCGAACGACATGAGGTGATAAATAATGTGCAAATAAACACCTGTTGAAATTCTAGTTTCATCGGAAAAACCATACCCCGAAAACCCAGTATTTATGGGCTTTTTCACGACCGGCAAAATTGAAAAAAGACCAAAATCAATGATTTCTCACTAATTAAGGTCTTTTCTATGCATTTTTGAACATTTTCGATGAGAATACGCTATTTTGCCCTTTGTAATGGTTTTGAGGATATTTTTGCTTGCCCTATGACATTAACATCAGAAAACGGGGCAAGATGTTGCAGAAATGTAACATCTTGCCCCCTGATTGTTTTCTCCGTCATACACTATTTTTTCGAAAATCAATCGGAATGACTTTTTCATTCGTATCATTTCGATCTTTTTCGTAATAAAAATTGTATTTCTTACATTCTTCTTTTAAGAATTCTGTTGATGGATGTGCGTATACGCTTAACATATCCAAGGTTGCATGCCCCAAAAGTTTTTGAATTGCATTAGGATTCAATCCATACTCCACACACCTTGTAGCATATGTATGACGAAAAATATGGGGGGTAAAACAAGCAGTTCTGGATCTCTATGTTGCATTCACATTTACGCCCTCTTTTTAAATTCCAAGATTCATTCTTATGATTCCTAAAATCAGCAAATGCACCGGATAGAAAAGATAATTTACTAACTTATTCTGTTTTCCACGCTCTCCATTGTAAGTAAGTGTCAGTCCAAATCCAAGCAGAGCCCACGGCTCTTTAAACATAGAGATGTAACAAAACGGAATTCCAAGTGCCCATCTCTCATGAAAAATATAACAGAAATAACCGATCAGTACCGCATGATGTTCGTAGTCCAGACTTGCATTCATTGCTACAATGCACAACACCGCTACAATGAGAAATGATACGAAATACCACAAAGCCTTCGGTAGTGACGCCATCTTTTCTTTCAGTACATCGATCACCCAGATCATAGCAAGCACAAGTGCCAGTGTAAACATAATATTGTTCCAGTTGATTTCAACAAATCTAGCCGATGTGCACATATCAAACGGAACCTCTGATATCACTCCAAATACAAGAAGTGTAACTAAATATCTCCATTTAGTGCTTGTGTGGAAATATCCTTCCACAAGAAGGAAGATAAATATCGGGAAAGCGATTCTTCCTAAAATATCAAAAAAATCACTCAATCGATTCAATGCTCCTCCATCCAGATTTGGATAGATCAATGCCTTATTCGTATGGTCAATGAACATCGATAAAAAAGCGATATATTTCAATTGCGCTCCTGAGAATATCTTGATTCGTTCTTTTATATTGTTCATAAGTTTTTCTTTTCAGACACCTTTCTTAATTCTATTCTAGTAATTTTCTGCGTGAAGCTCAAAGTAGCTCTGTGGATGCGCGCATACCGGACAGACTTCCGGGGCTTTCGTTCCAACTACAATATGTCCACAGTTGCGGCATTCCCATACCTTCACTTCGCTCTTCTCAAACACCTGCGCAGTTTCAATGTTCTTAAGAAGTGCACGATATCTCTCCTCATGGTGCTTTTCAATTTCTCCTACTGCTCTAAATTTTGCTGCAAGCTCAGGGAAACCTTCTTCCTCTGCTGTTTTAGCAAAGCCATCATACATATCTGTCCACTCGTAGTTCTCTCCTTCTACAGCAGCAGCTAAGTTTTCTTTTGTATCACCAATTCCTGCCTTTTACAAATTCATATACTTCATTTGCCGTAACGTGTCTTCTCATTTCGTATACGGTATTTCTTACAAGATCTTTTTGAATGGTATTTCTCCTACTTGTCATTCGTCCAAATTCAATTTTAATTCTAAAAGCTTAAAACTATCGTTCTCTAATCTTCCTGACATTACGATTCATGAGGTGTCTTCCAATATATCTATAAACAAATGCTTTAAAGGCTGAAATTTCTTGATGATGTTCCTTCAACAGTTCATCTGGACAATCATAAACACCAAAATCCTGATTGATTCCCTCGCTCTGAATATAAGTATTGTTCCTATCAAACTCAATAATGAGATTTCTGAAATCCTTGACTGCTACTCCATAACCGCAAAATGCACCTGTACATTCCAAATTTTGTTCCTGTAACTTCTTTATGTAGGTTTTATCCAAAATGAAAGCTTCCAGTTCGTACCATTGATTTTCGAAATTAATTTCTACCCAGCTATGGAAAATACTTTTTGGAGCATTACGGTAAACAAACCCGGTCATAGCTCCTTTCTGCAATCTTTTATCAATCGTAAAACCATGTACTCTGCATGGAATATTGCAGGCACGTAAAAGTGCCATAAATAAAGTTCCTTTTGTATTACATTGTCCATAACCATCTGCAAGTACTTTTGAAGCTGAAATTCCGTCATCAATATTATATCCAAATAAAATATCATCTCTTACATAGTTGTAGATTGCCTTAATCCTTTCAAATTCACCCATTTCCTTCCATTTCATAGTTTGAATAAGTTTTTGAATTGCCGGATTAGAAAAATCAACCATTCGTGTTTCCCTAAGATACTTATCTTTCATTTCCTATCGCCTTTCCCATAGGTTTTCTCACAACACAATGCATTCGCATACCTTTACGAATTTCAAATTTTTCTACTTTTAATCCTGCTTTTTTGCAACATTTTATGACCACATCTCTTGTTGGCACTTGGACATCTCCATGTCCGCATATATTTGCCAACGGCATTTCCAATGTATTCATTAGCCATACCAATACTTTATTGTCACTCGTCACATCTCTCAGTATCAATCTTCCATTTGGGCGAAGACATCTTTTCACACTGTCAAAAAATGCCTGTGGATCCGGATAATGATGGAAGCTCATAGAACAAATAATTGCATCAAATGAATCCTTTTCAAAAGGAAAGTTCTCACAGTCTCCTACAACAAATGTTGTATTTGGAATATTTTTCTTTTTTGCCTGTTCAATCATGGCAGGAGTCAGATCCAGTCCTGTATAATGCCGGTCTGGATATTTTTCTACTAATAAAGAAATCATCGGAGCAGGCCCGCAGCCTGCATCCAATAAATCTCTAAATGGCTCCTTCTCTAATTCTTCCAGAATATCCGGAT